>Ga0070754_10002918_pt1 | contig 12324 bp, 12 predicted proteins | sample VirMetDEL_Sep_01_FD_75181 | JGI IMG/M metagenome (GOLD analysis project Ga0070754, IMG submission 75181) | Aqueous microbial communities from the Delaware River and Bay under freshwater to marine salinity gradient to study organic matter... | ecosystem: Environmental > Aquatic > Marine >... | reverse complement strand
AATTCCAACAACACCCGAAGATACTTCAAAGTCATTGCTGTTAAACTGAGCAATACCTTTGTTAGTTGTAGATGCGTCTTCACCAGAAATTGTTACTGTATTATTAGTTACTACAGCATTAATACCTTCTCCCTCAGAGAAAGTTAAAGTATCTGTAAGTAAATTTACTACATCAGTATTTGCACCATCATCAGCAATACTTAAAGTAGCTACTGCATCTATGAAGGATAAAGTTCCAGAACCATTGGTTGCAAGAACTTGGTTTGTTGAACCGTCAGTTCCAGGCATTGTATAAGTAACAATGCCAGCAAGACTATCTGGAGCCTTTAAAGTAATGAATGATGTTCCATTACTCGTTCCTTCTACAAGATTAACACCACTACCTGTAGTAGTTGTGTTGTTTGTCCAGAAACGATGAGAACCTACAATCTTATTTCCTGAAGTTGTAGAATCTATACCTACATAAAGATCAAATGCGTCTGTTGTCCACCCAGGTTCTCCGGCACGAAGTCCTGGCAAATTAGCTAGAGCACCTCTCTTAAACTGAATTACGGGTGAAGCCATTTTTTCTTTTTTTTATGTCCTATCTACTATTTAGAAAGTTCCTGCGTCAACTCCAATAAAACTCATATTATCTATGTCTATCTGTTCTTCAACTTGGTCTACAAAAACTTGGGGAATTGGTTCTGGATCTTCTGGAGTTACATCAACCAAAAGTTTATCTGGAGTTTCCATAAAGAATTTGTCAGTTTCTGAATTATACGCAAGAACTTTGTTACTTGTTAAATCTGATTTATCAAAGTCTAAAAGGTCTTTAATTCTTAATGGCATTAGAATCCTCCGCCATCAATGTCTAAGATGCTAATTGTTCCCAAATCAAGTTGCTGTTCTAACTGACTAATAAATTCATCTGGTGCTGGAGTTGATGTTGATGTTATTAATACATCATCAGGTGACATAAGCATAAAATCATTAGTTACACTATCATATGTAATTACATATCCATTTTTTGAAGAATTTAAAGTTCCAAAATCAGCGTCTCCCATCTCTCTTATAAGAGATGGTTGTCTTGTAGACCTTACATTTTTAGTAAGAGATTTGCTAGATGAACTTTTTCTTACAACTCTTGCCATTTTTTTAACTTTTTAGGGACTTCCTGTCGTTATTCCTGCGTTCACAAATGCCATACCCTCAACTAATCTTGATAAAGAACCTGAAGGAGATTTTAGAACAACATCATAATAATATCTGCCAGGATTCAATTTTGAAGTTTTTCCTGATGTCATTGCAATAGAAACTTCTCCAGCTAACCCAGATATATTCACGCTAAAATTTTCAAATGTTTTTGCCTCAGGGTGTTTTCTTATGTAAGAAAGACCTTGATACCCTGATAAGTTTGAAGCAGAACTATCTGTTTCGGTTGAAGTAAAAATCTCACTGAAGTCCTGCCCCTGTTGAATTATTATGTTTACTACAGGAGTTGCTGCCATCTTTTTTTAACTATTTATGTCAACGGTTGTCACCACAACAATGGGCAAACTCTCCATTTGCTCTCACATAATGAAAAAATATTTGATGGTGATATGTATCATCTTTTTTGAACAATAACTTATTCTTTAACTTTTCTGGAAAAGAATATCTCGATTCTAAAGGTTCTCTCCAATGATCTCTTTCTCTTCCTTTATAGAGAACTGCTTGACCATCTTTTAAGTTTACATACTTTTCTTCTCCTTCTGGAGTTTCGAAACAAATTGGCCAAGGTTTTTTTGAATTTGAACTTATTTGATACGTCAAAGATATTTCGCAAGCATCTCTATCAGTATGTCTATACAACTTTTGCCCTTTAAAATAAAATCTGTCATAATAATAGGTATTATAAAGTTGTTGACCTATAATTTTTTCAATTTTTATTCTCGTTTGACTATGAACAAATTTGAATCTTGGATGGTTATATCGCGCCAATGATCCTTCTACTTGCTTTTCTTCGGGATCGTAATTATATTTGTCCTCTCTACCATAATAATTTATTTGCCCTCTAATAGAAGGAGGGTTTTCATAGAAAACTTTGTAATTAAATAGACCATCAATTACAAGATAACCGTATTTTTCAAAAAAGTCTCTTGCCCCAATAGAGGCACTTTCACATGGGTGTTCTACGGAAACATAACATCCACTAGGAATGTCTAATTCCATAGTTGGATTGCTTAATATTCTTTTCTTATCTTTTGAAAACCCAACTGGTTTGTCTGCACAGTCTTTGTTAATTTCTTCTTTTTTTCTAAACATAATATTCTCCAAATCAGCGGAATCTTGGGCCAACTACCCAACCAACAATAGACTTTCTTACACCTCTTGTCACTTTTTGAACCCTGTGTTGAGTTCTAGAGTCGAAAAGAATTATAGTTCCTCTTTTTCTTGGCGCAATGTATGAAGAACCTCCTTCATCCAAAAGTTGCAAATTTCCACCATCATAAGTTTCTGGATCCGATAGCAACAAACTAAATGAAAGCTTTCTTACTCTTTCACAGTTAACTCTTACATAGTCCTCAATATCTTCCTGTACTGTTTCACTAGAAGGTGTTGAAATTGGTTTATATGTGGTTTGAAGTCCTTGATCGTTATGCCACCCATAATAATTTCCTTCATTATATACAGTATATTGAAGTGCTTCCCCGTCAACATTACTTAGATCATATCTAAAGTTTTCTCTATTCGCCCTTTGTACATAGTGCCAAATAAAACCTCCCAACCAGTGATAGGTTGGAATCCATGCATTTTGAGCATTTCTTTTTTCCTTATCTACTGTTCCATAAGATCCTTCTCCAACTCTAGAATCTACCAATTGTGAATCAAAACCCTGAGAAATATCTTCTTCGATAATGTCAACAATTTTTGGATTCAAATCCGTAAAATACCAAATCGATTGAAATGCCAAAGTTCAAACTCCTATTAAAATGCTATATTTTGTTATTTATCATAGTTTTATTAGTATTTTTTGGCATCTTATATCTGTTGTCATTGAGCAAGAGTGCCATCTAGAACTTTTAAATAAAACCATTCTATTATATACTGCCGGAATATTTCCATATTCTTTCCATAGATTTACTTCAGAAGAAAAAATGGTATGTATGTTTTCTTCATTAATATTAAATTTTTTCATCTCTTCTCCGCTTGGAAACTTTTCTAGACCAGTATTTAAGTGAGAATAGAATTTAATACCAAACTCTCCAAACGAATAGTGTGGCAATTCTAGATAAATTATAGCAGTCCAATCAGATTCTAAGTGAGATACTATGCTCGTATTTTTTTCTTTTGCATTAAATCCTATAAAAGAATTTACTTTTTTTCCTAGAACTTGAGATATTTTTCCTGTAGTTTCTTCGGTAATTAAAACCTTCTCATCATCAAAACTTTTATGATATTGGTGTGGAATATCATAAAAATCATCTACGATAATAATTTCTTCATTCATTCTTCAGCAAATCCTTTTCCTTCAATTTTATTAACTGTTTTTGATGAATTTAATGCAGATTTATATCCCAGATCCGATCCTGTAAGTTTTTCGTATCCCTTAACAACTTTTGACTGAAGGTCTTCAATAAATTCCATTCTTCCATTTTGATTAAAAAGAGTACTTACCGGCAAATAACCTTCCTTTAATTCATTTCTCTTATCTACCATTGATGGCGCAGAAGCCCGACGCATTGCTTGCAGATTTGAACCAGAAATTCCAGTTTGAGCGGCCATTAAGTCATCAAGAGCCTGCTCAGCAAGTCTAATATCCCAATATTCTTGGTTTTCTTCCAAAAACTGCTCTCTATCTGGAATTTTTCCACCATTTTGTTCAATTAATTTATCTAACATTTTATCAAGATGTTCCATTTGATGGAGACGGTCTCTAATTTCTAATTCGCTTGACTTTAAATAATGAGTTAGTTGTAAATTTTCTAAGTCGTGCCAGCAAAGTTTTTGTCCAGATCCTGTAGGTCCATTTATATCCCACTTTATTGGTTTTGATTTATCTTCAACATCATTCCATTTATATTCAAATTCACGAACTCTCTCTTTCATTTCAATCAACTTATACATATATCCTTCTGCCATAATACGTCTTTCTTTAAGAATATGTTCGAAAGAAACTGATATATTATGGGTATTAAGACCAATAAATTTTTCTAACTGAAAGTTTGTTCTTCCTTGAGCCATTTCTTTATCACTTTCTTCCCATCTCAATACATTTTGAAATGCCATATTAAGATAATCGTCATCAAATACGGCTTTTTGAGAATCGATAGGAGTATAGGTTAAAGAAGAATTATTTTCATTAGTCATATTTAAAATTAGCGATTTCCATTCTTTTGAGATTTCTTTCCAATTATATCTTTCTGTAACATAATCGGAAATTATTTTTGATACTTTATAATAATAATTTTTATCCGAATCAAAATATTCTAATGCTTTGCAACACATTTCGGTAAAATTATTTATGAAATTGTCAGTAACTTTAAATCCTTTTGTAGTTTGTTCACCTTCAATAGGAACAATAGAAGAATTTTTAGGTCCAGCAACTTCAGAAAGAGCTCCAATATTTGTAATAATTGGATATGCTCCACATTTCATAGCTTCCACCATCGAAACACAAAAAGTTTCTTCCCAAATGTTTGGGTGAACAAAGAATGCAGATTCTTGATAATGCTTTACTAATTCTTCTCTATCAATTGCCTCAGAATATTCCACATTTGACATATTCCTCAAACTCTCATAAACCAATTCAAATTCATCTGGACAAGAACCATATAAAGACATTGAAGAAAAAACTTTAAACTTAACATCTGGATGCCTTTCTGTAACTTTTGGTATAATTCTTGATAGAACTTCTAGCCCTTTATATGGAACAGAAGTATAAATCATTGTTTTTGTTTTATTTTCTGAAAGAGTAAACATATCACCAACACCATTTGGAATAACAGTAATTTTATCTTCTGGAATATTGTGATATTTTACATACATATCTTTATTCCATTGTGATGGCGATACTATATGGTTAACCATATTATGATCAAAGTTCAATAAACATTGTTGATCATATGCATGATGAGCCCAAAATATTTTATACTTATGCCTTGACTTTAAAATTTCTTCTGGTATATGAGACACAAAGACATTATCTGGAAATGAATAATGTTCATTTAGATACATATAACAAGTTTCCGATGCTCCAGATTTCATATTATTTCTCTCCATAAACGTGATATCCAGTATGTTCCAATTTTATAGTAGTATCTAGCCAAATACTATGTCCCACTCTATTTGCCCGGTAAAAAAAACTTTTATCTTCGGAAGCAAATGTATTTCCAATCTTGTGCTCCGAAAAATAATGAAAAGAATTATTAAATTCTTTTTCTGTGTGAGCAGTATCTGTATGATAATTTGATGGAGTATATTTAAGTCCTGGATAATGTGCTGCTATATCCAAAAAAACTTTTCTATGGATAAGAGAAAAACCTAAACCGTTTCCCAAAATTTTAATCAAATCTCCCTTTCTTTCTTCTGGTTTGACTTGACTGATGCAGTATTTTTCTGGTATAGTTTTCATTGGATATGCTCCTGTTACTATACATTCATTATGAGATAACAATTTTAATACACTATCCGGTTCAAAACCTATATCATTATCCAAAAAGAAAAGATAATCATATTCTGTATTATTAATGAAAAAATTTGCTACTCTAGATCTTCCTTGAGATATTAAAGAAGAATTTGATATGGTCAACAATCCATGTTCAATATTATTTCTTAATAATATTTTTCCAAGATTAAAAAGTCCTACTGTTGTTCTTTCACTAACACTACCTCCCATACAAGGAAGTCCTATCAATATACTCATTTTTTATTCCCATTTAGTCTTGTTAAAAAAGAAAAGTTGAACCAGTCTGCCATTTTCTTTACAATTTCCAAAATTACAACTGTGAGAATGCCACAAATCAGATCTGAATACTACAATTCTATTGTATTTCATTGGAGATAACAAATATCTTTTCCATTTTTTTCTATCTAAACCGTCCCCATAAACTGTTGTCCACCATGCTTCTCTTTCGGAAGAAAAATTTATCGCCTTTGCTTCTTCTTTTTCTTGGGGACATCTATACATACCTGTTTTATTGTGAATCCAAAAAGATGTTCCTGCCTCATCAACTTCTTGCTCTGGTGGATTTAGATAACAAACTGCACCAAACTGCCAAATTGGATCTACATGAATGTCTTGTACATATTTATCATTTTCTAATGATATTCTAAAATATCCATTTATCTCTGCTGGAACCAATCTTCTATTTAAAATCTTTTCAAATTTTTGATGAACATGCTCTGGATAATAAAGACCATCCGAATTTCTTCCTGGATAGGTGCATTCAGATGGAGGGTCTGGATATTCTGACTTCAAAGCTATATTTCGTATTTCGTCAGGATTTGGATAAAAATTGTCAATGACTATAATGCTTCTTTTCATTTTTTAAATATAATTTTATACTATAGTGGGAATATAATTTGTCCATGGAATTGGAGACTCAGTTAATCCATTCGTTCTTGGTCCAGTTCCTCCTAAAGCATACTTTTCTACAGATAATCCTCCTCCAGGAGTAAGCGAAAATGTTTCCGTTGAGAATGATAATTTTTCTGTGGATGATGACCTAGTTGCAGGAGAAGTAGTTGGAACACCACCAGCATGATATCCATAGCTAGAATTTCCAGAAGATCCTGCATTAGATCTAGCCTGATTCATATTAGTAGAAGGAAGGAGAGTTCTTGTTGTTGTGGAGTATGTTAATTTGTGAGATGAAGTTGTTGGGCTGTAAAGAGGCGTTGATGCCCATCCTCCAGAAAAATATCCTTCAGTACTTGTTCCTGTAGCAGAATGCCCACCAACTTTTCCTTCTGCTCCAAAAACTGAAGATAAAGTATCGGTAGAATATACAATTTTATCTAAATTAAAATATCCATAAGTACTAGTAAGAGCAGAGCTATACCCTCCACCAAAAAATCCTTGTGTACTATTTCCAGCAGCAGCCCAACCTGTTCTATATTGAGCCAAATTACCAACAAATGAACCAGTGTCTGTGGAATATACTAATTTATTTACAGTAGAATATGCTGGATTATATACACTCAGATAACCTCCGCCAAAATAACCAGCGTCAGAGTTTCCGACAGACATTGCAGAATATAGTGATGTAGGAAAACTTGTTCCAGGTGCTTTTGCCACAGAATCTGTTTGGTAATTTAATTTTGTCATAAAAGTTCCCGCACTATACCAATATCCAAAATATGAATTTGATACTCCGCGAGTTGTGTTAGATGGTGGATTAAGTAAAGATGAAGATGGAAGTGTTGAAGAAGTATCTGTAGAAAAATCTATTTTACTCATATCAGAATAATATGCAGGAATATTGTTGTCAAAACCTCCCGCAAAATATCCTACATCTGGAGTAGTAGTATTTGTATTTTCTAAGAAATAAGCTGGTGTTGGAGTTAATGGAACTGCTGGAGCTGGCATACCATTATCTCTAGAAGAAGCAGCACCAATTCCAAATCTTGGAAGCATTGTAGTTGTCGTTGATGTCATAGTGTCTGTAGAATAATCAAGTTTTTCTACAAGACTATATTGTATATAACCATAGAATGGTGAAGGAGCATATCCTGAGGTAAAATATCCTTTTGTTAGATCTCCAGATGCTCCCATTTCTGCTTTGCTTATATTGTTTGGGATATAAGCATTATACGTTAACTCTGTTGTATCTACAGAATAATTTAATTTTGTTGTAATATATCCTGGTCTTCCTGGAGTTCCTCCAACAAAATATCCACCGTCTCCATTTCCGGCAGCAGATGCTCCAGATGTGTATCCATTCAACTGTGATGTAAGTTGAGATAAAGTATCTGAAGAATATGTGAGTTTTTGTATTGTTGCTTTGGGGCCAGGGAATCCACCACCAAAATATCCAGCACTTGGATTTCCTACAGCAGTTACCATGGTTGCGCCATAATATGCTGCAGGAATTGATGCTGTGGTGTCGGTTGAAAATGTCAATTTATACATTCCAGATTTGACAGCAGTACTTAATAAAGGTCCTCCTGTACCAAAATATCCATAATCTATCGTTCCTGTTGCAGCAACGAATCCAGTAGCATCAGCTAAAGTTGCTCCTGGAGTTGCAGAGGTAGTTTCTGTAGAATAACTAAGTTTGTCAACTAGTGTAGAACTTCCTCCAGAAAAATAACCATGAGTTCCATTTCCCGTAGCTTCTCCATATCTTCCTATCGTCAAAGATCCTGAAGGAACTACTGAACCGGTTTCTGTGGAAAAAACCAGCTTCTCCATACTTGTAGGGTAGGATGAATATCCTCCACCATAATATCCAATTTTGGGGAAACCTAAATCATAAAAAGGTTCATCATTGTTCCATATACATTCATTGGCAACCCAATCATTATCTCTTTCCCTAGAAAAAGAAGACCTTAAAGTAAAAATACCTCGGGTGTTATAGCAGGACATTTTTTAAATTATAGTGAATTGATAGATGAAATTGCTTCTGCCATTTTTGTATCGGCTTCTGCTTTTTTTGTGTTAGATGTGCTTTCATCTCCAGAAATTATAGATTCTTCTGCTTCGGCATATAATGTATTTGCTTCCGAATATGGAAGAAATACTGAATTAAATTCTGTTTCTGTTAAAACTTGAACTCCATTTTTTCCATTTTCCCCAGAAATATTTTCAACATATGTTGTATCAGGGACTTCTGAAAGCATAACATCAACTCCATCCGAATCCCTTAACCAAACTTTTACATCAAGTCCAACGTACTCTTTCCAAGGTTGTCTCTTATATTTTGGTTCTTCTGCAGTACAACAAAAGTTATTATTTTCTTCATCAATATAATAGTGCTTTATGTACTGCATTATTTTATATTTAATCTTTAGTTATTTATAATTACTCCATATTTTTTAGAAAGGTCTTCATTTATCTCATCTTTTGTTTTGAATCCTTTGACTTGCGCCCAACAAACTATACTATATCTATTTCCTTTAGTTACAGGTTCTACCCCATGCATATAATGATGATTTGAAGGAAAGCAAACTAGCATTCCTGGTTCTGGTCTTACTCTTATTTTTAGATCTGGAAATACAAAATCTCCACCTTCAAAGTTATCATTTAAAAATATTACTATGGAAAGATCTCTATCTACAGATTTTTTCCATATCATTTCATTTTTTGGAGAAACCCATAGAGATTCTCCATCAATATGAGGACAATAATGTCCTCCAATTTCATAAGAAAGTAACTGAGGAATTTCACTCTCACTAATTTCTACTTCATAAAATGGATTAATAACTTCTCTTACAATTTCTTTAAACAACTCAACAATTTTTGGAAATATAATAGGTCCAAATTCTATGCATTGAGTATCTCTAACTTTTTTGTCAATTCTCCATTCCGATTCGCCAGTTTTATTTGCTTTTTCTGGATCAAAAACGGACAAATCCATTTTCTTTGATTTGTCCGCGTGAGCAATTATTTCATTTATTCCACATTCATTAATTACATTGGGTTTTATCAAAATATAAGAAAGAGGATTTTCAATCATTTCAAAATAACTTATTGTATGATATAGTTATAAACCATCAGAACTTATACTATCTTTTTACCACTTATTTGAACGTCAATAGAACTTGCTTCGTCTAATTGTATTTTAATTACATCATTTGTATTAATTCTCTTAGAAATATCAAGAAGTTCTATAGAAGAATATTTTGGAATAACCAAATCATCAACCAAATACATGTCAGAAGAACCATTATTTACAATAACAGAAAGTGTATGTGCAGCACTATCTGTTACATTTGAAAGTCTGATTGATTCAATTACGCTTGGATATGTTGTTGAAGTGAATATGCCAATAGCGGAAGTGCTTGCAAGTCCTACAGTTCCAACACCTACTCCAATGTAATCTGTACTATCAACTTCTTCATATGTAATATAAACTTGAACAGAATTATCAACTCCAGCTCTAGTATAATCTGTAGACCTCATTGTAATTCTGTCAGAAGGATTAAGAACTTGAGGTTGTTTTAATAACTCCAAAGATAATCCTGTAGGGATTGGAAGATTCCATCCAAAGTAGCTTCTTTCTCCTCCATCAATGTCAAATGATCCAATAACGTTAACTTCAGTGTTTCCTGCAGCAACATTAGATGCAAAGATTGAGTGAATTATATATTGTTTTCCTGATGTTGATGGTAAAGTTAATACCGTAGTTCCTATTCCAGTGAGGGTTGTAAATGTTGCGTTTGTATATGAGGTGTTAAAATCTCCTCCACCTGCAGAAGATCCTCCAGAAGAAGCGGTTATCCACTCAACACCGGAACCAGTAGAACTCAAGACAGAACCAGCAGCACCCACTGAACCATTGTTGTCATAAATTTGTCCACTAATATCAATATCAGTGAACTTCATTGTTGAGATGCCGGTCATGTTGCTGCTTACAGATGCAACAACCATGTTGCCCATGTAAGACCCATTATCACTTTCATAATAGAACATGGCACCAGTGTCCATGTGCATATCAAGTTGAGTATAATAATCAGAACCTATTCCTGGTGCAAGACCAACAGTTGTTACTCCCGTAGTAATTTCTGTCGTCTTTGTTTGATCTGTATAGAATTTTATTTGATTATTTAAATTTGACTCGTCATCTTGCCAGAATCTATAAGTCTTTCCTGGAGTTAAATGTAATACTGGAGCAGCATTACCTTCAATTAAAAACTGAGTTGTAGAACCAATTCCAACAAAAGGATCTCCGGTTGTCTTAAATCCAACTCTTACATTGTATGATACTACATCAGTAAATCCAGCACCAACGTGCTCAATCATTGATGAAACTGATATGCTATTTGAAGCAGTTAAAGTTCTTTGAGAACCTAAAGTGCTAACTCCAATTGTTGATTTACTTATTCTAATAAGGTTATCTTCACCTACTGCAGAGTCTAGTTGAATAGATCCTGTTCCCAATCTCAAGTATCTTCCACTAATTACAGCGCTTCCTTCAACAAACAATGTAGGAACATTGGGAAGATCTGCTGCGTCAGGATTTCTAACTTCAAGTGGGAATCTTGGTCTATTTGTTCCAATTCCAGTTGCTTTAATTGTTCCTGTTCCCGCAATTAAATCTGCTATTTTAATGGTTGTTGCATTAATACCAACTACTTCTAATCCGAATCTAATTGTCCCTGGAAACTCAAAACCAAAAAATGAAAATGTTGGTCTATTTCTTGATATTAAAGCCGCATCAGCACTAGCAACTGTTATTTGATTTCCCGAAACTGAAATTATTCTTGCTCTATTATTTGGAAAAATTCCAACAGAATTTGGATCTATTGTAGCATCACCAACTATGAACCAATTACCACTGTTAAATGCGGGAATATTTCCTACATCAGCAATTTGGTCTTGAATATCATTAATATCAGCTTGATCGAAAAGAAATGTAGTATCGCCAACAGTAATATCTTGAATTAAATCAAAATCACCTCCTGGAAGATCGGTAAAGTCAATTGGAGAATTATCAAATATCAGTTCAGTTCCAATTTCTGCTAATATCTGAGGTGCTGTTCTGCTGGCAATAATAGAAGTAGTTCCATATCCAATAAACAACTCATCACTGGCAGTTGCTGATGTAGCGTCAAAGTCACCAATAATAATATTTCTATCTCCTGTTGTTATATTATTACCAGCACCATCTCCGATAAGAATATTATCAACACCACCAGCACCAATATTATTTCCAGTATTTGCGTCACCAATTCTTAAGTTTGTTGCAATTAAGTTATTGACTAAAGTTACATCGCCAGTAGTTTTATTATAAGTTAAACCAGAAGAACCTCCAAGAGATCCACTATCATTGTATTGGAATTGTGTATTAGTTCCTCCAGGAGTTGCTACTGCACTTCCACCTTGAACACCCTGAACACTAAGACCTTGGGTGCCTTGAGTACCTTGAGCTCCTACACGACCTTGAGCACCTTCGGCACCTTGAGCACCTACACGACCTTGAGCACCTTCGGCACCTTGAGCCCCTACACGACCTTGAGCACCTTCAGCACCTTGAGCCCCTACACGACCTTGAACACTAAGACCTTGGGTGCCTTGAGTACCTTGAGCTCCTACACGACCTTGAGCACCTTCGGCACCTTGAGCCCCTACACGACCTTGAGCACCTTCAGCACCTTGAGCCCCTACACGACCTTGAACACTAAGACCTTGGGTGCCTT
>Ga0070754_10002917_pt1 | contig 12325 bp, 14 predicted proteins | sample VirMetDEL_Sep_01_FD_75181 | JGI IMG/M metagenome (GOLD analysis project Ga0070754, IMG submission 75181) | Aqueous microbial communities from the Delaware River and Bay under freshwater to marine salinity gradient to study organic matter... | ecosystem: Environmental > Aquatic > Marine >... | reverse complement strand
TACAAATGGGTGGTATAGTATTCTTAGATGTACTCATCCATGCAAACATATTGTATTCTGATGCACCGGGTAGCATAGCACGACTTACAATGAACTTGCCCGTAGCACCATCTATCACAAACACAACATACAAAACCGGTAACAACTTCAACATACTATTGGCAGCCGGTGTAGAAACCAGCACATGGCCAACAGGCTTACAATGGGATGAAGACATAAGATTTTGGGGTAAAACAACAGCAACATCAACCGACTTAGAATTTAGATTGATCAGAGATGCTAGTCCTTCTGCCGGAGAAGATGGCAGAGACATTGACATACCAGATGTAAGAGATTTTAATGGTAACATCAACAGCGGTGATGGTACAATGGCACTTAAAGTGCAAGGATGGTATTGGGCATAATATGAAACAGACAGAAAGAATAACAAAAATAGAAACTGATGTAAAACTTATACACAAAGATATAAGCACAATCAAAAACAATCACCTCAAACATATTGAAGATGATGTGAAAAAGATAGACACAAGATTGTGGGCTATACTATTATTATTAGTAGCATCATTATTCATTCCTTTCTTAAAATCATTATGGTAGCCCCATTAAATAAAAAGAAAATGTCTCACGAGGACAGATTAAATTATCTACACAACGAACTAGATCAACTGAAAATTAAAAAACAAAGATATCAACAGGATAGCCTAAGGCCAAAAAAAGATCTAGAATTTTATATCAAATGTAATGACTATTTCCTTGAAAAAATACAGCAAGAAATAAAAGTAATAAAAGCGGTGCTCAATAATTAAAATGTTTTACTAGGAAAGATAAAATGCCATATAAGAATAAGCACCGCTTGCAATATAAAGATATAACATATGTCTGATGTATGTTATGCATAGTTATTTATCAAAAAAAAGTAAAAAAGGTTAGTTATGAAATTACACAGACTTAAAGCCCCCAAAGAAAATCCAGTTTGGATATACAAACAATTAAATTACAGCGATCTTAAAGATCATACGGTTTATCAATTAGTTTGTCTCTCAAAAGCAAAATCGGCCAAAAGAGGCGGATGGCATTTTCTAGAAGAAACTCGTGAAAATCGCGAAAACTCTTCACGGTAAAAAAAAGATAGACTTTACACATCAAATATACTATAATAAGTTATAAAGTTAAAAAAACCCCCCTTAAAATAGGATTATGAGGGGTATTTTAAGGTATTATTATAAATAATAATACAAGGAGAAGATAAAATGCTAATTATAGACCAATATCAAATAGGACAATATCGCAAGCCATTATACGACCATGGTAGCACGATATACATAATACCAGAAAAAGTTATAGAAAAAAGATGGGATGCAAAAACCAAAACCCATCACACAATTCGTACAATAACAGGCCGAAAAGAATGTGGCCAAAAATTACACGAAGCTAGAGAGGTATTAAAAAAGTATCAAGAAATACTTAGAGATACACAAGACGATGAATACATTCGACCAATGAAAAAAAGAAGAGTAAAAGAAGGCTTTGATAATCCAAAATACGATAGATACACAGCCAAAAAAATGATAGAAGATAAAAAGTTCAATCCAACAGGTAATATATGGCGAAAGAGATTTTGGCCAAAAGATACTTGGGCAGACGGTAGCCCGGAGCCATTAATGAACGAGGCCTACTGGGACACAACCCATGCAGTACAAAAAGGTAGTGAATGGATAGATGAACATTTAATGAATGTAAGCAATAGGCCAAACTTTAACGATATATTTGAAGTATTGGATGAAGCATACATAACACTAGGTGCTCAAACAAATCAAATAACATTTGACGACGAAGAAGACTTGTAGTATAATCTATGAGCAAGTACAATAGTAATTAAGGTTAGCAGGCCGAATATAATACTGCTGTGAAAAAACCCGTAGCGATGCGGGACACGAAACATAACAAGACACTCCCACTGGAGTTAAGTATTGTTATCCGAGTAGGTACTATTACTCACGAATACAAACCAATGATCATATCGTATTCCAACGACACCGATGGATGTAAAAAATGAACGGATAAGGTAGAGGCCCTCGATAGTAGGTAGTTTAGGAGTTAAGGCCTTGATACTCACATCAAGATTAACTTCACCTGGAAACAGGTGGAGTTTGACCAAAATATCTACATCAAGCAATACAATCCAAAATAAAAGAAATAAGGCCGTAAGGCCTTACAAGTCGAATGTAATTCGGCTTGGACAAACAGATCAATAAAACATACTAAATCATCAAATAGATTAAATTAAATATATGTGTGAAGGATGATAAATCAAAAGATGACTTTCTAGTCAGAGATGAAGACCAATGGCTACAAGAATGTTGGAGTCTATATAGACATATAGACATACCAGACGATCCCGATCAGTGTTGGACATGGAAAGGACCTAAAAATGGTGGTTATGGCCAATTATGGTTTCGAGGTAAGCGAAGGCCTTCACATCGAGTCAGTTGGGAATTACACAATCAACGACCAATTCCCGAAGGTCATGTGGTGAGACACATGTGTCACAATCCCATATGTCAAAATTATCGCCATCTAGAAATCGGTACTCAAAAAGATAATATGCAAGACATGAAAGAGGCCGGCCGAGAGGGATTTGTAAGAAAGATAACACCAGAACTTATGAAGATCATCCGCAATTCATCGATGAAAGGTGTAGATTTGGCCAAAAAATATAATATATCACAATCAGCCATATCGATGATAAGAAATGGTAAAAGACCAATAAAATAAAGGTTGACAAGTCCGACTATATATGTTATATTAATAACTTACAATATGTCATCCTAGACAGACATAGTGTTTTATCATACCTTTACTACTAGGCGGTAGAGCAGAAATGCTCTACCGTATTCTATATAAATACATACATCGCGACAGAACTATAAGCAAGGAGATTGATTTCTATGGCCAAACTTACAACTAGAACATTGACTGCAACCACGGTGAGCACGGACAATATACCAAAAAATGCCGGCTTAACTCACCAAGAAATGGACAGCAATTTCTTAAATTTAAACAATGATAAATTAGAAAATACAACAGATGCTTTTACGGGCATACTATCAGTACAAGGTAGCGGTCCCTCAGCAGTGGGCACGATCAGACACTGGGATCAAGATGATACTCATTATGTGGATATAAAAGCACCAGATAATATTGGAGCAAACTATACACTAGTCCTACCGGTAGATGATGGTAATGCAAACGAAGTACTGATCACAGATGGAAGTGGTAATCTAAGTTGGTCGGCCACATATGCTGGCGACATAACAGAAGTAACAGCAGGTAATGGTTTATCAGGTGGCGGAGCAAGCGGTTCTGTGTCATTGGCCTTTGACATAACAGACACAAACATCACCAAAGATGAAGATGACATGGTATCGGATTCAGCATCACATCTAGCAACACAACAATCAATTAAAGCATATGTAGATAGTCAAGTGGCGGCCACAAATGAAGTTGTAGAAGATACTACACCACAACTTGGTGGAAACTTGGATGTTAATGGTGCTCAAATTATATCAACAGGCGGTGGAGCAACAGGTGATATTGATCTAGTTTCAAGCAGAGAAATACTATTACAAGCAACCACTGATGTTTGGGCTAGTGGTGATAAAGTTTATTTAGATTCACCTCAAATTTGGTTAGGTAAAAATAATACTGACACAAGAACAATTCTTAATAGAAACAGCGGTGCTATATTACAAATTTTACAAGCAAATACCAGCGGTGCAAAAATAGTACTTAAAACTGATGATTTAGAATTAAATCCAGACAGCACATCAGGTGAAGTAATTATCGATGGATTAAAATGGCCGCAGGCAGATGGTAGTGCAAATCAATATTTAAAAACAGATGGTGCGGCACAATTAAGTTGGAACACACTATCAGTTGTAGATGACACAACACCACAACTTGGTGGGGACTTGGATGTTAATGGACAAAGTATTGTAACAGCATCAAATGGCAATATAGTGTTAGCACCAAATGGCACAGGTGAACTAAGAATAAACACAGACTTGGTAGAACAACACGATACCAATGGTTTGATCATACACGATCAAACACAGGATGGTTACACAGATGCGGGTGGCACAAATAGTTCAGGCCTTTATGGCACTGGTGTTCAAGTAGAAACAACCAACGGTGCACCGGCCTTATTATTATGGGGACACAAATCAAATGGAGCCGGTCAATATCCAAACTTATGGGCACACAGATCAAGAGATGATGGTGCTGGCAACAAAGACTTTTTAAATACTGATGATAAAGTATTTGGTTTCTTTGGTGCGGCTTGGGATAACAACACAGGTGGCGGTAATGGCACATTTAGAAAAACAGCCGGAATAGATTTAGTAGCATCAGAAGATCACTCAGCAACAGCAGGTGGCGGTAAGATAGTTTTTTCTACCACAGACAATGGCACATTAAGTTATACAGGCACAACCAAAATGACCATTGATGAGCATGTGACAATGGATAGTTTATTGGAACTAAAAGCATATGCTTCGGGTTCTCTACCAACAGGTGTTAATGGAGCCATTATAGCAATATCAGACGATTCACACAAGCCAGCATACTACGATGGCACAAGTTGGAAATACATATCAGACAATAGTGCGGTATAAGGAGAGTGCTAAATGGCGACTCTCACAGCGGAAGCAACTTTAAATTCAACGATATCTGTTGAGTGTGGCCATCATATAGCAACACCGGATGCAACTACAGAGCATATCACTGAGTTTCGCAAAGCAGTAGCAATAAATCGCAACACCAAAGCGGCCGATAAAAATCTAATCGATCTAGAAGATGCAGTATTCTACAATGGCACATCATCAAATTGGCTACTCGAAACAAATTGGTTATCACCATTTAAAGGAGACGAAACTGACATATCGCTGGTATGCTGGATAAAACCTGAAAACTCAATTACACCATCGACCAATATGGATATATTTGGATTGTATGAAGGTATTTCAGACCCGGATGGCCTACAGCTGGCTATTAAAGCTGGTGTACTAAAATTTAAAGTTGGCCGAGAAGGATTTGAAAGAGAAATAATGAGCTCCTCATTCTTTTCAGCACCAACTACAGGCTTTACATGTATAATGGTTAACTTTCGTATAGGAGGTTCCGGTATAAATCAATCATATGACACAACAAAATACAACATGTACTACAACAACAATGATGCACAACCGACTATAAATCCAATATCATCACAAGGTCTAGAGCAACCATTTGGGTATCCAACTATCGGCGGCATAGGTACTACACAAAAATTTTACGGATGTATAGGCCCCATATGGATGGACAACACATATATAGATTTTAGTCAAGCATCTAACAGACAGAAATTTACAAGTAGTGCATCGGATGGTAAATTTAGAGAGCTTGGTATTAATGGAGAACTTCCAACGGGATCACAACCGAAAATATACATCAGAGGCACGGCATCAAACAACACACAATTTGGTAGTTTATCTACGGTTGGCACGGGGCCATATGACACAAATGTATTGACCAGAAATCAATTAACAGATTGTAACCAAGGGATAGCAAAAGTCGATGACTAACTTTACACCAGATCTATCATTTTCATCATCATCTACAGGTTTATGGGAGAGAGTACTCGATCTATCCCAATATCCAATACTGCACGAGTATATAATAAATGGATATAGTGCTGACACATCTGATTTATCAAATTTAAGTTATTTTAATTATCCAGATTATGTTGAAGAATATAGACCAAACGACAAACAATCAATAACATTTACACAAGATGTAGCTGGTACAGATAGTCAAAGGATACAAGTGGTGTTTGATTTTACAGAATACAGCGATTGTACCATAACACCAACAACACACGACATAATCGTAAAATTTACAGCAATACAACCAACGGGTACAGATAGACTTGAAATAAGATCAACAACAGCAATAACACAATTTGTACAACCAACTGCAACAGCAACAGAATACACCACAACACTATCACAATATCAAATGACAGATGGTTTCGTATATGTATGGTTTAGAACTGATAACTTTACTTCAGCACCGGACATAGCTATCAGCAATATCACAGCAAGAATTAAAGCAAAAGGCCGAACTAAATTAAGTCTAACACCAGTTGAATCTAGAGCAGTATCGGTACAAGATGTAAGCAATGTATATGTAAGAGATACAACCCTCAAGTTTGATGATCTAGACTTATCTGTATGGCCAAGCAATTTACAAAGTGACACATACAAATTAAACAGCATTGTATCATTTATGGGTGTTCTAGATCTAGATAGATCGGATCCGGTTAGAAGACCAGGCAGAGCACAAGCAACAGAAAGCATCAACGACACAGCACCGGTAACAACAATCGATCTAACAAAGACCGGAGACTTTCAATATTCCGATAACATATCAACAATAGTTGGAGGTAGTTTATCCGGAGTAGTATCATTTGACCCCGATGTATATGAAGCAACAGGCACGGTTAGGATACCGGTCGATGAGCCCGTGATTACATACAATAGGTTATCAACGACAGGTCTAGAAACACAAACAAGAACTGACTTACAAGGAGTAGCACTATCTCTAAGTCATATCAATCCAGCAAAAGGTGAGTTTGAAAATGCATTTGTAAAAACAAAAGTACTCTTAGATGTATTTAGGACATATGGTGTTATAGATATCAACACAACAATTACAACAGCAATAACATCACAATTATTCATACAGCCGACGGTTAATCTACCAATAACAGCAACATTAACAGCAAGTGCTGTAGTCGATATATCTGTACAACAAACACTAACCGGTACATTTGATCTAGACACCAGCGGTAGGGTACATATATTTTCACCGCCTTCTTCTACATTTGCATCACAATTTACAGCAACAGCGGATGCATTAGTAAATCGAAGAGCATCACCGTTATTCACAGCATCATTTGGTAAAACGGTATCACCTACAATGTTAAGGATAGCACCTGATACCACAACAACAGGTACATTTACAGCAACAACAACACCAACAATGACTCTAGACGGTGTAACTTTAATCAATACAGCATTTACAACAACAGCAACACCATTCTTAACAATTAAAGCACCGGATACCACAACGACAGGTACATTTACAACACAAATAGATGGTGATATAGATATTAATTCGGGTCTAGTTAATCTACCGGTGGTATCAACGACCACAGCGACAGCACAAATGTTTAGAAAAGACAGCAGTCTAGATACACTCACAATTACATCGACATTTGACACAACAACAGGTAGAATACATTTATTCAACTTTCCAGCAACAACATTCACCGGTGATCTAACACTTACACCGGCCGTACATCTTAAATTAAATGGAACACCAAATACAATAAGTTCAGAATTTACATTCGATCCCACAACAGGAAGCATACATTTATTCAACTTTCCGGCCACAACATTTACATTGGCATCAACATTCGATACCACAACAGGTAGAATACATCTATTCAATTTTCCAGATACAACACTTACAGCCAATACAACATTTACAGCAGTGGGTGGTATTCAAAATCTAGGATTAATAAACAGCACTATAGATGCAACATTAACAGCAACACCACCAAATGTATATAAAGTGGTATCTGTCGATTTAACAGCGGCATTCACAACAACAGCAATAGTAATAACTATTCTCAAAAAAGGATTTGTACAAAATGTCGATGAGCAATCAAGAGTATTTAAAGTACAAGCACAGCCTAGAACTATCGAAGCAAACAGAATATTGGCGACAGAAACAACAACAGCAAATACATGGTCTGGAGCAGTTGCATGGAAAAACTTCAACGATTGGACAACAATCATCGATGAAACACACCTAGGTGTGAATGCAGTAGATAGAAATATATCAGTCGCACAGCAAAATAGGACTTACACACCAACAGAAAAAGATACACAACAGCAAGACGATGTACAAAGCAAAATATACACAATACCAATAATAGATAGGTCGATAGCTGTCGCAAACACAACTAGAACACTTTATGCGGTACAAAACCGCACAATAACAACAGATACCATCACAAGGACAATATCTAGTGAAATACTATAGCCTCAACGGGTGGTATAAATACAACTACAAACTCACATAAGGAGAAAACAAAATATGGCTTCAGCTTCAAATTATTTAGAAGATATACTTCTTAAACATCTAATGAGAAATGCTGGTACCAACGGTGGTAACTATGACACAGCCGCACTTAACTTTTATGTAAGCCTACACACAGGCTCACCCGGAGAAGCAAATGACGGTGCAAATGAGCAATCAGGTAATGATTATGCTCGTCAAAGTGCAACATTTGGTAATGTAGCAAATGGATCTGTCAGCAATAACAATACCATTTCGTTTCCACCAGCCAACGGTGATTACTCAGCAAACATCACACACATTGGTGTATATGATGCTTCATCAAGTGGTAACTTATTATTCCATGCGGCACTATCATCACCAAAGGATGTTAATGACGGCGATGTATTCCAGATCAACTCGGGCAGTTTAACGATCACATTGGCTTAGGAGATATAGATGGCATCAATAACAGGATTCGAAAGAGACAATACCGGGGCTTTTATTCGCAAGGGCCCTCTAGAGGTTATGGATTATACCATCGATTTTACAAACTTCTTAACAGGAGGTGATTTAATCGATACACATACATTCACAGCCGATACCGGGATCACGGTGGATTCATCATCTAAATCCGCAAATGAAAAATCGGTATCAGTGGTATTGAGCGGTGGTACAGCCGGCACGGCATACACAATCAAATGTACCATCACAACTGACAACGGTTTGACCGTGGTTAGAAGATTTAGAATAAAATGCGAAGAAATACATCTATAATACAATAGTATTATGATGGGGGCAGACATGCCCATAATATAAAAGGAGGCACTTATGGACAAAGATAAGGATGATCTACACATCGAGAAAGTAGATATAAACAGCATAAAACCATACGAGGGTAACCCTCGTAAAATATCTGAAAAAGCAATACAAACGGTAGCCGATAGTATAACACAATACGGCTTTCAACAACCAATTGTAGTTGACAAGGATTCGATAATTATAGTCGGTCATACCAGATGGTCAGCGGCGAAAGAACTTAAAATACAACAAGTTCCCATCATAAGAGCTGACAATTTATCACCGGAACAGGCCAATGCATATCGCATTATGGACAACAAAAGCAACGAAAACACTCGTTGGGACGACAAAGAACTTACAGAGCAATTACAACAACTGATCAAAGAAGAAAATCTACAAGAACTTTCATATGAAACAGGTTTTTCTGAAGCTGAACTGCAAAAGTATTTCAAAACAACTACAGATGAAGAACTAGAAGAAAAGTACAAACAAGACACACACTACAAAACCAAAGTAGGCGATATATGGCACCTAGGTGATCACAGATTGATGTGTGGGGATTCAAATCAACCAGAAAACATCATCAAACTGATGGATGGTGAAGAAATAGATCTTATATGGGAGGATCCACCATATGGTATCGATTATTTCTCACCAAATGCAATCAACTATTCATCACAAGAACTAAAGTACAGAGAGCAAGGTAAAGACATAAAAAATGATAAACTGCAAAAGCAAGAGTTTGAGCAGTTCTTACATGATCATCTACAAGCAGTGGACAAACACTGGAAACCGGGAGCTCCTATATATTGGTGTCATGACATAAGATTTACACAAACACTTAGAGATGTAATGAGTAACAACAATACACATATAGCTGACACATTGATTTGGAAGAAAAACAATGCATCTAATTGGATTAGCAATTATATGAAGTTCTACGAACCCATCATATACGGTTGGAAGCTAGGTGCACAACACAAATGGTACGGTAAATCAGCTCACAACACCATTAACTTAGATGAACTAGAGCACAAAACCAAAGAGCAACTGATCAAAATAATTAAATCGATACCTTCAAATTATCAAGAGATAGATAGAGAAGCACAAAAGTTATACAAAATGCATCCAACACTCAAACCAGTCAAACTTATAGTATATCACATCATCAATTCATCACAACAAAATGATATAGTATATGACGGATTCGCAGGAGCAGGATCCAGCATACTTGCTTGTCAAAAAACAGCAAGAAGATCTAGAGCAATAGAACTAGAACCCAAATATGTGGACACAGCCATAAGAAGATGGCAGGATGAAACTGGCCTAGAAGCATACAGATCGGATGGTACCAAATTTAATGAAGTCGAAGGCGAAGAAACGGTCGATCAACTGCTGAATCACCCAGACTTAGAGGATGTACAGACCAATGAATAAAGAGCAAGACACTAGAAAACATGAAAAATGGGGTACTATAACCAAAGAAGGACTCGTAGTGGGCAGAGGTGATAACAAAAAGGTTATACCACCGGATGAAGTAGAAAAACTGGCCAGATTATGGTGTTCATATCAAGAAATAGCAGATTGGTTCGAATTGCCCAGAGAAACACTTCTATACAACTTTCGTGATTTGATTGCAAAAGGCAGGTCAGAAACGAAACAAGCACTTAGACGGGCACAAATCAAATCAGCACTATCGGGCAACACATCCATGCTCATATGGTTAGGAAAAAATATTCTCGGGCAGGGTGATAATCCACTCGAAAGCGGAGAATTACAGCCTCTACCTTGGAACGATTAATATGGCCAGACCTTTTGTATATAAAGTCATTAACGAAGGAATGCAAGGGCACCATGAATTACTAGTAATCGGTATCGATCACATGTACGGTATCAAACACGACGAAAAGTGGGTTGTGACAGCGACGATCGATACGACAAACGAAAGAACACCGCGGAAGTACAACAGGCCATTTTTAGCAACTCGTAAAGTAGTAGAAAAAAAAGCGGCCGAATTAAATCGACGGTATCATACCGACAAATACAGAGTAGTAGAAATATAATATAGACATACTTGCAAAAAGATGCTATAATGTTTATAGTAAAGGAGAAAGTTACAATGGTACATATAGTACAAGCAACAGCACCAAACACAACAACAATAACAACAAAAGCAAATCGCAAATATATTCTAGAAGAAAACGATTCGTATTATACACAACGATTTGGCTCTACAGCACTAACATACCAAATAAACAATCTAAAATTTGCATACAGCTTATTAAATAATCCTCGCACTATCTTAGATGTAGGTATGAACATCGGTATGAACACAATTGAATATGCAACATTTGCCAAACGAGTAGTTGGATTCGAACCAACACCATGGGTACATAATTGGGCAATTAAAAACATTATATACAACAAAACAAATATAGATAATACAGCTCCGCAAGTACTTAAAGGAGTCAATAAAAATCCATTAGCACAAATAGATACACATCAAATTGGATTAAGCGACCAACCGGCACAAGCAGTAAAATTTAAAAGTGTCAGTAAAAATAATGGACACAACGGTATAGTATATACACAAAAACATAAAAAAGATACCGTAGTACAGCATTTTGAAGCAGACATAAGCACAATAGATCTATTTGCATATAATGATGTAGATTTTATTAAAATAGACACAGAAGGGCATGAATTAAAAGTAATAGAAGGAGGCCTAAACACAATAAAACAATGTAGGCCAGTTATACAATGCGAGATAGTACCGAATCAATGTAAAAGATATAATTACTCAGCTTTAGACATATGGGAACTTCTAGTCGATGGCCTAGGGTACAAAGTATATACTCGCGACGGAGTCGAAAGAACTCAGGGCATGACGGTCGAAAAAAACCAATTATTACACAACGGAGAAAAACCAAAAAAAATGATGGATTATTTCTTCGTATATAAAAATTAGGCCAATAATACAAAGAAGACCGTGAAAACCGTGAAAAGTTTTCACGGGTATCACAGCACAAACAGGCCAAAAAAAAGATAAAAAAAAGATAGACAAGATCAGAAAAAGAGTATATAATAAAAACATATACTCAAAAAGTATATAATAAAAATATAAAGTAAAGGAGATAAAATGAAAAAATCATATATCACGATCGTATCGAAAGACGATCACAAAAATCGCGAGCCGATATACGAAATAAGCGATAGCGAAACAGAAACACTCATCGCATTAAAAACTCGGCCAATGACGAAAGACGACATAGCATCAGATGTATGGGATAGCCCGCAAGAATGGTTAAGTCATGATGCAAAACTACACTGGTTGGTATCAAATACAGATAAAAATGTAAAT
>Ga0070754_10002915_pt1 | contig 12326 bp, 10 predicted proteins | sample VirMetDEL_Sep_01_FD_75181 | JGI IMG/M metagenome (GOLD analysis project Ga0070754, IMG submission 75181) | Aqueous microbial communities from the Delaware River and Bay under freshwater to marine salinity gradient to study organic matter... | ecosystem: Environmental > Aquatic > Marine >... | reverse complement strand
GGCCAAATCCATCATCGCCCAGCCACTGTTCCGCAGCCGTCAGGAACGCGCCGGCAAGGGCAAAGGCAGCTACCGCCGCGAAGCCTTCCAGTCTAATAGCTGGGAGGCTTCTTACTTTCTGGCCGCCTGAAGGCAAGCGCCCCTCCGGCATGATAAGGTCAGCACTTGATTTGTAATCCCTGGACCTGTGCATGCCCTCTAGTCTTTCCCGTCGTTGGCACCTTCGCCAATTGATCGCTGCCTCCAGCCTCATTCTGCTTGTCGCCTGCGCGGAAAAACCTACCGCCGCAGATGCTCAACCCTTGCCGACACTGTCGACCGCACCGGTCGTAGCGCCCGCTGTCGTGGCCCCGCTGGCTGTGGATAACCTGGACATCCAGCCCACCCAGACCTTTGCCGAATGGCAGGCCGGTTTCCGTGCGCAAGCCTTGAAGGCCGGCATTACCCCAGCCGTGTTTGATATCGCCTTCGCCAACGTCACCCCGGACATGGCGGTGATCCGCGCCGACCGCAGCCAACCGGAATTTTCCCGCCCGGTGTGGGAATACCTCGACGGCGCCCTGTCGCCAGTACGTGTGCGTAATGGCCAGGCACTATTGGTCAAGTACGCCGACATCCTGCAAAGCATCGAGCAACGTTATGGCGTCGACCGCCAGGCGCTGGTCTCGGTGTGCGGCATGGAAAGTAACTTCGGTCAGTTCCAGGGCAATAACTCGGTGATCCGTTCCCTCGCGACCCTGGCCTACGAAGGCCGGCGCCCGGCCTTTGCCCAGGCGCAATTGCTTGCGGCGCTGCAAATCATCCAGCACGGCGATATCCAGGCCGACCAGATGCGCGGTTCGTGGGCCGGCGCCATGGGCCAGACCCAGTTCATCCCGACCACCTACAACACCCACGCCGTGGACTTCGACGGCGACGGTCGCCGCGACATCTGGAACAGCCCGGCCGACGCCCTCGCCTCCACTGCGCATTACCTGCAAAGCTCCGGCTGGCAGAAAGGCCAGCCGTGGGGTTTCGAAGTCAAACAACTGCCGGCCAACTTCGATTACACCCTGGCCGACGGTGGCGTGCGCAAGACCGTCGCCGACTGGCTGAAGCTGGGCATCCAGCTGCCACCGGGAGCGAGCATGCCGCCTAACGTCGACCAGCTCTCCGCCGCCCTGCTGCTGCCAGCGGGTTACCGTGGCCCGGCGTTCCTGGTGCTGGATAACTTCCGCGCAATCCTCAAGTACAACAACTCGTCGTCCTACGCACTGGCCGTGGGCCTGCTGTCGGAACGGTTCGGCGGAAGTGGTGTGATTCGTGGCGATTGGCCGAAAGATGAACTGCCGCTGAGTCGTTCCCAGCGCATTGACCTGCAGACCGTACTCAGCAGCAATGGCTATGACGCGGGCAACCCGGACGGGATTATCGGCGCCAACACGCGCAAGGCGATCCGTGCGGCGCAACAGTCACTGGGCTGGCCGGCGGATGGTTATCCGACGGTGAAATTGCTGGAGTCGTTGCAGAACCGTTAGATCGGCTTATGGCGACTACCGCTATCGGGGGCAAGCCCCCTCCCACATTTTGACCGCGTACATCCTTTGAAATGCGGTCAAAATGTGGGAGGGAGCTTGCTCCCGATAGCGGTTTAGCAGACGACAGATTCAGCGGTTGAACACCACATCCTGCTCCAACACCACCCGCTGCTCCCCCGCATCCAACCGCACCCGCGCGCCCATCGGCAGCGTCACGTTCGGATCGCAATGCCCACTGCGCCAGCCAGACAGCACCGGAATGCACAGCGGTTCGAAGGTCTGCTTCAGCAGCCGCTCCAGCGCGGTGCTATCCACCCCCGCCACGTCCCCCACCAACACACCCGCTACCTGAGCCAGCTTGCCGGTCAGGCGCAGATGCGTCAGCAAGCGGTCGATGCGGTAGATCGGCTCATTGACGTCTTCGATAAACAGGATGATGTCCTCGGCATCGATTTCGTAGGACGTCCCCATCATGGCCGCGATCATCGACAGGTTGCCGCCGAGCAAGCGCCCACAGGCGATACCGGGCTCGATCGTGGTCAATGGGTAGGCCACCGGGTGCGCCAGCACGCTGCCTGCACCTACCTGGCCACGCAGCATGTTGAACAACGACGACTCGGTGGGTGGCTGCTTGTCGCCGAGCAGGTCGGCATTCAGCATCGGGCCGTGGAAGGTCACAAAACCGGCATAGCGGTTGATTGCCAGGTGCAACGCAGTGATATCACTGTAACCCACGAAAGGCTTGGGGTTGGCGCGCAGCAGGTCGAAGTCCAGGCGGTCCAGCAGGCGGGGCGTGCCGTAGCCGCCGCGCAGGCAGAAGATCGCATCGATATCAGGGTTGGCGAAGGCGGCGTGCAGGTCGCGCAAGCGCACGTCATCGCTGCCGGCCAGGTAGCCGTCGCGTTCATATACTCCGGGGAAGATGCGTAGCTCATAGCCACGGGCGCGCATCCACTGCCCGGCTTTTTCCACGTCCAGCGCGGCAGGGCCGGCGGGTGCGATCAGGCCGATGGTGGCTTCAGAACGCAATGCAGGTACGGCGGCGGCTAGTCGACTGGTCATCCCTGATTCTCCCTATATGACGCGGAACGAAATGTGGGAGGGGGCTTGCCCCCGATAGCACTGAATCAGCCAGTACCTGTAGCGACTGACACACTGCCATCGGGGGCAAGCCCCCTCCCACATTGGATCTGCGGTGTTGCGCAGATCTGTATTACGAAATCAGGCTAGCCTTGACCAGCTTGGCCTGCTCATCGGCGTGGTACGAGGAACGTACCAGCGGGCCCGACGCGACGTTCTTGAAGCCCATCTTGTAACCTTCCTCGGCGAACCAGGCGAAGGTGTCCGGGTGAACGAAACGCTGTACCGGCAAGTGGCTGCGCGATGGTTGCAGGTATTGGCCGAGGGTCAGCATGTCGATGTCGTGTTCGCGCATGCGCTGCATGACTTCGATCACTTCCTCGTCGGTTTCGCCCAGGCCGAGCATCAGGCCGGATTTGGTCGGGATGTGCGGCATCATCTGCTTGAATTTCTGCAGCAGGGTCAGCGACCACTGGTAGTCCGAACCTGGACGCGCCGCCTTGTACAGGCGTGGCACGGTTTCCAGGTTGTGGTTGAACACATCCGGCGGCTCGGCGGCGGTGATTTCCAGCGCGACGTCCATGCGGCCACGGTAGTCCGGCACCAGGGTTTCGAGCATCACGTCCGGCGACAGCTTGCGGATTTCGCGGATGCAGTCGGCAAAGTGCTGGGCACCGCCGTCACGCAGGTCGTCGCGGTCGACAGAAGTGATTACCACGTACTTGAGTTTCAGGTCGGCGATGGCGATGGCCAGGCTTTCCGGCTCGTTGACGTCCAGTGGCTTCGGCCGGCCGTGGCCGACGTCGCAGAACGGGCAGCGACGGGTGCAGATGTCACCCATGATCATGAACGTGGCAGTGCCGCCGGAGAAGCATTCGCCCAGGTTCGGGCAGGACGCTTCTTCGCACACGCTGTGCAGCTTGTGCTTGCGCAGCAACGCCTTGATACGGTCGACTTCCGGCGAGACCGGGATACGCACGCGAATCCAGTCAGGTTTTTTCGGCAGTTCGGTGGTCGGGATGATCTTGACCGGGATGCGTGCAACCTTCTCGGCGCCGCGCAGCTTGACGCCGGCTTCCACCTTGGCACGCGGGGCCTGGGCCGGACGTTCGGTGACGTCCAGCGTCGGGATCATGGTTTGCACTGCATCAGTAGTCATAATCAGTCGATTCCGCCCGTAAGGGTCGTCTGCTCAGCATAGTCGAGGTGTTTGACGAGCTGCGCACGCAGCCGGGCACTTACCTCGGCAAATTTAATAGGTGTGGCGTGGTCGCTCAACTGGGTCATCGCCAACCCGGCATAACCGCACGGGTTGATGCGCCGGAACGGCGCCAGGTCCATGTCCACGTTCAACGCCAGGCCATGAAACGAACAACCGTGGCGAATGCGCAGCCCCAGGGAAGCGATTTTCGCACCATCCACATACACACGGGTGCATCGGGCTTGGCCACGGCGCTCACGCCGTAACTGGCCAACAGCTCGATCAGGCAAGCCTCCATACGGTTCACCAGGTCGCGCACGCCAAACCCCAGCTTGCGCACATCCAGCAGCAGATACGCCACCAGTTGACCGGGCCCATGGTAAGTCACTTGACCCCCTCGGTCGACCTGCACCACCGGAATATCACCCGGAAGTAGCAGATGCTCGGCCTTGCCGGCCTGGCCCTGGGTGAACACCGGCGGGTGTTCCACCAGCCAGATCTCATCGGGTGCCGAGGTGCCGCGCTCGTTGGTGAAGCGCTGCATCGCGTGCCAGACGGGCTCGTAGTCCATCCGGCCGAGCTCGCGAAAGCCCAGGACCTGTGGCATCACAGCACCATATGTACGAAGCCGGTGGCCCGCAGTTCGCTGTTGATGTCGTAAAGCTGGTCTTGACCGGTCGCAACGATGTGCAACTGGATCGTGGTGTACTTACCGTTGGTGCTCGAACGCTCATCCACACGGTTGTCGTTGATCGTCGCGTGTTTACGCACGATGTCGAGAATCTTGTCCTTGTTGCCCACACCGGTATCGCTGATCACCTTGACGGGATAATCCGTCACCGGGAATTCGATCTTTGGCGCCTTTACTTCTTTATCGGTCATGGCGTAACGGCCTCGTAAGCGTAAGCCGTGGCGACGGGCAAAGCCCCGCGTCGGATCAACACGGGGCTTTGCAGGTGCACACTTATCAGTTGAACAAGCTGTAGAAGAACAGGCGGATGCTATCCCACACGCGGCGGAAGATACCACCCTCGTCGACGGCATCCAGGGCGATCAGGTCGGCACTGTGTACCACTTTATCGTCCAGCTTCACTTCGACCTTGCCGATCACGTCGCCCTTGGCGATTGGCGCAACCAGGTGCGGGTTCATGGTCATGCTGGCCGCGAGCTTTTTCAGCTGGCCTTTAGGCATGGTCAGGGTCAGGTCTTCAGCCAGGCCGGCCTTGACTTGCGAGGTTGCGCCTTTCCATACCGGCGCGGTCGCCAGTTCAGCACCCTTCTGATAGAAGGTCTGGGTTTCGAAGAAGCGGAAACCGTAGGTCAGCAGTTTTTGCGTCTCGGCCGCACGGGCCTGCTCGCTGTTGGTGCCGAAGACCACGGCGATCAGGCGCTGACCATCACGCACGGCGGACGACACCATGCAGTAGCCGGCTTCTTCGGTGTGGCCGGTTTTCAGACCGTCGACGGTCTTGTCGCGCCACAGCAACAGGTTGCGGTTAGGCTGTTTGATGTTGTTCCAGAAGAATTCCTTCTGGGAGTAGATCGCGTAGTGGACCGGGTCGACACGAATGATCGCGCGCGCCAGGATCGCCATGTCGTGAGCCGACGAGTAGTGCTCTGGGTTCGGCAGACCGGTCGGGTTCATGAAGTGGCTGTTGGTCATGCCCAGGTCGGCCACGGTTTTGTTCATCATGTCGGCGAACGCGTCTTCGCTGCCGGCGATGTGCTCGGACAGGGCAACGCTGGCGTCGTTACCGGACTGGATGATGATGCCGTGCAGCAGGTCGCTGACCGTCACCTGCGAGCCGACCTTGATGAACATCCGCGAACCACCGGTGCGCCAGGCGTTTTCGCTGACGGTCACCGGGTCGTTTTCGCCGATCTGGCCGCGACGGATTTCCAGGGTCGCGATATAGGCTGTCATCAGCTTGGTCAAGCTGGCGGGCGGCAGGCGCTGGTCACCGTTGTTTTCCACCAGCACGTTGCCACTGGCGGCATCCATGAGGACCCAGGCCTTGGCGGCCAGTTGCGGTGAAGCCGGCACCATATCAACCGCCCAGGCGGCCGGGGTGATGATCAGCGAGATAAGCAGGCACGTGCGTTTGGCTAAGGTGATGATGTTCATCCGTCTCTCGAAATTACGTATGGAAACTTGCCCTCGCGGGCAAAACTTATTCAGACAGCCCGTTACCGGTCTGTCGCGTGTTCGGTTGCCTGCTCACCCCTTGCCCCTGGGTTTTATTGTTCAACGAGCCAACAACCAGGGCCCAGGCCCGCGCACGGACCTGAACCATCAATCCTTTACGGTTTATTCGGCGCTGACCACGCTGGGTTGCCCCAGGTTGGCCAGGCGCACGCTGTTCTGCACTTGCGCGACCTCGCTCGGCGAACCGATCGGGCCCATACGCACACGGTGCAGAGTCTGTTGATTACGCACGATGGAACTGATGAAGACCGGCGCATTGACCATACTGCTCAGCTTGGACCTTAACAGCTCTGCCGCATCCGGGTTGGCGAAAGCGCCCACCTGCAGGTATTGCCCACCGGCAGCCGAAGCACCCGGTGCGGCGCGAGGCACCACGACCGTGTCGGGCGCGTGCTGTTGCGCGGGTGGCGTCCACTGCTCGATCTTGCCGGTCGAGGCTGTGACTTGCGGTTGCGCGGCTTGCGGTTCGTTGAGCATCAACGGCGCCGGTTTGCCACGCTGGGCCCAGTATTGCGCGGGGTCGATCCCTTCGACCTTGACCCGCGCGGTGCCGGTTTCGGCATAACCGAGTTTCTTCGCGGCGGCGTAGGACAAGTCGATGATCCGGTCCGAATAGAACGGCCCGCGATCGTTGACCCGCAGGATCACCGTGCGGTTGTTGTCCAGGTTGGTCACTCGCACATAGCTGGGCAGCGGCAGGGTCTTGTGGGCCGCGCTCATGCCGTACAGGTCGTAGACCTCGCCATTGGCGGTGTTCTGGCCATGGAACTTGGTCCCGTACCACGACGCCGTGCCCGACTGAACGTAGGTCTTGGAGTCCTGCAGCGGAAAGTAGCTCTTGCCCAGCACGGTATAGGGGTTGGCCTTGTACGGGCCTGTGTGCAGGGTCGGCGTGGCATCCGGGATTTTCGACACGTCGACGTCCCACCACGGCGCACCGTCTTTATGCGCGCGGTTGATGTCCAGCCCCGGCTGGGAACGAATAGCGGTGCCGCCGGACTTTTGCGTCGGCGCGCGACTGGTGGAGCAACTGACAACCAGCAAGGACAACGCGGCAAACGCCACCAGCTTGAGCGGTTTTTTCAACGGCGATGCCCGCATTACTTGTTGCCCCGTGCTTGGACCAGCATGTCAGACAGTTGATGCACGGCCATGGCGTACATCACACTGCGGTTATAACGCGTGATTGCGTAGAAATTCTTCAGGCCCATCCAGTATTCAGGGCCGTTTTCGCCTTCCAGGCGGAAAGCCGTGACCGGCATATCATCGCGCAGCGCATCATGACTTGACCAGCCCAGCGCCCGCAACTCCCCGACCGTCTTGGCCGGCTCGATGCCCTGGGTCAGGCCTTCATCGGCGCGCTCGCCGCTCACGTCGGCACGGCTGACGACCGGTTCGCCGCTCACCCAGCCATGGCGCTTGAAGTAGCTGGCCACGCTGCCGATGGCATCGTCCGGGTTGCTCCAGATATTGATATGGCCGTCGCCGTCAAAATCCACCGCGTAGGCGCGAAAACTGCTCGGCATGAACTGCGGCAAACCCATCGCACCGGCGTAGGAGCCTTTGAGGGTCAGCGGGTCGACCTGCTCTTCGCGGGCCAGCAGCAGGAATTCACGCAGTTCCTTACGGAAGAATTCAGCGCGGGGCGGGTAATCGAAGCTCAAGGTCGACAAGGCATCGATCACCCGGTAACTGCCGGTGTTGCGCCCGTAGAAGGTTTCAATGCCAATGATCGCGACAATCACCTGGGCAGGCACGCCGTACTCCTGCTCGGCGCGAGCCAACGCGGCTTCGTGCTGGCGCCAGAAGTCCACGCCCCGGGCCACGCGGGCGTCGGTCAGGAACATCGGGCGATAGTCCTTCCACTGCTTCACGCGCTCGGCCGGGCGGGAGATGGCATCGAGGATCGCCTGCTTGCGCTGGGCCTCGCGGAACACGCCCATCAGCTGTTCACCGGCGAAGCCATAGTCACGGGTCATCTCACCGACGAATTCGGCGACCTGAGGTGAGCCATCGTAGTCACCGGCCTGCGCTTCGTGCATGGCGCCCAGCAGCCCGATCAGGCTCATCCAGGACGCATGCCGAGTCGCCCAGCCGCGCAATACTTGCATTGACATCTTCACCTTATTCAAACCTGTGCGATCCATTTGCGATGCGTGTGAATCGACATCAAAACCACAAACGCTGACATCAATGTCACCAGCGAAGTTCCGCCGTAGCTAATGAACGGCAACGGCACCCCAACCACCGGCAAGAGGCCACTGACCATACCGATGTTGACGAAAACGTAAACAAAAAAAGTCATGGTCAACGAGCCCGCCAGCAATTTGCCGAACAACGTCTGCGCCTGCGCGGTGATCACCAGGCCACGCCCAATCAACAGTAAATAGATCAGCAGCAACGCGCAAATGCCCACCAGGCCGAACTCTTCGCCCATCACCGCAATAATGAAGTCGGTGTGGCTCTCGGGCAAAAAGTCCAGGTGCGACTGGGTGCCCATCAACCAACCCTTGCCAAAGACACCGCCGGAACCGATGGCCGCCTTCGACTGGATGATGTTCCAGCCGGTGCCCAGCGGGTCGCTCTCCGGGTCGAGGAACGTGAGAATCCGCTGCTTCTGGTAGTCATGCATAAAGAAGAACCACATGGCTACGGCCACCGGCACGGCAGCGGCGAGCACGCTGAGAATCCAGCGCCAGCGCAAGCCACCCATGAACAGCACGAACGCACCGCCCGCCAGGATCAGCAGCGATGTACCGAGATCCGGCTGGCGCACGATGAGGATGAACGGCACGCCGATCAGGATCAGGCTGATCCCCACATGCTTGAGTTGCGGCGGCAAGGTGCGCTTGGACAGGTACCAGGCGATGGTCGCCGGCATCAGCATCTTCATGAATTCCGACGGCTGGAAGCGAATCACCCCCGGAATGTTGATCCAGCGGGTCGCGCCCATGGCGTTGTGGCCCATCACGTCCACCACCACCAGCAACAACACGCCAGCGACGTACCCCAGCGGCACCCACCGCGCCATGAAACGCGGCTCCAGCTGGGCAATCACCACCATCGACAACAAGCCCAGGCCGAACGACGACGCTTGCTTGATCAGCAGGTCCCAGTTCTTGCCGCTGGCCGAATACAGCACGAACAGACTGCCAGCCGCCAGGGTCAGCAGCAGGATCAACAACGGGCCATCAATGTGCATGCGCTGCAGCAATGTCGCGCGGCGACGCATCACATCCTCACTGGAGAGGATGCGGTCAAAATTACTCTTCACTGGCCGTAACCTCGGTGCTTGAAGGGGGGCCGCCATATTCGGGCTTGAGCTTGCCGTCATCGGTCAACAGCCAGGCATCCATCACTTGACGGACCACCGGCGCGGCGACGCCCGAACCGGACTCGCCGTTCTCGACCATCACGGCGACCACGATCTTCGGGTCGTCCGCCGGAGCGAAGCCGACAAACAGGGCGTGGTCGCGGTGGCGCTCCTGGACTTTGGAACGGTCATATTTTTCGCCTTGCTTGATCGCGACCACCTGGGCCGTACCGCTCTTGCCGGCAATGCGATATTGCGCGCCGATCGCCGCCTTGCGCGCCGTGCCCCGGGCGCCGTGCATCACCTGCTGCATGCCGTGGTTGACCTTGGTCCAGTCCGACGGGTCACGCAGCACAATGTCCGGGATCGGGTTTTCATCCACCGGCTTTTCGCCTTCGATGGTGCGGGCCAGGTGCGGACGGTTCCAGATGCCTTTGTTGGCCACCAACGCCGTGGCCTGGGCCAGTTGCAGCGGTGTCGCCTGCATATAGCCCTGGCCGATGCCCAGGATCAGAGTCTCGCCGGGGAACCACGCCTGGCGGCGGGTGGCACGCTTCCATTCGCGCGACGGCATCAGGCCTGGGGATTCTTCGAACATGTCCAGGGAGACTTTCTGACCCAACCCGAACTTGCCCATGTAGGCCGACAGGCGATCGATCCCCAGCTTGTGGGCCAGGTCGTAAAAATAGGTGTCGTTGGACCGCATGATCGCGGTGTCCAGGTCGACATAGCCGTCACCGGTGCGGTTCCAGTTACGGTATTTGTGATCGTAATTAGGCAGCATGTAGTAGCCGGGGTCGAACACGCGACTCGACGCCGTGACCACGCCCGCGTCCAGGCCGGCAATCGCTACCGCCGGCTTGATCGTCGAACCCGGCGGATACAGGCCGCGCAACACCCGGTTGAACAGCGGCCGGTCGATGGAATCGCGCAGCTCGGCGTAGGCCTTGAAGCTGATCCCGGTCACGAACAGGTTGGGGTCGAAACTGGGCTGGCTGACCATGGCCAGGACTTCGCCGGTACTCGGGTCCAGCGCCACCACCGCGCCACGGCGCCCGCCCAGGGCCATCTCGGCCGCTTCCTGCAACTTGATGTCCAGGCTCAGCACAATGTCCTTGCCCGGCACCGGATCGGTACGCTTGAGCACCCGCAACACACGGCCGCGGGCGTTGGTCTCGACCTCTTCGTAACCCACCTGGCCGTGCAGCTCGGGCTCGTAGAAACGCTCGATGCCGGTCTTGCCGATATGGTGGGTGCCGCTGTAATTGACCGGATCGAGGCTTTTCAGCTCTTTCTCGTTGATCCGCCCCATATAACCGACGGAGTGCGCGAAGTGCGGCCCTTGCGGGTAATGCCGCACCAACTGCGCCACCACTTCCACGCCCGGCAGGCGGAACTGGTTCACCGCGATCCAGGCGATCTGCTCTTCGGTCAGCTCGAACAGGATCGGCACCGGCTCGAACGGCCGACGCCCCTGTTTCATGCGCTTTTCGAAGATCGCCCGATCTTCCGGGGTCAGTTGCAGCACGTCGACGATCACATCGAGAACCTGCTGCCAGTCGCCGGAGCGTTCGCGGGTCATGCTCAGGCTGAAGCTGGGCCGGTTATCCGCGACCACCACGCCGTTGCGGTCGAAAATCAGGCCACGGGTCGGCGGAATCGGCTGCACATGCACCCGGTTGTTTTCCGACAGAGTGGAGTGATAGTCATACTGGATCACCTGCAGGAAATACAGGCGTGCGATCAACACCCCGATCAACGTCACCACCATGATCGCGCCAAAAACCACGCGCGAGCGCACCAGACGTGCGTCTTTCTCGTGGTCCTTGATGCGGATCGGCTGAGTCATCGGGAGGGGCGCAGACTATTTGTGGTAAGGGTGCCCGGACAGAACTGTCCAGGCGCGATACAGCTGTTCACCGATCAGGATCCTTACCAACGGGTGCGGCAACGTCAGCGCCGACAGCGACCAGCGTTGGTCCGCCCGCGCGCAGACCTCCGGCGCCAGCCCCTCGGGGCCGCCGACCATGAAGTTGACGGTGCGCGAGTCCAGGCGCCAGCGATCCAGTTCCACCGCCAATTGCTCGGTGCTCCAAGGTTTGCCGTGGACTTCGAGGGTGACGATGCGCTCGTTGGGACCGACCTTGGCCAGCATGGCTTCGCCTTCCTGACGGATAAAGCGCGCCACGTCGGCGTTCTTGCCCCGGGTATTGAGCGGAATTTCCACCAGCTCAAGCGACAGCTCGGCGGGCAGACGCTTGGCATATTCATGCCAGCCTTCTTCCACCCACTTGGGCATGCGTGAACCGACAGCGATCAGACGCAGGCGCACAGCCGTTCCTTATTCCTGGTCTTTGTTGAGCTTGTCGAAGTGCGCGTGACCCACTTCCGGGCTGTGGTGCTTGCCATCAGCCGCACGGCTCTGTTCGGCGCCTTTCCACAGACGCTCCAGGTCGTAGAACTGACGGGCGTTGGAGGTCATCATGTGAACGATCACGTCGTCCATGTCCAGCAGCACCCAGTCGCTGTCGCCCTTGCCTTCTTCACCCAGCGGCTTCACGCCCTGGGCTTTGACGGCTTCGCGCACTTTGTCGAGCATCGCGCCGATCTGGCGGTTGGAGGTACCGGTGGCGATGATCATGAAGTCGGTGATGCTCTGCTTGTCGCGCACGTCCAGCACCTGGATGTCCTGGGCCTTGACGTCTTCCAGGGCCGCCACGGCGACTTTCACCAGTTCTTCGCCAGCCAGTTCCGGGCCAACGTGGGCTTCAACCGGCAGTGGCGCGCTCTTGAAGGTGCCTTTGCGCTTAACTTTGCTTACGTCTTTGTTCGTCATATAAAACTAGTTTTGCTCGTATGTTCGGGCGCTCGCTGCACGACTGTTCATGCGTTCAAGCGCGCCTTTTCAGTTCGACGCACGGTAAAGCCCGTGCGCATCGATGTAGGCCAGGACCGCGTCAGGCACCAGGAAACGTACCGACTTCCCGCTGGCCAGCAGTTGACGGATCT
>Ga0070754_10002914_pt1 | contig 12327 bp, 16 predicted proteins | sample VirMetDEL_Sep_01_FD_75181 | JGI IMG/M metagenome (GOLD analysis project Ga0070754, IMG submission 75181) | Aqueous microbial communities from the Delaware River and Bay under freshwater to marine salinity gradient to study organic matter... | ecosystem: Environmental > Aquatic > Marine >... | reverse complement strand
GGAAGACGAGAGGGTTCATTGGGTCCCCTGTGCAGCTCGGAGGCGTCCGCGCCCGAGGTCGCCCTCGTTCTACCACGAGACCAAGGTCGAAGCTCACACCCGTTGGTCCCTGGTTTCAGAGCACAGTCTGAACTTTCTGTGTGGAAAGTCTGGACGCCGTTACCTCGCTCGGGTAACTTCAAGGTGCCACAGGGAGTCAACGATGCAGAACAAGCTCACCACCGCAGACACCTTCCTCTCCGCTAACCCGGAGGCAACCCTCGCGCTGATCGACTTCGGGCACGGCTACGGCACCGCGAAGTACGACTCGACCTGCCGGCTGACCGGCGATCGGATCAACCGCGGCGAGTCGACTCGGAAGGTCGCGATCCGGACCGCTACCGGGCACACTTTCGAGGGCTACGTCTCCAACCGTATGTTCGCGCTGCTGCAGTTCCGCGGCGAGTGGGGATGCCCCCATCGCGGAGACTGGAACCCGAGCGTCTCCCGCTGGACGCGGTTCGATCTCGCGAAGGTCGAAGCCGCTCTGGAGAACGCGGAGACCGGGACGACGATCCGGCTGATCCTCCGCGATAGCGGCTATGGCTCGAACGAGACCCGGGGCTGGACCCTCGGCGCGAATGGGAAGTGGCGGCAGGGTCGTAAGACGTCGAGCCCGAAGGCTCTCCTCGCCGCCCTTCGCCGGTCGAAGCGCGCGATCCTCCTCCTCGTCGAGTCGCCCGAGGGCTTCAGCCTGAACTTCCCCGAGGACGTCCGCGATTCATCTCGCAAGTACGTCGCCCTGTAGGGCGCGCGAGACCCGAGCCCGACCCTGACGGTCGGGCTTTGTTAGACGTTGCCCTTGTCGTCGAGGCGCATCGCCTTCGCGACCCAATGCGAGACGTAGAGACCGCCCGCCGCCTCGCGGACCTTCACGACGTCGTAGACCTCCCCTGTCCGGTCGTTCACGACTCGGTCTCCGCGTCGAGGCGTCCACACGTCCTCGTAGGGAACGAGGAGCCGGTGCGTGCCTTCCTCCTGCCCGCCCTGCCTGCGGATCGGGCTCGTCCCCTCGGTGACCTCCTCGATCGAGACCGGATGCCCGGGTCCTTTCACGGTGTAGAGGGTGAGCTGCGGGTCGCCTCCGGCTCCGACCGCCTTCGCCGAGACCAAGCTCCCACCCGAGATCGAACTCGTGAAGGTGAGCGTGCCGGCGTCGAACTGCTTGGTGGTGGCGCGATACCCCGCCGACCCGGACCACGTCAGGACCTCGGAGTCCGGACTCCCGTCGACGTTGCCCGAGACCGTGACGGTCCCGGTCGGAGAGCCCGTCACCCGGACTTGGATCGGAGATCGACGGACCGGAGCCCGGTCGGACGAGAGCGGCGAGGAGAGGGCGACCGGATCGAGGACGAACGCGGTCGCCCGCTTCCACGTCACAGTCGCGGTAGCCATCGGGAACAGGGACATGGGCGGACCTCCGCCGACAGTCTACCCGCCTGTGACTCCGAGGGCGAGACGGTAGGCGACGACCGAGACGAAGACGACCCCGCCCCAGGCGACGATCGCGAAGCCCGCCCCGAGGACGAGGTATGCGCAGCCACGCGCTTCCTGCTGCTGCCGGAGTCGCTCCTCGGGGTCGTAGTCCCTCGGGAGATCAGCCGGCATCGACCGGCTCCAGGGTCCGCAAGGTCGCATTCGCAGCGACCATAGCGAAGGCGCAGACGACCATAACGGTGGCGAACTCGTAGAACGCGAGCGAGCCGCGCTCCGAGTAGAAAGCGCCGAGCGCGGAGATGATCTCGATGACGGCGAAGATGGCGATGACTGTTCTCACGGGAACCTCCGCCGACGTTGTAGCTACTCCGTCGGCTCGTCCGTGGAGGGCGGCTCGGGCTCGGTCTTCGGCTCGGTCTTCGGCTCGGTCTTCGGCTTCACGACTCGCGGAGGCGGGGAGACCGTCTCGATGGGGAGCACCTCGACGCAGCCGGGCTCGTTAGTCGCGCGGACTCGATAGAGACCGCCGCGAGGGACTACGCAGACCGAGCACCGCTTGTCGAGCTTGGACTTCGCCCTCGCGCCCGGAGCCGAGTCGGCGACAAAGACGACGATCGGGTCCGGGGTCCCATCGAGGGCGCGCAGAATCTGTGCATCCTTCGCGCCCCGAGCGGCGAGAACCGCGACGCCTCCCTCGCGGTCGACCGTCACTCCGCCCTTCGGCGGACGGACAACGCGAGCGGAGGACCAGCGACTCCGAAGCGAGTCGTCGAGGACGTCGAGCCGATGCGCGGCAGCGACGAGGTCGAGGTCGGGATGGTGGACGGAGTCGGTGATCGCGATCTGGACGGTAGGCATCGGAGTCCTCCTCGACCCGAATGGTAACACGAGCCCGTGGAAGCCGTAGGAGGCTCTCTCGCCAGCCCTACGCCCTCGGACGACTCTCGGGCCGTCCGAGGGCGCTCTGCCTGCCCTACACCTGACTATGGGCACGTAGCAGGGCGATCTGGCTAGCCACGAGCCCCGCGATCTCTCTGGCACCCTCGATGCTCGGATGCAACCCGTCCGGGAGGAGGGAGAGGTCTAGCCCCGAGACGTCGAGGACGGAGACCGCATCGAGCGCCTGCAGCTCGGGGAGAACCCGCCGGAGCCAACGCCTTGCCGAGCGGTTGAAGCCCGAGACCGAGCAGTCACGAGAGATGGGTGTCGGCGAGAGGACGAGCACCTCCGCCTCGGGCCAGCGGGAGACGACGATGTCAGCAGTCTGCTCGACAAGCGCCGCGAACTCGGACGGTGGAGTCCCGCCTCCCCTCGCGTCGTAGACGGTCGCCTCGACGACGACGACGTCATAGCTCGACCCGGGCGCCCGAGGCACGGAGCGGAGGACGTCGAGCATCCTCACACCCGTCTCGGCGACGTTCACGACCTCGGACCCGGTCAGCTCCCAGAGTAGCTCGGGCCAGCCACGGTAGGTGCGCGCGCCCGCCGCGACGGCTCCGCCGACGACGAGGATCCGCATCACGCCCTCACGATCGGGCGCCCAAAGGCAACGAACACTGCGCCGTCAGGAAGGTCCTCGGGCTTCGGATCGAAGACTCCGCGCGCATCGATGACCCGAGGACTCTTTGCGAGGAGCGGGAGGACCGAACCGAGCCCGTGCAGGGTGAAGTCCCGCCACGCGGTCCCGTAGACGACGACGTCCGCCCCTCGCACGGCATCTTCGACCGAAGCGAGAGCGCGGGTGCCGTCGACGCTCACCTTCGCTCTCGGGTCGTAGACGCGCACATCGAGCGGGAGACTGTCCCTCTCGCAACCCGCGAGGAAGCGCCGAAGGGAGGCGAGGCTCGGGCTCTCGCGTGTATCCGAGGTCCCAGCCTTGAACGCGATCCCGAGCCACGCGACGCGGATCGGGCGCCGTCGTTCCATCCCGAAGTATCGAGCCACGACCCCGCGGTGCGCGTTCTCCGCGGTCCAGGCGATCGCGTGCTTGTTCGACGCGAGCGTCGCCGTGAGAGCCGGCACGTCGAGGGAGGACCTCGTCGCGAACGATTCCAGCGCAGCGACGTCCTTCGGGAAGCACGACCCACCCCATCCGGCTCCAGCCGCGAGGAAGTCGCCGCCGATGCGAGAGTCCTGCGCGAGAGCGGCGGAGACGACGCTGATGTCCGCACCTACGCAGCCGGAGATCCGGGCGAGGTCCTGCAAGGTCGAGAGACGGCTCGCCAGCATCACATTCGAGCCGTACTTCACGAGCGAGGCGGTCTCCGCCGTCGTCGATAGGAGGGGAGGGCTGCCAGGGGTGATCGCCTTCAGGAAGGCAAGCCCCTCGCCCTTCGCGAGTGCCTCGGGGTAGACCCAGCCCGCGACCGAGCGGACAGGTGCGAGCGAGTCTTCGAGGGCTGTCCCTTCGGCGAGGAACTCCGGGACGTGGCAGAGTCGGTGCCACGGAGCCGAGCCGGCAGGGCGAGCCTCGTCGACGACGCTCCACGCTAGCTTCGGGACGTAGGGCAGGACCGTCGAACGGATCGCGAGATAGCCCCACGAGCCCGGGTCCTCGCCCTGCGCGCCTGCCCACTCGGAGGCGACCTCGAAGACCGCCCGGGAGTCCTGGCTCCCGTCCTCCGCCTTCGGAGTGCCGACGCAGATGAAGGTCGCCCACGCATCGCGGTAGGCGCTCGACGCCGCAGCCGTAGCTCCCTGGAGAACCGCGACCCGGGTTGAGGCTTCGCGCCACGCCTCGGAGATGCCCGGCTCGTAGAACGGGACGACCCCGATGGAGAGTGTGTCGACCCGAGTCGGGTCTGCTTCGACGAGAGCGACCCGGAAGCCGAGACGGTCGAGGAGGATCGCCGTCGTCACCCCGACGAAGCCGGCACCGACGACGACGACGAGAGCCTGCCTCCGGGCGCCGGTCGCCGCGAGGCGCGTGAGGTCGAACGGCGTCACTCTGCACCTCCGGAGAGGAGCCCCGAGGCGAGGAGGTCGCGATGTGCGGCGTCGAGGTCCGCCTCGGTCTGTTGCTTCCGAGCCCACTCGCAGAGGAGGTCAACGCCCTCATCCGGGGAGACCTTCGGCTCCCACCCGAGGGCGCGGAGCTTCGTCGAGTTAGCGAAGGCGTGCCTGATGTCGCCCGCCCGAACCTGCCCGGTGATCTCCGGCTCGGGCGCGTCGAAGCGCTTCGCGATCTCGGAGGCGAGCCAGCCGATCGTCGTCGAGCGCCCGGTCCCGACGTTGTAGACCTCACCGGCACTCCCGCGGTCGAGGATCGCGAGGATGCCCGAGACGAGGTCCGAGACGTGGATGAAGTCGCGACTCTGCCGTCCGTCCTCGTAGACCCGAGAAGCGAGCCCGGAGAGGGCGCGTCCGGCGAAGATCGCGCCCACCCCGGTGTAGGGGTTCCCGAGCGCTTGGCGCTCGCCGTAGACGTTGAAGAACCTGCCCACGCGGACGTCGAGCCCTCGGGTCTCGCCGACGACCAACGCGAGGCGCTCCTGCTCCGCCTTCGTCGAGGCGTAGACCGAGCGCGGCAGCAGGTCGTCCGCCTCGCGGAGACCACGAGCGACGAGGTCACCGACCGGCTTCCGCGTGAAGATTGTCCCGTCTGAATAGGCGCCCTCGCCGTAGCTCGACATGGAGCCGGCGACGAAGACCTGCTCGACCTTCGACTCGGGCATCTGCCCGAGCTGCACACGGGTCTCGATCTCCCACGCCTCGTATCGCGCGTCAGCCTGCTCCTGCGTCTCGAAGACGGGCTCACCCTCGTCGTCGAACCCGGTCTGCTGCGGGACGACCTCGGTCGGGTTCTGCAGTTCGGCGAGCGCAGCCTCGCGATCGTCGACCAGCTTGTTGTAGTCGACGAGGCAGTTGAGCAGGACCGCGGTCCCGGTGACGTTCGCCGAGACGTAGTTCGCAATTTTCTCGTTCGACTGCCCGACCCCGACGAGCGCGGCAAGGTGGACGACGACGTCCGGCTGGAAGGTGAGGAGCGCCTCGAAGACCGCCCGCTGGTCTCGCACGTCTCCGAACCACGGGTGGAAGCCCGTCGCCTCCGGGTCTCGGTCGACCCACCTCGTCCCGTCGTCGAGGAGATAGTCCGGCCACTTCGGAGATCCGGGGTGAACCTGTGGATGAAGACAGTCGAACGCCATCACCTCGCAACCGCGAGCGAGGAGGGCGTCGACGACGTGGGAACCGATGAAACCGGCACCGCCGGTAACGAGAACGCGCTTCACTGGAGCCTCCGAGGGAGCGTCCGCTCCCAGAACAGATAAAGCCCGGTCATCCGACCGGGCTCCGAGGTTCTATCACGCGCGGCGCGCGCCGCGATCAGGCGCGGTAGTCGAGCTGCGCGTCGCAGGCGCGGCTCCAGACCGCCCGGCGATAGGCTTCCGCCTCGTTCCACTCGCCGTCCGCATAGTAGAACTCGGGAGTCTCGACGCGAGCGCGCTCCGCGGCGACGCGAGCGTCAACGATCCGGTCGACGACGACGCGAGCGGCGCGAACCCACTCACCGGAATCATCGCCGGCGCGGTCCTCGTCGATCTCGGCGCGGGTCAGGGCGTTGAAGTCCGCCATCGAGAGACCGCTCTCATCGGCGAGGAGACGGTAGGTCTCGCGGTTCGCGTCGAGGGCGCGGAGGTAGGCGGCGTGGTCGCGGAACCAACGAGCCTGACGGGGGCTGTCCGCCTTGGCGGCGAGGGCGAGGGCGTGAGCGATGCGGTCGGCGGTGGTGTTCATCTGTCTCTCCTGTGTGGCACTTTGAATCTAGGGTGCCAACTTCCGAGAATCCAGAACAAATTTGCAGAAACATGCAGAAACACCGGAGGCGCCCTCGGGGAGCGGATCCCCGGGCGCCTCCGAAGCTCGACCGAGCCGGGAGCGGCTAGTCGTCGAGCGCGCCGATCTCGACCATATAGCGGAGCGAGCCGAGCGAGATCTGCGCCGCCTTAATCCACTCACCGTAGGTCGGGAGGCTCTCCTCGGAGTAGCTCTCGCCCGCCGCCTTCGCCTCCAGCGCGGTCTCGGCGCCGGTGAAGTAGCGGTAGCGGTCCGCAAGGCGGGCATTCGCGAGCCCGATCGCATTCCGGCGGACGTTCCCAGCGAACTCGCCCTTGGGGACGTCGTAGGGCGCTACCGCCTTATAGGCGCGCTCGCAGACCCGGAAGACGACCCGAGCGTCCTCCTCGGTCGCGGAGTAGCTCGCCGGGGCACCCTCCTCGGAGCTAGCCCAGGTCAGGAAGTAGGCGCCCGACTTCCAGCCCCACTTGAAAGCGACGTGGACCCACTTCCCGCTCTCGGGAGCGCAGACGTACACGCTCCAGTTACCGGAGAATCCGCCGGAGGACTTCGCGACGAGGAGCCCGTCCTCGCGCATCTGCGAGATGATGGACTCGATCGCCTCGTCGGACTGGCCGGAGACGGCGCGGAAGTCGATCAGGTTGCGGAGGTAGTTCTCGGCTTGGGCGTTGCGGTTGATCATCGGTGACTCCTGTGTGGCGCCTTGAAGTTATCCGAGCGAGGTAACGGCGTCCAGACTTTCCACACAGAAAGTTCAACCCGAGAGCGAGAACACCCTCCGAACGGAGTCCGGAGGGTGACGGGTGGGCGTCGGATTGTAGGTGGGCGACGACCGCCCGAGACGTTGTAGCTCTACTCGACCGAGATCCGGTCCTTCCAGTCGGCGATCGCCGAGAGCGCCGTCGAGCGGTCCTTCCCAGCACTCTCGGCGGCGACGAGCGCCTCCGCGTGCGCGACCGTGTAGTCCTCGGGCGCCATCGAGTCGAGCGCGCTCTCCAGGGCGGCGACGGTGCCGCCGACGAGGGCAGCCGCCCACTCGGAGAGGTCCTCGGGCTCCTCGACCGCCGGAGCCTCCTCGGGCTCGGAGGCGACCTCGACCGGGCCGGAATAGTCGCGCCAGCCGCGCTCCATCCGGAGTAGGCGCAGCGCTCGCCCGTCGCCCTCGACGGTAGTCCAGCCGGACAGCGCGCCGTCGCGATGGATGGTCACGGCTAGCCGATGACCGCCGATCAGGGCGGGCAGGTTGCGGTCGGCTGGGGTCGTCTTTCGCATCAGGGTCGGCATCTCGACCTCCTCGGTCAGGTAGAGTTCTCTGCATAGTGGACGTCGACGAAGGTCCGCCACCCCGAGCCCGCGGGCTTCGACGTCGCCTGCAGGTGGAGATAGCCGCCCTCGGGGAGAACCTTCGCCGCGTCCGACGTGAAGGTGAACCCGAGGCTCGCTCCGTCCGACTCGCCAGCCGGGACGGTACAGGTCGCGATCCGAGTCATCGTCCCCGGGCTGGAGCCCGTCCCGTAGGTTTGACCGTCATTTAGGTACAGCTCCAACACCATAGAGCCCGAGGCGTGCGCCTTGTCGACGTGGGCGTGGACGTAGCTGATCGTGCGTCCCTCGTTCGCCGCAACCCGCCCGAATAGCGAGCCCGCCGACCAGTCAAAGACTCCATCTGCTTCACCCGAGACGGTGAGGTCATCCTTCGCGGCGGACCGGAACCAATCCGCGCCCGGCTGCGTGTTGACCGCGGCGACAATCGCAGCGTAGAGACGCGCCCCGAGGTTGTTCCCGAGCGCGACTTGCAGGGCTCGCCGTAGTGAAGTGTGGAGGGTCGTCCGAGACATCGAGGCTCCGGAGATTAGGGATGATGCACGTCTTCAAACTCGGAGAGGATGTGCGCCGCAGCAGGCGGGATCGCGAAGGCGTCGACGTCGAACCCGTAGGAGCTGTTGCGAACCCGCCCCTTGCCGAGATGGCGGCTCTGCTCGACGGAATGAACCGCGATCAGCGTCGCCGCTCGGACGAGCTTCGCCGGCACCGTCGCCGACGTGTAGCCGTAGAGGTAACTGACGACGACGTCGTCCGGGACATCGCTCCAGCTCGCGAGGAGGCGACGGCTGCCGATGTTGCCCCGGGTCATCCGGAGCATTCCGGTGTACGGGTCGAGGCGATAGTCCGCAGTCTCGACGACCGCCTCCGAGTTAGTCACCGCGATGATCGAGATGACCGGCGTCCGGTCGAGGTAGATGTCCTGCTGGTTCCCCGAGTAGACGTCCGGGTAATCCGTCCGGGTCGTCGCGACGAGACCGCCGGGCTGCCCGATCGCGCGGAGCACCGCGTCGTTCGCGTAGCTGATAGCCGCGCTGATCGCGGCGTCGTGGAAGGTCACACCTGCCGGTATCCCGAGGACTGCCTTCACTTTTGCGCTCGTCGTCAGCGACATCGTCTCCCTCCTACTCGATGAACTCGCCCGGCTCGCTGTCGAGGACGTCGACGCCCGGCGTCGGACCGGAGTCCGGGTGCCCGAGGGCGCTGAACCACGCCTCGGTGATGTCGATCCACCCGTTGAACCTGACGCATCGGTCTCGGAGATGGCGGTCCTGAACGAACGCCATCACCGTCGCCGGCTTGTCTCGGGTCGGGAAGTTCGGGTTGCCGCGAGCCGGAGGGATCGGGATCTCCTCCGGCCAGTCGACGATACGCGAGCGCCTCGTCTCGCCGTAGTTCGCGACGAGGTAGGTCTGCGTGGGAGGCCAGTGGGGGCGCGCTACAACATACCGGTAGCTTCCTGGCTCGGGTGGTCCCTTGATGATGTCCGGCATCCGCCGTTCCTCCTGGGTTGCGCCCCGAGGGTAACACCGAGACCTCCTCCGCTACAACGGAGCGAACCTCTAGACGGAGAACACGATGACCGAGAATCGGCTCCGCGGCAAGATCGCCGTGACCGGAACCGGGCGATGCGGGACGAGCTTCCTCATGCGCCTCCTCACCGCTTATGACCCGGACTTTACCGGCTTCCAGGCGCACGACCATATGATCGTGCCCGGCGTCCAGGCAGGGATGGAGCACGTCGTCGACGCGCGCTCCGACCGGTGGGACTTCCTCCGGCTCGGTCGGGTCTGGAAGGATCCCGGGCTGATGACTCGACTCCCCGGACTCGTCGAGCGCGGAGACGTTCCGGCGCTCCTCGTCGTGCCCGTCCGGAGGGTAGAGCACGCCGCGAAGTCTCGCCTCGCGAACAACCGCCCGTGGTTCCCCGACCACCCCGTCGACCTCTCCAAGCAGGATGAGTGGCCGGAGTGGGCTACCCAGGAAGCGCAAGCGAAGGTCCTCCGCGAAGGGCTCGGGCGACTCGTCGAGACGGCAGCCCTCTACCAGATCCCGATCCAGTTCGTCCGCTGGGAGACCCTCGGGGATGCCGGCGCTCTCTACAGCGAGCTGTCCGCAAAGCCGTACTTCGGGCACTCGACTGATTCTCTCGTAGCAAAGTTGTTCATGCGAGAGTTCGGGCGGTTTAAGCGAGCGCACGCCGCAACCTGGGGGAAGTTCGTCCGGTAGCTCGGACCCGGACACACAGAGCCCCTCCGCGGAGAACCGGGGAGGGGCTTCGCAGTTCACGGTCCGAGGACCTCGCCGCTAAGCGAGGTTCCCGAGGATCGCGGCGCCCTTCGTGTTGTCGAGGACGAGCGCGATGTCCATGAACATGTCGACCTGATCGAACTGCGAGGAGGTCTTCGCCAGCGGCATCACGGTCATCGGAGTCAGCTCCGAGTAGAACACGTACTGCGTGTTGACGAAGATCGCCGCGGTAGTCGAGCCGCCGGAGTAGGCGAGAGGGACACCGGCAGCGGTCGAGGTGAGGTCATCCGGGATGCCGGTCGACTCGATCAGGGGGATGCCCTGGTAGGACGAGACGACGAAGCCGCCCTCGATCTCGTAGCCTTCGCGGAGGAACCGCTGCTGGGCCTGGAGGGCGTTGTTGAACAGGCGGTGACCCTTGTACGAGACGTAGATCCGCATGGCCGCCTTGTTTCCGGAGCCCTTCACCGTCTGAATGGCTTCGTCAGCCTTGTTCAGATACAGCGCGTCACCGGAGGTGCTCGACGTGTTCGCGACGACCTGCCCCGAGACGTTCCCGACGAGGGTGAGGAGCCCGTCGATCTGGTTCGCGTTGATCGCCGAGTCGCCGATGACCGAGGCGGACTCCAGCTGGTTCGCGAAGTCCTCCGCCTTGCCGATCAGCTCCGTCGCGAGCACGTCGCCGTAGGAGCGACCGCGGGCCACGAGCTTCCGGGTGACCTTGATCCGCCCGAGGAGGGTCTGGAACGGGAACCCAACCTGCGTGTACGAGCCCTCGGACTCGGTCGGCTCGGTCGTGTCGGCCACCCACTCGCCGCCAGTCGTCGCCGCGGTACGCCGCTGCGAGTAGAACTTGTCACCCGAGCCCGGACGACGCGGCAGCGTCGACTGGATGCCGAGCTGGCGGTTGGTGAGCATCTGGACGACCTTCGAGATGGTCGTCTGGAGGAGGACGGTGCCCGAGTTGGAGACGGTCAGCGAGCGCTTGAACGCCTCGCGCTGCTCCTGATCGACGCCGCCCAGCCAGTTGACGTGTGAGTTCATGGTCTGAATCTCCGTGAAAGGAAGGTGCTAGCCTATCTCTCCGGGAGGAGGCGCCTAGCGGCGCCACCCCGCGTCGAGGTCGCCGATGATCCCGTCACGCTCGGCAGCGATCAGGAGATAACGAAGGGTGGACGGGGCATTGTGCGCCGCCTGCAGGTACTGCTTGCCGCGGTCGCCGCGGGGCAGGTGACCCGAGGGCTCGCGGGAGATCGCGATCGCCGACTTGTGCCGGTTGACAACAGCGCAGAGCACGGGGGCAACGTCGCCATTCTGCTTGCAGCGCTCGACCAGAGCGTTGACATCGCGCTCGGCCTGCTCGGAGTCGTGACCGCCACCGAGAACGGGGTGCTGCATCGTCGAGCCGCGACCGACGCGACCGGAGCCGATCAGGTTCGCGAGAGCGGCGTCGCGGTTATCGCGCTCCGACTCCAGCGCGGCGACCTTCGCGCGCAGCTCGGCGACGCTCGGGTCCTCGCTCGGCTCGGGAGTCGACTCGGGCGCCTTCGGGGCGCGCTCGTCGAGCGCCTTCGCGATCGCTCGGGCGATCAGGTCCGCCTGCGCCTCGGGTCCGAGGGTCGCGATAGCGTCGCGGGTCTCGGTGACCGGGGTCGGCTCGGGAGCCTCGGTGGTACGTGCCTCCAGCTCGTCGACCCGCGCGGTCAGGTCGTCCTGACCCGCCTTGATCGACCGGAGGAGATCCAGCATCTCATTCTGCTCGGCGCTCATCGCGTCACTCCTGGGTTCGGGGTCGTCCCCCGGTAGTTGGTTCTCACTCCGGGCGAAGTCCTCACCCGGATGGTAACTGACGTCTGCTCCCTCGCGTGAGGGAACCTCGCCGGGGTTACCGGCTTCAACGGAGCGCTCCTCGCTCTCCGCATCGTCCTCCTCGTCCGCGGAGGGCGCTCGCTCGGACTTCGCGAGCCGGATGACGATCGCGTCGTCCTCCTCGTCGACTCGAATGACGTGGCGAGCCTGGAGCCCCTCCGGAGCCGCGGTGCGGATCGCCTTCGCGGCGCGTCCGGCATCGCGAAGGATCTGCAGCCCGACCGAGTCCGGGTTCGCCGGAGATCGGACGATCGCGACGTGGTCGAGGAGGACGCGCTCGACGATGATGCGGCTGATCTCGCCCTCGTCGTCGGTGACATAGCGGACCTCCAAGAACCAGCCGCCGATCGACAGCCCGATCTCCTGACCGCTATCGAGGCGCCGCTTCAGCTCCTCCGCCCTCGGAGCGCTACGGTTGACCCGAGCGTCGATGTCGAGGACGAAGCCCCGCTCGGATACGTCCGCCGGTTCGACGACGTCCGCCTCGCGGAGAACTCCGGAGAACGTCCGGCCCACGACCTCGTCCCACTCGACGGTATCGAGGAAGCCGCCGTGCCGCGGGAACAGGTCGACGCCTCGGTTGAACTGCATAGCCATATCGTCGAGGGCTCG
>Ga0070754_10002910_pt1 | contig 12333 bp, 18 predicted proteins | sample VirMetDEL_Sep_01_FD_75181 | JGI IMG/M metagenome (GOLD analysis project Ga0070754, IMG submission 75181) | Aqueous microbial communities from the Delaware River and Bay under freshwater to marine salinity gradient to study organic matter... | ecosystem: Environmental > Aquatic > Marine >... | reverse complement strand
GATCGTTCGGTATCAACATTCACCGGAGTCGAGCCGGAGGCGAGAGCGAGGCGGTCGAGAAGTGGTCGGCCGGGTGTCAGGTATTCAAGCGCTCCGCGGACTTCGATCGGGTGATGACGCTCGCTCGCCAGCAAGTCGAGAAGACCGGGATCGAGACCTTCTCCTACACCCTGATATCGGAGCCGCTCTCGGTCGCTCCCTCGGCGGAGTAGCGGGTGCTGTGTCCTCGCTGCCGCCGGAGTACGGTCGTCGAGGACTCGCGAGGCTCCGAGTCCCCGGAGGCTATGGCCGCGCAGGTCCGAGTTCTACGGACCGCGCTCCGAGCGAACGCGGAGATCGGACCTGTCGTCGAGCGGGTTCCGTTCCGGCTCCGTCGACGACGATGCTCCGGAGGGCATCGCACATGGTCGGTCGAGTTCGATCGCGAGGTACTGCTGATCCTTCTCGGACGGATAGACCTCGACGACGACCTGCCATAGCGGATCGACGACTACCGGTTCAGCGCGTCGAGTAGCGACGAGCGATCGGATCTCGCTTCGTCCCTTGCAAGATCGAACGCGGTCGAGTAATGTCATCGAGCGAGGCGCGGATCGCCTCGGCTTCTCGAACCCTCGACCAACGGATCGAACAATGGAAACGACTTCTGCCTCTCTCCCTACCTCCGCCGATCTCGCGAACCGCTCGCTGCCCTTCGGTTCCTTCGTCTGGTACGAGTTCCTCTCGTCGAAAGTTACCGTGGCCGAACTTCGAGCCGCTCTCGCCGCGGAGAGCCTCTCGGTCGACGTCGCCGATATCGACGAGACGGTCGAAGTCCGCGGCTGCGCTCGCCGCTGGAAGGTCGGCCGCGGAAACGCCGACCGCTACAAGTCCGAAGTCAGCCACGAAGACGATAATATCCTGACGATCGGTATTCTCCGGCGCGAACAAGTCGAAGCGAAGAAGGTCGGATGGGTTCAAGTCGATAGCCTCGCGTGGGATAAGGCGAGCGAGTCGTGGCTCTCTCGCGGATACTCCGCCGAGGCCGACTCGTTCCGCGAATACGCCGACGACCGCCGGGTATTCGTCGACCACGATACCGTCCGTCCGATCCTCGTCTCGCTCGTCGAGTCCCTCTCTCCGATCCGTCTCCGTCGCGCCGGAGGGATCTGGTATGTTCCGACCTCGGCGGAGGCGACCGACCTCCTGCCCCGGCTCGAACGCTTCGTCGGCTCGATCGGCGACTCCTACCTCTCGATCGCCGAGCAGACGACCGAGAGCGCTCGTCGCTCGACGGCTCGCGAGGTCCGCTCCGGTCTCTCCGAGGAAGTCGCGACCCTCCGCGGCCAGATCGACGAGCGGAAAGCCGCGCTGCGGAACCCTCGGAAGGACGCCGTGGCGAACGTCCTCGAAGCCTTCGTCGACCTCCGCGATCGCGCCGACCTCTACGCCTCCGCGCTCTCGATCCGGGTCGACGGTCTCCGCGACGAGATCGCCGAGATCGAGTCGATGGCTCGCGCCTTCGTCCGCGACGAGTCCGACCGCGACGACCGCAAGCGACCGAGCGCCGGCCTGCTCGCGCTGCTCTCCGGTCTCGTCGACGAGTTCGACCCGGACGAGGACGGCGAGCGCCGGATCCCGGTCGAGACTCTCGACGGAACCGGCCTGCCCGACGCGATGTTCGGCTCTACCGCCTCGCGCTACTGGTCGACGAATACCGTCGGCGTCCGCGCTCTCGCCTCGCTCGGCTTCTCCGTCGAGTTCGTCGAGGTCGTCTCCGACGACTCCGAGCCGACTCCGACCCTGCTGCTCCGCTCGGCCGACTCCGAGGACGCCTCCGGCTCCGAGGAATAGCCTCGACCGGCTCCGGCCGGATCAACCCGTCGAGCCGCTCTCCGGAGCGGCTCTCGTCTTTTATGCGATCGGATCTTCGTTCGCACCTTGCAAGATCGGATCGGCCACGGTATTGTGGTCAGGCGAGGCGAGGAAGCCTCGCGAGCCTCGGCTCTCTACCTCTTGACCAACGGATAGAACGATGAACGCTCTCGCTACTCCCTCGACCGCTTTCGCCTCCGCCCACGCCTCGCTTCTCGCGCTCCGCGACGACCTCCGCTCGAACCTCTACGAGCGCGAGCGCGAGATCGACTCGATGCTGCTCGCCCTGATCGCTCGTCGGCACGTCTTCCTTCTCGGCGAACCCGGAGTCGGTAAGTCGGCGCTGGCGAACGCTCTCTCGACCGCGATCGGCGGAGTCTACGTCTCGAAGCTGCTCTCGAAGCTCTCGACCTACGAGGACGTCTTCGGAGGGCTGAAAGTCTCCGGGATCATGGAAGACCGCTACGAGCGGATCTCGGACGGCTACGCCCAATCCGCTACGGTGCTGTTCCTCGACGAGATCTGGAAGTGCAACGGGGCGGTGTTGAACTCGATGCTCACGATCCTGAACGAGCGATTCTTCGACGACTCCGGACGTCGGTACTCGACTCCGCTCGACGTTTGCTTCGCGGCCTCGAACGAACTCCCGGAGGACGCCTCGCTGGCCGCGCTTTACGATCGCTTCCTGTTCCGCCACGAGGTCGTCGCTCTCCGCGATCGTCGGAACCGGGCGAAGCTACTCGCCGGTCACAAGATCAATGTCACCGCGACCCTCTCTCCGGACGAGGTCGAGACCCTCCGAGCCGCGGCCGACTCCGTCGACCTCTCGCCGGTCCTCGACCTCGCGCTCGACGTCTTCGATGCTCTCGCTCGCGAAGGCTTCGTGGTCTCCGACCGTCGGCAGGCTGCGACGATGAAGGCGATCCGCGCCTCCGCGGTCCTCGCCGGTCGGACGGTCGCGACCTCGGCCGACCTTCTCCGGATCGCCGACTGCTCGTGGAACGACCCGGCGGACGCTCCGAAGGTTCGAGGGATCGTCTCGTCCGTCGCTCTCCCTCGGCTCGGCGAGGCTCTCGAACTCTACGATGCCGCGGTCGAGCAGTACTCGACGGTGAACCTCGCGACCGTCTCTCCGGACTCGATCTCGGTCGTCTCTCGCGTGAACCGCGAGATCAAGCGGATCGCGGCCGAGGTCGACCGGCTCGGAGACGAAGGCGAGATCGTCGAGATCGCGGCGAAGGTTCGCGGTATGCAACGCGAGATCGCGAAGGCTATCGAGTCCGCGCTCTACTGACTCGAAGCCGTCCTCGACGGTATTCTCGACGACGGCTCCGGACCTCCGGAGCCGTTCGCCGTTCCGGGTAGGCGTTCGATCTTCGATAGATTGACGATCGGACCTTGCACACCGTTAGCCGATCTGGTAAGTTCAGAAAGCCAATAGGAACGGAGGCCGCGATGGCTACTCTCTCGAACCAGAACCCGCGCTCGTACTCGAACGACGTCGAGCGCTTCGTGTACCGTACCTCTCGCTGGGACGCTCGCCTGTACGACGTCCGGCGGACGGACGGAGGCTCTCTCGACTCGGCCGAGACCGAGATCCGGTCCGCTATCTACTCGGCGCGGTCCGAGCGCGACTTCGACTCCGCCGAGGCGGATAGTCGGACTCTCGGCCGCGAGGTCTTCGCTCGACTCTACTCGGATGTCGAGCGTCTCGACGCTCCGGTCGGTCCGGAGTGGGCGAGCCGGGTCCACGGGATGCTCGACGCGATCGACGGCTTCTCGGCGCTTCACGACGAGATCGGTGGAGACCCGGATCTCGCCGCGCTCGCTACCGGCTCGCTGCTTTCGTCCGTCGCTGGCTCTCTCGCCGACCTCGTCCGCGAGTCCGAGTCCGAGGACGGCTCCGACTCCGGCGACGGCTCCGAGGGTGCCTCCGGCTCCGGAACGGGTGCTGCCGGCTCGGCCTCCGGCGCTCCGTCCTCCGAGGACCTCGCTCGCTCCGCTCTCCGCTCCGCGATCAAGACGGCGAGACGAGCCGTCGGCGAGGCTCGCGAAGGTCTCGCCGGCCTCGCTCCGGGTCTCGGCTCCGCTCCGGCCGCGAGTGAACAAGTCTCCGACGACCGGATGCGTCTCGCCGAGCGTCTCCGCTCCGACGACCGGATCCGCGACTTGATCCGTCGCGCCGGCCGGATCGAGAGGATCGCTCGGTCGACGACCCGGTCGACGACGGAGGGAGTCTCGGAGGTCTACGATGTGACCCGCGGTGCCGACGTCCCTCGGCTTCTACCCTCCGAACTCGCGAAGCTGGCCCACCCGGCGCTCCGCGCTCTCCTGCTCCGCGACCTCGCGCAACGTTCCGCGATGCAGTACGCTCTCCGCTCCGAGGAACCGCTCGGCCGCGGACCGATCGTCGCGCTTCTCGACGTCTCCGGGTCCATGCGCGGCGAGCCGCACGACTGGACTCGCGCGATCGGGATGGCGCTCGCCGGAACCGCTCGCCGCGAGAAGCGCTCCGCGACGATCGCGGACTTCAATGGCTCGGTCTGCCGCGCTCGCCGCTTCGAGCGCGACGGCTCCGCGGTCGACCTCGTCTCCGGTCGCGAGTTCGGCTCGTTCGTCGACGCGGTCCTCGACGTCGCCTCCGCCTCGACCTCCGGTGGGACTTCGTTCGATCGTGCTCTCGGCTGGGGTCTCGACCGGATCGTCGAGGCCGGCGACCGCGACGAGAGCCGCGCCGATCTCGTCGTCGTTACCGACGGCTGCGACGCGGTCTCCGACTCGGTCGTCGAGCAGATGGCGGCTCTCCGCGAGCAGAGCGGCCTCCGGGTCTTCGCCTTGACGATCAACGGAGGCGCGATCGACTCGAACCTCGCCGCGGTCGCCGACGAGGTCCTCGACCTCGACTCGACCGGCGACGTCGGCGAGACCTTCGCGAAGGCCGGGTGGGCTCGATGACCCGGCTCGGCGAACTCGCCGCGGTCGTCTCGATCCTCTCCGAGCACCGCGAGATTCTGTTCGACCTCGAAGGGTTCGAGCCAGTCGGCTCGCTCTCCGAGTCGATCCGAGAGGTCCTCGCCGGGTCCGGGTCGCTCTCGCGAGCCGACCTCGACCGGCTCCGTCGGTGGTCCTCTCGGTGGTCCAGCCTCTCCGTCGAGGTCCGGACCTTCTACCGGGTCGCGCTCCGCGAGTTCGACGATCCGGACTCGCGCGAGCGGCGAGCCGTCGAGCGAGCGATCTGGCGGCTCGTCGAGCCGTCGACCGACGGCCGAGCCGTCGACTCCGACCTCGTCCGGACGCTCGACCGTCTCCATTCATTCCTTCTCGGCCGGTCCTCCGGCTCCGACCTTCTCCCTCTCCCTTCTCCGGAGTTCCCACGATGACTCGACCCTCTCGCTCTCTCTCCGACTTCTCCGAGCCGATCGGCTTCCTCGCGCTGTTCGCGCTCGTCGTCTCGGTCCTCGCCTTCTCGACGCTCCGGACGACCTCGAACGCCGACTCGACCCTCGCCTGCGAGAATCGACTCGCGGCCGAGATCGAGTCCGTCCGACCCGTCTCCGTCGAGGACCTCGACGCGATCGAAGCCGAGTGCGCCGACCTCGCTCGGACCGGGAGCACCCAATGAGCCGGAACGCTCTCGCATGGTCGTGGGTCATCGAGCATCGCTCGGTAGTCGATCGGGTCGTCGCGCGAGTCGCTCGCTCGACCTCGACCTCGCTCGACGACCTTCGCTCCGCGACGATCCTCCGGCTCGTCGAGAAGTTCGAGCGGTTCGACCCGGACCTCGGAACCGCCTCCACATGGATCTACTGGACCGCGAGGGAGGTCGCGACCCGGTCGAACCGCAAGGTGATCCCGATCGCTGACTACGACGTCGACCGCGTTCCGGGTCCGAACCGGATCGAGGAACGCCTCGACGCTCGACGACTCGCCGACCGCGCTCGCTCCGAGGCGAGCGAAGGTCAGATGGCCGCGGTCGAGTCCGTCGCCGAGGGCTGGTCTCGCGACGAGGTCGAGGAACGCCTCGGCTGTTCCCTCGCGACCCGGAACGCTCGCGTGTACCGGCTCCGCGACCGCCTCCGGAGCCTCGGATGACCGGCGGAGACCGGCCGACCCGCTCCGGCGAGGCGATCGAGTTCGACTCGACGATCCGACGCTCGAAGCGAGAGACCGTCCGGGAACTCGTCGACCGCTGGTGCAAGGCGCATACAGGCCGCCTACAGGCTGACCTCGCCTCGACCCTCGGCGTACACCCTGTCACCCTCTCTCGGTGGCGTACAGGCGAGCGAGCGGCTCCTGACTGGGTGCTTGCGACCCTCGCGGAGATGCTCGGAGTCGAGGTCGCGCTCGACGCTACCTCCGGCTGGTCCGTCGTCGGAGGTCCGTCGTGAGTCGGATCGTCTGCTCTCTCTCGACCTACCCGGTCGACCTACCCTCTCGGCTCGGCCGAGAATCAACACCAACGGAGGCGTGATGCTTCTCTCCCTTCCTCTCTCTCTCGCTCTCTCGGTATCGCCGGCCGAGGCTGGCAAACTCGCGAACGGCTACCGCGGACAGGCGTGGGGCGAAGTCGCTCTCGACTCCCTCGCGACCGTCGGAGAGTGCTCGTCGTCCGTCGAGTCGCAGGTCGGCCGGATCTGCCGGCAGGACTTCGCGAGCGCCGAGGCCGAGGTCGCGTATATGTACGACCTCGGCGTGTTCTTCGGCATCTACCTCGTCGCGAACGGCTACTCGAACTGCTCGACGATCTTCGAGGTCCTCTCGGCCGGGTACGGTCGAGGACGTCCGAAGGTCGCCTCGCTCGACTCGTGGGAGGACGATCGGTTCTGGTTCGACGGACCGGTCGGAGCGTCGTGGAGCTACAACCGGTTTAGCAAGCAATGTACGCTGACCGTCTCCCATACGACGCTGTACGAGCGGATCTCCGCTCCCTCGGAGGCCGCGGCGAAGTCGGCCGCGGAGGGACTATGACAACGAAGCCGAACCCGACACCGTGGTCATTGTGCGGAGGTTGGTACCAGTCGACGCTCCGGGCTCCGCTCGTCGACGGCGAGGTCTGGCCGCTACCCGGCGGCAGATGGGCATACGAGGTCGTCGAGGCGGTCGATCAGCGAGTCGTCGAGCGAGCCTCGCTCGACTCGTTCGAGAGCGCGAAGGATCGCGTGCGCGCGGTAATGGCCGACCTCGCGCTCGGCCGGTCGCTGGGAGGGAAGCCGTGACGAGATACGACGACCCGATCCGGGATCGCTGGCTACGAGGTCTCGCCGAGAGGCTCCGCGCCGGCGCGGCTCCGCCTCGCTTCTCCGACCAGCAGATCGATCGGCTGTTCGAGTACCTCGACCAGCACCCGCTACTCCGAGGAACCGAGGACGAGTCGACGATCCGATCCGCGCTCGCTCCCTTGTGGCTCCGAGGCGGTCCGTCGCTCCGCGAGGCTCGACGCGACCTCCGAGCCGGACTCGACGCCGGGTCTCGCTGCCCGTGCTGCGACAAGTTCGCGAAACGGTACAAGCGGAGGCTGGGCGGAGCGATCGCGAGAAGCCTCGCGTGGCTCGTCCTCGCGAGCGACCGCTCGATCCGCGCTGGCGACGGAGACGGATGGGTCGACGTCCCGGAGACTGGTCCTCGCTGGGTCGTCCGGGGCCAGCCCCACCCGAAACTCGCGCTCTGGCGGTTCGCCGAGCGTCGAGAGGTCGAGGACGACTCTCCGACGAGGTCGAGCGGTCGGTGGAGGCCGACTGCTCTCGGCCGGTCATTCGTCCGAGGCGAGATCGACGCTCCGGCGTGGGTGTTCGAGTACCTGTCCGAGGTCGAGTCCGTCTCGTCCGAGCGGGTTCGCTTCGAGGAAGTCCTCGACGTTGCGTTCGACTACCGGGCGCTGATGGAGGACCGATGACCTCGGACAAGGTAGCGATCAGCCGTTCGGTGGCGCGGAGACTCCGCGAGAGGTTCCTCGACGGAGCGACGCTCGCCGAACTCGTAGCGGAGACCGGACGGACGAGCAGCGCGATCAAGTATGCGTGGAAGAAGCACGGCCTGTACGAGCAGAAGCCGAAAACGAAGCGGTGGACGTATAGTCTGCTGGTCGAACTCCGGAGACGCTACGTCGAGGGAGAGTCGAGGGAGAGTCTCGCGGCCGAGCACGGGGTGACCGCGAAGGCTCTCGTGGCTTCGTGGACATATCGGGGAGTCGCTCGCGAGATACCTCTCGACGGTTTCAAGGTACACGACTGGACGATGGCAGAACTCCGTCGGTATCGGGATCGGTGGCTTGCTGGCGAGACGATCAAGTCGATCGCCGACGAGATCGGCGCGAAGCAGAACTCGCTCTCGGCCGCGCTCGTCCGCGCCGGGTTCAAGAGTCCGGAGATCGCGAGAGAGCGGAGAGACGATCTCCGGTCGAGGCGCGAGGGAAGGGTCGTCCAGAAGGCGTACATCCTCCGGAGGGACACGACGAAGCGATGGAGAGAGATCGCCGAGGAAGTCGGCTGGCAGGGCAGGACGAGGTCGCTCGGAGCCGCGGTAAAGCGCTGGGCGGAGCGAGTCGGCGTGCCTCCGCCTCCGAGGCGGACGAAGCACGGGCACGCGATCGATTGATCCGATCTCGAACTTTTCCGATCGGATCTTCGATCTTCGCTTTACAGATCGGATCGAGCACGGTAACTTGTATTCATCGGGGCGAGGAAAGCCTCGAACACAACACCAACGGAGATCACCATGCACCACTTCTCGACCGTCGCTCTCGTCCTCTCTCGCTCCGCTCTCTCCGCTGCTACCGCTACCGTCGCGAAGGCTTACAAGAGCGAGATCATCCTAATCGTCGACGAGTCGACCTCCTACGCTCCGCGGCTCGACGGTTCGCTCGTCGAGGGCTGGAGCGTCCGCTGCGACGGCGCTCGCTTCTCGGTCGACGCTACCGGGTTCTATGCCGTCCGCGAGGCGGACGAGTCGAACCCGGTCCACGCGGCTCTCTACTTCGCGATCGCCGGCGTCTGCGAGGCGGCTCGCGCTTGATCGCTCCGGCCTCCGGCCGACCTCGTCTCGACTCCGACCCTCGCTCCGGCGAGGGTCTCGTCGTTTCCGGGTATCGGCGCGACGGACTCCGCGTGCTACGGTCGACGCCCGGAGGTCTCGTGCGCGCTACGTCGGATCGTCTTCTCCTGCTCCCTCCGAAGACGGCGAGCCGCTGGTGTCAGCGCTCCGTCGTTGGCGAGGTCGCTCCGTACCGGTCGAGCGACCTCGCTCGCCATGCAGCGCTGCATCAGGTCCCTCCGGCGTTCCGAGAAGGTCGAGAGGTCGTCGTCGCGACTCGCGACCCGTTCCGCTGGTACGAGTCGTGGTGGGCGCACATGCGGCGGCAGCGGTTCGCATGGAACGACCAGTGGGGGCACGACCCGGTTCCGGAGTTCCGCGAGGCTCTCCGAGACTACACGCTCGGCTGGCGCGACCGTCGAGCCGGAGTCGAGGTCGGACTCGCCGGAGGCGACGGAGCGGAGAGCGGAGCGGTCGATCACCTCTCGAACTCCGCGAGGCTCCGCTGCGGCTGGTGGTCGTATCTGATGCGCTGGACCGCCGGCGATCCGTGGTCCGAGTGGAACGCCTCGGCACGGTGGGTATTCGTAGGACCGAACCTCGAACGCGACCTCGTCGCTGCCGGGTTCGAGGTCCGCGCGACCTCCGAGGTCGGAGTCGGGTCCTACGAGCGGCCGGAGTGGGACGACGAGATGCGATCGTGGGTCGAGGAAGCGGACGGACCGACCCTCGAACTCGTCCGGGCGAGGACGATCTCGGCGACGTAGCGAGATCCGGTCTCGAACTTTTCCGATCGGATCTTCGATCTTCGCTTTACAGATCGCTCCGGCCTCCGGCCGACCTCGCCTCTCTCCGGAGAGGCTCTCGCCGTTTCCGCGATCGGTAGTCGGAGAGAGGCTCGAAGGAACCCGGCGTGGTATCGTCGAAGCGAACCCGGAGGACGCCGTGTCTGCTCTCTCGCTCCTGCGCTCGCTCCCTCTCGGAGAGGTCCTCGAACTCGTCGACGAACTGGTCGACGAAGGCGCGGATCGCGAGGAAGCGATCGACGCCGTGGTCGAGTTCCTCGACCGACTTCTCGACCTCGGCGCTCTCGTTCCGGGTCCGGCCGGAGTCGCGCTCGAAACGGTCGACGGACCGCTGATGCGGGCTGCTATCGGCCTCGTGGTCTCGTTCGCGGCCGACCCGGACCGACGAGCCGCTCGACGCTCGAAGCGAGCCGAGAGGCGTGCTGCGCGGCGAGCGAGGCGTGCCGAGCGCCGAGCCTCTCGCTCCGGCGGAGACGAGTCGTGAGCGCGAACTCCGTCCCACCGGGTCCGGCCTCCGGTCCGGTAGTCGCCGACGACCTGCCGCCGAGCGCTCGCGCGATGATCGCGCTGCTCTCGTCGTCGCTCGACCGTCAAGCGAGGATCGCCGAGTCGAACGCGGACCGGGTCGCCGCGCTCGGAGACCGGGTCGACGCGATGGGCGAGAAGGTCTCCGCGGAGATCGGCTCGGCGATGCGTCATCAGACGAAGGTACTCTCGGCGCTCGTGTTGATCGCGCTCGTCCTGCTCGGCGGAGCGGCCGGGATCTCGTTCGTCGGCGACGGGTTCGGAGTCTCCGTCTCGACCGCGAGCACGAAGTCGAGTGCAGTCGCCGCGGAGTATCCGATCGACGAGGACTCGCTCGAAGCGGCAGTCGAGGTCCGCGACGAGTACGAGTTCGAGGCGTTCGAGGCGTTCGAGTCGGACGCGGTCGACGATCCCGGACTCGGCTCCGGGTCGGACGAGAGCGGCTCTCGGCTCGACTGAATCGATCTTTCGGAACAAGATCGACGATCCGCGCTTTACAGATCGGATCGGCCACGGTAAGGTATTGTCATCGGGAGGCGAGGAAGCCTCTCGACGAACTCGACCAACGGAGCCTGAAATGCCTCGACCCGCTTCTCTCGTCCGTCGCCTCTCGTACCGTAGCGCGCTGGCTCTCGACCTACTCGTCGACGCTTTCGCCGAGGACGCCGATCCGACCGACTATCTCTCCGAGGTCGGAGTCGACGACCTCGGAAACCGACGACTGCTCGACCTCGGACTCGCGGTCGAGAATCCCGACTACGCCGCAATGTCCGACGACTGCCGGTGGATCATGCCGACCGCTCTCGGTCGCGAGGTCCTCGAACTCGCGATGGCCGATCGTCTCCGGTTCCGGGCGAGCGGTACGATCGTCTCTCGCGGCGAGTTCGGAAAGCCGACCGATCCGATGACCCTCGCTCTCCGCGACGGTCGCGAGCCGACCGAGGACGAGTGTCGCGCGTACTTCGACGCGATGCTCGCCGAGGCTGGGATCTAAGGCTTCGATCTCGACTTACTATCTCGGACAAGATCGACGATCCTCGCTTGCAAGATCCGATCGGGTCCGGTAAGGTATTGTCATCGGGGGGCGAGGAAGCCTCTCGACCCTACCAACGGAGACGAAGATGCCCTCGAACAACGATCGCCGCGCTTGTATCCTCCGCGCTCTCGCGAACTCCGACTGCGCGCCTCTCGGCGTCGCTACCTCCGACCGGATCGAGTCGTTCCTCGGTTACCCGTACTACTTCGACCGGAATCTCGCCGACCTCGTCTCCGAGGGAGCGATCGTCGAGACCTTCGAGACGCTCCGGAGCGGCCGGACCCGTCGCCTGTTCCGCCTCGCTTGACCTACGGAGACCGACGATGACCTCGCTCGACCTTCTCTCTCTCGATCGGAACCTCCGCCGGCGAGGCTTCGTCCTCGGCTCCGCGGCGCTCGGTCTCGCGGCTCGCGGCTCGGAGGACCTCTCGACGGTCCTCGACCGGGTCGAGCGGCTTCGTCGTCCCTCCGACCGCGTTCGCGCTCGGTTCGCCGTCAAGGCGAGCCGCTGAACCTATCGACCGAGAGGTCGAGTCCGTCCTGTTCTACCCGTTCGCGAAGTTCGGGCCGTTCCTCGGAGCGTAGTCGAGACCGACCTCGACGATCCTCCGTTCCGATCTTTCTGAACAAGATCGACGATCCGCGCTTTACAGATCGGATCCGGTCCGGTAAGGTATTGTCATCGGGGCGAGGAAAGCCCCGGACACGAACCGACGGAGACGAAGATGAACAACGGAATCTGCAAGGGAACCCGCGCCGAGGCTTACAAGATCGCGCTGGAGAAGGCGAACGCGAGCGGCGAGACTCCGGGACTCGACGGCTGGTGGGCCGTCCTGAAAGCGGCCGAGGCCGAGGCGATCGCGATGCTCGTCGCCGAGGCCGAGGCGATGGTCGAGGCGGAGGCTCGCGCTACCGAGTACGAAGCACGCGAGAGTATCTCTCTCCGGGACGAGACCGTGTCCGTCTCCGGCGGACAGCTTTCGTGGGGCTCCTACCGTCGCGGCTGGAGCCGCTGGAGCCGCGCCCACGCCTTCGTCCTCTACCTCGACGAGCGAGGGAACGTCGACGAGGACCGCTCGTCGCGGT
>Ga0070754_10002909_pt1 | contig 12336 bp, 15 predicted proteins | sample VirMetDEL_Sep_01_FD_75181 | JGI IMG/M metagenome (GOLD analysis project Ga0070754, IMG submission 75181) | Aqueous microbial communities from the Delaware River and Bay under freshwater to marine salinity gradient to study organic matter... | ecosystem: Environmental > Aquatic > Marine >... | reverse complement strand
CGCCCTCGACGAGATACACGAGATCACCGGGCTCGCCCGTGCGACCGTACGCGCACGCGCGCCCGCCTCGACGAGCCCATCGAGGCTCGGACGGACCGGTCGACAGTCCTCGCAGTCGGTCCACGCCGCACGGTGTGCCGAACCTGATCAGGCCCTGCTTGACCTCGACGATCTCGAACTCCGCGGCGATGCGGTCCAGGTCGAGGTGTCGACGGTGACACCATTCGCGCCACCCCATGATCTGCGGCGTGCTCGTCGGTGCCTCAACCCCGAGTCTCTGCGCGAGGTCGTACAGACTGCCGGATTCGTCGGTGCTGTGATCTCGCCACGCACCGCCGTCCGTGTCGTCCGGTCGACAGTCGAACGACGGGCGCTTGTCCGGTCGCAGTGGCGATCGGATTGTATACCACCCTGACGCTTTAGGCTTCACGCCTCGCGTCGCCTCGTCGAGTCCGCACGCGTGCCACAGTTTCCGATCAGTCATTGCCTATCCCCTCCACGATCTTCGTCGTTGTCTCACTGTCACGTTCCATCGAACCGAGCACGAGTCCGCACGCGTACACCGTGGACACGCGAGGCGGGTCAGCAGCATACGCGAGGCGGGTCAGCAGCGGCAACCCGCGACCGCGCACTTTCTGCCGCAGCCACCCGAGTTGCCGCCAGCTTGCGGCGCTCTGCAAATAGGTGTCAATCCGCTGTGCTTTGATCTTGCGTGCGTTCTCGCGCACTAGCTCGGGCAGGGTGCGACACAGTCCCGCGGCATGTAGTCGCAGAACCGCGTTTCTGATCGCAACCTCGTCGTCCGACATAACAGCAGGGATCGATCGCGTGCCCGCTGCGATGTCGAGATCGAGTCCGATGTCTAGCACGTGCCGCAACCATACCACGTCAGGCGGATCTTGTGGTCGGGGCGCGTATTGCGTGGACGGTAGTTCGATCGTCTCACCGTCGAGATCAAACGTCACGCCCTCGGGGGTCAGCGTGCACGGCAGCGGCAGATCATCCGGTGCGATCCGGTCTGCGATGTGCCGGTATACCTCGGTGATCATTCCGTCCCTGATCTGCATGGTCGCTTGCGCGGGCGGTCCCATGTCCGGCGCGATGTCCTCTAATGCCGCAGACAGTGCCGCGGGATCGTGCAACGAGTGGATGTCCGCCACCCCGAACGGGTCCCACACGAGGACTTGATCCTTGCTCGGATACGTCCGCAGCACTCGCCCGATCTCCTGTGCATACGCCACCCGAGACCCGCGCGGATGAGTCAGGCCGATCCATCGCAGCCACGGAAGATCGACACCCTCGACGAGACACGCGACATGCACGATCGCGCGAATCTCTCCGCGCCCAAGTCGTGCCAGTCGGTCCGATCGCTCGGCCTGCGACTGCCCGCTGTGGTACGACTCGACACCGTCAAGCGCGCTCGCGAGCGCGTCCGCGCTGCTCCGCGTCGATGCCGAGAACACGCCCGATCCGTCCACCTGCTCAAGCCAAGCGCGGGCGCCCTCGACAAGATCGTCCTCGGTGCATCGCACGCCCGCAAAGGTCGGCAGCATCACGACACCGTCGCGCACAGCTTGCGTCAGGTCGTAGTGATACCACACGCCCGCCCACAGTTGCAGCGCGTCGCCCTCGTCAGCGAGGTACGGGGTCGCAGTGAATCCGAGCGAGCGCGACGGGGCGACCGACTTGCGCCACTCACTGATCGCCCACGTGTTCGTTCGGTGCGCCTCGTCCGCGATCCACACGTCGCAGTCCGTGACGTGCGACAGGCTGCGCGGATCGTAGCTCGTGACAGTCACACGTCGCGAGGTGTCTCGGTGCCCGGTGCAGACTCGCCCGACATCCAGTCCGCGGCGCTCAAGCGTGCCCGCTAACTGGTGGACCAGTCGCAGCGTGGGGGCAGTCACCGCAACGCGTCCCTCGGTGTGCGCGATGACTTCCGCCAGTGCAACCGACTTGCCCGCGCCCATCGTCGCGACGATCAGTCCTCTGTCGTCGCCCGCGTCCCATCGCCTCAACACCTCGTCGAACGCTGCCGCCTGCCACTTTCGCGGGGTTAGTCCGCCCCACATCATACCAGATCCAAAAGTGAGGTTTGACCGGGCACCGCGTCGGGCTCGTCAGCGGCGGGCGGATCGATCTCGGGGTCCCATTCGTGCGGGTGCGCGACCGCGTGCGCAATTCGCCCGCGTGCGAGGTCGGCGTATTCGTGCGAGAGCTCGCAACCGATAAACCGGAACCCCTCGAGCGTCGCCGCGATCCCGGTCGTGCCGCTGCCGGTGAACGGGTCGAGCACGACTCCGCCCGGTGGCGTGACGAGTCGCACGAGCCACCGCATAACGGCGACCGGCTTGACCGTGGGGTGCACGTTGCGGCGCTCGGTTTTGCCGCGCTGGTAGGCGTTGTCAGCTGCGACCGCGCGACCGTCGCCCACCGTCTCGGGCTCGCGGTGCGTCAACCCGCGCTCGCGTTCGGCGCGGCTCGCTTTGGCGTGGTAGAAGAATCGGGCGGCGGATCCGGTGTCGCCCGTTACCCGAACGCTCTGCTCTGCCGCCTCGCTCGACCAGATCCCGCGCGTCTTCCGAGACGCAAAGACGCCGCTCGACGTCACCGGAAACCCCGCGAGCACTTCGGGCGATCCGTCGTGTAGGACGTTGGCGGGGAATCTCCCGCGCACTGTGTTGTCAAATACAGGCTTTCTGGTTCCCCATCCTTCGGCCTGTGGATCGCCTTGTGCGACTACGTGCCCGACTCCGCCCTCACTCCCCACCCGACACCCATCCACATTGATCGCCCCGGTCCCGTGCGTCGTCACGTTGTGCGCGACGGTGCCGGATAGCGGCTTGCGAGCGAGCACGATCGGTTCGTGCGCGGGTTTGAGCGCGGTGCCCCATCCGTTCCACTGGCGAGCGGCTTCGGTGGCGGGTGCGGTTATGTCGTAAATTCCTGGGCTTGTGTTCATTCGCGCGGTGTGCCCGTCCGTTGATTCGGGACGGTTCCAAGATTGTGCTTTCCCCACCACCTCCCGTTCCGCCCCGGCCGCGCGGTCAATCGCCTTGCTGACGTTCAGACTTTTCGGGAACCCGGACCCGTAAAGCCAAAGCAATTGATCCCGCACTTCAAAGCCAGCGAGCCGCACGCCCATGACGATCCAGTCGTACGTGCGAGACCCCGCGAACGCGAGCAGGTGGCCGCCCGGTTTGAGCACGCGAAGGCACTCCGACCAGACGACCGGCGACGGGACGAAGGCGTCCCAGGCCTTACCCATGAATCCGCGCCCGCCCGGCTGATACTCGGCGCCGTCAAGCCACGCCGCGAGCACTTCGCGCGGGTCGGGCTCGCGCCCGAGTCCATACGGCGGATCGGTCACGACCGCGTCGACGCTCGCGTCGGGCATCGCGCGCAACGTGTCGAGACAGTCCCCGACTGTGATCAGTGTATCCGTCACGGTGCAAACCTCCGAGTGATGTCCTCGCAATACGGCGCGAGCAGGTCTCGCGCAGAGTCGCGGTTGTTTTCGTAACTGGTCACAATTCCGATCGATGCGTCCGCGTCGTCGAGTGCCTGCTTGATATCTCGCAGCAGTCCCACCGGGCGCATCCCCGCGCGCCCCGTGGGCACGTGCGACACGATCCACATATCCGAGTCGCGACGAGCGCGTCGAACGTGCCAGCGACCGGACGGTGACAACCACCCGTCGACCTCGATCGGCTCGCGGTGCCGTTGATTGATTCGGATTCGCTTACGTGTCCATTTCATTCGTCAACCCTCCCGATCCCACCGCACGCGGGACACGACATGTCCCACAGTCCGCTATTGTTCCGAGGCTCGTGACGCGGGCGCCGCGGGTTGTCGACAAGCCCGGAGCCCTCGCACGCACTGCACCGCACTCGGGACACGTAGTCGTCCCACGCCCGATACACTGCGTCCATGTCCACGTCGTCACCGAACACGAGCACCGCGGCGGATTCCTCGCATCCCATGATCGCCGCACGCTCTGCCCATCGATCGATCTCGTCGTCGGTTATCTGCATTGCTCAACCTCCATGATGATCCGCCCGAGTAGTTCGGGGATCTGCGGGACGATCGCGTTGCCTAGTCCTCGGAGTCGAGGCACGTCCAGTGCAACGGGAACCCCATCATCCATTCTACGAACTGGGGATGGAGCCTGCCGCGGTATCCAAGCGCACCGATCGCCCCCTCGGTGTGCATCCTTTTCTGGTGGAATCGCTGAATATTTGACGGGCAGATCGTCGCGCACTTGTGCATTGACGCGGTCGGGGTCGGAATCAGACAGCCCAACATCGCCAGATCCGCCAGCGATAACATCGCCGTGCGACCGTCGCTCGTGCGCGTGCGAAGCGTGCCCGAGCTCGTGCGTTCGATCGGACCTGTCCGCGGACTCGTGCGCGTGTCCACCGTCGTTGGCGTCGGCAGTAGCTCGCCACGCCACGACGAACACTCGGTCGCGTAGGTGCGGGGCGCCGAGGGCCGCAGCGGGTATGCAGTCCCACCACGCATCGTACCCGAGCGCGGCCAGGTCTCCGAGAACGGCCCCGAAGCCCAATGAAAGGTGCCCTGCGACGTTTTCCAGTAGCACCCATCGGGGTCGTAGATGGCGCACGCATCGGGCAACCTCTGGCCAAAGATGGCGCGGGTCAGACTCGCCCGCACGCGATCCCGCGTGACTGAAGGGCTGGCACGGGTAGCCGCCGCACACGATGTCAACGGGTTCGACGGTCGACCAGTCGATCGATCGGATGTCTCCATAACAGGGCACCTCAGGCCAGTGTTTCGCGAGGATGGCGCGGGCGTCGGGGTCGATCTCGCATTGCCACGCAACCGACATTCCCGCGCGCTCAAGTCCGAGATCGAATCCGCCGATCCCGCTAAACAATGATCCTACACGCACAGCGTGACCCCCCATCGGACGCGTCCCTTGCTGTCCAGCGGACGACCGAACCTCACGATCCCCGCGCGGTGCATTTCGTCGAGACGCTGCTGTGCGTGCTGGATTGACGAGAATAGCAACGCGTCGCGCACCGAGGCAGGCGACCCCCACACACTGCGATTCGTCCGCAGCGTCAGCGCCGTGACCGCGCGCGCCATGTCGCGCGCCGCTGGATAATCCGTGATCGGGTCGCGCATCACGTGCACCTCGTCCCGCGGATCGTCCGTGTCGTCGTCGGTGAACTCGTACAGTCTGCGCAGCCTGTGCCGGTCCGCGCATCCGAGCGCCACCGCCGCAAGGTTCAACCTGCGCTCTGCGGCGCCGGGGTCGATGTTCTGCCGTTCCGCGATCACCTTTAGTGATTCGCCCTGCATCCAATTCGCGATCATACGAGCGGCCACTTCGGGGTACTTGACCTCGCGATCGGCCAGGTATTCGGTCAGTTCGTGGTGGTTCATTTGTGATCCATTGTGTAGCGGATTGCGTTGACGATCGCGTCCCGCAGATCGCGGGCGCCCTCCATGTCCAGCACGATCGCCGCGGTGCTGCCTCCCGGTGTCGTGCTGTCAGTGCATACCACCGACAACGAGGTTGCATCGACATGCACAGTCAGCGTGTCCGCGGGATATTCGGCACAGTGCAGCGTTGCAACGATCACCGATACGACCCCGCGCCGATGATCATGGATACGATCATCTCAAGCTGTGCACTTGTCGGTCCGACTGCCCATACTGATGTGTCGCCCTCACCGACTGGATTGACACCGTATTCGACGGACAGCGCCGCAAGCACTGTCTCGATCCTGTCGGTCTCGTCGTCGGTCAGCAGGCCAGGCACTCGCACGGACTCGGTTAGATCGTCGCCCAACCACGACCCGCTGTGCTCGTACCACGCGATCGACGTGTGCCGGTCGACAGTGACAGCGGAGCACGTATCGATCACGCTCTGGCAGTTGTGGATCTTCGCGTGCCAGCGATCATCGTCTGACATACCGCCAGCGGCCAGATTGTAGCAGGGTCGCCAGTCAGACAGCGCGACCGGATCAAGCGGTATGATCTCGTCGCTCGTGTGCAGCACGTACACGTCCTCGAACTGCTCAAGCGTGCACCCGGTCTGGTCCTCAACCATATCCTCGTCAATGTATCGCATGCGTCTCGCCTCCACCGATCCGGGGACCCATCGCCCTCGGGTTGACCTATGGATGCACGGTCGAGGATCGCGCGTCAAGCACAAAACGCGATCTGTCGCAGGGTGATCGGTCCAGCGATCACCCCTTGTGTCCCCACTTGACGCTGACCGGTGGGGACAAGCGGTGCCCTGCAACCTGCCGGAATTGTTGCACTCTCAATTTCGTGTCTCCACCGGTGGGGACAGAGTGGGGACACGAGAAACCCGTGTGTTTCTAGATAGATAGATAGATAGATAGTTCAAAAAATACCCTTTGTCCCCACTGTCGCGAAACATAGCCTTTACGCGCGCGCGTGCGCGCGTGCGCGCGGCGGTGTTGATCTCTATTGAGTGGGGACCGGGGACAAGCGCCCGAAACTGCAACCAAGCGCGCGGAATCATTGAAAGAATCTTGTCCCCGGTGGGGTGGGGACACGGTGGGGACACGGGCTCGGAATCCGCGCAACCCGTTGAAATTGCTACGGTCAGCGGTGGGGACACCCGGTTGCACCGCGCGCGCGCGCGTGATAGTGTCGGCGCATGCAGGTCATCGGGGTCGACATCGGCGCGAAGGGTGGGATCGCTGTCTACGACGGACAGCGGTTCGAGACATGGCAGGCAACCCGAGACCGGCCACTGTGGCAACTGGCGATGCTCGTGCGCGAGCAGCACTCGGGGTTGCCCTGGTACGTGGAAGCGCCGATCGACGTGGCACACGGTCAGCGAAGTGAACGCAGTATCGGGCGGGGACTCGGACAGCTTGACGTTGCGATCCACGGGGTCAGTCGATTCGACGTGCATCCGTCACGCTGGCAGTCCGCGTTAGGTCTGCGAGGACTGACAAAGGCACAGAAGAAAGCAGCGGCAGAGAAGATCAGCGGATGCGCGCTCGGTGAGGGCGCCGCGGACGCGGTGTTGATCGCTCTGTACGCGTGGCGATTGCGGGACACGATGTCCGTGACGTTGAGAGGGTGACAATGGGCAAGCGTAAGGGACCCGATCCGAGCGCGGTAGAACGCAGGGCACAGGCGCTCGAACTGCGCAAGCGCGGGATGTCGTACCGGCAGATCGGACAGGAACTCGGGGTTAGCAGGAACACCGCGCACAAGTACGTGACCGCAGAACTCGACGAACTGCGCGCAGAGACCAGGGTCAGCGCGGAGCAGCTGCGGGATCTCGAACTCGAAAGACTCGATCAGTACCTCGCGCGACTGCAACCGAAGATCGAGGACGGTGACGAGAAGGCGATCGCGACCGCGTTGCGAGTGCAGGAACGGCGCGCGAAGCTGACCGGACTCGACGCACCGCAGCGGACCGAGGTGACGATCGGGGGCGAGTCCGCGATCGACCGACTGCGCGAGGTTGTTGGGGGCGACAGTTGACACCCGCTCGCATCGCGTGGCATGCTGCGTCAACCCCTCCATCGGCCCCCGGTCTGCGGACGCGTATGCGACCCGGACCGGGGGTTCGTCGTTCGTGGCGTCATGCCTAGTCTGATCGAGAAACTGCGCGCGCGCCCCAAGCACGAGCGCGACGCGTGGCTTGCGACGCTGACACCGGACGAGGCGGTCCGCTTGCTGCACTCGTGGATCGTGCACGGTCGACACGAGCAGATGACGCCGCGCGGGGACTGGCGATGGTGGGTCGTGCTCGCGGGTCGTGGCTTCGGCAAGACACGGACCGGCGCGGAGCAGGTGCACTTATGGGCAGAGCAGCAACCCGGATGTCGCATCGCGCTCGTCGGCAGGACGTACCGCGACACCCGGTCCGTGATGGTCGAGGGCGAGTCTGGGATCGTCGCAACGTCGAAACCGTGGAACCCGTGCCAGTGGGAACCGGGCAAGCAAACGATCACGTGGGCGAACGGCAGCACGGCGCAGTGCTACACCGCCGATAAGCCTGACGTGCTCGCGGGTCCGCAGCATCACTTCGCGTGGGGCGACGAGTGGTGCTTGTGGCGCGAGGTGGGTGGCATGCACGCGCTTGATCAAATGGCGATGGGACTGCGACTCGGGACTGACCCGCGGGCGATCATCACGTCCACACCTCGACCGACTGCGCGCGTGCGGGCGATGCTGTCTCGGGACGACGTGCACGTGACGCGCGGGTCGACAATGGACAACAGACAGAACCTCGCGCCGGGTGTCGTAGACGAGTTGTTGCGACGGTATGAGGGTACTAGGCTAGGCAGGCAGGAACTGCACGCGGAAGTACTGGACGCGGTCGAGGGTGCACTGTGGGACATCGACACGATCGATGCTGCCCGCGTGGACACCGTGCCGCACACACTGCCCCGAGTCGTGGTCGCGATCGATCCAGCGGTCACTGCACTCGACGAGTCGGACGAAACGGGGATCGTTGTCGTCGGTCTCGGGGCGGATGGCGACGCGTACGTGATCGAGGACTTGTCAGGGCGCCACCCGGTCAGCGACTGGACGCGGATCGCTGTCGATGCCTATCACCGACACGGCGCGTCGCGCATCGTGGCGGAAGTGAATCAGGGCGGGGACCTCGTCGAGTCGACGATCCGCGCGGTTCATCGTCGCGTGGCGTACGAGGCGGTCAGGGCGTCACGCGGAAAGGCAACGCGAGCGGAACCCGTGTCCGCACTGTACGAGCAGGGGCGGGTGCATCACGTCGGCATGTTGCCAGAACTAGAGGATCAGTTGTGCGCGTGGGTGCCCGGTCTCGCGTCGCCTGACCGACTGGACGCGCTCGTGTGGGGCGTCACGTGGCTGATGCCGAGAATAGGTCGCGCGCCCGAGGTGTCATGGGCGGCAGCACCGAAGATCGCGCGCCCCGGATTCTGATCGCTTTTTTGTTGACGGTTGCGATCGGACTGCTAGGGTCTGCGGTGCGTCCCTCGCATGGTGCGAGGAGGACCCCACCGCGCTTCGGTGGTTCCGGTGGGGTCCACTGACGACGCACCACAGATCGCGCTTGACGCGCAAAGTTGATCGGACTACGAACAGGACACCGCCCGCGCTAATAACAAGTGGGCAGTCACCGCGCCCCGCCCTCGCGCCCCATCAGTTGTGGGGGCGGGGTACGGTGGCGCAAGCGGAGGGTTGAGCGATGGCATACGACGAGAAAGTGGACAGTGATCGGGATGGCGAGTACATCGCCGCGAGCGAGTACGAGGGGCGTGTGATGATCGCCGCAACCGTGCGCGGGGCGAACATCGCGGTGTTCGTTTCGACGGAGCACGCGCGGCAGATCGCCGCAGCGATCGAACGGGTGGCGGACAAGGCGGACAAGGGGTTGACCGATGGCGATTGATACCGATGGGATCAAGTGGCAGGTGCGCGCGTGCATCGGACCGAACACGGTGATCGTCACGACTGGCGGTGTCGTTGCGGAGTTCACGCGGGACGAGGCGCAAGCGATGATCGACGAGCTGCGCGACGCACTGTCGCGCGTGTCCGGTGAGGTGCAGTGATGGGGGTCGATGCTTTGATCGCGGTCGTGGTGTCTGCACTCGGTGGCGGCGGTGTCGCGTGGCTGGCATGGTGGGCACACCGTGACTGATCGTCGCATCATGATCGCGGCGGCGCTCGCGATGCTGGCGGGGCGCGCGCTGTCCCTCGCTCGTCGCATCGCCCCGGAGCCTGACGACGACGAGCCGGACGGACTGTCGGACGGGTGGCACGACATCGACGACGCGTTGCCGCTGCTTGAGTCCGGTGTGTTCGTTGTGCACGTACATGGATCTACGTTCTGGCGGTACATGCACACCGCGCCGGATCACTGGTCGGCATAATTCGCGCCACATATTGACGCGCCCGATCGCGTGTGGTAACGCGTGCGCATGCCTAACAGCGGTGTGCGCACGCCAACCTATCAGACCGGGTGGCAGGTTCCCACGCGAGAACCGACCGCCGAACTGTACCCGAAGTCCGTCCGCGGACTTGCGGGGCTGCCCGGTATTTACGATCAAATGGAGCGAGGGCACCCGCGGATCGCAGCTGCCGCAGAGGAGCTCGTTCTGACGATCGGTCGCAACGTGCCCCAATACCGCACGCCCGACGAGGCGACCGCGGACGAGGCGCGCTTTGCGGCGCTCTGTCAAGCGATGTTTGTCGATGATGTAACGCCTGACGCGGAGTGTGACGCGACCGGGTGGCAGGCACTCGCACCGATGCTGTCGGACTACTATCGCCGCGGGTTCTACCTTGCCGAGCGGCGATGGGTCGAGGCACCGACCGAGCGTCGCCCGAGTGCCGTGGGCGACGGGCGCCGCGTCGAGTTGTTCCAGTTGCACGCATCGACCGTGGATCAATACGGGTGGCCCTCGACACCGAGCGCGAAACCGAACCGCGTGCGGCAGACATCGCGCAGCGGGTCGTCGGTGATCGAGTGGACACGGTTGATCCATTTGCAGCACGGCGGGACGCCCGGTGAGGTCGAGGGGGTCTCGTGGTATCGTCCGCTTGTGATGCTGTTCGAGCGTTGGAAAAGCACGCTGCTTGGGGCAGAGCGCCGCTTGTTCATGGACGCGGGGATGCTGCGGGTGCAGTCGCCCGCGGGCGAGTCGCAGGCGGATCGCGACGCGATGCTGTCCACGCTGCAATCGTGGGCGAACGGTTACGCGCCGTGGATGATTCACCCCGAGGGGTATAGTGTCGCGGTCGAGTACCCGTCCGGGTCCATGCCTGACGTGCGATCGTCGCTTGAGTACCTGGACAGCGAGATCGACAACAAGTTGTCCCGCGCGCTTCGGTCGCTCGGGGCAGCGGCGCACGGGTCGCGCGCCCTCGGTGAGGAGATCAGCGCGTCCGATGACGACGAGACCGCCGCGCGACTTGAGGTGCTGTACGCGGCATACGGTCGGGACAATGCGGCGTGGTTGGCACGAGAGATCGGGTACGCTGGACGACTGCCGGATCTGTGCCTCGTCGATGATGTCAGCGTTGACGCTGCAACGTGGGTAACGCGGACCGCGGCGGCGGTGTCGTCCGGTCTGCTGACGTGGAGCGCGGACGACGAGTCGCAGGCACGAGAGATCCTCGGACTCGGTGAGCGTGCGGAAGTGGGCGACTCTCGCACCCTGCTCGTCGGTCAGATTCAAGCGGCACAAGCAATCGTCCAGTCGCTCAATCCGACCGAGCCCGGTGTTGCGCCGATCGCGTCCGAAACCGCGCTTGAGCTACTGACCGCGGCGGGCGTGCCGCTTGAGTCCGCACAACGGATCGTCGATGCCGAGTCGCGCAAGCGTGTCGCACAGCAACCGGTCGCGATGTCGGACGGGTTCGTCCCACCGAAGGGCGCCGTAGACACCGCCGCCCGCGCGCTTGAGTGGCGCCGCGAGTACGGACGAGGCGGGACCGAGGTTGGCGTTGCGCGAGCGCGTGACCTGTCGAACCGCGCGAACCTGTCGCTGGACACCGTCAAGCGGATGAAAGCATATTTCGATCGCCACGTGGGCGATTTAGACGCAGAGGGTGCAGAGGACGGGGACCCCGGATTCCCATCCGCGGGTCGTATCGCGTGGGATCTGTGGGGCGGTGACGCGGGGCGCGCGTGGGCGGAACGGATCGTTGGTCGCAACGTGGAGCAGCGCGAGCGCGCCTCGTGCAACCATGCAGAGTCCGAGGGCGTCACTGTGACCGGCGCGGACGGTCGCGAGTTTGTGACCTATCGCCCGCTGACCGACGTTGAGTCGGACGTGACGTGGGCAGACAACTTTGAAGCGCGCGAGGCGCTTGACGACGCGATGCAACGCGATGTCAACGCGATCGCCGTGGAGCACCGCGCCGCAGTGTGGGACGCACTGTCGGACGGGTGGCAACCGGGCGAGCGTGCGGCAGTGTTCGACGCGTACGTCACGCGGTACGAGGCGCGGATCGCGCAGTACCGGCAGGACTTGATCGCGCTAGTGGGCGAGCAAGCGGCGGGCGAGGCTGCGCGCGCCGTAGCTCGTGGACTGACGACCGACGCAAGCGCGGGCGCGTCCGAGGCTGTCCAGCGTGTCGCTGCGGAATCATCCGCCCGCACCGCTGCCGGTGTGCAGCGTTCCGCCGAAACGGTCGCGAGCAGAGTTCAGGGCGAGGTCGAGACCGCGTGGACACAGGGCGGGGACCGCGAGTCGTTCTCGTCTCGCATCACCCCTGCCGGACTCGTGCGCGAGGTGCGCGGAGTAGGCAACGCGATCGAGTCCACCGGGCGACTGGTAGCAGGCACGCCCGAGGGCGTGGACGTGGTCGCGGTCGTCCGCACCT
>Ga0070754_10002908_pt1 | contig 12336 bp, 3 predicted proteins | sample VirMetDEL_Sep_01_FD_75181 | JGI IMG/M metagenome (GOLD analysis project Ga0070754, IMG submission 75181) | Aqueous microbial communities from the Delaware River and Bay under freshwater to marine salinity gradient to study organic matter... | ecosystem: Environmental > Aquatic > Marine > Coastal... | reverse complement strand
CAGTTGCAGCATCTACTTTCCTTAAGAGAGATGGAACTACATCAAGTGATTTTTATGAGTTTGACTTACAGACAAACTTTGACATAAATGCAGATAATAATGCTCTTTATAAGTTTAACTCTGTTCATGGTGGTGTAATAGTTCCAAGAGGAACTTCAATTGTTGGATATGATCTTCGTAAAACAAAGATTCGTCCAAAGTATATTCCTGATCCAGAAAATGACAATATTGGAAGATCTGCAATTTTAAGATTGACTGGTGCTTGCTATCTTTGGCAGATGTCAATCTTTGATGCAAATCCAAATGGAGTCTGTTACAAAGATTATACAAATAACACATTTGTTCCAAACTTTTCACACAATAAACTCACTGCATTCGAATATGCAGATGGCGCAAATGCGGTAGAAATCGATGATGCTTTTAACACCTATTCTACAAACAAAACTGATCTAGATATTTACTATGAAAAGATTGGTCTTGCTTATGGTAATTCAAGTGGAAGACCAATCACTCCAGATTATCCATCAGTAGTAGATATTGAATCCAAAATTGACGAGTATCGTATTGTTGGATCTCGTGGGGAAGAAGTTGGAATCTCAAGTATTCGTGCTGGAGATGGAATAGGTGGCGGAAATAGAACAGAGATTACAGTAACACTAGCACAAGAAGTTACTGGTCTTGATGTTGATACGCCAATTCGCATTAACAGTGTTGGTATTAGCACCTTTAATGGTCAGTATGTAGTTAAAGAAGTTGTAAGCGATACAGAAATCAAATATGCAACGTCAAGTCCACCACCAACTGGAGTCAATTCAGTTATTGGTCAAGGAACACTTAATATTGTAGTTGATACTGTTACATCAGCATCACCTTATATCTTTAACTGTTCTTTGAGATCTGTTTACGGACTCTGTGGAATGCACGCAGATGGAAGTTCTGTGATTGGATTCAAGAGTATGGTTGTTGCTCAGTTCACTGGTATCTCTCTCCAGAAGGACAACAATGCATTTGTAAAATATGATCCAACAACCGGAAAATATATTGACACTACAAATGTAGCAAATATCTACTCCGATTCTCTTGCTAGATATAAACCATCATATGAGTCATATCATATTAAAGCAAGCAATAATGCATTTATTCAGTGCGTGTCTATCTTTGCGATTGGATATGCACAACACTTTGAAGCAGATAGTGGTGGCGATATGTCCATCACCAACTCTAACTCAAACTTTGGTGCCAAATCACTTCTATCAAAAGGATTTAGAGATGATAAATTTATCCGCGATGATCTAGGTTATATCAGTCATATTGTACCACCAAAAGAGATCACAACATCAGAAATCACAATTGAATTTGATTCAATTGATGTTGCTAAAACTGTAAGTGTTGGCAATAGTTCCAGACTTTATCTTTATAACCAGACAAACGAAAACTCTAGACCAATCAGTGTCATTGATGGTTATAGAATTGGCGCAAAACAAAACGATCAACTAAATCTAATCCTTTCAAGTTCTGGAATATCTACAACATATTCAGCAACTATCGTAATGGATGGATCTGATGAAATTACTTATCAAAAAGAATATGATGTTGCTAAACTTGTAAATGGAGTAACTAATAATATATCAGCAAATACAATTACTTTAACTGCACCTCACGATTTTATTAATGGAGAAACTGTAAGAATTGTTAGTGATACTGGAGAAATTCCTGATGGTCTAGATCACAATTCAGTTTATTATGTAATTACTAATGCAACTGCAACAGGAATTGGAAGCACTCAAGTTCGTCTTGCATCTTCATTGAATGATGCGGAGAATGGAAGTCTTTCTTCTTATGCAATTGACATCCTGACAGCAAAAACTTCAAATCTTAAGGTTGTAAGTAGAGTTTCGGATAAGGCTCCTGGTGATATTGGTCATCCAATCCAGTATGATTCTACTGGTGAGCAATGGTATTTGGGTGTCAATCAAGGTAATGAAATCTATAATGCTATTCTAGCATCTGGAATTAGTGCAAGTTCTAGAACTTATATCACTCGAACTCCAGACAACAGAAATTACGAAGACACTTTATATAAGCTTAGATATGTTATTCCAAGAGATACTGCAATCAAAGCAAGACCACCTCTTGATGGATTTATCATTCAGGATTCTACATCTTTACCATTAGATGATACTGAAATTGATTACCAGTATAGTCCAGATAATACAACAAAGACACTTTCAAACTCAACAGAACTTAAGAAGACAAGATTTATTTCTAGTGCTTCTTGGGTAGGTTCTGTTGCTACAATTCAAACTGAACTTCCACATAATCTCTCCACTGGATCACAAGTTCAAATTGTAAATGTCTTAAGTTCAAATAATGTTTCTGGTCTTTCTACTTCTGGTTACAATGGAACTTATGAAGTAACTTCAATTCCAAGTAGAAGAGAGTTTACATATTCACTAACAAACAATCCAGGAACTTTCTTGGATAATACTTCAGTTAGAAATACTTCACTTCCTTATTTCAATCGAAAGAAACTTCCTGGAACTTATGTTGTATACAGAACAGAACAAGTTCAGGAATATGTTCAAAATCAACAGGATGGAGTTTATCACGTTTCAGTAATTAATTCCTCAAATAGTCCAACAATAGCACCATTTGAAGATTTAAGACTATCACAACCAGTTCAATATCTTTATCCACAACTTGATAGAGATAATATAGTTTCTGATCCAGAAGCATCTCAAAGTTATGCACTTCCTGATCCAATCGGTCAAGTTGTCATTAATGATCCACAAAAGAGTATTACTAAAGAGACTCTTGAAAACTTCTTATTTGAGAATAAAGTTGGATTTGGTTTAACTGATATTGTAAGTAATCCTACTGGAACTGCACATACTTTCTATACAAATATAGATCATGGACTAAATCCAATTACTGATTTGTCCATCACTAGTGCAGGATCTGCATATGGAACAACTGGTGCAATAGAAACTTTATATAATGCACAGTTAATCGGTGGTTCTGGCCAAGGTGCATCTGCAGTTATTAAGATTAATCCATCAGGCCAAATTACCAATATTGAGGTAATGGATGGTGGCACGGCATATCAGGTTGGTGATGCACTATCTGTTGTTGGTGTTGCAACAACATCTGGACATACTGTTGCGACGGTTACTGTTGCATCAATCTATGATCATAGTAATGAAGTTATCGAACTAACTGGTATTTCGGGTGATAATTACAAACAATATAATGATCTGTATAGAATCACTGGTATTTCGAGCACTAGATCTGTCCAAGTTGCTTCTGCAGGTTCAATTACTTCTCCGTCAACGAGTGGCGTTGGTATAACTGTAACAGCAAATTCTAATGCATATTTGACAGGTAAATCTGTTACTGCAACATCATTTGCTTACAACAATGTATCTGGAATTGCAACAGTAACTTTTGGTTCTGCTCACGGTTTTTCTGCTCAAGATAAAGTAAAAGTATCAGGAGCAGATAGTTCTTTATATAATGGAAACTTCTTGGTATCGAAAGTTAATTCAATTACTTCGATTAATCTAAATATTGGAATTTTAGATTCTTCTCCTGTAACAACAGGAACTATTGTCGTCCATCCTTATGGTTATACTTCTAAGGACGGAAATAACACAGGAAGAGATGAGCAAAGATTAGTAGAGCAGTATGGTGGAGTTAGTTCTACAATAACTGCTGGTATTACAACCACTGGCACTACAATCTCAATTTCATCAGTCGATTCAACTGGTCTTAAGATTGGTGATTATATTCAAATTGATGATGAAATTATGAGAATTCGTGAAACTGTTGATGGAAATCCAGTTTCTGTTTTTAGAGGATTATTAGGAACTCGTAGTTCTTCTCATACATCGGGATCTGTAGTAAGAAAAGTATATCCATATCCTGTTGAATTCCGTAGACATTCTATTCTTCGTGCATCTGGACATACTTTTGAATATGTTGGATTTGGTCCAGGTAACTACTCAAATGCATTCCCGGATCGTCAAGATAGACAAATCACCGAACAAGAAGAGTTGCTATCACAGTCATTCAAGTCTGATGGTGGTATCAATGTTTATACTGGAATGAATAATGATGGTGATTTTTATATTGGTAATAAGAGAGTAAGTTCTGCAACAGGTCAAGAGGATGTATTTGATGCTCCTGTTCCATCTGTTCGTGGTGAAGAAATTTTTGTTGAAACAGGAACGGCAGCTGCAATCAATATTGTCAACACTGAAAATGTAAGTGTTACTAGATCAATTAAAGTTGAAGGTGGTAAAGGTGGCAATAATGTTTCTGAATTCAATGGTCCAGTAATTTTTAATGATAAGATCACTTCTAATTCATCTCGTGGATTTGAAGCAAATTCTTTATATCTCCAAGGTAACGCAGCGATTTCTAGAAAGTATACTGTAGGAATTTCTACACCAACTGAGTTTGGAAATAATGGTGACATTAAATATTATTCACAACCAGACAATGGTGGTTATCTTGGTTGGGTCTATACTTCTGATAATCAATGGAGAAAGTTTGGTCCTATTCAAAATAGTGATGGAAATTATGTTGGAATTTGGACGGGTACTTTCTATGGAGATGGTAGCAATTTAACTAATTTAGATTCTATCTGGAGTGAAGTAGATCCATTTGCCGGATCTACAGGAATTAATACTGCATATTATCTCAATAATGTTGGTATTGGTACTAGTTCAGTTCCTTCTGATGTTAAATTAAAAGTACAAGGAAAAACTTATATTGATGGATTATTAAATGTTACTGAAATTATTGAAAAAGCAACTATAGTGCCTGATGATTGGCCTCTACTAGATGGTGGCGGAAATGCAATTGATATTGATATTTACTTGGGTGATAATAATGTCTACTATTATACAAGTAGCGTTTCTCAAAATTGGACCTTAAACTTTACTGGACATTCAGATGGAACAACTCTAAATGATATACTTGAGATTGGCGATTCTATTACAGTCGCATTCCTAGCATCTAATGGACCTACTGCATACTATAATGATGAAATAAAAATTGATGGGGTAGTTATTATTCCTAGATGGTATGGTGGATTCTCTCCAACTTTTGGTAATTCTAATAGTATAGATAGTTATACTTATGTAATCATTAAAACCGCAGATTCCACATTTACGGTTCTTGCGTCTCAATCAAATTACGCATAGTATAAAAAATGCCAATACTTGGTGGATTCGGAAACGCATCGGAATATGCATACAGATCATTTATTGTAGAAATACCTGATCCATTTGATTGGACTGATTTATCTAATGTAGAACCAGGTGAAGAATATAGGTCTGGATATGCAAAAATTTCTGGAATAAAATCACCATTACCAGTTCGCGTTAGTCTTGGATCTTCATTTTCAATAATATCTAATGTCTTTGATAATGGACAAACTGTTACTTTTGACAATAATAATGTAAATGAGGCAAGTTTTGACCAATATACAGATCCAAATAATAGATTTCAATCTGGACTTGGATTTAATGTAGTCAATGCAATTATTTTAAATAATCAATCCATAAATCTGTCATTGGTTACACCAAAAACTTTGAAGACGGATTTTTCTAAAACATACACAACATTAGTTTCGGTAGGAAAAACAACACAAGACTGGATAGTTCAAACAAGAGCAATTGACGAAACGCCAGATACATTTTCTTTTGTTGGAATTGGTTCAACTACAACAAGTACACCAATAGAAAGTAATGAAATTATAATTTCTGGATTAGAGTCTGGATTTTCTTTTACATCTCAAATTACTTCTGGAGTTGGAACAATTTCTGTAAATGGAACTGATAGGGGAAGTTCCTATGATGTTTTTAATGGAGATACAATAAAATTAAAAACAACATCCTCAAATCTTTTTGATACTCCAACAAATATTATATTGAGTGTTGGAACATATAGTACAACTTGGAGTGTTTCTACTGAAATAGAAAATCTTAATATTACTTTTATTCCAACTGATTTTACAGATCAATCAAATTTGCAATTAAATACTGCTTATAATAGTAACCAAATTACATTATCTGGAATTAGTTTAAATTCAGATCTTCCTGTTACATTATCAAATTCAAATGCAAAATATGAAGTTGAAAGAAGCGGTTCTGTAATAAAATCATTTGATGCATCTCCAATTGAAGTTGTCAATAATGACAAAATAAGACTAAGATTATCTTCATCATCTTCTTATAGTAGTTCTGTATCTACAAATTTGACAGTAGGAAATACTAGCGCAGATTGGAGTGTTTCTACTAAATCTGCACCGCCACCGCCACCGCCACCACCACCACCACCGCCACCACCATCTACAACCTTTGCACCAGTAAGAAATGTCTATAGATATTTAAATCCATCAAATGGCCGACATGCATGTTCTCAAAATCCATCTCATCCAATTCTAGTTTCAAGTGGTTTTTTCGTTGAAGGTGTATTGTGTAGAGCATTTTATGTCAATCAACCAAATCCTCCGGGTACATTTGGTCCTATACAATTTAATTATAATGGCAATAGTTTTCCTTGTGGAAAACATTATCTTTCGCCAAACAGTAACTCAGTACCTCTCTATGAATTGAAAAACCCTTCAATTGGCGATACATTATGGTCACCGAGTATAAATGAAGGAGTTAATCTTGGTTATCAATTTGTAAGAACTGTTGCTCATAGCCCAAAAAATTCTATAAATTTTTGACATAATAAATAGAAAGAAAGAGGGGATAGTGAACCTCTAAGGAGAAAAAAATGGGAGTCAAGAAGAATTTTGTTGTAAAAAACGGCATTGAAGTAGCTGACAATCTTATTTTTGCCGAAGACCAAAAAGTTGGTATTAATACAAATTCTCCCGACTATACTTTAGATGCTAAAGGTGATGTTGCATTATCTGGTAAACTATATGTGCCACCAGAAACTCAACCATCATCAACTACAGGAACTGTAGAAGCATCGGAAAAGTTTTTCATTTCTGGTGTATCAACTTCTATTTTTCGTGTAAATGATTTAATTGATGATGGTGCAGGTGGATTTTTATCCGCTAATACAAAGGTCACTAGTATTGGAATTTCCAGTATTGGAATTGCACCTGGACATACGAGACTTACTGGGTCTGGCTCCATTACAATTAGTATCACAAGAAATGTAACTGCAGGCGAATCTGGCCAAGTATTAATCTCAAGAGGAGAAAATCAAAGTCCAATTTGGCAGACTCCCACAGGAGAAACAATTGTTGCTACATCCACAACTTCTTCTGTTAGATATCCAATATTTGCATCTGGTGCCGGTTCAATCACAGTAAACATAAATCAAGATCAATTATCTTTTGTTCCTTCAACAGGAAATCTTGGTGTAGGAACAACATTACCAACAAGTAAGTTGTGGGTTGATGGAGATGTTTATGTAAGTGGTGTAGTTACTTCAACATCTGCACAAATTTCTAATGTATCAATAGGAATTGGAAGCACTGATTTAATTGTTAATGGAGATCTAAGAGTCACTGGAATTGCTACTTTTGGCACAAGTAGCATTACGATTGATGGTGATAATAATACCATATCAATTGGAACTACTGGTATTGTCATTGATGGAAGTAATAATATAGTATCCATTGGAACTGATGTAAGTATTTTTTCTGGGATAGTAACTGCAAGGTCTTTTGTTGGTGAATTTATTGGTGCAGCAAGCACTGCAATAAATATTGGAATCACCACATTATCAACAGAAAATAGATATTATCCAACATTTGCTACTGGAATAGGTTCTACTAGTATTGGACTTACAACTTCATCACTATTCATTGATCCAACAACAAACTATCTTGGACTTGGTACAGATAATTCAAGATATAATTTAGATATTATTGGTGATCTCGGTTTTGAAGGGAAAATTTATGCTCCAACTGCTCCATTTGTTTATGCATAGAGATCTGCAACTGTAGATGGTGCATATAGAGACTTTGTTGGAATTAATACCAACGACATTGTAATTGGTGATTTAATTGATGATGGTGATGGTGGTAGACTTGCAGGAATCACAACCATCACTTCAATTGGAATAGGAAGTGTTGGTATTATTCCTCAGCACTCATTATTGATTGGATCCGAATCAATTGATGTAACACTTACAAATACAACTTATATTACTCCGGGTAGAGAAGGAACAGTTCTGGTGTCCAGTGGATCGACTGGACCAGTAACTTGGAAAACCGCTTCTTCTCTATTAAATGTTGGAGTAACAACAACAAGTGCAGATGATAGTTATAAGGTAGTTTTTACATCTCAATATGGAGAGAGTGGAGTTGCAGATCTAAAAGTTAATGAAGTTGGTCTAACTTTTAATCCATCAACTTCTAGACTTGGTATTAATAGCGAAACTCCAAGATCATCATTAGATATTCAAGGTGATGCAATTGTTTCTGGTGTTATTACTGCAACTACATTTGATGGAACCGCAACAAATACAACGGGCATTGCAACAGGAACTTACAATATCAATATAACTGGAATTGCATCAACTGCGATTAATGTAGTTGGTGGTATTGCATCAGTTACTCAACTTGAAGTTTCTGGAATCACAACTATTGGATCTGCTACAACAAATGTAACAATAAACAATGGAGTAGTTAATGCTGTAGAATTTATTGGTTCTGGCGTTAATCTTACTGGTATTGCAACAAATCTAATTGCTGGTATTAGTGTTGATATTACAAATCCAACACCAGAAACTTATAAGATCGCTTCATACAAACCAATTGGAAAAACAATCTTTGTTTCTCAAACTGGTAATGATTCCAATACTGGATTATCGGAAAATCATCCAAAGAGAACAATTAAAGCAGCATCTGCAATTGCATTTCCTGGAGATACAATTAAAGTATATCCTGGTGTTTATGTTGAGAATAATCCAATCGTTCTTGGTAAGAATGTTGCAGTTGAAGGTACAGAACTTCGTAACTGTGTTGTAACTCCAAGATACTTGGATAGAGATCTATTCCACGTAAATAATAGTTGCCACATCACTGACTTAAGTTTTGTTGGTGGTGATATGACAAATGGAGCAGCAATTGTTGCTCTCCAACCTCTTCTTGGAGTATCAACCGACAGATACTTTGATGCTGCAAGAATGCTTCGTTATAACCTTGATTATATTGCAAAAGAGTCTGTAGGATTCTTAACCAGTGGATTTAGTGGTTTCGCTGGTAATCATAGAGAGCAAGATGCTGCAAGACTCATTGATCTGAACACCGACTTCATTGCGGCAGAAGCAATTGGATTCTTAACCTCAACTGATTATAAGAATCCAGAATTCACAATTGTCAATGCTTCTGGAATTGCAACTGATCCAGTCAACTGTTCAGATGATATTAAGGATATTCTCCGTTCTATTTCTTATGACCTTAAGGCAGGAAGCAACAAGAAAGTCATTGGTGCTGGACTATCATACTATGATGATGGAGGAACACTTCTCCACATCACAGGAACTGATCTAAATGGTTACAGCGTAAAAGAAGCAACAATTGCAGCAATCAATCACGCAGTTGGTATTGCTACTCACGTCATCAATAACATTTCATATGGCGGAACAACTTATAGTGCTCTTCCACAAGACACTAGCAGTTACTCACCAATTCTTGTAAGTGGTGGTTGTACTGATACAATTCCAAAGATTGAATCACTTGCTGGTATTGTTACAAGTATTCTTGGTGATTTTAATACCGCTGCTGGAATCACTACAATCTATGGCGTAACACTTGAAAGTGGTGATTGCTCAGATGATGTTAAGGATATATGGAAGTGTGTAATTCACGACATTACTAGAGGTGGAAACTCAAGATGTGTTGCTGCTGGTAAGTCATACTATGATGAAGATTGGAATCTGATTCCACAAATCCTTAAGAATCCTGGAGAAGTAGATCAAAGTGTAGCAACTGTTGATTATTCCTTTGGTATTGCAAGAGCAATTATTAATAACTCTACTTGGGGTTCATATCCAGTGGGCGTTGGAACAGCAGTTACAAATGCACTTTATGATAATACTACTGGAATTACAACAATCACTGCAACCAATCACGGTCTTGTAAAAGATGATGCAGTTAAGGTTGTTGGTCTTGGATTTACTTGTCCTTCTGGTCCTGGAATCGTAACATATCCAAGTGGAAGTCTTGGTTATATCTTTAATGTAAATTCAGTCGTAGATGAAAATACATTTGAAGTTGTTGTTGGTCAATCAACTCTTCCGCATACTTATGATTCTGGTGGTACAGTTCAAAAGTATACTAACTTCCAGAATAACTTCACTCAAGTCAAAGATCTTGGAATTCAACCAGATCCTCTGACTGGATTTAATAATGCAATTGATGGATGTGCAAATGTTGTATCTGCAATGAGATCTTGTGTTGGTGTTGTTACAACCATCATTGGATATGGATCTACATCAGGTATTACGACAACATATCCTGGCAATTCTGGTATTGGTTTTACATCAATCATTGGAATCAGTAGTGCGGTTTATGATAATGCATCGGGCGATACTACTTTAATCGCACCAAGTTTCTCAGTTAAAGATGGTGATGTTGTTGAAGTTAGAGATCTTGTATTTGATTGCGAATCAAGTGGTGTAATTGGAACTCAAAAGTATCCTTCTGGCAAGTATGGTTACTTATTTGATGTTGTTGGAGTATCTACCGTAGACAATTCATTTGTAATTAACACTGGAGTCTCAACGATTCCACACAACTATGTAAGTGGCGGATTCGTTGTAAATCGTGCAATCGGAGTTACAACTACTTCTTATGATAATGCAACAGGAGTAACAATAATCACTGCTCCTGGTGCTGTTGTTAAGGTCGGTCAATTTGTAAGACTACACGATTTAGAATTCTCTTGCACAAGTGGAGCAGGAACAACAACACTCTATCCAACAGGTAATCTTGGATATGAGTTTAGAGTTACTGAAGTCATTGGTGCAGGAACTACTTTTGTTGTCAACACAGGCATTTCTACCATTCCTCACACCTATGAAAGTGGTGGATTTGTTCTTCCTCCTTATTCGCCAGGTGTTGGACCAATCACTCAAGGTCCATACATTAGAAACTGTACTAACTTTGTTCCAAAGTCAATCGGAATGAAGGTTGATGGATTTGATGCAGAACCTGGAGATAAGGATGATATTGGTGTAACAGGTACAATGAGTGTTGACTCCTATACACAATATAATCAAGGTGGTATTGGAGTTTCTATTACCAATGGTGCTTATTCGCAGTTAGTTTCTATCTTTACAATCTGCGATGACATTGCAATCTTCACTGGATCTGGTGGTCAGTGTGATATTACTAACTCTAACAGTTCCTTCGGTCGTTTAGGTCTTGTTGCTGATGGTGTTGGTGATGCTGCTTCTAAGTCTATCTACAGATATACTGGTGTTGCAGTAACTGATGTAATTCAAGGCAATAATGTAATGGCAATCTCTGGGATGGGCAACATTCGTCCTTATGATGGTCAGGTATGTTACTTTGGTGAACTTTATAACTTTGTTGATACTATTGCGGTCACTAATGGTGGTTCTGGTTATGTATCTGCTCCAAGAGTTACTATTTCGGCACCTGAAGGAGAGAATGGAATTACTGCACAAGCATCAACAGAAATTGATGCATTTGGTAGAGTGACTGCAATTAATCTTGTGAACTCTGGTACACAATATCTCAATGCTCCTACAGTCACAATTGATCCACCACCTGTTGGTGTTACTGCAACCGCAGATGTAACAAAGATGCAACCAATCTATTATAAGGTTGATAGTGCAACTTTACCTTCTGCAGGAATTTCTACTGTATCTTTCCTACAGACTCTAAATAATACAGTTAGTGCAGGTAAAACTGTATACTTTACTCGCGTAAGTTTACAGATTACATCCTCTCACTCTTTTGAATGGGTTGGTTCTGGTAATGATATTAACACCGCAAAACCTGCTCTTGGTGGTGTTGTGATTCCTGAAAATGAAGTAGTTCAAGATAATGGTGGTATTGTGGTTTATACGAGCACAGACCAGGCAGGAAACTTTAGAATTGGTGATGGTGTAGTGATTAATCAAGCAACAGGTCAAATATCAGGTAGAGATTTCACTAAAGCATTATTTACAACAATGACACCATTCATCTTAGCACTCGCAGAATAAGGAGGAAAATTAAATGGCAGTTGCAGCAGCAGCAGTTAATACATTTAGAACAGTTACTAAAATTGTAGGTCTAACAACCGATACAATTTATGAAGCACCTGTTGGATTTGTTGGAGTTTTTCT
>Ga0070754_10002902_pt1 | contig 12353 bp, 12 predicted proteins | sample VirMetDEL_Sep_01_FD_75181 | JGI IMG/M metagenome (GOLD analysis project Ga0070754, IMG submission 75181) | Aqueous microbial communities from the Delaware River and Bay under freshwater to marine salinity gradient to study organic matter... | ecosystem: Environmental > Aquatic > Marine >... | reverse complement strand
GGATTACAAGGTACTGCCGGTACTGATGGTGTTACCGGTCCTATTGGACCTCAGGGTGTAACTGGATTACAAGGTACTGCCGGTACTGATGGTGTTACTGGACCCATTGGACCTATTGGACCTCAGGGTGTAACTGGATTACAAGGTACTGCCGGTACTGATGGTGTTACTGGACCCATTGGACCTATTGGACCTCAGGGTGTTACTGGATTACAAGGTGCAGCTGGAACTGATGGTGTTACTGGACCTATTGGACCTCAGGGTGTAACTGGACCTCAGGGTGTAACTGGACCTCAGGGTCTTAAAGGTGTAACTGGACCTATTGGACCTATTGGACCTCAGGGTGTTACTGGACCTCAGGGTCTTCAAGGTGTTACCGGTCCTGTTGGTCCTCCTGGACCTCAGGGTGTAACTGGACCAATTGGTCCTCCTGGTGGTCAGGGAATTACGGGTATAGATGGTACTACTGGTATTAAAGGAGAAACTGGTATTGTTGGTCCTTCAGGAATAGATGGTCCTACTGGTATTAAAGGAACAACTGGTATTGCCGGTCCAACTGGGTTACAGGGTGACAATGGACCTGTAGGTCCTCAAGGTACTACTGGATTGCAAGGTAGTGCTGGTCCAGCGGGAACAACTGGAATAGATGGAAGTACTGGTCCAGCTGGACCTGTGGGTGGTTCCAATACACAAATATTATATAATAATAGTGGTGTAGCTGATGGTGACCCAGATTTATGGTGGGATGCTGCTAATGGGAGGTTGAATACATTAAATCTTAATATTAACGGTAGAATTTCTAGTATTTATGAGAAAACTAATTCTACACCTCTTACTGCTGGTGTGGTGTATAATATTGCATGGACTGATAATTCAGAAGCTGCTGAAGGTATTTTCCATCTCATGGATAATACGTCTGGTGTGAGGGCTGGAATGTACTTTATTGCTGGATACAAGTATTCGAATTCCCAAAATATTACAGTTCTGTATAAGGATAATTATTCTGCCTCTTTTCCATTTTCAGAAATTAGAATTTTCTCTGAGAAATTACCTGGAACAGGTGTGAGTTATTTAGGTGCTACTCTCCAAGTAGTCCCAGCTGTAAATCTTACAAGTGCGGATGTAAATCTTCTGTTTGATTTTAGTGCTGGTATGTGGACTCCCGTTGGTTTTGAAGATGCTTCTCTTGGACCTCCAACGGGAAGTAGTATTAATCCCGCTGATTATGCTACTTTTATTACCAGTTTGACTTTAGAAATCCCCTCGGGGAGGGAAACTTTCTTTGGAAGTACAGGTGATATTAAAATTCCTGGGAGAGAAGTTCTTACTGGAACTACAAGTTTTGATACTACTCCTATTGATCCAGGAACTAATACCCTTGTAAATATTGGATTAAATAACTCTCAACTTAGAGTTCAAACAAATTCAGGATATTTAGACTTAGCTCCAACAAATACTGGTTACTGTCATATGAATACAGATAGAGCCCAGTTTTATTTTAATAAACGTATTTTGATTAGTGGTGGAGAATTGTCGTCATACTCTACTGCCCAGTTAATTCTCGGGACTGACAGCGGAACTAATGACCACATTTATGTGGATTCTGGTGCTACTACCCAAGTTGGTATTGGCCAGGCGTCTCCCGCTTATACCCTAGATGTAGGTGGAATTATTAGTAGTTCGGGTGGTATTCGTTTAGATCCTATCAGCTATACTGGAGTAGCTTCGTCTGGTGCAACAACAACTACTACATTAACTCTTGATATGGAAAATTTATCATATAAAGTATTTACATTTACGAATACATTTTTAGGAAGGGGTATTGTCGATTATCAATTCCTTAATGATATAGATGGTGCACAAGCAGTTATGGTAGTGTTTAATATTGGAAGTGCAACATGCGCTTGTTATGGTCATACAGACCCACAATATATTGGTAGTGTCTTTTTAGGATGGAGTAGTTCTATTACCAATAGTGCTGGAGATAGAACAGTAATAACATTTACAAAGATTGGTGGTACTTGGTACGCAAATGCTGCGGTTTATGACACTTAAAATATATGTTAATAAATAATAAGTAACCATGGTTTTTGCTGGAATGTTTATGGCTAATAACAAAAAATCAGCATCACCATCACCTCCACCGCCGCCTAGTACATATAATCTTTTTTTTGAACCTTTTGAAGTAGGACCAGATGCATTTGAAGGAAGTATCAATGCATTTGACATTGATTCTGGACCTGTTCCTATTAGTCGGGAGCCAATGTTTGTAAGAGACGGGATTGAAGAGGGTTCTTCATCTCCTGCATTTGGAACGGGGTTTGCTATTCTTGGAGACCCAGGGTTATTTGAAGTTATAGGGGCTGAATTTTCAGAACTTGAGTTTGCGGGTGACCAATGGTCTTGTTTTATATTTAATGTTACAGGTGACATAACAGTAAGGCTCCCTATAGGAGCTATGTAAGAATCATCTACAGACAAAAAGTAATTTTACAAAGTATTTTTTTAAATCTTAAAGCATCACAACAGAGTTGTGGGCTTAGCGATTTTCGTATAAAATACGCTTAAAGATCTAAAAAAATATTTTTAATTGTTTTCTAATTTTATTAATTCACGATAACAAACTCCACAAAATTCATTTCCATGTAAAACAAACACTACTTTTCTAAAAACTCCACAAAGTTGGCATTTTATAGGAATAAGTTCAACCGGCATTCATTGTTATAACCTTTATAATATTTTCTTTACGGTTAAATATTTCTTTAAGTATATCATTTTCATGAATCGTTACTTTTACTTGGGGGTGGTTGGTGTTTAACCATTGTGCAAAGTAGTACCAATAGTCATAGTGGTATAGATCTTTGTATGTTAGTGACTTTGTATTTCCGTTAAAGTCTCCGTTAATATGGGGTTGGACTCCTACTATTTGAATGTCCGTTATTCCCATAAATAACATAAATTGGAGAGCTGTGAATGAAACACTTCCTGGCGAATTGATGTAATCTGTTATATCACTGCTGAATGTACCTAAATCTGAAGGATCTGGTATTTTTACTACATTGCCTTCTATTTGTTTTGTTAATATTTTAATTGGACGGAGTTTAAATAAGGTTGCTGTTCCGTCTTGGGCTATGTATTGACTGTAAAATTTACCTTTATGGGGTTTAAAATTTTTATATTTTTCTTTTTTACTAGTCCAAGCATAAGGTGCTGTGTTATTTCCTGGGTCTTGAAGAAAGTAATAGTCGATTAATTTTGAATGATCATTAAATATGATTGAATTTACTCCGAAGTATATATTATTTTTCTCTGTATTATTGGGTGGAATAAATGTGTTTAATCCGGGACCGGTACACATCAACCATCCAGTTTTTCCTTTATGGATATTTCTAAAAATTTCCATATAATGTTGTGGTTTAAAGGTAATTAATTTAAGTTCTTTAATGTTTATTTCAGATGGGTTTATGTTGTCAGAATTATAAAATATATTTTCAACTTCTTCATGTTCTAATGGCATTAAATAATTTAAACTACTAATAGAATTTGAAACATCGTAAAAACCTTTACCCGTATAAATAGTTTTTATAGATTTAAACCAATCATGATACATCGATGATATTTTTTCATAACTATACTTGGAAATTGCTATCTTTCTGCATTCTTTTCTATCAATTGTGTGAATGTTGTTACAAGCCCATAAAAATTCATTAAAATTACGACAACGATAACCAGTTTTTCCTTGTTCATTGTTTTCTACAAAACCACCCCAATCTGAACTTATAACAGGAGTTCCACATAATTGAGCTTCTGGTGAAACCATACCAAAGGGTTCGTTGTATATTGTTGGGCATATCAACCCCTTTGCACTTGATATTATGTTTAATTTAGTTTTTTCATTCCATATCTCATTTAAAATAAAAAGATTAGGAAGATTGGGATATTTTATGGATTCATCTTGATTTGTAGGACCAATAATCACTATGGGTATTCCACATTTGGCAAGGTCAAATATAATTTGAATACCCTTGCGAACTATAATTCTACCCAGAAATACAAAGTAATTGCTAGGTGTTTCCATAAATGGGTACTTTTTAACATTAAAAGATGGAGGAATAACTCTATCAAACCACCAAGGATCCTCTTTTTTTTGTCTTTCAAGATTAGTAGACATGCAAGAATAACTAACATAAGAACGATATGGAGTCGAAACAGGAGTAAAACATCCTATATTTATACAACACTGTATATAATAATTAGGGAGGGAGAGAGGATAATTAAACCATGTATGAATAATTATATCACCTTTTTTATAATTCTTTTTAATTTTTTCTTCACATTCGGATTTATATAAACTATTTAGCAATGGGCAGTCATTATAAATATACGTAAGCCATAAAGGTTTATAATTAAATATTGTTTGTTGATTGTAAATTGGAATAAATTCATCACAGTTTTCTGTAATATATGGTTGCGATTCTTCTGCCCCGTAGTAAATTATATTGTAGGGAGAATGGTTTTTCATCATTTCCATAAAACTCCATGTGTTTTTTGTGAAACTACATATGTTGAAGTATGGATGAATTATAGTATGGGGAATAGCTAAAACATGTAAACTAGACATTTCACAGTATTTAATTAGTTTTGTTATAATTGTTTAAATTAGTTACGGATTTTACCATATCCCTGATCTCTTTTACTTGGGGGTTTAAAACGCTGAATCTGTGATTGAATTATATTTTGTGAATTTTCCCTTTCATAATCTCTAATGTCTTTTTTGATTTCTTCAGGTGTTTTACCTAGATCTTCTCCAATTTCTGTTAAAAATGAACGATAAAAGTCTGGATTATATGGATTACCCAATTGTTTGGCTACTTGTTCTCTCAAGGGTGACTTAAAGTAAGCCTCTTTAACTAATCTTGCTCTTCTCGAGGCATTTCCCCAACACTGGGGACCTCGGCACCTGTATAATACCGTATATTTATTAAAAGTTGCACCGTTATCGATACTATATACTTCTCCCATAGTTATTTCTCTTATGGAAACTTTATCAAGTGTTTTTTCCAATAACTTATCAAGGTCATTTACTACAATGTCTTGTAAATTTTTAGGTACGGTGGTTAATTTTTTTGGAAGAGCTTCTCTATCAGTTTCTGCCATTCTAGCATTTCCTAAAGTGCTATTTATTAATGGACCACGTGAAGACTCCAAATTAAAATAATACTGAAAGTTTGTATCACGTCTTTTATTAGCACTGCATACTAAACACCTCTTTAAATAATCAGGATGTCCTATCCATTGTAACTCATCGTGTCCTGTGTGGTAACCGTGCTGACATTTAAATGGTAATGATAATTGATAATCTCCCACATCTAAATCTACCCCGCATATAGGACAGATTCGTGGGAATTCACAGGCATTTACTCTCAATGTGTCAGTCGATTGAAATCTTGAAATGAAATCCCCCAAACCCTCAAATGGATTAAAACTAGATTGGACAGCTGGTGTTACTTCGTTCTTTACTATTTTATCTTCTAAGTTTATAGAACGTTTTGATATGTACATTTTGTAACTTACTTCATTATCGTAACTACCACGTACCTTTACACCTTTTCTAGCATATTCAATGCATATGGCATTAGAATAATTACTAGATTTACTGGTAATAAATTCTTCTACAGCTCTTTTTAACACTCCCATTGGATCTTGTCTTATTGGAGAAGTAAAGTGATAGTAATATCCATTACTGTAAGGACCAGCCCTGTATGGTTTAGGGTTTCCATTTTTATCCAATCCCTTGCGGATATTAACTAGATACTCATCTGGTCTGGCATTTTTATTTATTTCTGTTACGGTTCTGTATATCCTTGGAGCCATCGTTTTTTAATAATTATAAATATAATATTTAAATTAAAAATGAATGCTAGAATTGAATATCTCTCTGACTGTTGGGTTGCGGTTAGAAACACTCCTTTATATACCATTGAAGAAAAAAAAGATGCGGTGGAGAAATATTTAAATCAAGAAAAAAGGTGTGTGTTTGGGTTTTATGGTATTCAAACGTATATCCACGATACTTTAAACGTCGAAAAGAAAAAACCAATTGGGTTACCCCTCGATTGGCCAAATATGAAGAAACCTGATAATGAAGCCTTTTTAAATTATGAATGGTCGGGTTGGGGAATTATAACTGGAAAAGAAAGTGGAATAACTGTTTTAGATTTTGATGATGCAAGGGAATACAATAAACTAGTTAAATCCATACCTGAATTACTAAATTGTAGAACTATTTTAACTAATAAAGGAGTTCATATATATTTTAAATACGATTCTGAACTAGAAACTGGTACCAATGTACTTACTGTATTAAAAAATGTTGACCTTAGAAATGATAATGCTATTGCGTTTTGCCCTCCAACGCAATACAAAAAGATAGATGAAACAATAATTAGCTATATAGATACCGGAGGCGATATTATTGAAATGCCAGAGTATTTAAAAAAAGATATAATCGATACACACCAGAAAAAGATAGATAATAAAAAGATATTTATTTATACCACACCCAATAAAGATGATGGTAATATTGTTATTAATGAAAAATAAAGTTAAAGCGTATTAACAAAGTTAATCGCTAAGAATTTTACTTTGTAAAATTACTTAAAGCGTATTCAACTAATAATAATACTAGTACACTGACAACAATGAAAACTAATCTTATAATTATTGATGATTTTTATACTGAACCAGATAAAGTTAGAGAATTTGCCCTCCAACAACCATTTGATGTAGATGGAAATTATCCCGGGCATAGAACTAAACCCCATGTAACTCCTGCAGCTAAAACATTTATACAAAATATTGTAAAATTCCATAGCGGTTCAGACATATCTTATTGGCCAGAAAAAGAATATAATGGTGCTTTTCAATATACAACACAGAAAGATCGTTCATGGTATCACGTGGATCCTACAACTAATTGGGCTGGTATTGTTTATTTAACTCCCAATGCTCCTCTAACGGGAGGAACTTCTTTTTATCGTTCTAAGATTGACGGTACATCGTACTCTGAAACCACTAAAACCCCCCAATTAAGTAAATATAGCCAAGATAATACTAAATGGGAGTGTGTGGATAGAGTGGGTAATGTTTATAACCGTCTCATTCTATTTAATTCAAAACGGTATCATATAAGTAACGACTATTGGGGTGAGGGTCTCCATGATGGAAGACTATTTCAGACATTTTTTTTTAGTACTGAAAAATAATTAAAGAATTGTATTATAAAATAGTAACTAACAATGAAGTTACTAATTGTTAATACTCAACAGGCATTTAAAAACGTTTTAACTTTAAAAGGTCCTGTTACTGGTATTGATGAAGTATTAAAAATTGATTGGGACTATGTTGTATTTTGTAGGGAGGGTGTAACTTATGGTTCTGATTTTTTTGAAAATGTAAAAATACTTTCTCAGATTGGTAGTCCTCAAATTATTTATACGTTTAGAGATGTTAAATATGGAAACCAAATAATTCAAGATAATTGTAAAAGTTTAGGTCTTTCATCTTTTACTTATAAACATATGTCATCATTTTATTTAGATTCTATGCAATGTGCTTTTAGTAGAGAAATTTGTAAAAATACTAATTTTATGAATGTTAAGGATGTTTATCCGTTTACAAATAAGTATCCATCATGTGTTTGTACTTTTACTCGTGATGTTCTATTTGATGATAAAAATGGAAAGGAATTTAATGAAATTAAATCTAACCAACAAAATTGGTTTAAGTTATGGAAATCCCCTGAAATAATTCCATGGGAAGCTAGGTTAAATAAACAAAAGATTGCACTCTATTATTTAAATTCTCAAATAACAAAAAATTTTTTAAGTGTTGAAAAATTTAGATCCAAGATAAATTTTTCTAGAACAAGCGGATTTTACAATTTATTCGACTATACCTATTTAAGAACATGTATGGTCAATGGTTGGGAACACAACGACGAAGAGTTTTCCATAATTTACTGCAAAAATGAAAAAGAATTACTAGAAATTAAAACTAAATTCTGCAGAAGTCCACATACAATAGCATTTATCGAACAAATAAACAACGAAGACACCCTAGATGAAATAGAATGCGATAAAATACATATAATAGGAAATAACACTAATTTTTACTGTAGGTGCAGTGATGTAGATGATTTTCATGCTAATTCTTGTAAGAATTTTAATAGAGTTGTTAGTGTTTATGGAATTTTGTGCAGCGATGGTGCAAATCCTGTTGGTGAGGATTCTGTTCGTCGGATGATGGGTATTAATACGCAATTTAGTCTTAAAAATTTAAATTATAGGGATAAGAATATTTGTTGTGTATCTATGTTTATTGGTTATGATGTTGTAATTGTGAGGGGTGGTGAGTTAACTTTTGAAATGGTTCAGGTGATTACAGATGCTGTTTCTGCGGGATGCATTGTTTTTGTTCCTGAGTGGTTTGATTTAAAATTGGGGTTGTTGAAGTGGGATAGCAAAAATCCTATGGATTTTGAGAGTTGTTTGAAGTATTATAGATCTATTCCATGGAATAAATTGGCTACAAATATACTTGATAATTGGGGTTTGAATATATTTAATAGGCTTATTATTGACTATCTCAAATCTCAGGAAATATCTATTTATGATCCTGAACCATATGAAATTGGATTAGTCATTGACAAAGTTTTTAAATCTGGTGCCAATTCTACTACTGAATTAAAGGTAAAATGGAGTATGGAAGTATCAACAACACCTAAAATATTTATAGCTACTCCTTGTTATGGAAACATGTTAATGGCTCCTTATGTTAGTTCTCTTGTATCTACAATAAAATTACTCGAACAAAAAGGAATTGGATACGTAACTCATTTTATGGGAAATGAAAGTCTTATACAAAGAGCTAGAAACGTAATTACACAAAAATTTTTAAATTCGAATTGCACTCATCTTTTATTTATAGATTCAGATATTCAATGGGAACCTCAGGCTATTATAGATTTGTTAGAATTTAACAAAGACGTAAGTTGTTGTGTTTATCCTAAAAAAGCTTATAATTGGGAACAATTTATAAATAGTTATAAAATTCCATCAAAAGAATCACTACATAGTAGAGGATTAGATTTTAATATTAATGTTCAACCTAAATATGAACGTAATGGGGATTTTATTAAAGTAATTGATAGTGCAACAGGATTCATGTTGATAAATAAAGATATCTTGATAAAAATAATTAAAAAATACCCTCAATTAACGGTAGTTAATGATACAAATGATAAAAGTGTAAAGATTTACTGTGCTGTATTTGATTGTATGATTGATCCAGAAACTCATTGTTATTTATCTGAAGATTACGCTTTTTGTAGAAGAGTTTATGATGTTGGTGGAGAGGTTTGGATTAATATAAAACACAATCTTGTACATTATGGAAATCATGGATTTAGCAGTGATATTGGGAATCGTCAAAATATTGAAAGGTTGGTTTAATTTGTAATAGTAGCTCCACATCTTATACATTTCCATACTTGGGGGATTCCATTAAAATAATATTCTGGTTTTATGGGACCAGAATGATATTTAATTTCAAATTTAATTTTGTTTCTAATTAATGGTCGTATTAATTCTATATTTCTATTGGTTTTTTTTTCAAAAAAATCCATAAAAATATTTAATCCTTTTTCTGTATTACTATTAAATTCGTGTTCACAATTCATTTATTTTATACCATAGATAAAATATTTACTATTAATAAATGAAGTCAGTAACAAATAATACACTAGTTACACCAGTATTACCTAGAGAACTTAGTGTTAGTCCTTCTAATTCTATATGGCAAAGTGAGAATGTTAATAAGCAGTATCCTATAATAATAAAAAATAATCAAGTTTTAATTAGAACTGCTAAACAAAATTATCCAATTATGAAAATTTCAACTGGTACTTTATCTGGAGATATGTTTATTCTTTTTATTGGAGTTCCTTCTAATAATTCTAATATGCAATATAATGGTTTTAAAGTTGAACTTGGAAAAATTAAAAGTAAAAATGCATTTGGAATTAAAAGAATTCCAAAGTTTCCAGGTATTACTAAATTAACTAGTGGGAATGTAAAGAGATTGAAAAAGAGTGCCAATAAATTGAGAAAACAAGCTCAAGTTTCAATAACTAGTAAAAAATACCAAGAATTTTCAAAGGGTATTACGGCGGCTTCTGATAAAATGGAGAAAAGGGGATTACAACTACTCTCGAGGGGTATTAACCAACAAGGTGAATTCTTAATTCAAAAAGCAAAGCAATCTAGAAGTATTGTAAATCAATATAGATTTGCTGATCGTGCTGCTAGAGCTAGAAGACAACAGACAAGGGATTTTCAGTTCGGAGTTGGTCCCACAGAAGGAAGTACAGCTGAATTAGACATAACTCCTAAAGGTGCGGCTTTATTTACTGCTGGAACAGCTGGAACTTACTATTTAACTAAAAAGGGACAGAAATTTATTAAAAATATGAGAGCTAATAGACAGTTAAGTCCTTATCAAATTAAGAAGTACAACGAATTTGCTGGCCAGGCAAGTAAAAAAATAGCGGAGGCAAATAAAATAATAGCTAAAAGTGTGAATACAGGTAATATTGTAAAAGGATTGGGAGGTGGATGGACTGAACCATTTAAAGCTAGACAACTTAGACAAGAAGCGTCGGTATTAATGAAAAAGGCTAAAAGTTATACTCGTCGTCCAGGTATCGGTGGTAAAATTAAGAAACTTGGGTCTTATCTTAAGAAGGAGACACCCAAGAGAGTGGGTAAAAACTTTCTTCGAAGGGGTGGGTTTGGTAGTAGAGATCAAGGTTGGGGTAAATTATCGTAATAATTATTAAATTATGTTTTTATTCTTTAACCAAGCAATCAAACCTATAGTAACATCTAATAATAGTACTTTCCAAGCTGTTTGCGTTCTTCCTTTAATGGCAAGGAGGGCAAACAATAGATACAAACATCCATGGAGGGGACGAAGTTCGGTCCACCATATCTTTCCACCGGCCTCTGCACCAGTTTGTCTTCCGTTTATTAGGAATAGGTAGATGAAACCCGTAGCTATAATTAGAGCCATCCATCCCATTATTTTTAGATGCTCGGGCGATACTGTTTTTGCAAGGTGTACAAACCATAGTCTAGTGCCTATACATCCTATTAAAAATGCTAAAAGTCTTTGGTGTGGAGTCATTGTTATATTAATATAATATTTTTATTCTTGTACTTGTTCATGATTTTCATTAAATTTAATTGCTCCTGTAAAAACCAACCAATCTATTATGTTTAGTGTACTGGAATCACTTAAAGTTTTATATCTTTCTAAATTTTGCATAAAATATTTGTATTCCCAATCATCTTCATCATGTCCTAATAGATCTATATCTATTTCACCATTGTAGTCTGAAATATAACTTAATGGAGAATTAGGGTAGTTTTGTTTGCAAATATTTATAAACTCTTGTTCTGAGTAAATTGATTGATTTGAATTAGGAACTGTGTATATTATGGATTTTCTTTTGTTAAACACATTGGTAATTAGTTCATCATGTACTTCTGATAAACTAATTTTATGTACAAGTTTATAAATATATTCTATACAATCATATGGTAATATGTCCATAGTTTATATTTACAAAACTTAAATATTTAAATAACATTCCGCAGATAGTCTTAATTATATATTTCTATAGAATCAATATTAGTTATGGAAATCTTGTACAATAACTTATACTATCTTTTTATCTTTACTTCTGTGGTATATGGTATTGTTAATATTTACTAAACATAAAAATATTTATATAGAATAATAAAGATGTTTCGTTTATTTCCTTGGGCTAAACCAAAAGTTAAGGTTTTTATCCATAGGGAAAGGATACTTCCATTTTTCCCTATTAAGCATACTGGAATAACATTAAAGACTAATTATGCCCAGGTGAAGATAGATAAAAGCCCTAGAAAAAGTCAACTAATACATTATTTAAATAAAAAACATGAAAACAATGGTAATGAGATAACAGTACATGGCAATGATAGGTGTTTAGAATACATTGGTGAATTAGATATGACCCTTGAAGAAGCGTGTATAATATGTTTACCAAAACCACCTTATATTCTTGGTATTAGAGACTGTAGGGGACATACTAAAAGTAGTAAAAATAAGTTAGGTATGTAAAATATTTTATGGAAACTTTTGTTTAGTTGGGGGGGTTATTAAAAGTTTCCATAACTAATATTGATCCGATAGAAATTTATATAATATTGTCTAGAACTTAGCCACCCTCCTCTTGTTTTTTTTTTTTT
>Ga0070754_10002899_pt1 | contig 12358 bp, 11 predicted proteins | sample VirMetDEL_Sep_01_FD_75181 | JGI IMG/M metagenome (GOLD analysis project Ga0070754, IMG submission 75181) | Aqueous microbial communities from the Delaware River and Bay under freshwater to marine salinity gradient to study organic matter... | ecosystem: Environmental > Aquatic > Marine >... | reverse complement strand
GGTCCTGAGTGCCCCGGTCTTGAAGGCACGACTGAATTGGGCGAAGGAGATAGGGACGACTACCACCCGTCAGAATACATGCGTGGCCGCTACTGATGGTGGTGTGAATGTGCGAGAAGATGCTATCGACTGGTATCTACGGGCACGGTCAGACCTTTTGAAATCCATTCTTGACGAACTCGACTACCGAGAATCCGTCGGTAATTTCATCCTTGCGAAGGAGAACCTTGAGCGTCACGGCTACGAGGTGATGAAAGGCGCTGACGACTTCATGTGTGACATCGTCGCTAAGGAAGAACTCGAGGCTGCTGAAGAAGAGCAAGAGCCATCCATCAGGCAAGCAAGGCGTGCTCGACAACAAGCGAGGCGAGAAGAGCGAGCGGGGATGGAAGAGCGTGGACGAGAGCGTAAAGACAAAACCTCCTACCTCAGCGCAGGGCGTCTCGCTGACACTGTTCCTGCACATCATTGGACAGGACGATTCGGTGAAGCAAGTGTTCACGACTTCGTCTCACTGTTTCCCGATGCCGAGAGCGCTCCACATGCACTCTACTCGAATGACCATCACTTCCAAGAAGAGCACCATCCTCTACGACACAAGAATGTCGTTACAGGCTTACCTGCTTACATCGAGACACTGCGTGACTTCTACTTGCCAAGCAGCCCCGGTGCAGTATCACTGTCTGAACAAGTCAAGCGGCAAGAGTCGCTTCAAGAAGAGCACTATCGAAAGAAAGGCAACAAGCATGTGACCGGCGTTACCGACTACTTGGGAGATACGAGACACCACTTTGGTGGCCCGCTTCACGACAGTCACTTGCACGACCTGTATCTTCACAACTTGGAAGAGTGGAAGCGAAACAACTCCAGCACGGTGGATGCTCTTGTTCAGCAATACCCCGATGCTGCTGAACACGACTACGCCATCGCTCAAGCCCACATGGACGATGCCATTCAAGGTTGGATGAACACCGAAGTTGGAGAGGATGGTCGTCGCACTTCGCTTGGATGGGGTGGCTACAACCTCGGTCTTGAGTGGCTTTCTCCTGAGAATCGAGACAATGTTGTCGAGCATCTCATGCAGCGTGGTTCGTCTGCTAACTCGGACGAGGCTAAGAAAATCACACTCAGTGATGGACGCAAGGTTTCGGCTGGGCGTATAAAACGCAACATCGCTCACCGTTTCACACCTGAGTTCTTCCACTCGATGCGAGGTCAACTCCACACTTCTCAGAATCAGCGCAAGCATGTCGAAAGCGCTGATGACATTCGTGACCCTCGTGACCATGGGTTTGAGGTTCTTCAGACTGCGTTGCATGAAACACCTCACGATGAACATGGGACGCTGGCTCAAGCCATCATTACCGCTCTCAATGAGACACATGGCGACGGTGGAACTGACCTCAATCACCTGAACTTCCTCAGCAACTACAAGTTGACCAAGGATTTGCTCGGTAGCAGTGACCCGTATTTTGGCCTCATCAATGCTGAGACAAAGAAGAAGGGTATCAATGAAGCAGCGCTCCATCATCTCCTTGGTGTTAAGCGAGACAAGGAGGGCAATTACTCGTTCACTGGAAAGGGTCACTTTGGTGAAGCCAATGCTCCTTTATCGCTGAAGGACCTTGAACGACTCGAGGCCGGTAAGGCTGATGCGTTCAACAACCTCTTCCATCACAAGAGCATGCGAAACGCTGACTCGCACGGTTACTTGGGCTTCAACGGTCCACGAGATGATGCTATCCCTGACGACGAGGCCGACCTGTGGATGCGCACACCTCACGGCACAGTGGGTAACGGTGCCATCTTCCATCTCCCCTACATTCGAGGAGGCAGTGGCCGTAGTTCACTCGCACGCCTTGAGATTCTCCATGATTGGATGCCAAAGGACAGGAGCGGTAACAGCCTCATTGGTTCCATCAACGCTGACGGTGTTTTGACGCCATCTCGAAAAAACGCCGGACTCTTCACTCGCTATGTCCCTCCAAGTCGTGGCTTTGCGGATGTTGAGGCTGAATTGGGTGAGGGTCACAACGATGCGCAGTCGCTGTGGGACGCCTCTTCACACATGAAGTATGGCCGCAAGGTTCGCTTCAAGAGTCGAAACACCAAGCAAGCCGTTTTCAACGGACACTCCACACTCGACCCTGAAGTTGCCAATCAACTCGGACCTATGACTCCTGACGAGCGAGAAGGACTCATGGGGAAGAAAGGATATGACCACATGCTTGAGCGTCATCCTACCTCAGCACACAATCCAATCATGGCCGCTGGTCAAGTGGGTGCTGAAACAAGGCACACTCAGAACGCTCGTTTAACACACAACATCACAACGCGCCTTGGGCGACTCCACCCTCCTCATGACCCTGCTCCTTTCATCATGTTGAGCCACGATAAGATGGCTCAGCCCAAGTTCGAGATTGCACGCTCACACGACCCTACCAACCCTCAAATCTTCAGCAACATCCACGGCTTGCGTGGGAAGAGCATGGTGGAAGGTGTGCTACGAGGTAGCGTCGAGTATCAGGAAAATGTCGAACACGCCATGGACCAAGTCGCTCAATTGGAAGATGAGGTTGAGATGTATGAAGGTGCAGAGGAAGAGATGCCTGAAGACTTGCTTGAGCGTCTCCAAGAGGCCAAGACCAATCTCCGCCATCTCGAAGAAGTCGAGGGGATGCAAGAGCAAAGCGGACGAGGTTACAAGAAACACCATGTCGAGTTTGATGAGAAGATGGCGGGTGACTTGCAGGCCATCTCTGAAATGGCGAAGCGCTTGAAACCCATCATGGAAAAAGCGGACCCCTCCGCCTTTGACCCATCGAACAAACTGAAGTTCCTTGCGAACACCAGTCGCCTTTACTACGACGCTAACCGTATGCTGATGCGAGTTCCGCATGACGCTCACGGTTTGACCACTTACGGTCCGGGCCTTGACGAAGAGCAGCGAGAATCAGCCAGCGCTGTTGCTTCAAAAGTCAGTGGTGAAACCATTGTTCCCCATCGTAACATGCTCACCAGTGTCATGCAGCACGGTGTTCCGTTGACTCAGGACATGAGCACGGAAGAAGTCATGACTGCACTTGGCTTCGACCACGATGAAGATGACCCGCTCTACCAACAACACTACGACCTTGCTGACAAGATTCGTCAACAGACACCTGACGAAGGTGCGCTTCACGCCATCACCCACGGTAGTCTTCTCAGCACAGGTATGCAGTTCCACCCTCGTGGTCAAGACATTTCACTATCGCATGACAAGCACATTAACCACATTGACGAGTTCGACCGAGTCTACGAAAACGAGCCCGTCGTTCAACGCTACCGTGAGGCTGAGCGTCAAAAAGCAGCCACGGGTCGAATGGCTGAAGACGCTAAGGGAAAAAGCACGAAGGGATTGAAAGACTGGTTCAAGACCGCTTACCAAGGCAAACTTGGTGTCATCCCTCGCTTGTTCAGTCGTGGCTACGAGCAAGAGGCAGCCAAGTATGGACTCACTCGCCACACCATGGGAGCAGTCAAAGACCCAAGAGGAAGTGCTCTCAAAGAAGGTGTCAAGTCCCTCATCCACGATGTCATCACCGTTGACCCATCTCAGATTGACCCCCAACTGCTCTCCAGTGTTCAGATTGATGACACCCTCACAGACCAAACTGTCCTGAACCGAAGAGGCGGTCGGAAGATTCACCCTGCTACATCCTTGAAGGGTGCCAGCATTGGTGACTACTACACCTCAGGCGGTATGGAGCACGGCTACCGGATGGAGCCCACTGTCGGTATCGAATGGAACGGTCGTGAGTTCGTTGCTGGCACCAACATGCCGAACCAACAATACCTGCATTCCATTCAGCGTCCACTTCTTGACTTGGTTCATGGTCAGGAGACAGTCGACCAAGCACTGGCTGGAGCCGGACAAGTGATGAGCACACCAAATGCGACTCAAGTGTCCATCGCTTCAGGCGGTCGTGCTGAGGCGGACAATCCGTTCGACATCGGTAAGTCTCTCACCGCCTTGATGGACCCCGATGCGCTACTCAAGAACGATGGCAAGAAGCCGATGCCTATTCTCCCAATGCACCGAATCTTCTCACTGAAGGACTTCGACTCACTACGAGGTTTCAGTGGTGAGTGGGCGGCTTCGATGCTGCCTGAAGGTGAGCGCTTCATCGTTCGTCGTAAGTCCGGGCGTGTCACTGCCTACAACACAGAGGGCGACATCGCCTTGACTTCTGAGGACAAGACGCAGTTCAGAGCGCTGACTGAGAAGAACTACCTCGTTGATGCAGTCCGCCATGGTGATGAGATTCATCTTGTCGACATCATCGAATACGACGGCACCAACATCGCCGACATGAATGTGCGTGAGCGGTTGAAGGTCCTACGAGGACAGTTCGACAGTCACGAGCACATCATCGTCCCCGGTCCTCACAATCTACGCCTGACTGATGACGAAGGACTTCCTGCTGTCGTTGAGAGTCTCAAGGAATCAGGCAACCGTATCTTGTTGCGTGATGCTACCTCGACCTACATGCGTGGTGAGCGTCGTCATCCAAAGTGGTTCCTACTGCGTCCTGACAAGAAGGTCAGCCTGATGGTTCTTGATGTTCGAGGCAAGGGTCCTTACACCTACCGCTTGGGAGCAGGACCATTGGATGCTGAAGGATTAGGCAACCGTGGAGTAGAACATGAAGGTGAATCCTACCTTGATGTGGGCACTGTGACCAGTCCGAAGCCGTTCAACGAAGGTGATGTTGTCAGCGTCTCAGTGTCGGGCGTCAAGTCCAAAAAGCGTGGCGACAAGACCATCTACGATGTTACGGCTTCCAAGGTGGCTGGTGAAAGTGATGACGCTCCTGTTTCACTGGAGACGCTTTCGCTGTTGACCAAGTCGCATCCTATCATTCCAGTTCACTTCTCTGTCGACATCGAAGACGACAGGCTCATCCTTTCCTTCCCTGAAGTAGACACGGTCGTCTACAAGATGGAGAGTGGTAATCATGGCACATGGGTGCATTCTCCTAAGTCCACGCTGGGTGAACTGCAAGGCAGTGAGTATTCTTTGTTGTTGGCTGAGAGTGTTCGTCCACTATGGTAACCTGCTGCATCGCTGATGTTGAAAGGTGTCAAGCCCGACAAGATGGAAGGCACTCGTAGTATGAGTGACCCGAAGCATCGTAAAGAGTCTGAGAAGGAATCAGCAGGTGTGATTGATGCCGATGACGAATCGGCTGTCATCAAACCGAAGCGACTGGAAGCCATGACGAAAACGCTGCTGCGAATCGCCGACCTTGTCGACCGTGTTGAGAAGGAGAAGATGATCGGTGGTCCCGGTGCACGGGGTCTTGGCATTGATGTTGGCTCAGGTATCGAATCCCCTCGTGGGCCTACAAGACTTACTTCAGAACAATCCATCCCTGATTGGGACATGTTGGACCGTCCTACCGAGGACCCGGAGGAAGAATACCCAGCAGCGCGTAACAAGAGGCTCAAGGAGAAAAATGGCGCTCAGTTCACCGCTTATGAAGCAGAATCGGAAAATGATTGATGCCGCTTTATTTATGTAGGAGAGCACACAGAGGGGTGGTTAGTGTGTTGCTCAGAACTCGACAATCGGACAGCCTCTCCCTCCTCAAAGGGAGCAACGACCTCGTGGTCGCAGGCTACGCCAGTGTCGAACTCGTCGACAAGCAGGGGGATTTGATTACTCGTTCGGCCTTGAAAGACGCTTTCAAGAAGTTCATGGCCGACCCGAAGTATAGGAATGTGCAACTGGCGCACTCTAACATTCAGGTAGGAGAAGTCATTCCACAATACACAGACAGTGAAGGGAGGTTTTGGAAGAGCGAAGTTGATGACGCCGGAATGTTCGTCGTAGTTCAACTCAGAAATGACATCGAAAAGGCACGAGAAGTGGCAGCCGAAGTCAGGAAGGGTAACTTAGCGGGATTCAGCATCGGAGGACAAGCATTCAAGCGAGTTCGGAAGCACGATACTAACCACGGCAACTACCAAGAAATCAGCAAACTCGAACTACACGAAATCACTATCTGTGAAAAAGGAATCAACCCTGAAGCAACATTCAAAATCCTAAAAGAAGACAAAATGGAGATGAACAAGATGACCGACGATGTTATGGAACAAATGAACACTGTGCTCGAACGCCTTGAAGGACGACTCGACTCGATGGAGAAAGGTGAAATGCCTCCTCAGTTCGAGAAGAAGAACAAGAAGGAAGAAGAGAAAGACATGAAGGACAAGGCTGCTTACAAGGCCGAAGACAAAGAGGAAGAGAAGGACGAGAAGAAGAAGTCCGAGTTCTCCGATGTCATCACGGCTGAATACCTTGACTGGATGGAGAACACTCTCAAGTCCGCTGGAGTCGACACCGCTGGTGCTCGTGCTCACTTCGACGGTATCGCCAAGGCCAACCTTGGTTCTACCCCTGAGGAACTGTCCGACTACGACACCCGCTTCGCTGCTCAAGTGAAGGGTCGTGCTCAAGAAGGCGGCTCCCCATCCACCAACGCTCTCTCTCGTGCTGGCCTGTCCAGCGGCGGTGCAGTCAGCAAGGCTGACTTCGTGACCTCCGTTGACCCAGCATCCGTTGAGCACGCCTACGAGGTCTTCAAGGCTGCAAAGCAAGAAGAAGAACTCGCCAAGGCCATGGAAGGCAACTTCGAGGCTCGCTACGCTGCTGAGCGCACCGAGGAAATCTCCAAGGCTCAGGCTCAAGCATTCGATGCCCGTGGACCTCTTGATGAAATCATGAAGTCCCTCGTTGCTCTCAACGACCGCATCGACAACATCGGTTCCGTGGAATCCACGACCATCGCAAAGTCCGCTTCCCCATCCTTCGAGGTCCCCTCGACGGCTGACATGGCTAACATGTCGTGGGAAGAAGTTCACCAACTCGCCGGAGGATTGTTCCGAGACGAGTGAACTCTCGACAACACAAGAAACAACAGGAGATGAAAAAATATGGCACGAAATTATGTTCGCACAGTAACCGACATGGAGCGCTACTACTACGGCGCTGGAAACGCAATGGGCTACTCATACAGTGGCTCTGAACTGCTCAAGGCTGACAGCCCAATGCTGTCGACCACGGCTGGAACCTACCAAGCAATCTACGGTCGCAAGGTTTGGTCCCAGTTGAACCAAGAGTTCAACGCATTCTCAATCCTTCCAAAGCGCCCATGGGAGCGCAGTGGATGGCGAGTCATCACGGACAAGCCCAACGGTGGCGTCCTCACTGGTGGTATCGCTGAGAACGGCACCCTGCCTGAAACCATCAAGCCAACCTACCAGCACATCGCTGCAAAGCCCAAGACCATCGCACACTCCTTCGATGTGAGCGAAGTCGCTGTGTTCTTGTCTGACAAGGACGACGGACTGGGTGACATGCGTGCTGTCCTCAAGGAAGAGATGGGCAAGCACCACGCTGAAATGGTCAACAAGATGCTCCTCACGGACGCTAACACTGTTGCAGGCAACAACTTCGAGTCTCTCGACCGAATTACCGGCAACGACGGTGGCGCCTCCGGTGGAACCACTTCCATGGAAACTGGAGTCGACGCACCCAGCACTGACCACTGTGGCGCTGATGACCTCGACATCTACAGCATCGACCGCAGTGCAAACTCGTGGTCCAACGCTGTCGTCAACTGTGGTGCTGACCGCTCTGCAGGGAATCGCCGAACCATGTCTCTCGACCAACTGGACGATGTGTTCCAGCGAATGTGGGAACTTGGTGGCAACCCCAAGGTCATCTTGACGGGCTACGACACTTTGATGCGTCTTCAGCAACTCCTCCAAGCGCAACAGCGCTTCATGGAAGAGAAGCGTGTGACGCCTACCTACAACGGTGTGAAGGGTGTTCCCGGTATCGAAGCCGTATTCATCGTCGCTACCTACAACGGTGTCCCAATCATCCCATCCAAGGATGTCGACAAGGACGGTATCAGCCGTATGTATTTCCTCGACACGGACTACCTTTACTTCTCCACGGCTATCCCAACTCAATACTTCGAGTCGGGTATCGAGACTGGCGACCCATTCGCCATCAACCGTCTCGGTCAGGAAGGCCTCTACCGAACGATGGGAGAAGTGTGGACCACCTTCTTCCGTGCACAAGGGAGCGTTCGTGACCTCAAGTGAGGAGAAAACAACAACAGGAGATGAAAAAACATGGCAGAAGAATTGACTCTTTCAGGAACAGCAACCCCGACTCTTGTCGGTGCATGGGAACTTCGTGCAGGCACGCACGACACGACTGGATGGCTTGACGGAACCTCGACTGACGGTTACCCCGGTAACTTGTCCGGTTTCCAAGCATCGAACAGTGACGGCGCAAACCAAGGCTACGAAGCCGCTCCCAAGATGGCTCTCATTACCACGACTGGTGCAGGCACCGTCGTCCTCGCAGGCGGCGTGAGCAGCATCCTTCTTGCGACTGGTTCTCAGACTGGCGGAACGGCTGCGGCCCTCAAGGTTGCAGTGTCCGGCACAACGATTACCATTACCGGTGCAGCAGAAGCCCACAGTCTGATGGTTCTCTACAACTGAGGTGAACCTCAGTGCCAGTAGTAACTTACATCGGTCGCTCGCATATCCGTCGAGCAATTGACCCTACGATGCGTGACTGGGAACAGAACCGTCCCGTTGAAGTCACAACCGCGTGGTGTGACAAGTATGCAGGTGCTCTCGGTGAAGAGGACTTCCGTATCGAAGGTTGGACCAAGACTGAGGCTGAAGAGCGCACTGCGGACCACGGCAACGATGGCATCCCTGACAAGGGCTGGAACAAGAAGGACATCGCCGCTTGGCTTGACTCCTACAACCTCAAGCCTGCAGGCTATGCTACCAAAACTCAACTCCTCGACATCGTCGCTACTGTTATGAGTCCCGACGGAGTGGAGGAAACAGCGGAGATTGCTGAAGACATCGCCGCAGAAACAACAGGAGATGAAGAATAATGGCAGTAACAATTGACCCCCGACCAACCTACTTTGGCGACCGCATGGTCGTGACCGGCAGCACCGATGGCGCTGAAGCGATTGACTTGAGTGGCCTCTTGGCATCTATTGACGGCGCCATGGTGAACAATGTCGGCGTAGCGGCACCAGCACCAACATCAGGAATTGATGGCACTACTCTCAATGTAGGCGCTGCTTGCACTTTCGTTGCTATCGGTCGTCGCTCTTGAGGTGACGGCAAATGGCAACCTCAGTGACAATTCTCGGACCTTACCCTCCGAAGGACTTTGCTGATGATACTGAGCGAACTGCTATCGCCGCAGCCATCACCACTGCTATCGGTTCCAACACTTGCGTGTCCGCTGACCCACATGTTGTCCTCGGCAACATTTACATCATCGTAACAACCAGTTGAGCGTGAGGGGAATGTATGGGCTTCGACTTGTCTGCAATTGACTTCGAGGACATCAGCCGTTTTCAAAAGCAAGGCGTCCGCTCGGACATCACGATGGACCAGTCAGCATTCGTTGACCCTGAGAACCCTTTGAAGGGCATTGTCAAGCAACAGCGCAACCGCAACAGCGAAGCCGCTGACATCATGAACATCGGCACAGGCACTCGCTGCAAGCACTGTGGTATGCTTCACTTCCTATGGCGTGAGACATGCGGTGCGTGTGAGCGTCCAATGGAATACAACCTCGTGAGCAGGAGTGAGGAGGCTCGAGAGTAATGCCGATGGTCTTCAACCCCGGTGAGGCTGAGACACGCCCTCTTGACCCCACAGCGACGGTCTACACGACGCCACAGAAGGTCGCTGACTACCTCGGTATTGGACCTCAAGAGCCTGTGGCTGCCTCTGCTGACTCCGTGAGTGACGGTGTGTTCATCACTGGCGAAGACTACCGCCGCTGCGGCACTGAAGTTGGCGATACCATCCTCATTTACAGCGATGCCAACCCCCTCGGCGTTGAGAAAGAAATCACTGACATCGTTAACGGCGGTAGTAGTGGCGTTAAGTTGGTCTTCACTGGTTCATTCACGCACACCGACTTTGAGGCTGCGGATGACACCTATGTTCAGAACCTCGCCTCGTTCACCAACGCCAAGATTGGACGCCAGCGCGGCGTTACCAAGGCCATCGTTCAGCATCGTATTCGTGAGGTGCAGGACAAGATTGACAACATCACTCACAACGCTTGGCGCCCTTACCTCGTAAGCGCTGAATACATCAACTTCGACACCTACAAACCCTACAGGCGTCGCTACTACACCGACTATGTTGGAACGACACCGCTGCTGTTCCGTAATGTCCAGCAAATCCTCCGCCTCGAACTGTGGCAAGGTGACGACTACCGTGAGATTGGCGCCGCTGAGGCTCGCATCAAGATGCCAGCCGATGTCCGCTCCATCGACGGCTACATCGCCTTCTCTCCCGGTAATGGGAGTGTCGCTCTTCTCAAGAACGGCACAGGGACAGGTGAGTGGCGTGCTGACTTCGACGCTACGACCACTGCTCAGAACCTTGCAGACCTCATCAACAAAGAGGACCGTGTCAGCAAGGCGGCTGTCACATTCGACCCTACCTTCACACTCGAGGGCAGCACTTCCAATGTTGCTGTCAACAACGAGTTCTTCGCTACAGCCAACTCCGACCTCGGTAGCGGCGTGGTCAAGGTGACCAGCATGCGCCCAGTCAAGGGCGGTGAGACATGCTCCATCGTTAGCAGCGACAGCACCGTCACCATTGACCAAACAACACGGGTCAACGAAGCCATGACCGGTAAGGTCGTGGACGGTGACAAATACGGCATCACCTTCTCAGCAACCGATGACTTCACCGCTGCTGGCGTCTTGGTCGATGAAAACGATAACATCTACCGCTACAGCAGCAAATCATCAACGGCTCTACTGGGCGTTGAACGCTGGTCAGGTAGTGCTTGGGAAGGCGCTACTGTAGGCTCGTGGTATAGCAGCCTCACCACAGAAGAGTTCACTCAGCACAAGTTGACGGTCGACCTGCAGGGTGGTAGCGCCAGCGGCGACAACGCTCGTCTCAAAGACTGGTGGATGGACTATGAAATGGGCATCATTTACTTCAACAACTCCTACCCGTTCTTCGAGTGGAACGCCGTCAAGGTGTCCTACATCTACGGAGAACGCTACCTTGAGAAGGCTATCGAAGAGGTTGCTACGAAGATGGTGGTCATCGACCTGCTGATGTCGGATGACCGCACCGTGCTGCTTCCTGAGGGCACCAGCAACATCGACATCACTGCGAAAGTGCAACTCCTGCAAGGTGAGATTGACAAGATTCTCCCACGCTACCGGGAGATGGTGCTCTTCGAGTGATTCACATGGGTAAGCGGGAAGTCGATGAGTTCCTCATAGAGCATCTCACCAATGAGATGCTTGACCCCGGCCGTCAGGAGGAGTTGCGGCAAATCGTCACTCAAACACCTGAGGCGTATCGCCGTGTTGTAGAGCAGCAGGAACTCGGAATGGACGGTATCAATCGAAACGAAGCAGGTGAATACGAGCAGCGAGGTCAGGCTCCTGACCCCAGCACTCTTAAGGCAGCATTGGATAGGGTAGACAAGCGGATGCTGGCGGAGTCTCCTGCCCTCGTGACTTACAAGTTGCGACTCAGCGGTGGGAATCTCGTGCCTGATGTCGCTGCATACAAGCGGGAGGTGGAGTGATGGTCGCAACATGGGCTGAAGGACTGGACTCTGTCATCGCTGTCCTTGGTGATTGGAACCGAGGCAACACGAGCAACATCAAGCCCATCATCGCCGACATCGCTACGCTCGGACCTGAGCGTGGGAAGCGTATCGACATGAAGAAGTCCGACTACATCATGTGCTACGAAACGGCGCACAACGAAGAAGCACCTGAAATCCTCTACGATTTTGTCACGACCCGCATCAACATCACCGTTGACATGCGCACGACGAAGTCTCGTAAGCACCTGCAGGCGATGGAAAACGAGGTGCGTCGCCTCATTCATCTCAAAAGAAAGGGCGATGGTATTGCCTTCGACCGGCTTGTTTTCAAGACCCGGACCGACCTTTCTGACAGGACCAAGAATCTCTTTCGCATGACCTTCCAAATCGAAGTTGTTATCTTTGCGGAACTCGTGCCATGAGGTGAGCGGACATGCCTTCTACAGTCTACAAGGGTGATTTGACCGAGATTTCTTTCGGTCACGAAACAGGATTACAACTTTCACACCACTTCAGTGGCTTGTTCACCTTCACTCACAAGTTCCGTTCAAGCAAGAACGGGCTGAGCACCATCCGCTTGGCTGGCGGTGGCACTGACCTGCCTGTTGATGGTGGCGTCCTCCATGTCCCTCGTGGTATGCTCGTCGGCGCAAAACTCAG
>Ga0070754_10002898_pt1 | contig 12360 bp, 12 predicted proteins | sample VirMetDEL_Sep_01_FD_75181 | JGI IMG/M metagenome (GOLD analysis project Ga0070754, IMG submission 75181) | Aqueous microbial communities from the Delaware River and Bay under freshwater to marine salinity gradient to study organic matter... | ecosystem: Environmental > Aquatic > Marine >... | reverse complement strand
CCGAGACCGCCGTGGAGCCCACGCCATTGCCCGCGCTGGCCGAGGCCGACGCACTGGTGCGCGAACTCGTCACGGGCTTGATCACCAGCAAGGACGTGGTGACGTTCCTGCAGATGGACGGCTTCATCCGGCGCGTGGTGGCCACAGTGGACAACCTCCCCCGTGAACATGCGCCGCTCATGGCTTGGCCCGTGTATCCCACACCGCAGCGCTTCAGCACCCAGCGCACCGACACCGGCGTGGAGAACATCCACCCCGACAACAGCCAGCGCTACAGCGCCTTCGTTCAACTGGTCGAATCGGTGGACACCGCCCGTGCCGTGGCGATCTACCGCCGCCTCTACCCGCTGTTCCAGCAAGCCTATGAAGAGCTCGGCTTTCCCGGCCGCTACTTCAACGACCGCCTGGTGCAGGTGCTCGACCACCTCATTGCCACGCCGGTGCAGACCGGCCCGCTCGCCGTCACGCTGGTGGAAGTGAAAGGCGAAGTGCCGTCGACCCGACCGTGGGTGCGGTACGAGTTCGCCGACCCGGCGCTGCAATCGATGTCGGCCGGGCAGAAGATGCTGATGCGCACCGGCGCCGAGAACCACCAGCGCCTGCGTGCCAAGCTCGTCGACATTCGCGCCCGCGTGGCCCGGCGCTGACATGGCTGCTCCCAACCGGAAGGTTTTGCTCACCGGCTTCGAACCCTTCGGCGGCGAAACCGTCAATCCGAGCTGGCAGGCCGTGAAGGCCCTGCACGGTCGCAAGATTCTGGGCCGCACGGTGGTGGCCGCGCAGCTGCCCACCGTGTTCGATGCTTCGCTGAAGGCGTTGAATGCCTTGCTGCGCGAACACCAGCCTGAGCTGGTGCTGTGCGTGGGGCAGGCCGGCGGGCGGCATGCCATCTCGCTCGAACGCGTGGCCATCAACGTGAACGACGCCCCCATCCCCGACAACGCCGGCGCCCAGCCCATCGATACGCCCGTGGTGCGCCGCGCACCAGCGGCCTATTTCAGCAGCCTGCCCATCAAGGCCATGCTGGCCGCGCTGCAGCACGAAGGCATACGCGCCGAGGTTTCACAGACCGCTGGCACCTTCGTCTGCAACCACGTTTTCTACGGGCTCATGCGCGCACTGGCCACGCACCGCTCATTGAAGCAGGCGCGCGGTGGCTTCGTGCATGTTCCCTGGTTGCCGGAGCAGGGCGCGCCGAACATGGCGCTGGACGACATCGTGAGTGGGCTGCGTGTGGCGGTGCGGTGTGCGCTGCAAGTGCAGGAGGATCGGGTGCTGGGGGCTGGGGCAACGGATTGAGGCGGATACGATCTGTGACCAGCTCGGGAGGGACGTTCAATGAGCACCACTGGCAACCGCTTCGAAGGCACGCTGAAAAAATGGGATGTTGAACGGGGCTTCGGCTTCGTGGTTGCCGCGCAGGGCGGGCAGGACGTCTTCGTGCATGTCTCTGCATTCCCTCGGGATGGTCACCAGCCCATCGTGGGTGAGCCGCTGACGTTCGAGATCGAACGTGATCGGGACGGCCGCAAGCGGGCGGCGCGTGTTCAGAGGCCCGGCGTGTCGCGGCCGATGAAAACGCCGGGTCACCGGCGCCCAGTGCGAATCCAATCACGAGCATCCTGGTCGCTTGGAACTGCGCTTATCGCCTTGCTGCTGGTCGCAGCTCTGGGCGGCTATGCCTACAACCAATACGGCGACGCTCGCTCGCGCGCTGTGCGACTGCAATCACCGCCGCAAGACGCCTTGGCCGCACAACCACCACCCGAACGTTCATCGTTTCAATGCGACGGGCGTCTGCACTGTTCGCAGATGACCTCCTGCATCGAGGCGAAGTTCTTCCTGAAGAACTGTCCAGGGACGCAGATGGATGGCAACAACGACGGCGTGCCTTGCGAGAAGCAGTGGTGCAATGGGCTCTTTGGCGGTTGACCTGCGCAATGGGGGCCTATGTCTTCAGCGCACTGGCCACTCGTTCAGTGGCGCTGATCAGATCCGCCACCAGTCGTTCGTCCTGTTCGGCCCTGTCAAGTTCTCAAGTGCTGGGGTCATGGTTTGGCTCCTCCTTGCCGATCAGCCATATCTTGGGCTGTTGCATCACTCGCGTGACGAAAGCGTTGTCCTGCGCCACGCGGCGCTCGAATTCCTGGGGGGTGTAGATGGTCGGGTTCACCTTGCGTCCGAGCGCAGCGCTGGCGCTTTCCAGTGCGCCGAATATCTCGCCATAGCCAAGATCGGGGCTCACGATCATCAAGTCGACGTCGCTCCCGGCAGTGTCTTCCTGCCGCGCCATGGACCCATACACGAATGCCAGGCGGATCTGAATGGCCAGCGGCGCCAGTGCAGTGCGCAACACGTCGGCCAAGCCCATCGTCTTCAGCACGAGCCCGCGGAGTTCTTCGAACACCGGCGAACTGGAATTGGCTTGATAGTGCTTCTGGTTGCCCTGCTTGTGCGCCGTGATCAGGCCCGCATCGCACAACCCCGCGAGTTCGCGCTGGACCGCGCCCGAGCCTGATTGCGCCAGCGCGATCAGTTCATTGGCGTAATAGCTCCGATCGGGCGTGCCGAACAGAACGGCCAACACCCGCTGCCGAACCTTCGGAAACAGGGCGTTGGCCGCGCCGGAATGGAGAAAAGCGTGGTTGTTCATACCCAAATTGGGTTTGATCATACCCATTTTGGGTTTTAAGGCAAAACATCGATCAAATTCAAGCCTGCCAAACCCCAAACCCCGCCGATCGCAGGTCGATCCCCACCTCGATCTCCTTGTCCACTGCGTCTTCATAGCGCATCGGGTTGAAGCCTTCGTACAGATCCGGCAGCAGCCGCAAGCCGTATCTGAAAACATACGAACTCGCCTGGATGCCCGCCTTGTGCTTGTCGAAGCGCACGTCCGGGTCCAGGCCAGTCATGCCCACGTACACGCAGGGCTTGCCGTCCACGTAGCCGGGGTTGCACTGGCGGAACTTGTGTTCGAGCAGCACGTCCTTGTGCAGCTCGATCACGTAGACGTGGTGGTGGGGGCGTCGGCTCATGGCGTGTGTGGGGCGGCGGCCATTATGGGTTGCTCTCTATAATCGCGCCCTTTTTCCCAACGGGGCCGGTCATGCATCTGGAGATTGCGCAGTCCACACCCACCGCCGCCGCCATGGCCCGCGTGGTGCAGGCCCACTACCCGCTGGGCGCCGTGGTGGCGGCTGAATTCCTGCGCCGCAGCTTCAACCAGGTGTATGGCCTGACGCTGGCCGATGGCCGCCGCGTGGTGGCCCGGCTGTGTGCCGAGCGCCCGCGCGGCGAACCCCGACTGCAGTTCGAAGCCGACGTGTTGCAACACCTGCGTGCACGCGGCTGCCCCGTGGCCGCGAGCCTGCCCACCACCAACGGCGACGTGGCCGCGCGCATCACGCTGCCGGAAGGCGAACGCGAGGTGATGCTGTTCGAACACCTGGACGGCGAAGCCACCACCGACCTGCCCGCCAACATCCAGGCTTTTGGCCGGGGCCTTGCGCAACTGCACCAAGCGGGCGAAGGCCTGCAGAGCGACGCGCACCGCTACACGCTGGATCTGGACCACCTGCTGCTGCGCCCGCTGCAACACCTGCTGCGTGCACCCACCATGACGGCCGAACTCCGCCCGCAGTTCGAAGCCCTCGGCCTGCGCCTGCACGACCGCATCGCGTCGCTCGGCGAACTCACCCAGGTGCTCTGCCACGGCGACGCGCACAGCGACAACAACTTCATCACCGTGAACGAAAGCGAGAACGGCGGAGACGAACGCCAGGCCGTGTTCTTCGACTTCGACGATACCGGCCCCGGCCATCTTGCCTACGAACTCGCCGTGTACCCGTGGTGGCTGCACCCGCGCAACGTGGACGGCGTGTGGAGCGAAAAGGCGCTGGCGCGCTGGAACCACTTCATCTCCGCCTACCAGGCGGTGCGCTCATTGAGCGAAGCCGATGTGGCCGCCCTGCCCATGTTCGTGGCGGTGCGCCAGTTCTGGCTGCTGGGCGAATACGCCGGGCGCGTGCCCGTGTGGGGCTCGCAGGCCATGCCGCTGGATTATCTGCAGCGGCAGGTGAAGGTGTTGACGCAGTGGGAGGGGCTGGAGTTGGCGGTGCAGATCAAGCCGCACATAGCTGCTTCCCTCTGAAGCAGATCACGCCGAATAGATCGCTTCGCGATGGCGGTTGATGTTGGCGAGCACGTAAGGATTGCGCACCGCGCCGGGCTCCACGAGGTCCACGCCCCGGCCGAGCAACTGCTCGAGATCGGACTTTGCCCCGAAGAAGCTGTGCAGATCGGGCTGGACGCCGGGTTCGAACTCCACCAGAAAGTCGGCGTCACTGCTCTCAGGATTGAAGTCATCCGCCCGCGCAGCCGAGCCGAACACCTCCAGGCGGTGTATGCGGTAGCGGCGGCAGATGGCTGCGATGCCTGAGCAGTGTTGGGCAATGGCGGCGTGCATGGGGCCGAGTGTATCGACGACGGGCCTGCGTTCAGAGCCAGACCCGCCCATCCCCAGGCCCGGTGTCAATCGTGAACTCCGGCGACCCACCCAGCACGAAGGCGCCCAGCACGAAGCTGAGCACCGCGATGAACAGGCTGGCCCAGAACGCCGTCCAGAACCCATCCACCTTGAATCCGTCCACGATCTTCGCCACCAGCAACAGCATCAGCGCGTTGATGACCAGCAGGAACAGGCCGAAGGTCAGCAGCGTCAAGGGCAGCGTCAGCACCACCAGCAGCGGCCGCACGATGGCATTGGCCAGGCCCAGCAGCAGGGCAGACACCACCAGCGCCGAGGTGCTGCCGAACCGAATGCCCTTGAACAGATGGCTCGCCACCCAGAGGGAGAGGGCGGTGATGGCCCAGTGGAGGAGGAAGGGGGTCAGGTTGGTGAGCATGTTTTGGGGACTGGTGTGTTTGGTGGCTCGAGGCGCTGCATTCAAGCTGCCGCCTTCATGGGTAGCGTGCGCTTGCACCGAGGGTAGTTCATGCAACCCCAGAACCGGCCAAAATCCTTCTTGGCTTCGCGCTGCACCATCTTCAGGCCGCAGCTGGCGCACGTAGGCTTCCAGTACTCGCCTTCATACGCCACTTCCAGCAAGCGTGCTTGCTGCTCCGGAGAGCGCTGGGCAATAAGCCCCAGCAGTTCGTTGCCATCTTGCGCATGGATTCCGTTGGCTCGCGCGAACGCCAGCGCATCGGCCGTGAAGCGCGATGAGGTGGCGTAGGTCCCCCGCTTGATGCCGTAGGAGGTCATCACGCCCAGGAACTCGCGCAGCTCTTTCACCGTGACGGGTTTGCCCTGCCAGTGCTTGCACTGCACAACCGACACCGGTCCGTCGGCGTGCTTCGAATGGAGCCAGATGTCCACTCCGCCGTCCGCACCGTGCGACTGAGAGCGCGTTTCAAAGCCGGCCTGAAAAAACAGCGTCTCCACCACCGCCTCAAAGCGGCGCCACTCGATGGAGGCAAAGACGCGGGGGCTCCAGCGCAATTCCTTGCCCGGCACGATGTTCGTACCGGTCCCGTTCCCCGTTGCCTCCCCAAGGTCCTTGGTGTTACTGGTCGCCACATTGGCATTTGTGGATAAGGCGGCCATTGCCCGAAAGGCGAAGTGCAAACCGATCAGCCCGAGACCGATGGTCAACAAAAGCCAGATAGTGGAGCGCAGACCAACGGCCGCCCCGTCAAGGGACGGGTTTCCTCCCATGAACAATGTAGCCACCCAAAGTGCACCGGCCAGGATCAGAGATCGGGCGCCCATTGCCCGAAAGGACTCGCCGGCCTTCTTCCGATTTCGTTTGCGTCGATTTCCAGGCATGGACATATCAGCTGGCTGATCTGCGCAGCCTCTTCGCCTTGGGCTTCTCTGCTGGCAACAGGCTGGTGACCCGCTGGTACAGCTCGAACAGAAACGCCACGCGCTCGGCGTCGTTCTTCCAGGTCTTCTTGCCTCCGCACAGTGCGTAGGCCGCGTCCACAGCGGTGTCGAGTTTCTGGTGCGCCTTGTGCAGCAGAGGCGGCATGGTCAGGGGGTCGTACAGGTCGGCGAGCGATGCCGGCTTGTCGCCTTGCTGGAACTGGGTGCGCGCATCGAGCACGCCTTGTGCGGCGGCTTCGATGGCGGTTCGTGATTTGTACGCGGGTGTGCCGGGTTCGCTGGAGGCGGCCAGGTCCGGCCAGGGGAAGTTGTTGTAGACGATGTCTTTGGAATAGCGATATCTACTTTCAAGCCGCCCGCAGGTGTAGCGGACCCATGCGTTGTGCATGGTGCTAGACAACACGCCAAGGTGATAAAGCGTGGCGCCAGGTGCAATCTTTACGAGATTGCTGCACAACGTCGTTGGCTGCTCGAATCCGAAGGGAATGAAAGGCCTGCGTTCCGACGAGACCTCTGGCATTACGAGATAGGGTCTGTCCGGCATGTTCTCCACATGAAACCGCGTCGGCATTTCTGCGAGCTTCTGCGTCGGAGGACTCTTGCTGGCCAGCCTGAAAGCCTTGACCGCTTGCACCCTTTTCATTGCCTCAGGCATGGCCCGTAATTCAGCAGGGGGACAGTCGCCCAGCCACAGGCACCAGCGCTCGTAGCCATTGAGGAATTCGTCGGAGCCCAGCCAGCGTCTGAACCACTTCGCACTGGTGGGTTCTTCTGCGATGAAAGCGTCGCGCTCTTCGGTGCTGAACAGGTAGTTGCCATCGTCGATCGGCTTGTTGCCTATGCCGATTTCGGGCGCGCTGCTGATCGGCTTGCTGCGGCGGGGCAAAACCACGTCGGGAGCGTCCACCAAATACGGGTTGATGTTCTGCGCAGGCACAGCGAGTGGTTCGCCTTTGATGTCGTCGTACTCGTAGATTACTTTTCCAGGAAGGTCTTGCAGACCGAAGCCCAGGATGACGCAATGCACCGCCGCCTTGCCCCGCGCCTCGTTGCTCCAGCTGAAGGTGCGATGGGCAAAATGAATGTGCACGCCTTGCGCCAGCAGCCAGGCCCACAACACGCCCACTTGTTCACCCTGCGTGATGCTGTTGGTGGAAACAAACGCGCAGCGTGGCAATCCGCTGTCCAGGCTCGATGGTGTGACGGGCTTCATGTACTGCGCGGCCTTGACGTACCACGCCGCGACAAAGTCCAGCAGCCCGGCGTTGTCGATGCCGCTGAACACCCGGCGCGTGTCTTCGCGCTGGTCGTCATCCATGAACTTGGCACCCACAAATGGCGGGTTGCCCAACAAGAAGGCGCAACGCTCCGCCGGCAACACATCGTTCCAGTCGAGTGCCAGCGCGTTGCCGTGCGCCACGTGCGGCGTGCTCTTGAGCGGAATGCGGGCGAAGTACATGCCGAACTCTTCGCTCACGCGCAGGTTCATCTGGTGGTCCACCAGCCACAGTGCCACTTGGGCAATCTGCGCCGGGAATTCTTCAATCTCGATGCCGTAGAACTGGTCGACGTTGAGGCTGATGAGCTGGTGGACATCCAGTGTCTGCTGGCCACTGCTGTAGCTGACCCTCAGAATCTCCAGCTCCAGAAGGCGCAGTTCGCGGTAACTGATCACAAGGAAATTGCCGCAACCACAGGCCGGATCGAAGAAGGTGAGCTGGCGCAGTTTCTTGTGGAACTCGAACAACCGGTTCTTGTTGCTCTTTACCTTGTGGAACTCGGTCCACAACTCGTCCATGAACAGTGGCTTGATGAGTTTGAGGATGTTTTCCTCTGACGTGTAGTGCGCGCCCAGGTTGCGGCGGGCCTTGTCGTCCATGATGCTCTGGAACAGGCTGCCGAAGATGGCCGGGCTGATAGCAGACCAGTCCAGTGCGCAGGCGTCCAGAAAGGCTTCGCGCATGGCGCGACTGAAATCCGCCATCGGCAAGGCTTCTTCAAACAGCTTGCCGTTCACGTAGGGGAAAGCGGCCAGTTGCTCGTCCAGCGCCTTGCTGCGCTTGTCTTCGGGTGTGTTGAGCACCTGGAACAACTGGGCCAGCCGTGGCCCCAAGTCAGTGCCATCCTCGGCCGAGCGCTCTTCAATGAAGCTGCGCATGGCCTGCGCGGGCTGGAAGATGCCGGTGTCGTCGGCAAACAGGCAGAACAGCAGCCGCACCAGCAGCACTTCAAGCGCATGGCCTTCGTAGCCGCTGGCCTTGAGGGCATCGTGCAGCTTGCCCATGCGCTCGGCGGCGCGAATGTTCACCGGGTCCTGGGGCTTGATGGTCTGGGTCTTGTAGCCCGCGATAAAGCCGAACTGACGAACGTGCTTGTGCAGTTCCTTCAGCGCGAACTCGCGTGTTTCGCCCGTGGCCAACTGGCGCACGCGAAAGTTGGCGAAGTCGCAGACCACCAGCACCTGCGGCAGGTCTCGCTCGGCAATACCGGCGAGGTACCCCATGGCTTGGTCCATGGCCTTGTCCAGATGCTTGCCGCGCGATTTGTGTTCCACCAGCAGCATGCCCGGCCAGAACAGATCAACAAATCCATCGGTGCGGGCCTTGGCGCCCGGCAGCTTCTTGACCGCGTGCTCAAACGTCGCCACACGCTTGTCGCTGATGCCGAAGATTTCAAAGAAGTCGATCCAGAACGGCTTGGCGTCTGAATCTTCACGGGAGGCATCGTCCCAGCGCTTGGAAAACGCCAGTGCCTTGTTTTTTATTTCGTTCCAGGAAAGTGGCATGGCTCAGGCTGGCTGGAATTGCTGCGGCCACAGGAAGTAGGGCCCGAACCGCGACTTGGCCACGAACTCAACGCCCGCTTGTTCCCCTTTTGGTGTCATCACATGCTTGTCGCCATCCAGCCTGAGGAATCCGCGCTCGGTGGCGAGGTCCACGAACTGGGCCGTTTTCATGCCCAGCTTGGCAGCGATCTTGGATGACGGCAGCTTGTCGCCTGCGGCATCGGGTTCGGCGCCCTTGTCCCCCTCGGCTGGGGACGCCTCCGGTTCGCTGGATACGCGTTCCAGCGAAATGCGCACCTCGTCGCTGATGCGGATGATGCGCTGCGCCTCTTCGTACGCGTCCTTGTAGAGCTGGCTGTCCTCCCCGCGCTGGATCAGGATGCCCATCTCGTTGTTGTTCACCTGGCTGAACTCATACAGGTTCAGGCTGGTGATGATGCACAACTCTTCGTTCATGTAGCACTTGGCGTGCAGGTTCTTGCAGAAGCTGGTGCGGATGTAGGTGAGGCCGCGCAGCCACTCAATCTCTTGCGGCTGCAGCTCACTCTTTCCGTAGACGATGCGGACGTCAATTTTCAAGCGGTTCTTGTCCGCCAGAAGCTCCTTCATGCGGTCGTTGAGCTTGAGGAAGGGGCTGATCAGGATCAGGCGGTCGGATGCGCCTTTGATCAACTCCTCTAGATGGTAGTTTGTGCCGGTTGTAGTTAGGAACTTGGTCATTGTGCCTCTCCCAAAAACTATTGCTTGTTATGAAAAGTTCGAACTCAGTATTTTCATACTGTTAGACAAAGGCCTGGGGGCGCTCCCCGCGCCAAGTTGCCCCCAGGCGCCATCCAGAATTTTAGTTCATATTAATCGACAGTCAATTAAAACACTGAATCAATAAAGACTCGAAGATGATTGAACGAGGGGCATTTTTTTAACTTCTCGGCATTAAGCTGGCTAGCGATTAGCTTATTATGAATTGTATTTATATATTGTTTTTGCCGACCCTTGGAGTGCACTTGAACAAGATCGCGAAGAAACTCCTTTGGGGACGGAATCTCTTCAGGTTTATTTATTGCCTTGAGCTTTTTTTCCAGTTTGAGTGCGCGATAAATAGCATCTTCGTCGCAGAGAAGCCACGCTTCAAGCTCTTCTTTTGGAATTATCACTGCCCTTGACGAAAATGGGGTTTCACCTGCTATTTTTTCTAGCGATTCGCGTAAATCACCTTCAACAGCTTTGTCTAAATCATGGACTATCAGAAGTGATTTTACCCCTTTGTGGGCAAATGCTTTTGCCCATCCTGGAATTTTCTTCTTAATCGGGCCACAGCCTTTTCCAACAAAGTGGGCAGAGGCGTATTTTTTTGAGGTGATGCGTGCAATAAGAAGCTTAATTACCTCTACATCACTCAAGTCTTCCGCGATAAAACCAATCATCCGGGTCATTGAGCCAATCCCCCGGATCGCCAATATTCCCCTAATGTCCCCGATTCCTCTAGGTAGCTCGTTAGTGCTTGCCTGCCTTTCGGGCCGAGCCATTTGTTCATCTCGCTCGTAATGGTTCCCGCTTTGGTCATTTCGACGATCACAACGTTAGCGGACTCAATTTGGTCCAATATTTGATCTGAATGGGTCGACAAAATAACCTGTTTGGTCTTCGAGTAAGCCTTGATGGTTGCAATGATGCGGGAAAGCAGGCCAATGTGAATGCATACCTCGGGTTCTTCGATAATTATGCATGAACTGTCATCGGTCATAATGTAAAAAAGAAGTGCAAGGGTTTTAAAGGTGCCTTCTGAGAGTTGATTGAATGTGATGTGGGATTGCCCAATTTGCACTTTTGGAATTATTAATGTTTTGTACTTCCGGACTCTTTTGACTTCTCCGCCGGATTTCACCTCTGCCACATAAGAGCTTAATTGCACTTCTTTCCAACTAAGTTTGCTGATAAGGCCAAGCTCGTTTCTAGAGATGAGGTCTTCATAGACTGAGTACAGATCGGGGTTGGCTTTCTTAAGCAGGTAGAGATCATGTAGAAACTTCGAATGAATCCTGGATGAGCCATAAGACTCTACCAATCTGTCATCGCTCTCAACCTCGAAGCTACTTGGGCATCTGGTCGGATCAGTGAATTGAGATGCACTATAGTATTTGATACGTCTACAGAACTGCTCGATTTCTTCAACATATGCCTCTACTGCATCGTCCTCAAGAAAAAGATCGTTTGCTAACGTTGCAGAGCGTTGTTTGGAATTCTGAAAAAAATCGTATTCATATCTTTCGAATTGCTTCAGTAACATTTCATGTTCGCGCGGAGTTTTTGCATTTTTAAGTCGTCGATTCATCTCCTTTTTAAAGAAAAGACTCCGGGGAATGCTTTTCCACGCTTTCGACTTTGTGATGCTTTGAAAATTCCATTCGTCATGCATGCTGACTATTTCATCGGCATTTCTGCTGGAAATGGAAAGTTGCATATGACTTCGATAGCCGATCCTCTTTTCAGCAATGTCAAACCAAGCGGTTATCGTCGTTTCGTTTAGCGTGACGTCTTCGGTGGACCGGTGCACAACGCGGTGGTTACGATTGCCGAGCAACTTGATTGCATTAAGAGCATTCGTTTTTCCTGCTCCATTAATGCCAATAAGCGCAGTGATTTCGGGATTAAGGGGTAGTTGTGTGTTTTGGCAGGAACGATAGCCATCTATAGTGACTTTGGATAGTCTAATTTTTGGGTTTATTGGTATGTTGTCCATGATCAAATTCTGAGTTTGCTTTTAAAGTTAATTATTTTGCCCAACTATCCTTCAACCCCGTCACCCGATTAAAAACCGGCTCCCCAATCTCATGATCCACCCGATCCGCCACAAAGTACCCATGGCGTTCAAACTGGAACTTCTCATCCGGCTTGGCCGCCGCCAGTGAAGGCTCCACGTAGGCTTTCACCACCTTCAAGCTGTCCGGGTTTAGCGCCTCAATAAAGTCCTTCCCGCCCGCATCCGGGTGCGGGTCGCTGAACAGGCGGTCGTAGAGTCGCACTTCGGCTTGCACGCCGTCGGCCACACTCACCCAGGTGATCGCGGCTTTGGCTTTCACGCTGTCGGCGCCGGGGGTGCCGCTCTTGGTGTCGGGGATCACCTTGGCGTGCACCTCGGTCACCTTGCCGCTCGCGTCTTTCGCGCCCACGCCGGTGCATTCGATGATGTAGCCGCCTTTGAGGCGCACCACGTTGCCGGGGAACAGGCGCTTGTAGCCCTTGGGCGGCACTTCTTCAAAGTCTTCGCGTTCGATCCACACTTCCTTGCCGATCTTGAACACGCGCGGCGCGGGTTCGGGCTGGCCTTCGGGAATCGCGCTGTGGGGCAGGGCGGGCTGGGTGCAGTCTTCGGTGTGGGCATCGCTGCCAAACACTTCGCCCCAGTTGGTGAGCACCAACTTGACGGGGTCGAGCACGGCCATGCCGCGGTGGGCTTTGTTCTCCAGGTCTTCGCGCAGGCAGCCTTCGAGCGTGCCGTAGTCGATCCATGAATCGCTCTTGGTCACACCGATGCGGTCGGCAAACATCTGGATGCTCTCGGGCGTGTAGCCGCGCCGGCGCAGGCCGACTATGGTTGGCATGCGGGGGTCGTCCCAGCCGCTCACCTTGTGGTCGTACACCAGTTGTGCCAGCTTGCGCTTGCTGGTGATGACGTAGGTGAGGT
>Ga0070754_10002894_pt1 | contig 12371 bp, 17 predicted proteins | sample VirMetDEL_Sep_01_FD_75181 | JGI IMG/M metagenome (GOLD analysis project Ga0070754, IMG submission 75181) | Aqueous microbial communities from the Delaware River and Bay under freshwater to marine salinity gradient to study organic matter... | ecosystem: Environmental > Aquatic > Marine >... | reverse complement strand
CCCAGTCCAAACCTACTCCAGCACAAGTATTTTTCCATTCTGTTGAATGAGTACTATCTCTTACAACATAAGCGTTAAAACCTCCAGCTATGGCCTCCGTTTCGCAGCTTGCTAAAGTGGTAGCACGCAGTTCAAAAAGATTACTACTATTACCCCAAAATCCTTTAGACTGGGAGGCATCACCGTCTGTATTTGTCACTGTAGTAGGGATAGTAAAAGTACTTGAACCACGCCAACCATCATCCATCATCTCACAGTTGCAGACATATTTGGCATTATCATCTTCTGTTACTTTATCCATAATATGTCTAGTGTCTGAACAGCCAACTTCACTAGTTGTGTCTTCAAATGTAGTTCCATTAAAATATCCTGTGCCAATACATTTGGCACCCTTCCAATCAGCTGGTGCAGCTGCATTACCCTGCCAAGGTTCGCCATCAGCGCCAGCACAATACGCGTCACAGCTTACAGTACCATTATTACCAGGAAATAACATTCTTTTTGGTACACAATTACCAGTTGGGGACACATAAGTTTGACCTGGTATCCCATTAAACCGTCCAGTAAACCCAATGACATCTGAAGCGGCACAGGCTCTACATGTTGTGCCATCCAGTGTGTAGCCATCAATACAATCGTCACACGCACTGGATTCGGAATTTAATTTAAAATTATTTTTACAGCTCGTGAGATTACATTCGCCTTCGTCATCAAAGGTGTATTTACCATTTGTAACTGGGGTTCCTGTTGGTGTACATTCCGTGCCATCACTTGAATACGTACAGGCTGTATTGGGAGTGTCTGGCTTCCACCCCGTTTTACAAGATTCTATGACTGTGCACTCATTGTTTTCATCATACACATATTGTTTTGCATTCTCATCCTTTTCATCTGGGGTACACTTTGCACCCTCCCTGGGTAAGAGCCCTGAGAAGGTCCAATCGGTCAAAAATCCCCAGGTGACTATACCACCTGCTACAACCATTAATATAATCAACGGTATCATCTTCTTTGAATCAGACATTTACTATCAACATATATTTTTTGTTGTGCCATTCTTGATGTACTTCTTGTCAATATATCTCATATCCTTTGTAATCTTCCGACACTCACCCTTTTTGAGGTAGCGTCTGTAAATCCTAAGAATATTAAAACGAGCCTTTTTCTTGATGGCGGCAGCCCTCTGTGAGCCATAGATCTTTGAGCTTGCCTTGATGCCGCTATTGATAGCCTTGTGACGCTTTTCTTCAGTGTCGTGGAGTTTGTACCGAGTGACAACGCCTTGGCGTTGGTCCTTTTTACCATAATCAATTGGGCGGAGTTTTGGCAACATTTGTAATATAAAAATATTTGTTTGAAATGGTGCCAGGTCCTGAGTCGCTCGCGACTCAATCCACAACAGTCCAACTGCTTTCTGAAATGCCTCGCACACCAGGCCCCAACGCAATCCCCGACGATTCCCTCCGCTGTGGGTTCGTTCTTAAGTCTGGGGAGCGTTGCAAGTTCAAGCACTCAAATGGAGAGTTCTGCGGCAAGCACGCACCGAAGTCTGAGAAAGACTTGGTGATAAAGTTGATTGCCAAGAAATTTGATGAGTCCCCAAAAGATATTGACTTGGAACAAATGTGTGAAACTCCCACAAGTCGATCAATTGTTCAGGGATTTTTGGGTCCATCCAAAACAATTGATCAGCTTTTTTAAAAACTTTTTTTGAAAAAATAATTGTTTGAAGTGGTCCGAGGTCCCAACGCCGCAGGCGTTGCCCCGAACTGATGGCTACCCTTCAGCACCTTGCGCTTGGTGCCTACATTGACTCTGGTGCGCGGTATGATGGAAACAATATGGTCATTGAGAATGTCATATTCGAGATTGACCAGCTCAAAGACCAAATGATTGCTGAAATTGATGACCTCAATGAGGAGTACGCATTTCTACAAAAAATAAAAAATAAAGAAGCCACAAAAAATATTTCCGAAAAGTTTGACGAACTTGTTTTAAAAATCTCATCCAAACTCTTTGATTCCTTTAGTTATTCAGATATGATAGAGACGGATGAGGATGTTGATTGGAAGGAGTACCTTCATTCTGTATATGATTGTGTGGTGCCAGAGGAAAAGACCCCATACAATCACAGGGTTTGGGAAATACTCCCAGAACAACCAAAAGAGCTTGCCCACGATTCGCCGTGTTGGGCAATTGTCAATGACATCAAAGAAAGTTTTGAAAAACTCAAGGCTGAAGGGTGTACCCTTGGGGACACCTTGGAGGTTCAAAAAAGTATGGGGAAGGAACTCGTGTCATTGAAAAACCAGATTGTTGCAAAAAACAAAATTCTTGACGTGTACTACAGGATATTGAACTGGTCTATGAACTGATTGAGTACATACCAGATATCACACCCGTGTGAAACAGGGCGTGCCAAATTGGCCAATTCCTTCCAGCTTCTGTAGACTTGCACCAACACACCCCAATAAACATACCCAGTGGTGTGTGTTCTGATGTAGCCTGTAGAAAGTGTAAAACAAAATTTGTTTTGGCCAATGCAAAGTCCATTGTCCGCCTGAACCCATCTGTAGGCTTTCTCCAATAGTTCATACTCACGAGTGAAGTACAAGCATTAACCATTGGCATAAACCTTTTTCGCCTTCTAAAACCCCTAATGGCTGGCAACATAAAGAGGCTGCTTGTGATGACCAACGCGACCACCATCCTACATTAGGTTCTGAAATTGTTCTGTGCGATACACCCTGGTTGTGTATTCACCAGTTCTATCCGTGACCGTGACACTCTCATTTCCATAGAATTCTGGGCACCCCGTGTCGTCCATACAGTCCCTGCCATTGTGTTCTATTGGCAGTGGAAAGATCTGATCACCGGGTGTTGTGGTGTAATAGAAAAAGCGGTCCCTGTGTGTAGCACTCTCCTTGCCATAAAGTGGGAGGGTTTCCGAACCATTTGAAAGGAGGCCCATCTGCTGATACCGTTTTGGGCGCCACTGCTTCAATGGGGGCTGACGGAATTCTGGTGCTCGAGGCTGATTCTGCAGAACTGGATCAACGCCTGTTGTGGATTGAGTCGCATGCGACTCAGGACCTTCGGTGCTGACCAGATACACCGGCTCTACTGGAACTCTCATCAAAAGAACAACTGCCAGGACAAGTGGCAAAAATGTGAAAATGAGTGGAACAACCTTCATCTTTACAATACTTTAAGAAACAAATTCAACATAAAGTATGCTTTATACAGCCATCGATGTAGGCTACAGAAACCTGGGGCTTGTTCAGGTGAAAGTCAATTCAGGTTCCAGCGATATCATTCCCATCTTTATGAAGAAGATTGACATCAGCAGGATTCCCCACAAAAATGTGCCATTCTGTGAGTGTGGAATACCTCACACAAATGAGGTTGCTGATCTTGTTGCTCACTTTATCCAGGAGTATCAGGATGTCCTCAACAGTGCCGATGTCATATTGATGGAGAGGCAGCCCCCGGGTGGCCTTACAAATGTTGAGGCACTCCTGTTTTTTGTTTTTCGGGACAAGATGAAATTAATCTCACCAAACTCTGTACATTATCACTTTGGATTTGGCCATCTTGGCTACGAGGACCGCAAAGAAAGGGTTGTCTCTATTGCGTCAAAACACATAACACTCCCTGATATAGAGAGGAAACACGACATTGCAGACGCGTTTTGTATGATACTTTATGAGGTTCAGCAAAACCAGATAAAATACAAGCGCTCTGAAGAAATAAAAAGGTTGCCATTTGACAACTACAGGTTCAATGCAGAAGGTGTGGTTCGAGAGGCATCCAGGTCTCTACAGTGATGAGTTTGAGTATTTTAATTTCTATGGCATTTACTTTAATGACATCTTACAGGCTGCAAACTTTTTGAAACACATCAAGTACGAATCAGATACCCAATATGAAGGATGGATGGAAAGGGGTATCAGGTGCCTCAAGGATGTTGAAACTGGTATAGTATATTTAGATGATGGTGTCAAATTTCCAAATGAAGAATTTTTAAAAGCATATATTAAAACAATATGGTAAAAATTCCAGAAAGGTACCTAAGGGGTTTATCCCCTTCTGAGAAGAAACGCCGTATAAAACGAATCAAGGAGGGGATAAAGTCTAACAAGAATGACCCAAGGGCCTATCGCCCATTCCCAACTGACAAGGGCAAGAAGGTTCGCAAGTCAAGATACACAGCTGCGTTTGAAAGGAAGTATGGAAACACCTACAAGGGTGAAAAACTTAGATGGGTTTCTAAGGTTACAAGGGTTCCCTATGGCACCCTCAAGAAGGTCTATGACCGCGGTCTTGCAGCTTGGAGGACAGGTCACCGCCCTGGGGCGTCTCAACAGGCATGGGGGTGGGCTAGGGTTTACAGCTTTGTGATGGGCGGTAAGACTCGTTACACGGCGGATGCCGACTTGGCTTCTAAACTAACGTGACCCTAGCGCGTTTGAAAATTTTCCACATTGCCCCCGTCTTTATGTCTAGACATCTGTAGAAGGCGGCTGTCCGGCGGACAATTGTATAGTCATTACCTTGCCATTGGAACTGCTGTCCCTTTTTAGCTTCCATTAGGAATTGGCATCCTGGGTTCTCTCTGCGGAGATCTTCAAGGGTGATGCGCTGTTTCGCACCAGGCTTTGATAGCTTTTCTTTCTCGTGTGGTGACCAACACCTTAGAGCCAGAAAGGGCTTCATAAGCTCGTGGTATACAGCCTTCCACTGCATCCCGTGCGCGTTACCCTGTCGCCCATACCTGTCCCATTTCACTGCGTGCGCCATCTCGTGGACAAAGGTTTCGAGGAAGTCTACACCGATTTGGGTGTCCACAATCTGAATATTGTGTTGACGATTAGGGTAAGACCACAACCCTATCCAGGGTTGCTTTTTCTTGGGTACAATCTCAAGGTGAATCTTGTACACATCAAGGAGCCGCTGAGCCTCACCTAGCAGTTCCAATGGAAGCCTCGTAGACAGCAAGCTGCATACAGGCAAAGATGGATCAACGCCACGGGTGATGATATCTGGCACCTTCGGCTGGTGATGTCCACAAAAGCTCGAGCCCTTCTTGGGCTTAAAGCAGCAGGGCTGACCATTGCGTTTGAACCCAGCGCAGATCATGATGGAAGCTTTTCTCCAACCGATTCACATTTGAAACTTGGGTCACTTAAACACATTTTTTTGTTGTAGCACTTTGAACACACCCAGTGATTATCTAGTTCTACTAGGATGTGGAACTGGGCTTTACAAAGTTTGCAAACTTGAAAACACAGTGGCATAGATTTACTTTACAAAAAATCTAATCATGGCTACCATTGCAACGCCTACCGTGTTTAACACACGCCGTCGCCCACAAACAGACGCAGAAAACCCCAACAGCCTTTTCACAGCACGCGTACTGGCAGTTGATACAGGTTTTGGTCCCAGAGCAGCTGCACCCATAGAACTTTGGCAAAGCATGGTTAACAATACTTTGGCAAAGGTCTTCAGGGATGCCCTCCAAACCCTTGAGGGCTGCCATCCTCCGCCGCACCGTCTCATCCTTGGTCTTGTACTGTTTGCTGTGGATTGAGTGCTTCGCACTCAGGACCTTGGGCTTAAAGGTTGGTGTGCTTATGATGAGTTCGCGGGTCTTCCACTTTAAAAATGGAATAACCTCAAAGTTCCTGCCATACCAGCACTTGTCCTTGGGGTCCCACCGCAGGCCAACGGACTTGAAGGTGTCCTTGTGCTTGAAGGTCTGGCCATAGATGCGGAAGCCGGAGAGGGAAAGGTTGAGGATCATGGTCAGTTGCTGCGCAAGTTTGGGTCAGAACTTGGGACTGCTTCACACAATTCTTTGTACGTACGTATAATATCACGTGCCTGTGTATAATCAGTAAACCCCTTGAAATATCTTACGTAATCATTTTCACCAAATCCACGGGTGTCTCTTTGCGAGCTGACACTCTTTTGTATCCTCTGCATTTCCCTTTTCAAGTACTCGTCATCCCAACCATTCCTTCTCATAATCATCTTGTGTTTAAAAGCTTCACTGGTCAGCTTATATTGATATCTTTCATACGCATCACGAGGTAAAACCATGTTCTCTTCTTTTGAAAAGTACCATTCTCCAAACGCCGGATCCCTTTCAATCAAAGCGTCAAGTTCCTTCTCAAGGCTCATGTAACAAGACCACATTAAATTCTGGTTCATACTCGCGCACAAACTTGTTGAATTTGCGAGTCACTTGGAGTTCATTGGCTTCACCCTGCCAGAGAACCTCGCGGCGGAAATTATGCTGACCATATTTCTTGAGTGCCTTGTCCCAGATTGGGCCAATAACATCTTGAGGATTGGTGCGCCAGGTCGAAGCACGAATGATGAAGGACTTCCCCTGAGGACCGACGAACCGGATGATTGCCACCATCTATGTATCCATATTTTTATGTGTTTTTCTATAGACCAGCACACATAAAGATGTACCACAAAGAAATACTAAATGACAAAACCAAATTTTATATGTGCAGCAGGGTTGTTCCCGTATTTGGCTCACTTTCTGTACACAAAGTCATTTGTTTCATGTGTTGTTTTTTGCAATGGTATATTGTTTCACGTGATTTCACCCAACACGAAATTCGTCAAGTGGTATGATATAGTAAGCAATGGTGCCCTGATTACATATGTGAATATCAGCGTGTTAGATGTGTATGTATTTTTATGGAGTGCTGCAGCAATTGCGTGTTTCTTCTACAACACGTGTCATACCAATCAAAATGTCATTCACGTCGTTGGGGTGCAATGGCTTGGGTTGTTAGCATTACAGCTGTCAAAGATGTGACTTATACACAATCTATATAGGGTGAATAAATCCCCTGGGCTGTGAGGGCTGCTGCAACACTCCCCGTCACAACGAGGGTTGCGATCCACCCAAAAAGCGTCTTTCGTATGACTGCCCAGTCAACGTTGTCAACCCCGTCTAAAAGGCCGACACCGGTTGTTGCCCCAACCTGACAGTGAGTTGTGCTGAGAGGGATGCTATATTTTGTACCAAGAATAACAACGGATGCCGCACCCAATTCTATACACATACCACGAGAGGCTGTGATGTTTGTGAGCTTGACACCAATCTCCTTTATTATCCTGTGGCCATAGGTGGCAAGACCCACAACTATACCCGTGCCACCAACAACAAATATCCACAACGGAACCTCAGCCTTGTTCTGAATCATGTCATTCTCATAGATTGACCATATTGCTGCAAAAGGCCCGATAGAATTGGCGACATCATTTGCACCGTGGGCAAAGCAATCACACATTGCTGAAAAAACCTGACAGGCTGAAAATACACCCTCAACCTCCTTTGTTCTTTTCTTTATCAATGGGATTGCTGCAACTGACAGGAGGCAACTGAAAACGCCTACACACAGGGATATCACACTGCGCTCAATGTCATCGTATCTGTCACTGAGTTTGGAACCCTTTGATATCACAAAGAATGTGTTGATAAACATTGTTATTCCCGTCACAACTGGAAACGTGTACAGGGCCTTTGTATAGGATTGAAACACCCTGGTCACCCTGAGCAACTGGAACATTGTCATTGCGAAAACGGCTGACAGAAGTGGTGACACGACCCAGGAAGCTACAATTTTTGAAACACCTGTGAGGTATGGAAACTCGTCACTAATCTCCGAGCCCCACACAATCGACTTTGAACCCTTTGCAACCATACTCATTCCTATGATTGCGCCAATCGTAGAGTGTGTGGTTGACACGGGCATACCAAGGCGGGACGCCGCAAAGAGCCAAAGTGTCACAGAGACAAGAACACAGAGCATGCCATACATAAGTATCTCTGGGGAATCAACATATTCATCAATATCAGCTATGCCCTTTCGTATAGTCTTGGTAACCCTGGAGCCCATAAGGATGGCACCAAGAAACTCACACACAGAGGCCATACATATAGCCTGCCTGTGCGTGAGGGTCTTAGACCCAACACTTGTGGCAAAGGAATTGGCCACATCGTTTGCCCCAATCCCACAAGATGCCAAAAATGAAACCCCTATACCACATACTGCTATCCAGAGAAACATTTAGAGTATTCAGGGAAGAAATTCCTCAGGTTTATACACAAGCTGTTCAACAGTCTCAGCCAGTGAACTCAGAGCTTCATTCAATAGGACCAATGAAGGCAAAACGAGGTAAATATTGGTCTGGAAACATTTCTCGCTTTTTATCAGTATTTGTTTTTTTCAAATCTTTTAGTTCATTCTTAATTTTATCGAAATCATATCCAAAACATTCTTTACATAATGCTCTCGGTCCTCTGTGAAACATTGGAGAATAACGTATTTGTTCACAATTGAAACACTTTACCTTTTGATTCCAATTGTCATTACTTCCAACTTTATATGGCAAGTGAGGAATATTCTCAAGCCATGGTTCATTATTTACCAAATCTGTACATGGTATACAATAATGTTTACGCTGACATTCAAATAATTCTGGCTCTTTACAATATCTGTCTGAATTTACTATATCATCTGCTAATATTTCAAACCAAGGTTCTGGTCTACAATTTGACGTTGTTCTATGTGTATTAAGAACTTCAAATATGTATCTGACTTTACCGCCGTTTAAAACCGCTACATCTGCTACATAACCATCTCCTCTATATTCAACTTTTACACTATCCCCATCTTTGTATTCGATGTCAACCGAAAATCCAGGACCATCACTCATAGTTTCGCATTTTCTACACATCCAAAATATTTCTTTCAGTATCCTCTTTTCAAGAGCATCCGCAAGTATATATTTTGCCAACTTGTGTATCTCACTTTCACCTGGATGATTATAATAGTTACAGCCACTATTATTATCAACTTTATGAGCAAAATGTGGTATACGAATATTACCCTTTCTAAGTATAGCTATTTTATTACATTCTGGACAAGTATATTTTATATTTTTTTCAGCATTTTTTGGTAGTATATACTTACCATTTAACAATGCCCCAAGTGGGAATTTCATTTGATATATTTATTTCGCAATCTTTAATTAATAAACTCCTCAGGTTTATACACAAGCTGTTCAACAGTCTCGCCGTGAACAGTGTCAAGCGTCACGAGGGTCTCAGCCAGTGAACTCAGGGCCAATTTGAAAGTTGAGAGCTCCTCGAGAACCTCACCATACACCTGATGAACAAAATACTGAACCTCCTGGTCAACCTGAGACTTTAAAAAGTCACCCGGATCATCATCAATCGCAAAGTTTCCAATGGATGACGAAAATCCAAAGCTCTCAAACATCTGATAGGCAATCTGTGTAACCTGCTGGAGGTCAGCAGCTGCACCGGTTGTGATACCGGTCATCCCATAAATGAGTTCCTCGGCAGCCCGCCCACCCAGGGCAATCTTGATTTGATTCCTTAGGTCAGTCCGTGACGTCATAGAGCCATCATCATTTGGTATAAATTGTGTAAAGCCACCTGCATCACCCCGTGGGAGGATGGTCACCTTGCCAACCTTCTGCCCGCAAAGCACCCCCATAATGGCGTGGCCAGCCTCGTGATAGGCAATCAGCCGCTTGGTGTCCTCGTCAACCTCGCGAATCTTTGGGAGTCCAATAGTCACCTTTTCATACGAGTTGTCAATGTCAAGGCGCGTGATGCCGGTTCGGTCATTTCGGGCTGCATAGATGGCAGCCTCATTCATCAGGTTCTGAAGCTCGGCACCACTGAAGCCGACTGTGAGCTTTGAGAGGTCGTCGAGTGTCACACCCTCGGCAAGCTTCTTGTTCCTGGAATGAACCTCCAGGATCTTCTTGCGCCCACCACTGTCTGGAAGGCCAACCGTAATCTTGCGGTCAAAGCGCCCAGGGCGAAGGATTGCCGGGTCAATGACATCTGGGCGGTTTGTAGCCCCCAAAACTATGATGCCCTGATTCTCCTTGAAGCCATCCATCTCGGTCAGGATCTGATTAAGTGTCTGCTCCCGCTCGTCATTGTTGTTGCCAATTGGTGAGGGGCTACGGGACTTGGCAATGGCGTCAAGCTCGTCAATAAATACGATACAGGGGGCATTCTCGCGGGCAAGCTTGAAAAGCCCTCGGACCCTGGCGGCACCAAGACCCACAAAGAGTTCAATGAACTGCGAGGCGCTCGTGGCAATAAATGGAACACCAGCCTCACCAGCGATAGCCCGAGCCATTAGGGTCTTGCCAGTCCCAGGTGGACCCGAAAGGAGGCACCCAGTTGGCACCTTGGCACCAGCCTCCATAAACCTTTCTGGAGTCTTCAAAAAGTCTACAATCTCCTTGACCTCGTTGAGCTCCTGCTCAATCCCAGCAACATCATCGAAACGGGTCTCTATGTCCTTGACAACCTCAAACTCCTTCTTTGACCCTGGTATCGCCGGGGGCTTTGGGGCGTTTCGCATCAAGAATAGAATAAATGCCCCAACAAGAATGTACGGAAGAATATCCTGTATAAAGTTCATTGGTGGATTGGCAATCTGAATATTTACGGCGTGGTCACGGAGCTCCTTGATGAACCCGTCGTTGATGACAACCTTTGCTGTATCCACAACCCCAGACGAATCAAGAAATCGTATCTCGGGTGAACCCGGAAATAGTGCAACATCTGTAACGTCCCCATTGTCAACCCTTGTCAAAAAGTCGGTGAAGGTTGTTGCTTTTGGACGTCTCCAACCGCTTCGCAGTTGTTTCTTTCTCCAACAACCCGCAAACCGCAAGCAGCTCATTTATACGGATATGTAGATTCTTAGCTTTAACATATAAAGTTTAGGATATAGTACTATTTAGAAATGGACCCACTTCGTGTGAAGCGTTTCAGTGATGTTGCCACTCTACCTACTCGAGGAACGGGGGGTGCGGTGGGATATGACCTCGCTTGTATTGAGGACTTTGTTTTGGATACTCAGTCGCACACTCTTGTTTCTACTGGTCTTGGATTTCAACTACCACGTGGGGTGTATGGGCGCGTCGCTCCTCGTTCTGGCCTTACTGTGAAGCACGGCATCCACATTGGTGCCGGGGTTATTGACCCTGATTACGTTGGTGAGGTCAAGGTTGCAATGTTCAACCTGGGGCTTCAGCCCGTAGAGTTCAAGAAGGGTGATCGGATTGCCCAGCTCATCTTGGAGCGGTGCGAGGTTCCAGATGTTCTAGAGGTTGATACGCTCGTGTCAACTTCTCGTGGTGAAGGTGGCTTTGGGTCAACAGGCAATTAATATGTGTGAGGCGGTTTTGAAAAAAATTTTAAAATGTTTTGGTATTACTATATGAGGAAAGATCCAAACGCTCGTCAGAATGTGACAATGGGTGGTGCCTATCTTGCGGCTGGGGCTGGCTCGGGTGTCTTGTGCCCTCCTGGTGACAACTCCTTTGTGTGTCAGATAAAGAGACTTGTCGCCACTGTTCAGGGTGTTGTTTTCCTGTTGGGCTTTTTGTTTTTGATTTATTATCTTTGGGTCAATCGTAAAAGCATCTTTTAGGTGCTGCTTTTTTTATACAAGAAATGTGAGTAATTGTTGGGTTGTAGTTTAATTCCTACACACTCTGGTTCTTCTGAACAGGCATCTTGGTGTCCCTTAATATCTAAAGTATTACTACCACCTCTCGGTTGAGTCGGGTCGCCGTCATTCCGTGTTTCATAACGGTTATTGCCATCGTTTGCACAGGATGGATTTAAATACAGAGTGGAATCACCCACTTTGGTCTCACCAGTATCATCATCAATAGTTGTATTTTCAAATTCTCTATAAATCTGGTCACCATAATGTTTACACACCGGCGCTGCGTTTAATATAAGACGTGCACAACCATTTCCAAATCTCCTGTAACCTATACACCCATCTATACGGTTGCAATGGCTCTCTATGGTTTCTGTAGGTTGGCAACCACCAATACCCAAATCAAAATCGGCATTCACAATATCTGATGTATCACAATTAGTCTTAAATCTTATGTCTTTAAATTCAGTTAGACTACTTCCAGGGCAGTCGATAAGTGACTGTAAGTCGTCAGATAGACATTTATCATCTTGTATGGCAGAATATTCATCCACTCCAGGACTACAGGTATTTTCGACACACGTTGTGCCAGATTGGGTGTATCCTGAATAACATTCGACAAGGGTACACACGCCGCTGTCGTTATATGCATAAGTCCCATTTGCTCCCGTACAAGTGTCACCCGATGACGATGATATACAGGCCGTGTTAGAAGTGTTTGGCTTCCAGTTCGTTTTACAAGATTCTATGACTGTGCACTCATTGTCTTCATCGTACACGTACTGTTTTGCGTTGGCATCCTTTTCATCTGGGGTACACTTTGCACCCTCCCTGGGT
>Ga0070754_10002881_pt1 | contig 12401 bp, 13 predicted proteins | sample VirMetDEL_Sep_01_FD_75181 | JGI IMG/M metagenome (GOLD analysis project Ga0070754, IMG submission 75181) | Aqueous microbial communities from the Delaware River and Bay under freshwater to marine salinity gradient to study organic matter... | ecosystem: Environmental > Aquatic > Marine >... | reverse complement strand
GAACCGAGCACCGAGAGGTCCTCGTCGAGTGCTCTCAGGTGGCGCTCGATCGCGGAGAGTCGACGGTCGAGAGTCCGCCGATCCGTCACCGCTGCCTCGCGATCGGGATCGAGAAGCTACGAGAACAGGACGGGCACCGACCTTCGAGCCGAGTCTCGACCGGAACTCCGGACCGAGCGATCTCGGCTCGCGAGTCGACGCGAGCGACGACCGCGGAGCAGCCGGACTCGGAGCATCGGATCTCGGTCGTCCGAGCCGCGGTCCGTAGAGGGAGAGAGTCGCGAGAGCGCATCGGGTTTATCCTGCGGAAATGACGTCGTAGGTCGCTCGAACGTACCACGCGACGAGCCCATCGTGGTAGCCCTCGCGAGGCCGCTCCGTCTCTCGGATAACTCCGCGAGTATCGATCCCGTCTCGGTAGAGTCGGCAGGCCTGTAGAGCGCTGTAGACCGCTTCGTAGGCGTCGAGAGCCTCGGCCACCGAGACCTTCGAGTAGACGAACACCTCGATCTGCGTTTGCATCACATGCCGGTTGTACCGCGAGACGCCTCCGAGCGGAGCGACGACGGCGAACGGGTAGACGAGCGGAACCGCCTCCGCGTCCGCGATATGAGCCGTCCGGATCCGGTTCGAGAGAAGCGCGGCGACTCCGGAGTCGCCGAGAAGCATCGACCGGAGGGTCGCGAGTACGTTCGAGGTCTCGTTCGGCATCGTCTATGCCTCCGTCGCGCTGGGGTGGAGGTTCCTCGGTGCCCCGCGGATCGTCGCTTGTGTGCGGAGCCGTTGACCGAGGACCCTCGCGATCTCGCGGAGGATAACTCTCCGCGTGCCGTCTTCGTTGAACGTATCGACGAGGACGTCGCGACGGAGCATCAGTCGCGTACCCTTGATGACGAGAGTAGCGTGTCGGCCGGTCGCTTCGATCTCGTAGGCTCCGGAGCGGACTCCGCCTCGGATCCCGTACTTCATCTGCCCGGTCCGGGTATGGACCAGATACGGCTTCGTTCGATAGCGTCCTCCGAGGACCGATCTCCGGATCAACCCGTGCCGACGGGCATACGGGTGATCCATCCTCGCGAGGTCGGCCAGAGAATACTTCCGCGCCGAGACGTTCCGGCGGACTCGTTCGAGAGCCTTCCGTCCAGCCGCGGTCACCGACTCGGCCTGCGCTCGCTTGACGTCGGCACGCTGATTCCGGATCGCGAGTACGGAGGTCCGGAGAGCGCCGACGTCGACCTCGAAGACGGCCACGGCTATTCCTCCTGCTCGGAGGTCGAGTCGGCCTCGCCGAGAAGCGTCGAGGGGATCGGGAACTCCGGGAGATCGAGCGGGTCGAGCCGCTTCGATCCGACCATCGGCAGGGTCGGAACCGCGTCCGCGAGGACCTCCGCGAGCGGCTCCATCGCTTTCCGTACCGGGTGACCCTTGACGGTAAGACGGATCGACTCGGCCAGATACGCCTTCGCTCTCCGAAGGTGCCAGTATGCGGCTTCCTTGAATGGGAGGTAACTCGAACCGGCGACGAGGATCCCTCGCTCGAAGCAAGCGAGAGCCCGATCCTCGTCTCCGTCGTTGAGGTATTGCATACCGAGCGAGGTCCACGCCCCCGGCGCGTGCGGGTTGTCTTCGAGTTCGAGACGGAGCATCGTCCGGTAGCGTTCGAGTTTCGCCGCGATCTCGTCGTCGGACTTCGCGAGACCGAGGTGGGTAACGCTGAATGGGGCGTACTTGATACCGGGATGCTCGCCGCGAGCGCGGAGGGTCGCGAAGGCTTCGTCGAACCCTTCGTGGACTCGGCCGGACATTCGCATCACGCCCTCCGGGTCGAGCCGGAACAGGCGGATCGATTCGGAGTAGGACGCTCCGCCTCCGCGGAGGACGTTCGCGAACCGGACCATCCAGCCCCAGCCTCGCGAGACCTCCGCCATCGAGCGGAGCGCTCGCAGCGGCCGGTAGTCGTCCGAGAAGTGCTCGTCTGGGTCGAGGAACAACGCCCAGCCGAGTCCCTCGGCTCGATACTTCCGGAGAGCGTCGATCCCGGCGTTCCGAGCGGACGCGAGGTCGTAGTCGAGCGGACGGTGTACCCACTCGACTCCGTAGAGCGACGAGAGCCGAGCGAGGTCCTCTCCGGGTCCGGTCGTCTCGTCGCCGAACTCGAACGACGCGACGCCGTCCTCGGTCCATCGCTTATCCTCGTCGGTCCAGTCGTCGGTCCAGACGAGGACGATCCGATCGACGAGAAGGTAGAGCGTATCCAGAAGACGAGCGATCCCGTCGAGGTCCTCGCCGGCGTGAGCGAGCATAAAGAGGCCGATCCCGTTCGCGGCGACATAAGGCCGGAGGGTCATCCCTTCGTCATCGGTGATGTGCCCGTAGTCCTGTCCGCCGATCGAGGTCGGATCCGGGTTCGGGTCGACCTCGTCGTAGAATCCGCGCTTGCGGCGACGCTGGACCGGGTCGACATATCCGAAGTGCCGGAACCGGAGACCGGAGACGCGGACGGAGGGGAACGCGGTCAGCGGAGCGTTACCGCAGTGGAGTCCGCGCTCGTTCCCGTGCAAGATCCGGCGAGGGTTCGCTCGGTTGACGCGCCAGAGCCGAGGTCCGGCCATGCCTCCGCGGAACGATCCGCCGTCGCCCCACGGCCGGTCGATCCGGACCATCCGAGAGCCTTCCCAGTGGTTTAGCCAGCCGGTCTCGACGACTTGTAGGAGCGGATCGGGGTGGGAGGTCCAACGGTCGAGAAGTCGCCGAGTCACGCGATCCTCGATAACCTCGTCGTGGTCGATCGAGAGAAGCCAGTCAGGTCCGGAGCCGTCCTCGGCGACGGAGAGACCCTCGGCGAGTTCGATCGCTCGGTTCCGCTCGTCGCGTTCGTTCCAGTCGCCGATCCAGTAGTCGACTGCGACCGCGAAGTCGGTCGACCCGGCCTCTCCGCGAGCGCGACCGGCGAGAACCCGGATCCAGCGTTCTACGATCGCGGCGACCTCGGCCTCGGACCCGGCCGCGCCACACTCGTCGATCAACGCTCGATCGACCGGAGGAAGCGAGCCGACGAGCCGGTCGAACCCGGCCGAGTTCAAGATCGCCGAGGGAGAGCCGGTGAGAAGCACCGCGAGACCGTCGAGAAGCGACGCCGAGCGGAGGATCGAGTGCCGCCAGAGGTGGAGGTCTTGAACCGTCGAGACGCGGACCCGTTGAACGCCGGCGATCGTCTTCGAGCCGCCGGTCTCCGATCGCCACTTGTCGAGGTAGGCGAGACGGTTCCGCATACCCCGTTGCCAGTCGGGAAATAGATCGTCGAAAGTCTGGTGCCCACGGTGAAAGACGAAGGCCGACCACGCGACGGCCGAGCGGTAGCCGGACCGCTCGACTCTCGCGCATAGATCGTTGTCCTCGTAGCCGGCGACCGGGTAGCGATCCGCGTCGAAGATTCCCCGATAGCGACCGTCCTCGACGAGCGAGAGGTCGAGGAAGCAGTCGCGACTCCAGAACATACAGAACCCGGAGAGGAACTCGGCCGCGATCACGGCTCCGTCGAACTGTTCCGCCCACGCGGAGGCGAACCCGTCGAGGCCGAGCCGCTCGATCCGATCCTTCGGATCAACCCGCTGGTTCCCTCCGACGACGTTCGTAACCGGGCCGACCTGACCGATCCGACCGTACCTCTCGACCGGCTTCGTCGGTCGTCGACCCTTCTCGTCCGGTAGGTCTCCGAAGAATCCGATCTCGGTCGCAGCGAACGCCTCGACGGTCCTCTCGATCGAGCCCGGAGTCGGGATCAGATCGTCGTTCCAGATCGCGACGAACGGAGGGAGGCCGCCGAACTCGCGGATCTGGTAGCGGGTTCCGATGTTGATCGCTCCGCCGAACCCTCGCAGACCGTCCTCGCGGTGCCAACGGAGATCGACGCCTCGCGCCTCCGCGGCTCGACGGAGGCTCGCGCACTCGACCTCGACCCGGTCTCCGTTCGAGGCGATCTTCGGGTTGATCGAGAGGATGATCCGCGTCCTCGGCGGAGCGACCTCGACGAGCCTCCGGATCGTAGGGACGACGACGGAGGGAGTCGCGACGGTCGGAATGATGATCGCGAGGTCGACGGACGAGTCGACTCCGATCGGCGCGTCTGCGGGTACGGGTAGGATCTCGGCGAGGTTCATCGGGGTACTCCAGCCGCTCTCGGCGGTCTCGTAGGGAGTTCAGAGCGAGGCGGTCGGCTATACCGAGTCGCCTCTCTCGGAGAGGTAGAGGGTCCAGTGGATAGGCCGAGCGAGAGCCCGTTCGAGCCGGACTCCGCGCACGAGGAACTCGACGCCGTCCTCGGTCGAGAGGACGTCGCCGACCCTCGGAGCCCATGTCTCGGCGTAGTCGATCAACGCGACCGGCTCGGAGCGGAGGTCCATACCCTCGACGCCTCCGGTCCAGCCTCGCCGGACGCTTTCAAGGTGCGCGGGCCAGCCGGAGACGATCTCGGAGTAGGTCGCCTGCGGGTCGCCTCCGGGTCCGATCGCGCGAACCCTCGCGTGCGGTCGAGGCGAGACGGAGAGCCACGCTCCGGCGAACTCGAACCGGTCGATCGAGTCGAACCTCGCGACGGTCTGCGCGAACGAGTCGATCGCCATCGAGAGAGTCTCCGAGACCGGAACCTCGTCGAGCGATCCAACGATCGTGATCGTACCGCTCGCTGGCGTCAGCCCGTCTACATGGAACACCTCGACCTCGACGACCGACGACCGCGGAGGCTGCGCCGACGGGTTCCGAGTCGAGGCGATCACCGATCCGTCGAGGACGAACGAGGTCGGCCGAGAGAGCGAGACTCGCTCCGTCGCGAAGGTCGTGATCATCCTCTCTCGTCCTGTGAGGCAGGCTCGGACGACTCGGACGGCTCCGCGTCCGGAGAGACCGCCTCCGGCTCCGTAGCAGCCTGTGTAGCGGCCTCCGTCTCGACGCTCCGACTCCGACGCCGGCGCTCTCGACGAGGTCGCCTCGGAGGCCGCGAGAGTTCGGTCACGACGACACCGCCTCTCTCCGGGATCCGGATCGAGTAGCAGCAGCCGGCGTACCTCGGAACGAGGACGAAGCGATCGGACGAAGGGAGCGCGGTGCCGGCCGGAGCGATCACGATCACCACCGGGTCCGGAACTAACTCGAAGACCGCGTCGAACTCCGACGGGTCGACGGAGACGATCGCGACTCCGTCTCGTCGGCAGACAAGACGGTCTGCCTCTCCGGCGAGGACGACCTCGGCTCTCGCCCAGCGCGAGCGAGTTCGATCGGTAGCAGTCGGACTAACGAACGCGATCCGCTCGGCGTGGACGAGCGAGTCGATCGCGAGAGGGTTCGCGCTATTGTCGGCGACTCCGACGAGACGATCAGCCATAGGGACCTCCGATCCTACAGTAGCACGACGGCTCGAACTATCCGAGACGACACGGTGAGAGCCCTCGAACTACCTCGACGACCGGAGACGGAACGATCCCACGCTCGTCGAGATCGAGGTCGCGCTCGATCGCGGAGGCGATCTGGATCGATCCTTGTGTTCCGGTATCGTAGGCGTCTCGCCAGTCGATCCCTCGGACGACGAGCGGCGAGACCTTCGCGCCTTCGAGCGCTCGGAGCGTCCGGACACCGAACCGCCGGACGACCTTCGAGGCGGACTCGCCAGCGTGGAGCCATACGAGCCGCGGAGTCCAGCCGAGCGACCTCGCGACGGAGTCGATCCGGAGCCACCGGATCGTCCAGTCGAACGGGTTACAGGTCGCTCCGGCCGCGTCCGCTACATTCATTGAGACATAGAGGTCGGCCGACTCCGCGCGAGCGCGGAACCGGTCGAGGTCGAGCATCGAGTCGATCGAGAGGTCGAGGACCGCTCGACTACCAGCGGAGATCGTTCGGTCGAGGACGAGAAGCCGGTCGGAGTTTCCTCCGAGACGATCGGGCAGTCGAGAGGCGAGAGTCGTCGCGACGGAGTTCCGAGATCGCGGAGACCGGAACCCGTGATCGCCTACGAGCAGGACGAGGTTCGTGAAGGTCATCGGACGAGTCCTCGCTCGACGAGTTCGCGGTGCGCTCGATCGGTACGGTCCTCGACGGAGGTACTCTCGACCCATTCGGCGAGCCTCGCGAGACCGTCTTCGAGCGAGACCTCGGCGGTCCATCCGAGGCCGGACAGCTTCTCGACGTCGGCGAAACAATGCCGAACATCACCGACTCGGTACGAACCTCGGATCTCGACTCCGAGATCGCGTCGACCGTAGACGTCGAGCAGACCCTCGGCGAGCCGCCGGATCGAGGTCCGTCGTCCGGTTCCGACATTGTAGACGCCGACCGCGTCCTCGCGATCGAGTAGGAGGACGATCGCTCGCGCTATGTCGGAGACCTCGATGAAGTCTCGCGACTGCTCTCCGTCCTCGTAGATCGTCGGAGCGCGACCGGAGCGGATCTGCGACGAGAAGATCGCGGCCACGCCGGTGTAGGGGTTCGAGACCGACTGCCGCGGTCCGTAGACGTTGAAAAACCGCGTCACCGCCCACGAGATCCCCTGCTGGCTACCGACGAGCCGGGTCAGTTCCTCCTGTACCCGCTTCGTCTCGGCGTAGACCGATGTGCAGACGAACGGAGTCGACTCGTCGGTGCCGATCGGGCCGAACCCGTCGAGCGAGTTCGCGTGAGCCGGTAGAACCGCGTCCCACCGCTTCTCGGCGAGTTCGTCCTCGGTTCGGATCCGACCCTTTCCGGTCCGGGTCGCGCCTCCGGGTCCGGTCCACCGATATCTTCCCTCTCCGTAGCAGGACATAGACCCGGCGGTGACGATCCGCTTGATTCCTCCGAACTCGACGAGCGCTTCGAGTAGGACCGCGGTGCCGGTCGCGTTCGCCTCCGTATAGGCTGCGATCTCGTAGGCGGACTGGCCCACTCCGACCTTCGCCGCGAGGTGGATTACCCGGTCGATCGGGTCTCCGGTTCCGACGGCCCAGCGGAGAATATCGGCGATCGCGTCTCCGTCCTCGACCTTTCCGTAGACCCGGACCGCTCGCGCGTCGAGGTACTGCGGCCACTCGCCGTCAGGGTGGACTTGCTTATCGAGCGAGTCCAATACGACGACCCGCTCTCCGCGTTCGAGAAGTAGGTCGACAACATGCGAACCGATGAACCCGGCTCCGCCGGTAACGAGGATGGACACGAATACCTCCGCTGGTCCTACCTCGTAGCACTTCGGAGGCGGATCGCTATGGTACGTCGAACGAGACGCCGATCCGGCGAGACCGAGCGAGGATCGCTCGTTTAGCCGTGACGCGGTTCTTTCCGGACCTCTCACCGACATAGACGACCGCGAGGACGTCGTCGAGCGTACCGGCGTCGAGAGCCGAGGCGAGGTCGTCGACCGAACCGGACAGGAAAGCCTCTACAGCCTTCTCACGGTCTGTTGCGGCCTCAGACGGCTCGTCGGTCGTATCAGCAGCCAACAGCGCTGTATCAGGCGGAGAGGCTGACGGAGCGGCCTCGACGGAGGGAAGCGCCGGAGCCGAGTCGGAGTTCGCGATGTTAGGGGGGGTGAGTGCGACCTCCGGCTCGACCCGGCGGAACCCTTGACGCTCGGCGACCCTCGCGAGGATCTCGGTCCGGCACTCGACGACCGCGAGTCCGGCCTCGACCCGGATCGGAGCGGCCTCGACGGCCGAGTGAAGCGTGCGCCGTTCGTGGTGGCGAGCAGGTCGAGCGAGGCGGATCATCGGCTTCTCCGGGTCAGTAGGTCGAGCGAGCGAACGCTCGACGGTAGCGGTTCAAGATCCGCTGTGCGAGCGGAGGGACCGTCGAGCCGTCGAGCCGGTACGAGTAGGTGGAGACCCGCTCGGAGTCGAACCCGGCGTGCCCTCCCTGATTGAACGCTTGAACCGCGATCAAGGTAGCCGCGTGAGCGAGGTCGGCCGGCGTCGACGAGAAGCCGGCCGTGTAGGTAACTTCGACCTGTTGACGTCCGATCGGAAAGTAGGCCCCATCAGCGACGAGCCGGATCGACCCGCTCGAAGTGAAGGTGTAGTCGGTATCGGTCGGAACCGAAGCGCCGATCGTCAAAGCTACGACCGAGACGACCGGCCGGTAGCGGAGAGGGACCTCACGCTGGGCGGCATAGTCGACGTCGAGGGTCTCCGAGTACGTCGCGACCGTCTCCGCCGGCAGATCGATCTCGTCGAGCACAAGTTCGTTCGCAACATCGACGAGAAGGTCGATCAGAGCGTCAGATCGCGTCACGCCGGTAGGAATACCCAGCACCGACTTTACCGAGGATCGCGAGGTTAGCGCCATCGGCTACTTCGCCGGAACGCGACGGACGGCTCGGCGACCGTTCGACGACCGCTTCGAGGTCGTCCGCGAGGACTTCGCCGGAGCAGGCTCGGCGGTCTCCGCGTCCGGCTCGGAGAGAGCGACGGACTCGGTCGGCGGATCGAGCCACAACGCGGTGACGTCCTTCCATCCGAGCTTCGTATGTCGCGCGACCGCGTTCGCGGAACGGAGGAACGCGGTCGGAGCGCGAACGCCGTCCGGGTGGATGACGTCGAGACTCGTCGTCGTCTCGTCGTATGCGGCCAGAAGGATCGGGATCTCCGGAGCGCGGTCGGTCCGGCGGAGGACTCGGCACCCGGAGAAGACGAGAGAAGCGTGATCGAGAGTCGCGGTCATCGTAGATATCCCCTAACGACGAGCGCTCCGCCCCACGAGGGAACGGAGCGCCGAGAGTACGGTCGCCGAACGAGAAGCCGGACGGCGAGACGGAAGATCAGACGGAAATGCCGGTAACGAGAGCACCGCCGAGCGTGTTCGCGTAGACGAGAGCGCCGTCCCAGAACATATCGAACTGGTCGAACTGCGAGTCGGTCTTCGCGAGCGGCATCACGGTCGTGGGAGTAAGTTCCTCCCAGTACACATGGCGCTTGTTTACGACCGCGAGAGCCGTCGAGGAACCGCCGGTGAACGCCTTGATCTCGCCGCCAGCATGGTACTGGAGGGTGTTCGGCATCGCGGTAGAAACGACCATCGGGATCCCGTCGTAGGTCCGGACCCGGAAGCCGGCCGCGATCTCCACCACATCGTTGAACTGCTGCTGCGCTTGCAGGCTCGCGTTCAAGGCGCGGAGGCCGGCGAACGAGCCGACGATCACGAGGTCGGACCGGACCGCGGAGCCCTTGACCCGATCGATCGCTTCGTCGAGCGACGAGAGGGAGAGGCTCGTACCGGCGGAGGCGGTAGTCAGGGAGACGACCTGCCCGGAGACGTTGTTCACAAGGGTGAGCAGACCGTCGATCTGGTTCGCGTCCGAACCGGAGTCGCCGACGAGCGCGGCTTCTTCGAGAGCGTTCGCGAAGTCCTCGGCCTTTCCGGTGATCTCCTGCGCGAGGGTGTCCCCGTAGGAGCGGCCGATCGCCTGCATCTTCCGGGTAACCTTTCCGCGAGTCGCCAGCGTCCGGTAGGCGAACGAGGTCTGCGCATAGGTTCCGGTTTCCTCGGTCAACCCGTCGGTGTCGGCGACCCACGCGCCTCCGGCGGCTCCGGCGGTCCGCCGGTTGATGTAGGCTTTGTCACCCTGACCCGGCCGGCGGTCGAGGACGGACTGGAGCCCGAACTCGCGGAGGGTCAGCATCTGGACGGTACGGTTGATGAAGGTCTGGATCAGCACGGAACCCGCGCCGGAGACGTTGATCGCTCGCTCGAACGCCTCGCGGCGAGCCGGGTCGAACGCACCCATCCACTGGGGGGAGCGGTAGATCGGATCGGAGGGATTGGGCATCGGAGGCTCCTATCAGGCCCAGCGGGCGGGGTTCGGGTTGCCGAGAAGACCCTCACCCTCGGCGGTCCGGAGGACAGCGGAGAGAGCGTCGACGAGGTCGCGAGGGGTGGCTGCCTTCGAGTCGAGGGTCTCGACGGACCGCTCGACGACGAGAGCGACGGCCGGCGTGTCCGACTTCGAGCGCTCGACGAGAGCGGTCATCGGGCCAGCTACCTTCGCGGAACCGCTGGTGCGGGTCGTCTGGTAGGCGAGGCCACGCCGGACCGGCTCGGCGGAGAGGCGAGCGACGGTCGCTCGGAGGATCTCGACCTCGGAGCGGAGGTCGGCAGCAGGCTCGGAGGGAGTCGGCTCGGCAGCGCGGGTCTCGGTCGGACCCGTACCGCGAGCGACTTCCTCTCGGATCATAGCGCGGAGCGCGTCAAGATCGAGGGTCATCGGGATCTCCGGTTCGGAGGTGAGGGTAATGGTCGGAGGCTCCGACCGAGCGTCCGGGGAGACTCGCTCTCCGGTATCGTGTCGGACTTCATCGTGCATGTCAACTTGATCGGCAGACGAGCGGTCGTCGGTCCGGTCCTCGTCGCTCTCGGAGCGGAGCGGAGGCGGTTCCGCGTCCTCGAACAGCGAGTAGAACTCGACCGCACGCTCGTAGGCCGCGAGGCGGTCCTCGTCGGAGAGGTCGACTCCGCCTCGCGCTCCATTGAGCGCGGCCACGGCCGCGACGAGACCGCGGAGGACCACATGGATCTCACCGTCGATCACCTTCGCCACCGGCAGCTTGTATCCGTCGCGGACCTCCGCTCGATCCGGGTCGAAGTACAGGTGAACGGAGGCGAACCGCTCGAAGTCAGGAGGGTCGCCGAGGACCTCGCTCGCGGCCTCCGCGTCCCACTCCCACGGAGTCTCCGGCGGAGCGGTAGGAAACTCGACGAACGGCGCGACGGCTCGCTCGACCTCCGGCGCATCCTCGGACGCTACAGCCTCGACCGGCTCGTCGACCGACGACTCGACCTCCGCGGTCTCCGACGGTGCGGAGAGCGGATCGATCTTCTCGACTACGGAGACCGGGTACACGACCCGATCGCCGGTCGGCTCGAAGCCGTCGTCGACCGGTCCGTAGACCTCGATCCGGAGAAGCGGATCGGCCTCGCTCGCCTCGACCGGAGACCCGTCGACCGATCCCTCGGTGATGACCTCCGAAACTCGACCGTAGCGAACGCCTCCACCGTCCTCGTCGCCGGCCTCGCCGGAGGCGACCTCGGAGTCGAGGAACGAGACGAAGTCTCCCTCGGAGATCGACTCCGGAGTCGCTCGCTCGTCTTCCTCGTCGCCGTGCTCCATCCGTTCGTCTTCCTCGTCGCCGTGCTCCATTCGAGCCTCGACGGGTTCCGGTTCGGAGCGGTCCTCGACCTCGTCCTCGACTTCGTCCTCGGATCCCTCGGAGTCGTGCGCCTTCGCGTATCTGACGAGATACTCGGACTCGGTCTCGGTAATGTCGATGATATGGCGATTCTCGACCTCGCCTCGCTCGGAGCAGATCTGCTCGACCCTCGACCGGAGGCTCGCGAGTCCGATCGAGTCCGGGTTCGACGGAGCGCGAGTCAGCGCCACATGGTCGAGTTCGACGTCTTCGACGATCACCCGCTCGATCTCGCCGGCGTCCGACTCGACGACCCGGACGGAGAGGAACCAGCCCCCGATCGACTGGCCGATCGGCTCGCCGCGGTCGAGACGGCGCAGGAGCCGCTCGGTCATCGGGTCGTCGGCGTAGAGCGTCGAGGTCAGACGGAGCCGATAGCCGACCTCCGACGGAGCGCCCGGAGCGACGACGTCGGCTCGCTCGATCTCGGCTCCGGTCGTCCGACCTACGACCTCGTCCCATTCGATCGCGCGGTTCCCATTGTTATGCCGAGGGAGAAGCGGAACGCCTCGCCGCATCTGCTCGGCCATCTTCGAGAGAGCGTCGAGGCTCATCTCGGTTCCGTGCGAGTCGACCGAGGTGGACGAAGCGATACCGACGATCGCGACTCCGTCGCTCTCCGTCGCGAGCGTCTCCGCTCGGTCCTCCGTCGACGGAGTCGAGGTCGCCTCGGAGGCGGAGCGCGAGTCGAACAGGGCACCGAGAGCGAACGGCTCGCGGCAGCGGATCACGATCTCTCGGCGCGAGTTCGAGGAACTCGGATCGGCCGGAGTCGAAGTCGGACGGTCGGTCATCGGTCCTCCGAGGAAGGGTCTCGCGGAACGGTAACAGATCCGACCCATCAGGCACAACGCGATAGATCGTCGGACGCTACGAGAACGGACCGACCCGGAGAGCCTCGCCTCGCTTCACTGCCTGCTCGGTCCAGACGACGAGGACGCACCGGCAGTTCCCTCGGCACGAGGTTCCTCCGCCCGGTCGAACCGCGATCGACGAGAGAGGCCGGATCGGCTTCGAGCCTTCGATCGAGCACTCCGCGCAGGTGACGCCGTCGAGGGTCGCGACCCACTCGGCATACCATGTGGTAGCCTCTCGCGGTCCGGCTCCGGTCTCCGGAGCGCTCGGCGGACCTCCGGCCGCGGACCCGGAGGCGGAGAGGCCGAGGGTCATCGTGCCGTTCGAGACCTCGACGAGCCG
>Ga0070754_10002879_pt1 | contig 12406 bp, 12 predicted proteins | sample VirMetDEL_Sep_01_FD_75181 | JGI IMG/M metagenome (GOLD analysis project Ga0070754, IMG submission 75181) | Aqueous microbial communities from the Delaware River and Bay under freshwater to marine salinity gradient to study organic matter... | ecosystem: Environmental > Aquatic > Marine >... | reverse complement strand
GTCAGGAAAAAAATACGGCCTATTTTTCACTTTTGTAAAAAAGTTTAAGTGAAAGTTGTCAGAATCGGTGTATTATATATAGGGGCATATTGTTCCTGACGACATTTCAGCACGGTGGGGATCGACCGGACGATCTCAGTCTAGCGATAGACGATCCAAAAAGGGGCTGCACCTGGGCACTGAGTGACGACTTCTCAACCCGCATGCAGATCGGCAAAACCGACCGAGGGCAAAGGCACAATGAGGATTGGCGAACGGAGAAGGCAAACAAGTTACCTCACTCCTCGCGACGCAACGGGGCTTAAGACCTCGTCGAGGGAAGCTTTCCAGGCTTGCCTAAAAGTCGAGCTATGCTCTCCCTCAGACAAGGCACAACCAAACCCAGGGGGAAACCTAGATTCGACGTTTGCGAATAGCAAACGGACGTGGGTGCGAATCCCACTTCCTCCACCAATTTACAATGAAAGAAATAGAGATAGAAATAAATCAACTCACTCCAGATCAGGCTCGGGCTTGGTGTGATGCGTTGCGGGTAGACTGGCGAAACTACATTGACGAAAAAGCGTCAAAGCCAGAGACTTGGATAAATATCTTGCAGAAAAAAGCCTGGGAATCGGAAGAGTAATGCCAAGTATGAATCTTAAAAGCCACTCGAGGCGGAAGGGTAAGCCTATCGGCTATAAGGAATCGCCCCGGACTGATGTCGAAGCAGTGTCGATTCGTTCTAGCAGCAAGTGGACCAGGCTATCGAGGCAGATTCGCCGCGAACGCCCGATATGCGAAGAGTGTTTGAAGAAAGGTGGACCGCTAAGGCCCAGTCAAGAAGTGCATCACGTTGTCAAAGTTAGGAGCAATCCAAACCTTGCATTCGATCCAGCTAACCTAATGGCCCTTTGCAGGGAATGTCACTTAGAGATAGAGAGTAGAGAAAATGGCTAGACCGCAAAAACAAGTAACCGACTACGCCCAAATCGAGAAGCTTGCCGAGATTGGCTGTAGCGATGAAGAAATCGCCGGAGTTATTGGCGTGGGGAAGCGAACATTCGTGAGGATGAAGCAGCGAGATGAAAATATCGTTTTGGCATTGGATCGAGGCAAATCGAATTTGAATGTAAAGCTGCGACGCTTCCAGATCGAGATGGCATTGAGCGGATCGGTGCCAATGCTCATTCACTTGGGCAAGACCGTCTTGGGGCAAGGGCAACCAAAGGTTGAAGAGACTAAGGAAAACCCATTGGCTCAGTTTTTGCCCAGGGCTGAAACCCTAAAGAATTTACCCAAATCTGCGGATGAGCCGAGCGACTGAATACGCTCAATCAATTGTCTCTGGAGAAATCCAGTCATGCAAATGGATTAAGTTGGCCGCTGAGAGGCATATGAGCGATCTGAAGCGATCAGACGTGTATTACGATCTAGACGAAGAAGATCGCCGCTGCGGATTCATAGAGTCCATTCTAACGCTTGAGGATGGTTCTCCTTTCATCCTAGAGCCTTGGCAAGCTTTCATCGTCGGTTCGATATATGGCTGGAAGTACGATAAGGATGATCGTCGCAGGTTTAGGAATGCTATGATCTTTGTCTCCCGCAAAAACGGGAAATCCGCTTTACTAGCTGCGATAATATTGTCTTCGCTGGTTCAAGATGGCCAATGCTATTCGCAGATGTTCGCGGTCGCCTCGGATCGCGGTCAAGCTACCTTGCTTCGCGACTACGTTTCTGGATATATAAAGCGATCTCCTCACTTGTCCGAGATTCTGGATGTGCAGACCTGGCTAACCAGGAACAAACTGACCGATACGGTTTTCAAGGCATTGCATGCCGATCACCGTCGCCTTGATGGATTGAACCCTGCCGTAGTTGTTTTTGACGAATTGCATAGCCAAGAAGGCCCGGAGCTCGACGACGTGATTAACTCGTCGTTTGGGAGTCAGCCAAATTACTTATATGCCAAAATCTCAACTGCTGGCGAGTTTGGCAGGGAAAAGCCTGCTATGAAACAAAAAGACTTGGGCGAGAAGGTTCTGGAGGGAATTGTCGAGCTCGATGACTATTTCTATCTAAACTATACTATCGACGAAGGCGACAAGTGGGATGACCCGGCAATATGGCCCAAGGCGAATCCGAATTTAGGCGTAAGCAAAAATCTTGATTACATGAACGCCTTGGTGGATGTAGCTCGAGAGATTCCGCAGAAGGTCTTGGATTTTAAGACAAAGCAGCTAGATGTCTGGATAGAGGCCTTCGACCAATGGATCGATTCTCAGCGTTGGGACGAGCTCAAGGGCGACTATGCGTGGGAAGATCTGCAAGGCTGTAAGGCGTGGCTCGGGATCGACTTGGCCCGGGTTCGCGACATATCTTCCGTAGTAGCTGTAGTTCAAACCGATCCAGATGAGCCGCTAAAGATTTGGGGCAAGCATTTCATCCCGAATGACGATATTGAGAAAAGGACCAAGCATGACAAGGTTCCGTATGCCGTTTGGCGTAATCAAGGCAATATCATCACGACTGATGGCAATACGACCGATTTCGATGCTATATTTGAAACGATCATGCAGTGGAGCGAGCATCTAGAGATCCAGGAGATTGCTTATGATAGGCACTTCTCAGCCGAGCTTGTCCAGCGTCTTTATAACGAATCGCTCGAGCTTGTGCCGTTTGGGCAGGGGTTTATCTCCATGAATGATGCCGTTTGTGGCCTAGAAAGGCTGCTACTTGGCAAGAAAATGCAGCATAATGGCGATCCAGTGCTCGCTTGGGCGTGTTCAAACACGATTTTGGCCACAGATCCCGCAGGAAACCGGAAAATGGACAAAAAACGCTCAAAAGAGAAGATTGACCCGATGGTAGCCCTCGGAATGGCAATTGCCAGGTCGCAGGACAGCATCGAGGACGAAGGACCGCAAATTTACGTTTAGACACAAAAAAACCGCCCTCCCGCTAAGGAGGACGGCTGAATAACCAAAACCAGCCTTGATCTTGGCTATCTGGTTTAATGGGTCAAGTGTTTTTTCACTTTTTGCCAGTACGGAATCGTGGATTCCTTCAGAAACCCTCGCGGCCCACCATTGTGAATTCTACTTATGTATTCTTCTCGGCTCATCCCTTCTGGCCGTTTATGATCTTGGGCGTACCGTTCCATGTACGCCATAAAGATCTCCCGGGCCTTGTCAGGATCGAACGCATCCTCGTGCGTCCAATCCTCATTGGCCCACTCAGCCGCATCCTGCACATAGGCAGAATGCATCTGGAGTATGCCATATGCTTTCCCGGCATCGCCGATGGCATTTGGGTCGCCGCTACTCTCAACGGCAATCAGTGCGAGGATTAAGGCAATCATGAGTGAACCTCCCAGCCGTTTCCAATGAAAGAACCATCAATGTGGTTCTGGGGATCATGAAAGCCGACTATCGCGTTTGGATAATCGGCCTTTGCCAACTCAAGGGTATCGTAGAAATCTACGACGGTTTTTCGATTCTGACCAGCTAGGACGCTGGTATCGGGATACTCGTCTATCTTGTACACGGCTAGACCGTGCACACTTGCTTCTATTGAATAGGTCATACGTTTCCGAGGCTTTCACCTAATTTGGGTGTGTCAAAAACAAACTTATAAATAATTTGTAAAATATTCAGTCAATTGCCTGTAAAGTCATGTAATATTACTATAGAGGCATATGCGTAATCCATTCCGTAGAAAACCGAAAGACGAGCCGCAGAACAATCTATCATCGCCCGATGAGTGGTTAGTCGATGCCCTGTTTCGCGGATTGGCGTCCTCGGGCGTTAAGGTGACTCCTATCACCGCCCTGGGCGTTTCAACAGTTTATGCTTGTGTCAATGTCATATCAAAGGCGATCTCCAGTCTGCCACTATGCATTTATGAGCATAGCGAGAACGGAGACAAGGTTAAGGCCTACAATCATCCTCTATACAACGTCCTGACTCTTAATCCCGCAAAGAACATGACCACCAGCGAGGTTATGGGGGCTATCGTCAGTAATTTGATACTTCGCGGAAACTCATATTCGCTATTGAGCCGAGACGGTTTAGGTAATGTCCGGCAGATGATGCCCATCGAGCCAAGCGACATGAGCTTGCAGATTCATCCCGTCACAAACGAGATTGACTACCTAGTTGATGGCAAAAAGGTTCAGCGATCCAGGATTCTTCACGTCAAGGGACTGAGTAGCTCGGGCGTTTTGGGCTTCGATACCACAACCTTGGCGAAGGATACGATAGGCTTGGCGATTGCGCTCCAAGATGACTTGGCAAGCTTCTTCAAGAACGGGGCAAAGATGGGCAGCATATTGTTATCCGACAAAACGCTAAAAGCCGAGCAGATCCAGAGGCTTCGCGAAGCGTTCGACAGTCGTCACAAAGGAACCGACAATACATATAAGACGGCAATACTTACAGACGGTTTGAGGCCTTACACTGAGCGATTCAGCTATCAGGATGCCCAACTAGCCGAGCAACGCAAAATCACGACCCAGGAGATTGCCAGGACATTTGGCGTACCTTTATCAAAGTTGCAGATTGAGTCGGCAACGCCCAGAGCTAATGTCGAGGAATCGAATAGAGACTTTGTCACCGGAACGCTTCGCCCGATTGTAGTCTCATTGGAGCAAGTGTTGAATTTAAACCTCATACCCGAATCGCAACGCAATCGATTCTCTATCAGCTTCAACATGGATGCCCTTCTTCGTGGGAATGTCGAGGCTAGATATAATGCATATAGGATCGGGCGCGAGTCTGGATTTTTATCTGTCAACGAGATCAGGAGGATGGAAGGCCTTAACGGCATAGGTGACCGAGGGGATACTTATCTACAGCCGCTAAACTTCACAGAGCTTGGGTCGACACCGAATCAAGAGGAAATTGAAGATGAGTAAGATTTATATATATGATCAAATCGGCGGGAACGGAATTGTAGCGTTAGATGTAATCAAGCAGTTATCCGACTTGGAGGGGGACATCGACGTACACATAAATTCTGGAGGCGGTTCAGTCAGCCAAGGCATCGCCATATATAATGCTCTTAAGGAATATGAAGGTCAGGTTCACGTTTTCGTGGATGGTTTGGCAGCTTCTATTGCATCGGTCATCGCAATGGCTGGCGATACCATTACGATGGCTGAAGGATCTCTTATGATGGTTCACGAGGTTTGGACCGAGATAGCTGGCAATGCTGGAGAGCTTCGCAAGGAAGCCGAAGTATTGGAAAAACACACCGATACGATTTTGGATATATATGAAAGCAACACGCCTTTGAGTCGCGACGAGATAAGGAAGATGCTCGAGGCTGAAACTTGGCTGACAGCCGAGGAGGCTTATGAACTAGGCATCGCCACAGATATTTCAGGAGCTTTGAAGCAAGCAGCTTGCGTTAATATAGATAGTTTCACGAATGCTCCCAAAGAACTAGAGGCAATAATCGCTCTTAACACGAAGAGCCTCGAGCCAGAGCCAGAAAAATCGGACCCTGAACCTGAGCAGCCCCAGGCTGAGGAAGATCAAGACGATCACAAGAATCTTTCAATGGTTCCAACAGCCGAAATGGCGGCTGAAGCAACCAGGGGGCTGGAGTGGCGAGCGGAATATAATCGCGGTGGAACTGAAGTTGGAGTGGCTCGGGCTAGAGATATAAAGAATAGAAAGACTCTTAGCCAAGACACTGTAAACCGAATGATTAGCTACTTTGCTAGGCACGAGGTCGATAAGGAAGCCGAAGGATTTCGCCCTGGTGAAGATGGGTACCCATCCGCAGGCCGAATTTCATGGAGCTTGTGGGGGGGGGACTCATCTCAGAGGTGGGCTAACGCTCGTCGGGAGGATGACTCAGAGGCATATTACGATCCCGAAGAGGAAGAGGAAAAGAATTTTGTAGATAAAGAATTTGTCGCTCGTTTAGAGGCTGCCAAACAGCGTCTGGCGACACTAACCAAACTGGCCAAGCTCTAGCGAGCGACTCGGCCCGAAATATAACCCATACACAACTAAAATAATGGACAAACTAGTAAACAAGCGCGCTCAGCTAGTTGCTGAAATGCGTTCTCTCCTTGACGGTAAGGAAGGCTTGAATACGGAAGACCAAGAAAAGTTGGCTAAAATCGAGGCCGACTTTGATTCTGTTGAAAAGCAAATCCGAGCTGAAGAGAAAATTAACAAGATTGAACAGAAGTTGGCTTCTTTTATCGAAGACAGCTACACGCCTTCAATCGAAAAAGAAAACAGCGTAGACGACTATCGGGCAGCTTTTGATGAGTATGCTCGCAAGGGACTCTCTGCTTTAACTGGCGAAAAGCTTGCTGCTTTGCAGGTTGGCACCGATTCCGAAGGCGGTTACATCGTTCCTGAGTCTTTTGAGACTAAGATCGTTGAAATCCTTCAGGATGTTAACCCATTCCGCAGCGTTGCAAATGTAATCCGCACGGCTTCAGATCGAAACATTCCGGTCGAATCAGGCATTGGATCTTTTGCATACGTTGCAGAAGAAGGAGCCTATGGACTCTCTGATCCTGCATTCTCTCGCGTTACGCTTGGAGCCCACAAGGCTGGCGGTATTATCAAGGTTTCGGAAGAACTCCTTCAGGACGCTTTCTTCAATCTTGAGTCGTACTTGGCCAACGTCGCTGGTCGTCGTTTTGCAAACCTTGAAGAAGCTTCTTTCTGCACCGGAACTGGTAGCAGCGAGCCTCAAGGTCTGTTCAACCCAACGTATACCAACAATGTGACTGGAGCCGTCTCCGCGACCGCCGCTATCTCTAGCGACGATCTCATCGACGTATTCCACAGCCTGGGACGTCAGTATCGCAGCAACGCGACTTGGCTCATGAACGACTCTGCCGCAAAGCTGATTCGCAAGCTGAAAGATGCCGACGATCAGTATCTATGGCAACCAGGTCTGCAAGCGGGTCAGCCTGACACGATTTTGGGTCGCCCCGTTATCGTCTCAACTCAGGCTACTGCTCCAGCAGTTGACGCGAAGAGCATTGTTTTTGGAGATATGTCTTACTACACGATTGCTGATCGTGCTGGCATCTCTGCCCAGAAGCTGAATGAACTCTATGCTGCAAACGGACAGGTCGGTTACAAGTTCAGCACCAGAAATGATGCGAAGGTAATCTTGAACCAAGCGTTCACTTCTTTCACGCACGGATCTGCTTCCTAATATTGCAAATTAAAGCAATAAAAAGTTTTGCTACTAAAGGTAGCGGCTATCGGGTTGGGGAAACCTACCAGGTAGCTGCTACCACTGGCAAGCAATGGGTAAAGAATGGATGGGCCGTGGAGGTTAAAACCCCGCGAGCCAGGAAGTCTAAAAACCCAGAGGTAATATAAGCCTCCCCTTCTCAATGGTCTAGTAATTTAATCAGTGGAGACTTCACGAGTCGGGGAGGCATACCCTCTTATATAAAATGCCTATCTACTACAGCTACAAAACCACAACAGGCCCAGCTAGTGAGCCCATAACATTGTCTGAGGCTAAGGCCCAACTTCGTGTAGAGTCGGATTTTACTGACGATGACACTTGGATTAACACGGCAATAACAGTAGTTCGTGAGCAGGTAGAGTCATTTACAAATCGGGCTTTAATGCCCCAGAGCTTTGAATTAGCTATAAGCGAGTTTAGCGACGAAATCGAGTTGCCGAAACCACCATATAGCAGCTTGTCTTCCATACAGTATTATGACTTAGACAACGTCCTTCAAACTCTTTCCAGCAGCTACTATCTGGTCAATGATTATACAGAACCAGCAATAATTGCTAAGAAAACCGATCAAACCTATCCAGACACATATGACAGGCCCGATGCGGTTAGGATCGCTTTTTCTTCTGGATATGCAGATGCGGCAAGCGTACCTTCATCTATAAAACAGGCCATGCTAATGCTCTTGACAGATCTATATGATAATAGGTCAGCCAGTTCTAGCCATTTAAATACAGTCAAAATCGAGTGGACACCAGCGGTTTTGAATCTCTTATCGACGAATAAAGCCATTCTTTACTAATGCTATCCTCTAGGCTCCAGATTTATGCCAAAAGCGAATCTGTAAACAGCTATGGGGAATCAGAGCTAACTACTTCGCTATACAAATCCGTTTGGGCTCAAGAAATGGAAATTAAGATTGATGAAGTTAGGGACAGTGATTCGGTAAAGAATATGGATGCTTATAAATTTAAGCTTCGTTACAATAATTGGCTAACAGAAAACCATGAGATTGAATATGACGGCGGAAGGTTGACTATCGAAAGTGTCGAACCGGCTGGGCATCAATTAAGACAGTGGCTAATAGTCAAAGCTATCAGACAGGAATGAACCAGCGATTCAAACTTTATACCAGGGGAAGCTCGCTGAATTCATATAGAGAGCTTTCTGATACATTTACAGAGGGATCTTCCGTGTTTGGCAAGGCGAGGCATTATACCGATGGAGAATCGCTTGTATCAAACAAGCACAGGCCTTTGCATAAAGTGGAAATAAAAGCCAGGCACTTTAGTGGTAACACAAAAGATCATTTAGAGTATCTGGACTATCGTTGGGAAATTGAGGGAGTTAGAAGATCTCACAGGTCTGGATTCATAAGAATAATAGCCAATAGGCTATATGCTGTAGTGGCTAGAAAATACCTACAACCAAACGGCATAAACTTTTATCTAACGCCATCCGGTAATTACTATTTGCAGCCATGAGCGATATAACTGTCAGCAACGACATCCACACTTTCATGCAGTCGGCCAGCAATTCGGCGGCTCGCGATAATTTAGGCGTAGGCGATGCGGATGCCGTTAACCATGCCTCGCTGGTATTGACAGGGACGGCGGAATCCAGCCAATTCATCGGACCGCTTCGCGGCGAGGTTGTATTCAGAGGACAAGCGGCGGAAAACATTACAAAGGGGCAAGCCGTTTATGTTAGCGGAATAAGCGGAAACACTCCGGTATTAAGCCTAGCAGATAGCTCTAATTCCGCGAAAATGCCCGCTTTCGGGTTGGCTGGATCTACGGTAACTACCAGCCAATCCCTAGACGTTGTTACATTTGGTACGCTTTCGGCCATAGACACGTCAACCTTTACGCTAGGTGCGACGCTATACGTCAACGGGGCTGGATCGCTATCGGCAACCAAACCGACCGGAGAGTCATCCCTAATACAAAATATCGGTAAGGTTCAGCGAGTCCACGCGACCTCTGGATCAATCAAAGTCGGCGGAGCCGGTCGATCAAACGACACACCAAATCTCGATGAAAATAAAATCTTTATTGGCAATAGTTCAAATGCTGCATCTACTGCGGCGATCAGCACCGTTATTACGGACAACGCTAGCAGCGTTAAAACGGCGTATGAATCAAACAGCGACACCAACGCTTTCACGGATTCGGAAAAAACTAAGCTCGCTGGGATCGCTTCTGGGGCAGAAGTCAACGCAGTTGATTCGGTCAATTCGCAAACAGGGGCGGTTGCCTTAGATGCCGACGATATAGATGACACATCAACGGCCCATAGATTCGCAACTGCGGCCCAACTGACTAAGCTTGATGGGATAGAGACGGCGTCCACGGCGGATCAAACCGGAGCTGAGATAAAAAGCTTATATGAGGCCGAGTCGAATACAAATGCTTTTACCGACGCGGAGAAAACCAAGCTATCGGGCATAGCTACGGGAGCCGAGGTTAATACGGTTGATAGTGTTAACACACAAACCGGCGCGGTCGTTCTAGATGCCGACGATATATCTGATGCAGCTACGACAAACAAATTCACAACTGCTTCAGATATATCAAAACTAGCTGGAATCGAATCTGGAGCCGATGTAACCGATGCTACAAATGTATCAGCGGCTGGCGCGCCTATTATCTCCTCGGGAGCTGGTACACCGTCCAGTACGCCATCGAAGGTTGGCGACATATATATTGATACAACATCCGACGACGCATACATAGCAGTTGGAACCGCTTCTTCATCAGATTGGGAAAAGAGTAATGACGGATCTGGCAGCGGAGCGACTGATCTAAGCTGGACCGCATCGACCTCGACCGTATCATCTTCGACGGGGACGAACGCAACTTTGACTAATGCGGATTCGTCGAATGCCGGACTAATGTCTAGCGGCGACAAAACCAAACTTGACGGCATCGAAGCCGGAGCTACCGCAGATCAGGATTTGTCATCGTATCAGCTCCAGCCATCAGAGGGAGCATTCGTGAACGGGGACAAGACGAAGCTAGATGGTATTGCAGCCGGAGCCGAAGTCAATGCAGTCGATAGCGTCAATACACAGACGGGATCAGTTGTTCTCGATGCCGACGACATATCTGATTCGACTACGACGAATAAATTTACCACTGCATCTGACATATCAAAACTAGCTGGCATCGAGTCCGGAGCCGATGTTACTGATGCCGCGAATGTAGACGCTGCTGGGGCGACCATGAATACCGACACGGATATCAGCGGGAATTCATGGGTTGTCGACGAGGACAACATGGCTAGCAACGATGCCACGAAAGTTCCCACGCAGCAAAGCGTAAAGGCGTACATTGACACAGTTGTCGACGGAAATGCGACCAGCATACAAGGCACGAATGTTGATAGCTCGGTTGCTACGCCTAGCGATGGAGACATTCTAGTCTATCGATCTGCCGGTTCAGACTTCGTGTTGGAAGCGAAGCCAGCCGCTGGAACAAACCCAGCCGCTGCCGACATCACGGACGCAACCGCCGATGGCATTGCGTTGATAACAAGCTCGGATGCAAATCCGTTTACGGATGCGGATGAATCAAAACTCGATGGGATTGCAGCAGGGGCCGAGGTAAATACCGTCGACTCCGTAAACGCTCAAACCGGAGTTGTTGTTTTAGATGCTGATGACATATCCGACGCGACCACGACAAACAAGTTTACTACAGCCTCAGATATTAGCAAGCTAGCCGGTATCGAGGCAGGAGCAACGGCGGACCAAACCGGAGCGGAGATAAAAGCGGCGTATGAATCCGAGGCGAATACCAACGCCTTCACGGATTCTGAGAAAACCAAACTAGCAGGGATAGCGGCAGGAGCCGAAGTTAATACGGTTGACAGTGTCAACACGCAGACCGGAGCGGTCGTTCTCGATGCTGATGACATTGATGACACTTCAACAAGTCATAAATTTGTTACAGCAAGTGATTTAAGCACTTTATCAAACACTAGCGGGACTAACACTGGCGACCAAGATTTGTCCTCCTATCAGCTTCAGCCAAGCGAGGGGGCGTTTCAAGACGGAGACAAAACCAAGTTAGACGGAATTTCCGCCGGTGCAGAAGTCAACGCGGTTGACAGCGTAAATACCCAGACAGGAGCAGTGGTACTAGATGCGGACGATATATCGGATGCAGCCACTACTAATAAATTCACGACCGCAGCAGACATAAGCAAATTGGCAGGGATCGAGGCGGGAGCGACGGCGGACCAAACCGCTGCCGAAATCAAAACGGCCTATGAGTCCAACGCCAACACGAACGCCTATACGGACGCAGAAAAAACTAAACTAGCTGGAATAGCGAGCGGAGCGGAAGTAAATACAGTCGATAGCGTCAATACGCAGACGGGTGCGGTTGTGTTGGATGCGGATGATATATCCGATACTGCGACCACGAACAAATTCACGACTGCTGCTGACATAAGCAAACTAGCAGGGATCGAAGCTGGGGCGGATGTGACCGATACGGCTAATGTGCAAGCGGCTGGAGCCTTGATGGATTCAGAGGTGGACTCCGACATCAAAACGCTATCTCTGCCAGCCAGCACAACGATAAGCACGTTTGGAGCTAGTCTGGTTGACGATGTAGATGCAGCTACGGCAAGGACCACATTAGGCGTCGATGCGGCTGGGACAGACAACAGCACAGATGTAACCCTAGCAGGGAGCGGAACCTACATTAGCATTGCTGGGCAGGTCATTACGGTGGACTTAATTACAGAGAGCGACATTTCTGATTTGGGGACGTACCTCACTGCCGAGTCCGATACGCTGGACAGCGTGACAGGACGTGGAGCAACGACGACTAATGCCATCACTGTTGGTTCCATTGACATCAATGGCGAGATTATAGAACTGGCCGTTAATACGACCAGCGTTACTGGTTCGACCGCATTGGACCCAGCAAACGGAACAATCCAAAGGCTGACGTTTTCGGGCAATGTTACATTTACTGATTCTCTTGCTAACGGCGAGTCAATCACGTTGCACATCGACGACGGAACGGCTTACACGGCTACTTGGCCGACAATGGAATGGGTCGGAGGATCTGCTCCAACATTAGACACCACCAACGAAACAATCATAGTGATCTGGAAGGTTAATAGCACACTGTACGGAATGTCATCAGGAGTATCATCATGAACATACTAAAGGTCACAG
>Ga0070754_10002878_pt1 | contig 12408 bp, 13 predicted proteins | sample VirMetDEL_Sep_01_FD_75181 | JGI IMG/M metagenome (GOLD analysis project Ga0070754, IMG submission 75181) | Aqueous microbial communities from the Delaware River and Bay under freshwater to marine salinity gradient to study organic matter... | ecosystem: Environmental > Aquatic > Marine >... | reverse complement strand
CCAGCCCATGGCGCCCACCTCGGCGGCGCGCGCGCGCCGCCGAGGTGGGCGCCATGGGCTGGGTCACCGATGGCCTGTTCGGCCTGTTCGCGCACGACGACACGCGTGTGCAGGCCTTGCGCAACTGGGGGCTTTCCAGCTTCGATCGCAGTGGCCCGCTCAAGCGCTGGGTCGCGCGGCAGGCCATGGGCCAGCCGGCAGCCTGAATGCTCGCACCGCGTTCCACGCCTTCCTGACCAGCCCACACGGCACCCCAGATGAAACTCCTCAAAACCCTTCTGCTTGCGGCGCTCGCCGCCTTGTCCCTGGGCGCCCTGGCGCAGGAGGCAGCCATTCGCAAGAACCTGGCCGAGCGCCTGCCCAACCTGCCTGCCATCGAAGAAGTCAGCAAGACGCCGTTTCCGGGCGTGTGGGAGGTGCGCCTGGCCGGCAACCGCCTGCTCTATTCCGACAACAGCGGCAACTACATCTTTCAGGGCGCACTGATCGATACGCGCAACCGCGTCAACCTCACCGAGGCTCGTGTCGAACAGCTTACGGCGATCGATTACAAGGACCTGCCCTTCAAGGACTCTTTCAAGCTGGTTAAGGGCAAGGGCACGCGCCAGATGGCGGTGTTCGAGGACCCGAACTGCAGCTACTGCAAACGCCTGCACCGCGAACTGGCGAAGATCGACGACGTCACCGTCCATGTGTTCCTGATCCCGGTGCTGGGTGAGGACTCGGTCGACAAGACCCAGCGCATCTGGTGCGCCAAGGACAAGGCCAAGACCTATACCGGCTGGATGCTGAACAACCAGCCCCCGGAAGCGGGCAGCTGCGACACCACCGCCATCGAGCGCAATGCCCGGCTGGCCAGCGAGCACGGCATCAACGGCACACCCACGATGTTCTTCACGAACGACAAGCGGGTGCCGGGCTTCATCACCGCCGACCGCATCGAGGCGATGTTGAAGGAAGCCAGGCCGTGACGCCATCGCGCAGGCGAAGCCCTGTTCCTCGCGCCGCCGTGCGCTACACCGTCTCCGTTCACAGCGCCCACGCCCATCTCTTTGCCATCACGCTGCGCGTGCAAAGCCCGGCGAAGAACCAGCGCGTGAGCCTGCCGGTGTGGATTCCCGGGAGTTATCTGGTGCGCGAGTTCTCCCAGCATCTGCAGAACCTCTGCGCCTGGCAGGGCGGGCAGCCCACCACGCTCAAACAACTCGACAAACACCGCTGGCAGGTGCAATGCGACGCGGGCGCGCCGCTGGAACTGCGCTACGAGGTGTACGCCTTCGACCCCTCGGTGCGCACCGCGTTTCTGGACGCTACGCGCGGGTTCTTCAACGCCACCAGCCTGTGCCTTCAGGTACCGGGGCAGGAAGACCAGCCACACGCACTGGAGCTGGAAGCCGGCCCGGAAACGGCCGACTGGCAGGTGGCCACCGGCCTCGCGCCGCATCGCGTGGACGCCAACGGCTTTGGGCAGTATCTGGCCAGGGACTACGACGAACTCGCAGACTGTCCGGTGGAAATGGGCCGCTTCTGGAGCGGCCAGTTCACCGCCGCTGGCGTGGAACACCGTTTCGTGGTCAGTGGCGCGGGGGTCTGGATGGATGGTGCGAGGTTGCTGGAGGACGCGCGTCGCGTGTGCGAGACGCAGATCGCCTTCTGGCACGGCAAGGCCGGCGAGAAGCCGCCGTTCGCCCGATACGTGTTCATGCTGTACGCCAGCGGTGACGGCTATGGCGGGCTGGAACATCGCAACTCCACTGCCCTGATCTGCCAGCGCAGCGGCCTGCCGCGCCAGCGTGCGCCGGGCGAAAAGCCGGCGCCGCTGAAAGCCACCGACGGCTACACCACATTGCTGGGCCTCATCAGCCACGAGTACTTCCACACCTGGAACGTCAAGCGGCTGCGCCCGGCCGAATTCGCGCGCTACGACTACAACGCGGAGAACCACACAGAACTGCTCTGGTTCTTCGAAGGCTTCACCAGCTACTACGACGACCTGATGCTGCGCCGCGCGGGCCTGATCGACGAGGCGTGCTACCTCCAGCTCGTGGCCAAGACGCTCAACCAGGTTCGCCAGACGCCAGGCCGGCTGGTGCAGACGGTGGCACAGGCCAGCTTCGACGCCTGGGTGAAGTACTACCGCGTGGGTGAGAACACGCCCAACGCCACCGTGAGCTACTACACCAAGGGCGCACTGGTGGCCCTGTGCCTGGACCTGACCTTGCGCGCGGAAGGCCACAGTTCGCTGGACGCCGTGATGCGCGAACTCTGGCAGCGGCGCAAGGGCGGGCCGATGCGCGAAGCAGATGTGCTGAGCGCACTCAAGCGGTTGGGGCGGCGCAGCTTCGAGGGCGATGACCGCCTGGGTGCACAGCACGGCCGAGTTGCCATTGCCCTCCCTGTTGCAGGACGCCGGCGCAAAAGTGACGCACGAGAGAGCGCCACTGGCCCAGCAACTGGGCCTGCGCGTGGCAGAGGTCAATGGCAGCGTCGTGCTCAAGACCGTGCTGCGCGGCGGCGCGGCCGAGGCCGCCGGCATGGCGCCTGGAGACGAATGGCTGGCCATCGAAATGCCGGCTGCCCGGCGCGGCGCCGTGCCCGAGGCCTGGCGCATTCACAAGCTGGACGAAGTGGCCGAACTGCGAGGCCGGCAAACGCGTTTGACGGCCCTCGTTTCGCGCGACCGGCGCCTGCTGCGCTGTCCGCTGGACTGGCCAACCGAAACGCAGACGGTTCGGCTCGCGGTGGGCGACGCGGCGCGTCTGGCCCCCTGGCTTCAGGTTTGAACCGGTTCAGAACCGTGGCAATCGTGCCACCAGTTCCTGGTCGAAGCGCTGCAGGGTGGAAGGGCCCTTGAGGTTGGAGAGGCCGTCCCGAATGCGCGGCAACACGGTCAGCAGATCGACCGGCGTCTTGCACGATTCCACCCGCATGGCCAGCGGTTCGCCCATGGGGCCGAGCTGATCGTTGATGAAGCGCACCATCATGCGGCGCGCTTCGCTGAAAGGCAGCGGCGGCTGCGCAGGGGTTTCAGCCACCGCCGCCTCGGCGGGGCTTGCGGCGGCAACTGCGGGCTCGACGGCAGCCACCTGCAACGGCTCCACCCAGCCGGCGGCCATCAGTTGCTCCAGCAGGGGCGCAGCGCTGCCCTCGCCACCGGCGAGCTTGTCCAGCTCGGATACCGGGCGCTTGCCATCCACCATGATCAGCAGCGTGCGCAGGCGGGGACCCAGACCGGGCGGTCGACTGGTCAGGGCTTCGCGTCCCTGGTCGGTCTTGACGAACAGTGTGTTTTTGTCCATGGGTATCCCAAACTTTGCCGAAATGTAAGCGCAGCCCGGGCACGTGCCAAGCGGGTTGGCCCTCAACGGTCGATTTCCGCGCCCGGTGTGACCATCCCGCAGCGAAAGGGGGACTTTTCTCACGCCCCTGCGAAGTCCCGACCCTAGCGTTGTCGCAGGTCGACGACCCGTTTGGCCTTGCCCTGGCTGCGCTCCACGCCCCCTTCGGCCTTGAGTTCGATCGTCACGCTGCTGCCCACATAAACCTTGATCTCGTGCTGCAGCAGTTTGGCCGCCGAACGGGCCTCGATGCTGTCCGGCGCGAGTCCCTGGCGCGTTTCCACCGCCACGGTGAGGTTGTCCATGGGGCCCTCACGCGTGAGCACGCACTGGTAATGCGCGCTCAGTTCGGGTCGCTTGAGGATGAGTTCCTCGATCTGCGTGGGGAACACGTTGACGCCGCGCACGATCATCATGTCGTCGCTGCGGCCGGTGATCTTCTCCATCCGCCGCATGGTGCGCGCGGTGCCCGGCAGCAGGCGCGTGAGGTCGCGCGTGCGGTAGCGGATGATGGGCAGCGCTTCCTTGGTCAGGCTGGTGAAGACCAGTTCGCCCATCTCGCCGTCGGCCACGGGTTCGCCGGTTTCCGGGTCAATGATCTCGGGATAGAAGTGGTCCTCCCAGATGGTGGGGCCGTCCTTGGTTTCCACGCACTCGTTGGCCACGCCGGGCCCCATCACTTCGGACAGACCGTAGATGTCCACCGCGTCGATGCCCATGCGCGCCTCGATCGCCATGCGCATGTCGTTGGTCCACGGCTCGGCCCCGAAGATGCCCAGGCGCAGGCTGCTCTCGCGCGGGTCCACGCCAATGCGCTCGAACTCGTCGGCAATCGCCAGCATGTAGCTGGGCGTGACCATGATGATGTCGGGCCGGAAGTCCTGAATGAGCTGAACCTGCCGCTCGGTCTGGCCACCGCCGAAGGGCACCACCGTGAGACCGAGTTTCTCGGCGCCGTAGTGCGCGCCCAGCCCGCCGGTGAACAAGCCGTAGCCATAGCTCACGTGCACCAGCTCGCCCGGGCGGGCGCCGCTGGCCCGGATGCTGCGCGCCATCACGCCGGCCCAGGTGTCGATGTCTTTAAGGGTGTAGCCCACCACCGTGGGCTTGCCGGTGGTGCCGCTGCTGGCATGGATGCGGGCGCAGCGCTCGCGCGGCACGGCAAACATGCCGAAGGGGTAGCTGTCGCGCAGGTCCTTCTTGGTGGTGAAGGGAAATTTCGCCAGATCGGCCAGGCTGCGGCAGTCGTCCGGATGCACGCCGGCCGCGTCGAACTTGGCGCGGTAGACGGGCGAGTTCTGCCAGGCATGGCGCAGCGTGCCCTGCAGGCGCTTGAGCTGCAGCGCGCGCAGTTCGTCGATGCTGGCCTTCTCGATCGGTTCGAGGGGAAAGGTGTTCATGGTTCCTCCGGGAAGACGGTGCCCTGGATGACCGCGCTCTTGCCACGGAACATCGCCACCACCTCGCCGCGCTGGTTGGTGACCTTCATGTCGTAGATGCCATGTCGTCCGGAGAGGGTCTGCTCCACACCCTCGCAGGTCAGCACGTCGCCCGCGTGCGAAGGCCGCAGGAATTCGATGCTGCAGCCAGCGGCGACGGCGTTCTTGTTGTGGCTGTTGCAGGCAAAGGCGAAGGTGGAATCCGCCAGGGTGAAGATGAAGCCCCCGTGGCAGATCTGGTGGCCGTTGAGGTGCATTGCCTGCACCACCATGCGCAACACAGCGCGCCCCGGCTCGCAGGCCAGCAATTCCATGCCCATGGTGTCCTTGCTCGCGGTGTCGACCGCGAACATGGTCTCACCCACCTTTTTTGCTTTTTCAAGGGGACTCATCATTCCCCCTTGAACTGCGCCGGCCGCTTCTCGCGAAATGCCATCACGCCCTCGATGTAATCATGCGTGCGCCCGAGCGCCGATTGCGTGTCGCGTTCCACGTCGAGCTGCTGGTTCAGCGTGCGGGTGCTGGCGTCGCGCAGGAGCGCCCGCGTGGCCACCAGCGCCTTGGTGGGCATCGCCGAGAGGCGTGCGGCCAGCGCCATCGCCGCTCCCACGCAGTCGTCCGACACGTCCCACACCAGGCCCCACTCCTTCGCCTGCGCGGCGGGCAGTTTGTCACCGGTCATGGCCAGTGCCATGGCGCGCGGCAGGCCCAGGCGCTCCACCAGAAACCAACTGCCCCCTGCGTCGGGAATCAGGACGATCTTGCTGAAGGCCTGGATGAAGCTGGCCCCCGTGGCGGCGATGGCAATGTCGCAGGTCATGGCCAGCGAGGCACCCGCGCCCGCCGCCACGCCATTGACGGCCGCGATGGTGGGCATGCGCAAGCCCTGCAGCTTGCGCACCGTGGGGTTGAAGGCCTGGTCAATCACGGGCCCGGGGTCGGCACGCTGCACCAGATCGGGACCCGGCTCGAAGTCGAACTCGGCCAGATCGGCACCGGCGCAGAAGCCACGTCCCGCGCCGGTGATGACCAGCGCGCGAATGGCAGGGTTGGCCTCGGCGCGGTCGAGTGCGGCCCAGAGGTCGCGGTGCATCTGGCGGGTGAAGCTGTTGAGCGCCTCGGGGCGGTTGAGCGTGAGCAGGGCGACGGCCTCGCGCTCTTCATACGCCACGGTCGAGGTGGCGGTGGTGGTGGTCATGGTCCAGTTGTCTCCTCGATGGGGTGGTCTGCGCCGCAATTTACCATTAACCAACCACGCGGTCGGCTAATGTTTTCCCGGGGGCAGAGCGCGTGTATATATAGTCACGGGCTTTCAACCGGGCGCCCTTGTCCGAGGAGACACCATGACCACAGCCACCCCACCCGAATTCATAACCGTGCGCACCGAAGGGCGCGTGGGCATCGTCACCCTCAACCGTCCCAAGCAGCTCAACGCGCTGAACAACCAGCTCATGGACGAGCTGGGCGCGGCACTCAAGGCATTCGACGGTGACGAGGGGATCGGCTGCATGATCGTCACCGGCAGCGAAAAGGCGTTCGCGGCCGGCGCCGACATCGGCGCCATGGCCAGCTACACCTTCGCCGATGTCTACAAGGGCGACTACATCACCCGCAACTGGGAAACCATCCGCTCGATCCGCAAACCGGTGATCGCAGCCGTGAGCGGTTTTGCGCTTGGCGGCGGCTGCGAACTGGCCATGATGTGCGACTTCATCATTGCCGCCGACAACGCGAAGTTCGGCCAGCCCGAGATCAAACTCGGGATCATCCCCGGCGCCGGCGGTACCCAGCGCCTGCCGCGCGCCGTAGGCAAATCCAAGGCCATGGACCTCGTGCTTACCAGCCGCATGATGGACGCCAACGAAGCCGAACGCGCTGGCCTGGTGAGCCGTGTGGTGCCGCTTGAGAAGCTCATGGACGAGGCCCTGGGTGCCGCGTTGATCATCTGCGGTTTCTCGCTGCCCAGCGTCATGGCTGCGAAAGAATCGGTCAACCGCGCGTTCGAAAGCAGCCTGTCGGACGGCGTGATGTTCGAGCGCCGCCTGTTCCATGCGATGTTCGCCACGGAAGACCAGAAAGAGGGCATGGACGCCTTCGTGAACAAGCGCCCCGCCGCCTTCCAGCACCGCTGAATGCCTTGGGAAAGCTGGCTATAATGCGCGCTTCGCTGGCGATATAGCTCAGTTGGTTAGAGCGCAGCATTCATAATGCTGATGTCGGTGGTTCAAGTCCACCTATCGCCACCAGCATTCATGAAGCGGACACCGGCAACGGGGTCCGCTTTTTCATTTCCGGTCCGCCCTCAGACCTCCCATGGCCCTCAAATCCACCATCTTCAAGGCGAATTTGCAGATTGCCGACATCGACCACGGCTACTACGCGGACCACGCGCTCACGCTCGCCCGCCATCCCAGCGAGACCGATGAACGCATGATGGTGCGCCTGGTGGCGCTGGCGATCCACGCGCACGAGTTGCAGGACACCTGCCGGGGCGACGGCACCCTGGCCTTTGGCTCCGGCCTGTCCGACCCCGAAGACCCTGATGTCTCGCTAACCGACTTCACCGGGCGCAAGCGTTTGTGGATCGAGGTCGGCCAGCCGGAAGACAAGCCGCTGGCCAAGGCCTGCAGCAAGGCAGACGCGGTGGTTGTGTATGCCTTCGGCAGCGCGGCCGACGTGTGGTGGCGCGGCATCGAGAGCAAGCTCTCGCGGCTGGACCGCCTTCAGGCATGGCGCCTCCCCACCGAAGTGGCCCCGGCCCTGGCACAGCTCGCCGAACGCAGCATGCACCTGCAGGCCACCGTGCAGGAAGGTTCGCTCACGCTCTCCAGCGAGCGCGGCAGCGTGCACATCGAGCCGGTTCGCTGGAAATAACGCAGCCTGCCACGCCGTGCGCTGCCCCGTCTGCGAAGGCCCGCACGGCCAGCACTTCCAGACCATCGAGGGTCGCGCCTACGCCCGCTGCGGGCAGTGCGACGCGACGTTCCTGCTGCCTGCCCACCTGCCCACACCCGAGGTCGAGCGGGCCGAATACGAACTGCACCGCAACACCGAAGACGACGCGGGCTACCGGGCCTTTCTTTCGCGGCTGGCGACGCCGCTGCTGCAGCGGGTGGCGCCCGGCAGCCAGGGACTCGATTTCGGCTGCGGTCCCGGACCGGTGCTTGCCGCCATGCTGCGAGAAGCCGGACTCCACGTGGCCCTGTACGACCCGTTCTTTCATCCCGACATGGCGGCGTTGGACAGGCGCTACGACTTCATCACCTGCTCCGAGGTGGTCGAGCACTTTCACCAGCCTGCCCATGAATTCCGGCGCCTGAACCGCTTGCTGGCACCGGGCGGCTGGCTGGCTGTGATGACCCGATTCCAGACGGACGACGATCGCTTTGCCCAGTGGCACTACCGGCGCGATCCGACGCACGTGGTGTTGATGCGCAAGGCCCTGACTTGAAAAGGCATCAGTTGTCGCTGCGGCGATGCTCCACCCAGATCAGCTCGCTGGTGTCGACGCCGATCGCAGCGGCCTGTGCCACCAGCCGCTCGCGCACACCCTCAGGCAACTGCCTGTCGCGCGAGAGGATCCACAGGTAACCCGTGTTCGGGCCGATCACCATGGCCCAGCGGTAACCCGGGTCCAGGGCGATCACGTGGTAGCCGCCGTAGAAAGGTCCGAAGAACGACACCTTCAGTGATGCCGTATTGGCGTCCCCGGTGAACAGGGCGCGGCCCACGGCTTCGTTCCATTCGCCCTTCGCGGTGTCGTAGCCGCGGTTGATCACCGCCACCGAGCCGTCCGCATTCAAGCTGTAGGTGGCGTTCACGTCGCTCAGGCCACGCTCGAACCGGTGATCCAGCCGGGCGATCTCGTACCACTTGCCGGCGTAGCGCTGCACATCGAACGGGCTCACCACCTTCGCCCCGTCGGGCGGCGTGGTGAAACAGCCGCCGAGGAACGGCAGCAATGCGAGCCAGAACACGAGGAGCCAGCGGTGGCGGAACTGCGATGGGCGGTGTGTCTTCATGGTTTTCGGGCATTGTGCGCCCAGGCTTGCATGAGACAATTGCCGGCGCCCCATGCCCCTGGCATGCGCTCCGGTTTCCCTCCCCACAGCCTCTGGACACACACCATGAACCGCTGCTTGCTTCCCTCCGGCCTGATCGCCGTCTTCCTCTTCTCGCTCACCGCGTTGTCGTCTGCCCATGCGCAGGCCGTGCAACGAGAGTTTCCTGCCAAGGCCGTGCGCGGCTCGATGGTGATCGTGCAGCCGCCCCTGGTGGCCATGGACGACAAGCCCACGCGTCTGGCGCCAGGTGCGCGCATTCTGGACACCAGCAACCGGCTGGTACAGCCCGCCACCCTGGTCAACCAGGAACTCACGGTGAACTACACGCTCGACCTGCGCGGTCAGGTGCACCACGTGTGGCTGTTGTCCGAGGCCGAGGCCAAGGTCAAGCGCGCTGGCAGCGGCGTACAGCGCAACTACGTCTTCGAGTCGCAACAGACCACCCCCGCCACTGGCACCACGGCGCCCGCCAAGACCAACTGAGCCGCCTGCGCGGCGTGCTTCGCCGGCCAGGCCCGGTCGGCTGCCGCCATTTCCGAACGGAATTCCCCATGAGCAAAAAAGTCTTCATCAAAACCTTCGGCTGCCAGATGAACGAGTACGACTCGGACAAGATGGCAGACGTGCTGGGCGCCGCACAAGGCTACGTGCCCACGCAGGACGTGGAGGAAGCCGACCTCATTCTTTTCAACACCTGTTCGGTGCGCGAGAAGGCGCAGGAAAAGGTGTTCTCCGACCTCGGCCGCATCAAGCACCTGAAGGAAAAAGGTGTGCTGATCGGGGTGGGCGGTTGCGTGGCCAGCCAGGAAGGTGCCGCCATCATCAAGCGCGCACCGTATGTGGACGTGGTGTTGGGGCCGCAGACGCTGCACCGCCTGCCGGAACTGCTGAACCAGCGCGCCCGCCAGGCGCTGCCGCAGGTGGACATCAGCTTTCCCGAGATCGAGAAGTTTGATCATCTGCCGCCGGCCAAGGTGGAGGGCGCATCGGCGTTCGTGTCGATCATGGAAGGTTGCTCGAAGTACTGCAGCTACTGCGTGGTGCCGTACACGCGCGGCGAAGAAGTGAGCCGGCCATTCGACGACGTGCTGGTGGAAGTGGCGGGCCTGGCCGACCAGGGCGTGAAGGAAGTGACCCTGCTGGGCCAGAACGTGAACGCCTACCGCGGCGCCATGGGCGACACGAGCGAGATCGCCGATTTCGCCCTGCTGCTCGAATACGTGGCCGAGATCCCTGGCATCGAGCGCATCCGCTACACCACCAGCCACCCCACCGAGTTCACACCGCGCCTGATCGAGGCCTACGCAAAGATTTCAAAACTCGTGAACCACCTGCACCTGCCGGTGCAGCACGGCAGCGACCGCATCCTCATGGCCATGAAGCGCGGCTACACCGCCATGGAGTTCAAGAGCACCGTGCGCAAGCTGCGCGCGATCCGGCCCGAGCTGTCTCTGAGCAGCGACTTCATCGTCGGATTCCACGGCAAGACCGACGAAGACTTCGAGAAGATGATGAAGCTCATCCACGATGTCGGCTTCGATGCCAGCTTCAGTTTCATCTTCAGCCCTCGCCCGGGCACGCCGGCGGCCAACCTGCCCGACGACACACCGCACGAAGTGAAACTCAGGCGCTTGCAGCACTTGCAGGCCGTCATCGAGGACAACGTGCGCCGCATCAGCGCAAGCCGCGAAGGTTCGGTGCAGCGCATTCTCGTGGAAGGTCGCTCGCGCAAGAGCGAGGCCGAACTCATGGGCCGCACCGAGTGCAACAGAATCGTCAACTTCGACGGTGGCGCTCTGGCCGATCGGCTGATCGGCCAGATGGTCGACGTGCGGATCACGGAAAGCCGGCCGCATTCCCTGCGCGGAGAAGTCCTGATTCGCGAGACCACGTGAAACCGATGCGCTTTTCCTTCCAGCAGTTGCTGCTGGTGGCTTTTCTGCTGATCGGCGCGCTGTTGGGTGCCGCCGCCCTGCGCGCGCTGTTCTCGCTGGAGTCGCTCATGGCGCAGAGCCGCGACAGCGCGGCGCAGGCCATTGCACTGTCCACCGCAGCGCAGTCGCTTTCCGAACGCAGCCTGACCATGGAGCGCGCGGCGCGGCAGTCGCTGGTGCTGCGCGACAACCAGTTGCGGCAGCGATTTGACGAGGCCGCCGGCAACGCGCGCGACATCCTGCGCCGTCTCGAGGACAATGAGCTGCCGCCCGAATTTGCCCAGAACTGGCGCGATCGACTCGGCGTGATTTCGGACCTGCTCGACGGCCCGCCCGAAACCGCGCTGGACCGCGAGCGCGAAGTGGCGCGCGCGTTCCGCGAGGTGGACGGCCACAGCGCGTCGATCGCGCAGAAGGTGCAGTCCATCATCGGCGCGCGCAACGACGCGCTGCAGGCGCGCTTCGAGACCAGCCGCCAGGAGCTCACCCAGCAGGTCGTCGGTTCGATCGGCGTGGCGGCCGTGATGGCGCTCGCTTTCGGCATCTGGCTGGCGCGGCCCTTCCAGCGACTGGAGAAGGCCATCCAGGGCCTGGGCGAGAACCGTCTGGACGTGCCGATCGACATCCCCGGCCCGTCCGACGTGCGGCGCGTGAGCCAGCAACTGGAGTGGTTGCGCCTGCGGTTGACCGAGCTCGATGCCGACAAGGCCCGCTTCCTGCGCCATGTCTCGCACGAACTCAAGACACCGCTGGCCTCGATGCACGAAGGTGTGGCGGTGCTGGGCGACGGCGTGGCCGGGCCCCTCAACCCCAACCAGGTGGAGGTGGTGAACATCCTGCGCCACAACACACAGTTGCTGCAGCACCAGATCGAAGCGCTGCTGCGGTTCAATGCCGCTGCCTTCGAAGCGCGCCAGCTCAAGCGCGAGCGCACCGACCTGCTGGCCCTGGTGGAGGACCAGATCGACACACAACGCCTGCAGTGGCAGGCGCAGGGCCTGAGCGTGCGCGTCGAGGGCGTGCCGGTGGTGCTCCCGATCGACCGCGAGAAGATCGCCTCTGCGGTGGGCAACCTGCTCTCCAACGCGATCCGCTTTTCGCCCCAGGGTGGCGAGATCCGGCTGAATCTGGTGGAGCTGCCGGGACGCGCGTGCCTGGACATCCTGGACCAGGGGCCGGGCGTGGCCGAAGCCGATCGCTATCGCATCTTCGAGCCGTTTTACCGCGGCGAACGCCAGCCGCAAGGCGCAGCGCGCGGCACCGGCATCGGCCTGTCCATCGTGCACGAGTACATTGTTGCCCACGGGGGTCGCATCGAATTGCTGCCCCGGCGGCAAGGCACCCATTTCCGAATTGAACTCCCATGTTGACTGCATCTCGATCCCGGCCGCCTCGCGCGTTTCGCATGGGCCTGCTTGCTGCGCTGGCGTTGGGGCTTGCCGCCTGCGGCACCGCACCCGCCGCGCCTTCGGCCGAGAGCGGCGCCATCGTACCGCCCCCCGCCTCCACGCCCGCGCCAGCACCCCCGCCACTGACCGTCACGCCCGTTCAGCAGCCACCGGCGCAACCTCCGGTGGTGCTGGACGCCGAGACGCGCGCAGTACCGGACGTCATCACCGCGCTGCTCACCTAT
>Ga0070754_10002877_pt1 | contig 12408 bp, 13 predicted proteins | sample VirMetDEL_Sep_01_FD_75181 | JGI IMG/M metagenome (GOLD analysis project Ga0070754, IMG submission 75181) | Aqueous microbial communities from the Delaware River and Bay under freshwater to marine salinity gradient to study organic matter... | ecosystem: Environmental > Aquatic > Marine >... | reverse complement strand
CCGCTCCATGAATTTGAGGTAGTTGACGTAGTAGACGATGCCGCCCGCATCGGTGTCTTCGTAATAGACCCGGCAGCGGTGGCTGAACGGCTGCACTTCGTTTGGCGCGCGCATACTCTAGTCTCCGGCCTGCCACTTGCCAATCCGGGCTGAGAACAATTTTTTCGTCATTGATCACCTGCCGAGAACAGATCGCCACCGGGCTGTTCACCCGAGCTCTTGGGGATGTTCAGGCCGAAGTGCAGGTAGGCATGCCGGGTCACCACGCGCCCGCGCGGCGTGCGCATCATGTAGCCCTGCTGAATCAGGTACGGCTCGAGCACATCCTCGATGGTATGACGTTCTTCGCCGATGGCTGCTGCCAGACTATCGAGCCCCACCGGGCCGCCATCGAACTTCTCGATCATGGCCAGCAGCAGACGCCGGTCGGAATGGTCGAAACCACGCTCGTCGACATCCAGCAGGTTCAATGCCTGATCGGCAGTGGCCTGGGAGATCTGTCCGTTTCCGCGCACCTCAGCGAAATCGCGCACACGGCGCAGCAGGCGGTTGGCGATACGCGGAGTACCACGGGCACGTCGGGCAATCTCGTAAGCCCCTTTGGCTTCGATAGCCAGGCCGAGAATCCCGGCAGAGCGCGAGACGATGGTGGCCAGGTCATCGATGCCGTAGAACTCCAGGCGCTGGACGATGCCGAAGCGGTCACGCAGCGGGTTGGTCAGCATGCCGGCGCGAGTGGTGGCGCCAACCAGGGTAAAGGGCGGCAGGTCCAGCTTGATCGAGCGCGCCGCTGGGCCTTCGCCGATCATGATGTCGAGCTGGAAATCTTCCATGGCCGGGTACAGCACTTCCTCGACCACCGGGGAAAGACGATGAATTTCGTCGATGAACAGCACATCGCCGCTTTCCAGATTGGTCAGCAGCGCAGCCAGATCCCCCGGGCGTTCGAGCACCGGGCCGGAGGTGCTCTTGATCGAGCTGCCCATTTCTTCGGCAATGATATTGGCCAGGGTGGTCTTGCCCAGACCTGGCGGGCCGAAGATCAATGTATGGTCGAGCGCTTCCGCCCTGCCCCGTGCGGCCTGGATGAACAGCGCCATCTGTTCACGCACGACGGGCTGACCGATGTAGTCGGCCAGGCGCAGCGGACGAATGGCACGGTCCTGCTGCTCTTCGCGCTCGCGTGGGCTGGAGGTAATCAGGCGATCGGCTTCGATCATCAATAGGGTTCCACTAAGAATCCGCTGAATTGCAATGCAAGGTGGAAAACTGCGCAGCGTTTCCCGCCAGAAAAACGGTGGATGAAAAAGGCGTCATCCACCCTACGCCATGCCGCGCAGTGCGCGTCGGATCAAATCTTCGCTGCTCATACCTTCTTCCTTGACCGCAGCAACGGCTCGACTGGCCTCCTGCGGCTTGTAACCGAGGGAAATCAGGGCACTGACGGCGTCATTCTCCGCGCTTGAGACTGCCTGAGCCAGTTGAGGTTCAACCACCAGGGGCGCAATGGACGGGATCGACTCCCAGGCCTTGAAGCGATCCTTGAGTTCGACCAGCAGACGCTCTGCGGTTTTCTTGCCCACCCCAGGCACCTTGACCAGCGCCGCCGTGTCCTGGGCCTGCACGCAGCGCACCAGTTCATCGACCTCCAGCCCCGACATCAACGCCAGAGCCAGCTTGGGGCCGACGCCATTGAGACGAATCAGCTCGCGAAACAACTCGCGCTCGCGCTTTTCGAAGAAGCCATACAGCAGATGCGCATCCTCACGCACCACCTGATGAGTGTGCAGCGTCAGCGGCTCACCCACCGCAGGCAGACGATAAAGGGTGGTCATCGGCACTTCCAGCTCATAACCAATGCCATTCACATCCAGAAGCAAATGCGGCGGCTGCTTTTCCGCCAAGGTGCCGCGCAAACGTCCGATCACCAGCGCTTTCCTTTATATCGATTACAAACGAAGACGGCCGCCGCGCCGTTTGGCGCCGGCCAGCCCATGGGGAATGAGACTCTGCCGGTGGTGCGCATGGCACAAGGCGATACCCAGGGCGTCGGAGGCGTCGATCTGCGGCTTCTGCACCAGCCCCAGCAGGTGCATGACCATCATCTGCACCTGCTGTTTATCCGCGGCCCCAGTGCCGACCACGGCCTGCTTGACCTGGGTGGCGGTGTACTCGCTGACCTCCAGCCCGGCTTCCACTGCGGCGACGATGGCGGCGCCTCGCGCCTGCCCCAGCTTGAGCGCCGAATCGGCATTGCGCGACATGAACACCTGCTCGATGCCCATGGTCACCGGGCCGTGGGTGCGAATCACCTCACTGACGCCACGAAAGACAATCTGCAGGCGCTCGGCCAACGAGCCGTTACCGGTGCGTATGCAGCCCGAGGCCACGTACTCGCAGCTACGCCCGGTATCGCGCACCACGCCATAACCGGTGATGCGCGAGCCGGGATCGATGCCTAGGATCAGAGTCATATCAGCAACTGTCTATTTATCCAGTTGGCGAGTATACGGGCCGCCCTTGGCAACGTCATCCGCCAAGCGCCGACCTGACGAAAAAAGCCGGAAGCGCCTTGCAGCGTTTCCGGCTTCGTCGAATCCTGAATCCAGCTCGGTGGAGGCCAGAGCCTCAGCTCAACTGCTCCATGATCTCGTCGGCAACTTCGGCGTTGTGGTAGACGTTCTGCACGTCATCGAGGTCTTCGAGCATGTCGATCAGCTTGAACACCTTCTGCGCAGTTTCCAGATCGGCAATCGGCGCACTGATCGAAGGAATCATGGCGATTTCCGCTTCCTCGGCCTTGAAGCCAGCCGCATTCAGCGCTTCGTTGACCGCATGGAAGTCGGTAAAGCTGGTCGACACGAGCCCCGAGCCATCCTCGCCCATTTCCACGTCATCGGCGCCCGCCTCCAGCGCCGCTTCCATCAGAGCATCTTAATCGACACCTGGCGCGAAGCTGATCTGTCCCTTGCGGTCGAACATGTAGGCGACCGAACCGTCGGTGCCCAGGTTGCCACCGCACTTGGTGAAGGCATGCCGCACTTCGGCGGCGGTACGGTTGCGGTTGTCGGTCATCACTTCGACGATGATCGCCACGCCGCTCGGCGCATAGCCTTCGTAACTGAACTCGACGACGTTGTCGGCTTCGTTGTTGCCAGCGCCGCGGGCGATGGCGCGATCGATCACGTCACGCGACATGTTGTTGGTCAGCGCCTTGTGTACGGCCAGGCGCAGGCGCGGGTTGTCTGCCGGAATCGGGCCGCCATGCTTGGCCGCCACGGTCAGCTCACGAATCAGCTTGGTGAAGATCTTGCCGCGCTTGGCGTCCTGGCGCCCTTTGCGGTGCTTGATGTTGGCCCATTTGGAATGACCAGCCATAACTCACTCCGTCTTTTCCACTGATGATTGCCAGGGCATGGACGTGCATGCCCCATAACGAAGAAGCCTGGAAATCCAGGCTTCTTGTACAGGCTTATTCGGCCTTGGGTTGCTCGCGCAAGCGGATGTGCAGCTCGCGCAGCGACTTGTTGTCCACCTCGCCCGGCGCCTGGGTCATGACACAGGCTGCACTCTGGGTTTTCGGGAAGGCGATCACTTCACGAATCGACTGCGCGCCGGTCATCAGCATCACCAGGCGATCCAGACCGAAGGCCAGGCCACCATGGGGCGGCGCACCGTACTTCAGCGCATCGAGGAGGAAGCCGAACTTCTCCTGCTGCTCGTCTTCGCTGATGCCCAGTACACGGAACACGGTCTGCTGCATGGCCTTGTCGTGGATACGGATCGAACCGCCACCCAGTTCGGTGCCGTTGAGCACCATGTCATAGGCACGCGACAGCGCGGCGGCCGGATTGGCCTCCAGCTCGGCCGGGCTGCAGCTCGGCGCGGTGAAGGGGTGGTGCATGGCAGTCAGGCTGCCGTCGTCGTTTTCCTCGAACATCGGGAAGTCGACGACCCACAGCGGCGCCCACTCACAGGTCAGCAGGTTCAGATCGTGACCCAGCTTGATGCGCAGCGCGCCCAGGGCTTCACTGACGATCTTGGCCTTGTCGGCGCCGAAGAACACGATATCGCCGTCAACGGCACCGACGCGGTCGAGGATGACGTTGATGTTGTCCAACGGGATGTTCTTGACGATCGGCGACTGCAGGCCTTCGACGCCGGCGGCACGCTCGTTGACCTTGATGTAGGCCAGGCCCTTGGCGCCGTAGATACCGACGAACTTGGTGTAGTCGTCGATCTGCTTGCGCGGCATGCTCGCCCCGCCCGGAACGCGCAGCGCGGTGACGCGGCACTTGGGATCGTTGGCCGGGCCGGCGAAGACCTTGAATTCGACGTCCTTGAGCTGGTCCTCGACATCCACCAGTTCCATCGGGATACGCAGGTCCGGCTTGTCCGAACCGAAGCGACGCATGGCCTCGGCCAGGGTCATGTGCGGCAGCTCACCGAACTCGACATCCAGCACTTCCTTGAACAGGTTGCGCACCATGGTCTCGGTGATGCCCATGATGTCTTTTTCATCGAGGAAGCTGGTCTCGATGTCGATCTGGGTGAATTCCGGTTGACGGTCGGCACGCAGGTCTTCGTCGCGGAAGCACTTGGCGATCTGGTAGTAGCGGTCGAAGCCGGCCACCATCAGCAGCTGCTTGAACAGCTGTGGCGACTGCGGCAGGGCGAAGAAGCTGCCGGCGTGAGTACGGCTCGGCACCAGATAGTCGCGCGCGCCTTCCGGGGTGGCGCGGGTCAGGATCGGCGTCTCGACGTCGAGGAAGCCGTTCTCGTCGAGGTAACGACGGATGCTCGAGGTGATGCGCGAACGCAGCTTGAGCTTCTCGGCCATTTCCGGACGACGCAGGTCGATGAAGCGATAACGCAGACGCGTTTCTTCACCGACGTCGGTGTATTCGTTGAGCGGGAACGGCGGGGTTTCCGCCTCGTTGAGAACTTCCAGCTCGTAACCCAGCACTTCGATGGCGCCGGAGGCCATGTTCGGGTTGCGCGCGCCTTCCGGACGCAGACGCACCTTGCCGGTGATCTTGACCACATACTCGCTGCGCACGCGGTCGGCCTTGGCGAAGGTATCGGCGCGATCCGGGTCGAAAACCACCTGAGCCAGGCCTTCACGATCACGAATATCGAGGAAGATCACCCCGCCATGGTCGCGGCGACGGTGTACCCAGCCGCAAAGGGTGATTTCCTGGCCATCCAGGCTCTCGTTCAACTGGCCGCAATAGTGGCTGCGCATCATGATCGTGTTTCGCTTCTCTAAGGTCTTGGATAGGTCAGGCAGCCCCCAACGCCCTGGGCAGGAGCTACACCGCGGAGAACGTCCAACCGCACGCCGCGCGATAAAGAGCGAGATTATATAGCTTAAATCGTCATGACGCAGCCGCCCGGCAGATGGCTTCTATAATGAACAGCGCCTCCTGCCTGGAGAACGAGCATGGCCATCCCCCATCACAGCGACCTGTCCAATGATCTGCTGGAAGACTTTCGCCTTGACGCCGCCGAGCAGTTTCCCCGCTGCGAACAGTTACTGATCGAACTGGAACGAGCCCCGAGGAGCGCGGAGCGACTGCGTGAGCTGTTTCGCCTGATCCATACGCTCAAGGGCAATCTCGGCTACGTCGAACTCAACGAGCTGATGCCATTGCCGCAAGCCATGGAGGATGTGCTCGATGCCCTGCGCTCAGGCCGCATGACTTTCGACAGCCTGCTCGGCGACATCCTGCTGCTTAGCCTCGACCACCTGCGCGCACTGATAGCTCAGGCGCTGACTGGAACGGCAGCGTTGCCAGAACACGTACAAACACAGCAGCTGTGCAGCGCACTGCAGGCGCTGGCCATGGTTCCACCCACGCAGCAGACCGAGCGGCGCAGCGAACTGCTGCAGCAACTGGACCCAGGTACTCGCCTGCAAGCGCCCGAGACAGCAGAGCCCAGCCATGCCGAGACACTGCTTGCCCGCCACGACATCATCCCCACGGCCGACCTGCAATTCTTCTACGCCCTTGCCGAAGCGGCGGAGCAGCGCTCGCCATACTGGCACGGGCGCACCCTGCGCCTGCTGGAACTGGCGCTGAGCATCAACGCCGCAGGCGGTTACGCAGAGCAGCCGGAGCAACTGGCCGCAGCAGTCTGCCTGCATGACCTGGGCATGGCGTTTCTACCGCTGGAGCTGCTGCACAAGCAGAGCCACTTCAGCCGCGAGGAACGGCGCATGATGCAAGGCCACCCTCGCCTGGCCAGTGACCTGCTCAAACGCATGCCTGGCTGGTCAGCCGCGATGGAGATCATCGTGCAGCACCAGGAACACGCAGACGGCAGCGGCTACCCGAAAGGCCTGCGCGAAGTGGAGATCACCCCCGGCGCCCTGATCCTTCATATAGTCGATACCTTCGATGCACGCACCCATGAGCGCGCGCATCAGACCTTGAGTAAACGCCCACTGCTTCGCGCCATCCTCGAGATCAACAACCTGGCTGGCCAGCAATTCAGTGCCCGCTGGGTAGAGGCCTTCAACCAAACCCTGCAGCAGAGGCCAACACTGGCCCGCCGCTGAACAGCCCTCGACGAGCAGCAAGATTTCCTGGCCAGAATTGAACCGCGAGTTATCAATAGCCTCTAAACATCGCCTCCATTGATATAAGCGAAGATCATCCCGACTCCCTGCGTGTTAGGCTCGTTACAACACTGCGGGATAGAAACCCTGGGCTCACCTGAAAGGAGAACAACCATGGAAATCAATATCGGAATCGCCGAACAGGACCGCGCCGCAATCGCTGAAGGCCTTTCGCGCCTGCTGGCTGACACCTACACCCTGTACCTGAAGACCCACAACTTTCACTGGAACGTCACTGGCCCGATGTTCAATACCCTGCACCTGATGTTCGAAGGTCAGTACACCGAACTGGCGCTGGCCGTCGACGCCATCGCCGAGCGCATTCGCGCTCTGGGCTTCCCGGCGCCTGGCACCTACGCCGCCTACGCTCGCCTGTCCTCGATCAAGGAAGAGGAAGGTGTACCCAGCGCCGAAGACATGATCAAGCAACTGGTACAAGGCCAGGAAGCCGTCGTACGCACGGCCCGTGGCATCTTTCCGCTGCTGGACAAGGTCAGCGACGAGCCCACCGCGGATTTGCTGACCCAGCGCATGCAGGTGCACGAGAAAACCGCCTGGATGCTGCGCAGCCTACTCGCTGCCTGAGAGACTCAAGGGCCCGGCTGTCCGGGCCTTTTCATTAGGCATGCGACCCCAGCCTGATCTATGCTCTGGCCATTCGCCAGTGAGTTCCCAACATCCATGAGTCAGCCAGCCAAATCACCCAGCATCATCGACCTGTATCCGGAGGAAACCCGCAAGGCGGCCGAGCTCCTGAAGCAGGCCGTGCCGCTGATGATGCGTCACGATATACCGCCGAACCCCGTACACTACGCGTTGTGGTACACCTACAGCAGAGGCAGCGAACCAGAACTCAATCGCCGCCTGGACAAGGTAGTCGAAGACTTCGACGTATTCCCCCCGGAAACCGCCAGCCGGCTGTTTCGCGACTACATCATCCGCGGCGAGCTGGAAGAAGCACGCGCCGGACAGCAGCAGGTCATCGAGCTGGTCGACGATATCGAAGGCGATGTTTCACGCAGTGTGCTCGGCAGCCAGCACTATCAGCAAAGTCTGAGCCAGGGTCTCAGCGCCCTGCAGGAACCAGTCATCGATGACTTGCCCAGCGTGCTCAGTGAGCTGCAGGAAAGCACCCAGATGATGCAGGACCATCAGGAGAAATTCCTTTATCGTCTGCGCGCCGCGCAACAGGAGATCGGCCATCTGCGCAGTCAACTGGAACGCGCGCACCTGGCCGCAACGCTGGACAGCCTGACCCGGGTGTTCAACCGCCATGCCTTCACTCGTTTGCTGGAGCGCGCCCTGAACGAGTCGCAGCAGGGCCTGGCGCTGGTAATCCTGGATATCGACCACTTCAAGCAGTTCAACGACCAGTACGGCCATCCGCTGGGAGACCGTGTGCTACAGCACGTCGGACAATTGCTGCGCGACCTTCTGCCACCCGGCGCATTCGCTGCACGTTACGGTGGCGAAGAGTTCTGCGTGGTACTGCGCAACTGCGCCAACCTCAGCGAAGTGCTCGATTTCGCCGAGCAACTGCGCCACAAGATCCAGTCACTGCGGGTGAAGATTCGCCGTACCGATCAGGTTCTCGACAGCATAACCGCCTCCTTCGGCTGCTCCATGGCGCAAACCGACGACACGCTCGAATCGCTGCTGACGCGCGCCGACGATGCGCTCTATCAGGCCAAGCGGGCAGGACGCAACCAGGTGCACCCGACCACCAGCGAAACGATGCTAAGCGCTTGATTTGAGAAGCCCTCGGCTTTGCTGTTAAATAGCTCCGCGCGCCGCGCTACCATCTCGCGGCGCCACTAACCTTGTTTGCCGGCGCGCGCGGTGGCCTTTCATCTGGCCGCCAGCAAAGTGCGCTCCCTCCGCAGCACCTTGAGTCATCATTCAATCAGTGAGTTCATCAAAGATGTTGAAGATCGCCCATCTCGTCACAGGGTTCGCCGCCCTACTGCTGTCTGCCGTACCCGGTTTTTCCACTTCACTGCTCTCCACTCCGGATGCCATCTACCTGGCCCTGACCGGCCTGCTCAACCTGCTCGCCGCATCGTTGCAACAGAATACGCCCATTGCACGCCAACAACTGCTGGGCCTGACCTCTGCACTATTGATTCTGGCTACCGTGGTACAGAGCCTTATCCTGCTTGCCCCACTGCCCAGCATTGGCGGCCAACCGGCCATCTGGTTGCCGCTGCTGATCATCGTCGTCGCCGTGGCACTGAGCCTTGCAGCGCAGCTGAGCACGCAGCCGCGCCCGCAAAAGCAGGAGCCTTTCGCGCAAACCAGCCCCAGCGCCCCTCTGGAAGACCGCGAGACCGGCACGGTCAAGTGGTTCAACACCTCCAAGGGCTTTGGCTTCATTTCCCGCGACTCGGGCGAGGATATCTTCGTGCATTTCCGCGCCATTCGTGGTGAAGGCCACCGCGTACTGATCGAAGGTCAACGCGTGGAGTTCTCGGTCATGCAGCGCGACAAAGGCCTGCAGGCGGAAGACGTGATCGCAGCAGCCCCCGCGCGGCGTTAAGCAGCGTGCATGAAAAAGCCCGGGAAACCGGGCTTTTTCATATCAGTAATGCGGTGGAGGCGCCTCGTCTTCGGCAATTCCCGACAGCCCATTGAGCTCTTCCTGACGCCGCGCCAATGCCGTCAATTGCAGCTGCATACGCTCGATGCGGCGATTCTGTTCGAGCAGTTCATCGCTCAGTGCCTGAATGGTGTCGTCCTGAAAAGCCAGGCGACTCTCCAGCTCCATGATCCGCGACTCGAAGTTCATGCGAAGGCTCCGGTGAACTGAAAATCCTCGGTCAGCACCAGACGCAGCTTGTCGACGACCTGTACCACTTGCTGCTCACTATAAGGTTGCGCAGGATGACGCCCCCAAACCGGAGCAGGCCAGGCAGCGTCGGCACGCCGGCGCACGATCACATGCATATGGAACTGGCTGACTACATTACCGAGCGTGGCCACGTTCATCTTGTCAGCTGCGAAGGTGTCCTTCAGCGTTTCAGCCAACAGAGCGGTTTCGTGCCAGAGCTGGCGCTGGTCGGCAGCATCGAGCTGGAACAACTCACTGACCTCCTCGCGGCGCGGCACGAGGATGAACCAGGGATAACTGGCGTCATTCATCAACAGCAGGTGACAGAGGGGAAAGTCCCCAACCAGCAGGCAATCCTGCTGAAGGCGTGAATCCAGAGTGAACATGGCGGCCCTCCTTTATAAACGGATCATTCGAGCGCAGCACCAAGAGCAACCGCGCAATGGCGCGCAGCATACGCCGCCTCGGTGGACAATTCACTCGCAGGACGCGCACCACGGCAAAGCACCCCACACCCATGCGCACCGCCGGCGTGCACCATTTTGTTTCTTACCGTAATAGACATCCCCAAGCGTTACCGCGACAGCGATGTGAGCGAAGGCGGCAGCATATGTCACCGACCGATCACAGGAGCTCGGCAGCTCTTGGCCAAACCCGCACAGGGCGCGGCGTCAACGCCACTACGAGGCGCGATGCATGCCGGAAAATCAAGGTTTTAGAGGCGCATTCAGGTTTTGAGCACGACTTTTGCTACCGGTGAGATCAATGCTCGGCGAGCCGTGCAGTCGATCAATAACAGCGGCCCCAGACACCTCAGAGCCGCGAAAGCGTTGGCATAACGAAGCGCAGGTACAGAGCTACAGATTTGCGACATCCTTCATGACTCGATGCGACACCGGCATGAATGAAGTCGCACCGAATAGACTGTAACTATCGCCAATATTGGCTGCGTGCTATAAGTTACCGCCGACACAAAAAGAAAGAGCCGCCCATATAACAAAACAGTGGGCAGCACAACTCTTCTAAACCCAAGGAGCAATCACGATGCAAGTGATGAAGTGGAGCGTAATCGCCCTGGCAGTAGCCGCGGGCACCAGCCAAATGGCAGTGGCTTCCAGCCAGTCCGAGTCGAACGGTTTCATCGAAGACAGCAGCTTCAACATCTTCAACCGCGCTTTGTATATGAACCGCGACTTCCGCAATGGTTCGAACAGCAACAGCTCTTCCGCTAACCCGGCCGGTTACCGTGAAGAGACAGGCCTGGGTATCCGCCTGCTGTACGAGTCCGGCTTCACCCAAGGCACCGTCGGCGTCGGCTTTGACGCTCACTCCCTGAGCAGCATCAAAATCGACAGCGGTCGTGGCCGCGTTGGTAACGGCCTGTTCGCCACAACCGACGATGGTCGCGCTGACGACACCCAGACTGAAGTCGGCGGCGCCATCAAGTTCCGTATCTCCGACACCGTCCTGAAATACGGCAGCCAGTTCACTGCAAGCCCGGTATTCTCCACCGACGACAGCCGCATCCTGCCGGAAGTCGCCACCGGTACCTACCTGGTAAGCAATGAAATCGAAGGCTTGGAGCTGAGCGCTGGTCGCTTCACCGCCCTGAGCAGCCAGACCGGCAGCAGCCGCGATGACATCAATGGCAAAGGCGAAGCTGGTCTCAAGTACGCAAACATCGTAGGCGTCTCCTACTCCTTCACCGACGACCTGAGCGCAGCCTTTCACGCATCTGATGTAGAAGACTACTGGAAGAAGTACTACAGTAACGTCAACTACAACTTGGCGCTGGCTGAAGAACAAGCTCTGAACTTCGACTTCAACATCTACAAGACTGACTACGACAAGCAGTACACCAACACTACCAGTGATGAAGACAACACCATCTGGAGCCTCGCGGCTGCCTACTCGATGGGTGCACACACCTTCACCCTGGCTCACCAGCGCTCCTCCGGCGACCGCGGCTACGACTACGGCGTAGACGGCGGCGGCACCATCTGGCTGGCCAACTCGGTTCAGTACTCCGACTTCAACGCCGAGGACGAGAACTCCTGGCAAGGTCGCTACGACATCAACATGGCGTCCTACGGCGTTCCGGGCCTGAGCTTCATGACCCGCTACATCCGTGGTACCGGTGCTGATAGCTTCACCGAACGCGAACTGGACCTCGAAGCCAAGTACGTGATCCAGGAAGGTGCTGCGAAAGACCTGTCCTTCCGTATTCGTAACGCCTTCTACCGCAATAACACCCAGGGCGACGTCAATGACTTCCGCCTGATCGTCGAGTACCCGCTGAGCGTTCTGTAACGCCTGCGTAACTCGACAATGAAGAAACCCGGCCTTGGCCGGGTTTCTTCATTTATGGCTCGACGTTTTAGAGAGGCAGTGCATAAGTGCCCGTCACATGCGCAACCAGTTCACTCTCATTACCAGCCGAATACAGCGAAACTTCGCACACTGCCTGACGCCGACTCAGGCGCAGAATGCTCGCTTCAGCCAGCAGGTCCACCGGCCGGGGCTTGACCAGAAAGTTGATATTGAGATTCGACGTTACCGCCATCTCCACTCGGCCGAGACGCCCCAGCACAACCGCGTACATCGCCGCATCCCCCAGCGCCATGATGGTCGGGCCCGATAACGTGCCGCCCGGACGCACCAATTTGGCATGAAAGGGCACGCGTGCCAGCACGCCCTCCTCGTCCAGCCGGTCGATCCGCAGATCGATATCCTCGGCCATCGGCAGCCCATCCCGAATCAGGGTCTGAACCTCAAGCGCAGTCAATCCCACCGTTTGTTCCTCCCGCCAAAGGCAATGGCACTTTCGCGCCTGCAACCGTCCTGTACGCCACTGTATAGGCACCGTACAATGCCGGCCTATTCCAAGCCCTAGCAACCGACAGAACGGCCAAACATGCGTACCAGTCAGTTCCTGCTCTCGACCCTGAAAGAAACCCCT
>Ga0070754_10002876_pt1 | contig 12410 bp, 19 predicted proteins | sample VirMetDEL_Sep_01_FD_75181 | JGI IMG/M metagenome (GOLD analysis project Ga0070754, IMG submission 75181) | Aqueous microbial communities from the Delaware River and Bay under freshwater to marine salinity gradient to study organic matter... | ecosystem: Environmental > Aquatic > Marine >... | reverse complement strand
TTTTGATTAGTTTCGATCCAAGACTTTAACTTATGAAAAGTCTGAAAATAATCATTAATTACTTCGGCAGCTTCGTTCTTGGAAAAATATTTTCCACTATCTTTTGTAACTTGTTCGCTAATCTTTGCAGGGCCTGCGCCATACATAATACCAAAAGTTACGGCTTTAGCAGCTTGTCGACGATCTGAATACAGTTCTGCTACTTCTTCGACTGCACAAGGTAGTTTAAAAACTGTGTGTGCAATTGTACTATGAAAGTTTCCTCCACTACGAAATACATCCATGAGTGCTTCATCTTCTGCCAGTTTAGCGGCAACGTATACTTCGGCAGTAGTTAAGTCCATTGCAACTATCTTTGACCCCGTTGCGGCTTTAATACATCCTTTAACAGCAGGATTATCGCGAGGCAACTGTTGCATATTCAACTTACCACTAGATGAGAGTCGCCCACTAGTTGTGCCATGCAGGTTAAACCCTGTACGCAATCTTGAATCACGATCAAGTTGCGGAATAATTTTATCTAAATAAGTATTCTTGATTTTAGACTTTTGACGAATATCAAGAATTAGTTGGGGAACTGGAGACTGTACTGCTAGCTCTTTTAATACTTCGGCATCTGTTGAATCCGCACCTGTACCAGTTTTTTTACCTGTTGGATTGAGTCCTAAAAAGTCGAACATCAACTTACGAAGTTGTAAAGTGCTGTTCGGATTAAATTCTTTACCTTGTAGTTGCTCAAACTTTCGTACTCTTTCGTCTTTATATAAAGTACTAATTGCTTCATCAATATCTTCTTGCATAATATTTTGAGCAATTTGTAGCCGCTGTTTATCAAAAGGCACACCATTATCCTGTGCATCAGTTAAAAATCTAGTACCTGGGATTAAGATATTATCATATACCCAACAGAGTTTTTTATTCTGCTTGATCTTTACAAATTTTTCATAAACCATAAAAGTTACAACAGCATCCATAGCCGCGTAGGTTTTCATTACATCAAAAGGAATCCAACCCCATTGAAAGTCTCCTTTAAGAATTCCGTGCTCTTTTCTATACTGGTCAATCCAGTCATACATTGGCTTTTCATAGTCGCCATAAGGAGTATACTTCATAGCAAGCTGTTTTAATCCGTGAGTCCCGGGATTCTCATCTATAAGGTAGTGTAGCAACATTGTATCTTCGAACTTTGGAAATTTAAAGTTGAAGTGATACTCAAAAAACGCCATGTCAAACTTAGCGTTATGGAAGATTACTGCCTTTTTATCGAATAACTCTTGTAGTAGCTTTTCAGTGGTATCGTCAAAGCAATCGGTATCAATATAAGCCCCATTAGTACCATTATAACAAAGACTAATGCCCAGCATATGACCGTCTCTAGGATAGAGGCCAGTAGTCTCAGAGTCGAGAGCAACATAGTCGCATGAGTAGTCGATGGCACTACGAATAAATTCATTTGCTTTCTCCGTATCTTGTATTCCAAAAGCAACACTATCATCAATTACGGCGTCTTCAATTTCTCCACGAATGTAACCAATGATACTGGCTTTTGAATCTTCCCACGTTCTACGAGCTTCTGGTTTAAAAGCAAGCATGGCAGGATTGATAACTGGTAAAAACTTTTTTTCTACCTTTTTACCAGAGTATTCTGTTACTGAGTTAATTCTGGTAAAATACTTTAAAGCATCCGAACCTACCAGTATAACCCACTCATACTTATCTGTATCAATTTCAATATCACAATCTCTTTTCAGAACCTTTTTAATGCTAGGATCTGAACATAATTGGTATTGATCAAACTCGAAAGCTCCATCGAACTCTCGAGTAAAATTTGTTCTTGAAGGTTTCGTCTCTATCAAGGCGACGTTAGCCATACAATCTCTCCTTTAGTTTTTCTACTTGAGATTTGATAAGTGCTCCAGGATCTGTATCTTTTAGATATACATTCCTAGAGGTGAGATCAACTTTCTCGCACATATCTTTAACATTTTCTGCTGCTTTTTGCCCAGCTTCGTCGCCGTCAAAGAATATATCAATATTCGTAACGCCTTGCAAGCTAAGTAATGACAACTTGTCTTCATTTATATTGTTCGTACCAAAACAACAAACTGCATTTCGCAGTCCCTTATCATGTAGATTTACTGCATCAAAGATACCTTCTACTAGAATAATACTATTTTTTATAGGCGATACAGTAGGAAAGAGAGGTAATTTAACGCCTCGTGGAGTAATCATATATTTTGGAGTACCTCCTGACATATGCCTACCATTAAATGACACTACTCTACCGCCAATATCTCGTATAGGAAATACAAGACGCCCAACATAATCTTTATCATGATGGGTAAATGCTTGAAAAATTTTATAAGTATCAGAACTAATATCTCTCCAGTTTCCTTCGTATGGCATATAGCCTTTCGGAAACGATAGCCCTGCACCTTCCGACATTTTTTGTCGTATTTTTTTCTTTAAGTTTTCTCTGCGGAGCTGTAGCTGATTCGCTTTTTCCCCGTAGAAATTAAAAAGATTACCTTTAAATCCACACGCAAAACAATTAAATATACCAGTGATCTGGTCTATTCTCATACTAGGATTATTGTCGTCGTGCTCAGGATTAAGACATTGTACTAAGTAATCCTTACCCTTTGCATAGTAAGGAATCTTTTTATCAAGTAATAGATCTTCTACGTTCATCAACAATCCGGATCATAACTTTGCCATTCATCATACTCTGTTGGTTCATCATAACCATCAGAGTAAATACAGTACCACGGCCCACTATCTGGCTCACTATACCACCAATCTTCTTCTAAAGCATTAGGGCACCTTACAGGATCGCCGTTGGTATACCCATCACCAATTAAATATTCGCCACAGTTGGGGCAAGTATCTCTAGTATTCCAATGTTCCATGAGTGCGTCGTGCATTATCTTCTCATCCTAGCAATATCTTTCATTTGTTGTTCATCTATGATTGGAATTGCATTTGATTTGTGCATGGTTCCGATACCCTTAACAAGGGTTCCTGTGTAACGTGGCGGTTCCACTCTAGGGGCAACTCCAACTGTGTCGGGAACCGAGGGATACTCTGGGGCACTCCTGCGGTAATTATTTCTTGGACTGACACTGACAGCCCTAATCTTGCGAGATACATTTTTTCTGCGCAAACCTTTTTTCTTTCGTCCTGAGACATCATAAGCCATTGATCCATAAATCATTCCCATAAATAAAAAACTCCCGTGACTTGAGCATATATTATACTACAAATCAACGGGAGTGTCAAGAAATATTTTTATATGTCCTGGATTTCTTCTCCAGTTTTGTGAGAGGCATCCTCTCGTTGATCTGGAGTTAAAGCGCTCTCAGGGCCCATCTTTAGAGTTTGCCAATCCATAGTGGAGGTAAAATCTATAGGCTCATTATTTCTTATTTTTACACACTTGAAGGTTACACAACCATCTTCGTGCTGCCAAGGCTCTAGAGCGAACGCTGCATCTGCTGCGTCCAAGATACCTTTTGCAAATCTTGCTTCGCCCGTAGCATCAGTTTGATACGGTGAAAAGAAAGGTATTTTATACTCTTGTGCCATTGACTTCAGAGCTTTACTTACTTCTATTTGTTCAGTCCAATCGTATTGACCGCTTCGACTGGGAACATTTGACCTTTAACTTGATTGATATAATCTACAATAACTACACCAATATCCATTGAAGATTTTACTTTCATTTCTACTTCCGTCCGAATCTTGCCCAAAGTGAGGGAAGGATCGTATATGACGTCTAGCTGTTTAGTGGGATTTAGTTCACAGCTAGTAGTAAGTTTCTTGTGAAAGTCATCGAATTTACGATGATCTTTATATTCTGCAAGGAGGTCTTGTCCTTTTTGAAATCGACCGGCCCACCACTCAGCAACTCGTTCCCACTCAGTTACACTAAGATTTTTAGACCGTAAGCGCCCTTGCGGCACTTCTGTAGCGATAGAGCAAAGTCGTTGCAGAATCGACCTGGAGTCCATTTCGATTGTAAAGTATAACGCAGATTTACCATCTTGATATACTGAGTTTGCAATATTCGCACAGGTAAGGGATTTCCCTGCGCCTCGCCGACCACCTACAAGAATCAAATCCTTCGGGGAGAATTGAATTTGATTATCGTATTGTGTGTTCAGACCGAGACGCAGGTACTTTCCAAGCTCTTCTTCATCCTCAAATAAAGAGATACGTTGCATACTCTCTTGAGGCTCTTCAAGTTCAACTTTATCCTCTACTCGAAGAATAATGTCGTGAAGATGCTGCACGCTTTCTTCAGCATCTTCAAAAGAGATTGAGTTTTCTACGTAATCATCCAACTCAGTTAGAATTTCACGTTGAGTAAATTCGTTCTTTAAATACTGTAATAGTATATAAGGATCGGTATCAACCTCAATTGTTTCAATCGCGTATATCTTATCAAGAGTAGAAGTATCTCGAGTGGATAACTTTAACTCCTCGACAGAGGGGAGTTTATGATACGCTTCGCAGTGCTTATCAATTACGGAGAATATAGTGTGGTACTCTTTTGGCAAGTAGTGCTTACGCACATAGCTCCAGGTTTCAAAATCCTGAAGCGAAAGAACTTGCTTGATGAGCGCACTAGCGACGTTCAATTATATCTCCCCAATGAACACGAAAAAGCTGGCCCTCCGAAGAAGGCCAGCCCACCTATAAATAGGATTTACTCAGCGGCTTTTGCAGCTTTTGCAGCACCGTCATAGTCGGCGGCAACCAAACCACGACGAGTCAGCATAGTCTTAACACCACGAGCAGTTTTGCCGATGGCTTCTGCGATCTGCTCAACAGTCATAGAAGCAACGTCAGCGATGTCTTCAAAAGGATCAGCTTTTGAAGTGCCTTTGGTAGTCTCTTGGCGAGGAATAGCATTGATGTCGCCAGAGCGAAGCAAGCTAAGAGCCTTACCACGAACAGAGTTTACTGATCGGCCAAGAGCTTCAGCGATGGCCTCAACGAACGCGCCGTCATTTACCATGCTGATAAAGGTAGCCTCTTCGTCGGCTGAATAAGTCTTTACAGACTCAACCTTCGGAGCGGGCTTGACATGATCTGTCAGCTCCATAGAAAGGATTTTGCCCTGCAATTGCTTAGCAGAGAAAGCTCCGTTCTCGAAATGATCTGCGATCTGAGCATAAGTATACTCGCCGCTGTTGCTCTCGAGGAAAGAAACAAGAGTTGCCTCTTGAGCTTCTGAGAAAGACTTAGAAGCGCGGGCAGATGCCAGCTCTACTTCGAAGCCCATCTTTCGCAGCTTGGAAGAAACAGAACGAGTAGAAGTCTCCAGACGATCTGCCGCTTCAGCTACAGTTTCTTGAGATACTGGAGACTCATTTCCAACAAAGGAAGTAAGTTCAGCAGTACGCTCATCGGTCCACTTAGGAAGTGCCATATTTTTTCTCCAAATAGGATTTCAAATCCGTTACGATAGTTACGCCAGCGTCTCTGGCTTGTTTAGTTTTTGCCGAGTCAATACCACTCTCGTTAATAAGAATCGTTACATCTTTAGTTAGACTAGACTTAACAGTATAGCCCAGATTGGCTAATTTATCTGTAGCTTCCGCTTTTGTTTTAAAACTTTTTAGCCGACCACTGATACATACAGTAGCATCTGCTAAATGTTCGCTAAAACTTTTCGTCTTAAATTTCATATCAAAAGGTAAACACCCATCATAGAAACAATAAAATTCACGGTCCAACCAGTTGCATAGACTCTCAGTTGCTTTTGGGCCTAATCCGGCACGCTCACAAGTGTCTGTATTTATTTCAATAATTGAGTTAATAGTCTCAGACAGCTTCTTTGTTGCCGTTTTTCCGATAAGGGGAATACCAAAAGCGGGTAGTACCATATCGAGAGGAGCTGAAGCAGAATTACAGATTTCTTGATACAACTTCGTACCAAGTTTATCGCCTAATTTTTGGCAGAGTGCTTCAACACTATACAAATAAATCTCGTCAAAATCCTGTATATCTAGCTTCTCGATGGTGGCAGGGCCCAGGCCCTTAATTTTTAGAGTTTTTGCAAAATGCTCGATCTTCTTTTGTTTCTGTGCTGCACAGTTAAAGTTGTGGCAGTACAGTAGCTGATTTGAAGATACAAGTGTACTACCACAAGACGGACAGTCTGCGGGAGGTACAATTTTTCTCAGCATTTTGAGTTCTCCAAAAAGTTAAATATATTATACGGAAAAGTGAGTTAAAAGTCAAGAACTATTTTTTTGAAGGTGTACCCTGCGAACGATTCGAGGAATAATATCTCCACTCCGAATAACTTCTACGGTACAGCCTATCTCTAGCTCTAAACTGCGAATGTACTCAATGTTGTGTAGAGTTGCCCTGCTCACAATGGCACCCTCCACTTCGACCGGACGAAGAATAGCAACTGGGCTGACCACGCCTGACTTGCCAACTTGCCACACAACATCGAGTAATTCTGTATGTACACCCTCTTTCTGCTCTTTGAGAGCGAAAGCGCCGCGAGGATGATGAGCTGTATATCCCATTTTTTTGAAAGACTTTTGATTGTTAAGACGGTATACCAGACCATCCGTAGGATAGTTACTGGAGTCGAAGGTCGTAACAACATTAAAGCCTTCGTGGGCCAATGCACTCATAGCGTCGATATAGTTTGAATAGTCACTTTCAAACTGTATGTCGTAAGCAACAAAGACTAAATCCCGGGATCTCTCTCGAAACTCCTGAATGTCCTTGAGGTTTAGCGACCCCGCTGCGACGTTACGAGCATTGGGGACAGACGAGGGACAAACTACTTCGCCAGTAATCTGTACTTCTCCCTTCATAGGAATCATACTAGGTACTAGCTCTTCTAGTTTGGTGGTAATATCTCGGCCAAGATTACCATCGCCTCGTGTCAATCCGAGTGCAAAGTGTCCGTTTACATATAGTAAAGACACAGCAGCCCCGTCCAACTTAGGAGAGACAGTATAGTCGATTAAGTTGGCTGGAGCTTCAGCAAGATTGAAGTATTTTTGAAGAGAGTACATACGATACAAGTGAGGTACTCCATCAGTTACCTGATAGCCCACTTGATCGTAGTTATACTTTTTTATAAGTGCATCAAATTCTTCGTCCGAAATAATCGGAGCACCAGAGTAATAGAGAGCACTTGCCTTTTCAATAAAATCTTTCACTTATTATCCTCACTCAGAACATATATTATACTCTAACGAGAAAGAAAAGTCAAGAATTATTTTGTGTATACCGTATTTAAAAGTTCTGAGAAATGCTCTTGAATGATTTCTTTGCTTTCTGCTAAAGATAAAATTTCTACTAATCCGCAAAATAACTCGCGAGAATTATCAAAGTCTAGTGGAAAAGCTATGCCATCAGGAGTAGGACACCACTCCTCATCAAAGCTCAAAAAATATTTTCTCAAGTGCAAGTACTCTACTCCACGAAAAGTACTAATTGTTAGTCTTACCTGGAGCTCTCGTTCTTCATCATAGTGTATTATTTTTTCATATACTTCAGGAGAGGCATATAGTTCCATAACTAATATCTCTCGTTTTTAAGAATGGAAGCAAGAGGTACAACACTGGTTACATTGTTAGGTTTTAATAGTCGATACGAATCCGTATCCCAACAAAACGTAAGTAACGTATTTGAGGATTCCTTAGCTCTATTCTTTTTTTGCTGAATATATGGCGTAGAAAAGTCTAACGTACACACATTATATTTGAGTTTGTTTGACTTTTCACTTCTATACGTGATAATAGCATCCCCATATTCACGTATTAAATTTGCTAATTCTTCCTTTTTCATTATTACTCCTTTTGGTAGGTTAGCAAAATCTTTTGCTGTGCTGTCCAGGTTATAATAATGAAATACAAGAAACCCCCGAAACAAGAGTTTCGGAGGTTACTTTAGAGAATAGGTTAGCTTGCTGCGTTTACACCATTCAATACTGTGGTAAAGTATTGTGCTGCTTTACCTGTCAATTTGCTAATGATTTCTTCATCAACAGACTGACCAGCATCGTTAATAGCTGCAATAAGAGCGTCTTGCGCTGCAGCTTTAGATACTCGCCCGCCACTACCACCACTCGCGGTAGTCTTGCCGCCAGCAGAAGCGGGGCTCTTCTTTACATAGACACCAGCTTTAGTAAGAATCATTCGAACACCGTTAGGTGATTCTTCCAATTCATCTGCAATGCCTTTTACAATTTCCATTGACGTTTCGGGAGTAGGCTCAGCCGCCTCATACATAGCTACAGCTTGTGCCTTCTTATCGTCGTCCCATGCCATTTTGCGTTTCCTTCTAAGTTGTGTAAGTTTTGCGCCAGGACACGTTCCTGTCGCGGCTAGTTGTGATAAATAAAATCGGTCGCCCATTGGTTTCCTCATCTTCAATACACATATTATACTTCTATTGAAGATGAAAGTCAAGAAATATTTTTAGATACGTGATAAATCTACTCCATATTCTTTGAGGTGAGACAGCTTACCTAAATCATACGCAAGCTGTGTAGCACTAAATCCACCTCCAGTAGCAGTGCTCCAGCGCTCACTGTAATCGTCGTCGATTTTTTCTATTACCCAGATATTGTAAGCCTTACATCCATACTTCTTTTCATAGTTTACATCTTTATATCCTGGAAGTTCGGCTTGGTAATCTACTGATAATTCTTGCCGAATTATGGCAGGGCCATGATATTTGGCTGACCAGACTATTTCTCCTTTTTCGAATGAAGTTCCCACGCATTCTTCAGGAAGATAATCGTACCGTCCTTCTTCTTTTTGAGGTACACCCACTTTTTCGATGATGCTTTTAACAAATCCGGATGAACGATAAAGTCCTGCTGCAATAGAACTGATTGGCTCGCCAGATAAGAATCCAGTAATCGCATCTGCCACTTCTTCTCTTGTAGCTGCTTTTCCTCTATTTTGGGACTTTCTCTTTTCCCTATACGCTTGAGTTTCTTGAAAATCATCAATTATTCTCTGAAGCCGTGTTGTATTGTATGCTATATTTAGGATACTGCAGGCTTCCTTCTTTGAGATTGGGGAAGTCCCACTCAGAAGATCTATAACTTTCTTGATATTGGTGTCGGATAAATTCTCGTGATCCTTTTTCTTTAGTCGTGCCAACTCTTTTTATCTCCCTATTTATATACCAAACGGCTTTGTTTAAATCTTCTACAGCGTCTTTCTTTAAACCCGCTCTCCAAATATATTTAATTGCATTGCCTAAACAAAAGTTCATATGTTCTGTGATCTCAATACATTCTACCCCACTCGCATGGGCGCGATAGTGTGGAGGATAATTTACATTATCTACCATTGATTATGCCTCCGATCTGTAGCTTGTGTTAAGTAATTAATATACCTATCAGCTTGTTCTTTTGTAGGAAACTTTCCTACTGTTTCAAACTCTCTATCTTTTTCTGAAACTACTACTCTCCAAAAAGTGTGTTCTGGCCCATAATGTGCTTCAATAACTTTATAATTTTTATCCTTCATTCTCCAAATCCCATATACTTTCTAGCTCTTTGTCTCGTTCAAATCCTGCCAATTTATGAGCAATATGATACTCTTTACAAACTTGCTCAAAAGTATGCCACATATTCTCAAATTTAACTTCGTACAGCTCTTTTATAGCAAAATACTTGTTCATGAGGGCATCAGTTAATGCACCGTCCATACCTTCCCAATCAGAACTTTCTACAAAATACTTAGTTACTCTCTCAATGTCGTCAGTAACATTCGCAAACTGTAATATCTCTTGTTCTAAATCAAAAATTGAGTTACTCATTACTTACTCCAAAATAACTTAATGTAATCTTAAACGCATCTATATGCTTGGCAATTTCAACCAAATCTTCATCTCTATCAGTAGAAAATATACCGCAGGTATCGGTTTCTTCTTCGCGAGCTTTTAAATCATCCTCCATATCAGCAATTGTTTGCTTTAGGTTTTCTACAATTAAAAAATCTGCGGTATCAGAATTAATGTCAATTTCAACTTTCATTTTGCTGTAATCCTCTGGTCATAGTCAGCCAACTCCGGATCCCACCAATAGGGTTGTGGTCTGTGAGACCAAGTGGCAAAAGTAGCCTTATCGAGATGATAGTAGTCACGATAAGACTGTATAGGATTATCATAGTCCTTGAGCACGTCCGGCATTGCCAGTCCGAAAGTGGTAAATCCAAGTCTCTCCATTTTGAGAGGGTTCGGTAGTTGGTTGATAACGGTGACTGATTTGTGTTGTTTCCCATATCGGTAGCGATACTCTTCTCCTAGCGCATTGCCGTAGCAATGAGTCCACTCGAAATTGTCGAGAGACGAACGAGCCCAGATAGTACAAGGGTGATTGTACATCATAGGTAGATATGGTGTAAGGGGCCTGCTTTCAGGCGGCAAGTGCTTAATGTCCTTCTTCAAGGCATTAAGGTGATCAGACTCTGATTTATCCAAAGCCCGGGGTACAAACCCTAGATGCACGTCAACCCAGATAGCAGTACATAGTATCTGGGCAACTTCCAACGGCATCTTTACAATATGTTTATCAACGTGAGCTTCTGCACACGCATCTAAATCCTCATCGAGGTAAAAAAGATTCATAGATCCCCCTAGTAGACATATATTATACATCTACTAGATAGTAAAGTCAAGAATTATTCCACGGGTATCTCAAAATGATGTGGATTTATTGTGGGTGTTTTTGGTACATCTGCACCCCTACAAATATCAAAAAAGTTATTTGTAAGATCCTCATAGAACTCTCTATTTCCTCTGAGATCATCTACTTGAGGACAGCCTCCCCACTGAATAGGAACTCCTACATGCTCTGCAGCATACTGCATACACTGTGCAATATCTCGGTAAGGCTCTACTTCAATAATAGGGCGATTGCCTAAGTATGCAATTAAATCTACAGCCATTCCATAGAAATGCGCACTATGTACACCATCTTGAGTGGCACCTTTTGAAAATAAAAAATCGTGCTCAGATCTAGTGCGTCTACCTTCTAGCACTTGAAACTCAATGTCTGACATACCAATTGCATGTTGCACAATTACTGCAAGCCTGGAATCTAAAGTTTCTAGTTTGTTCCAAGATTCATCGTTTAAAAAGAATCTTTGATCTTTATACAATACTGCTGAATCTATAATTTCCATATTACATCCTATCTAAAATATACTCTGGATTTGTAAAAAGATAAGGATCTGTAGGACAATTATCTGTTTTTCCTTCTTCGATAAACCAGTCTGTAATTGTTCCGTTATCTACAACACAGGCGTATCTCCAAGAGCGTCTGCCAAATCCTAAGTTGTCTTTATCTACTAGCATTTGCATTTCTTCTGTAAACTTCTCGCTTCCATCAGGAATCATTTTAATATTTTCAATATTATTTGCTTTTGCCCATGCGTTCATTACAAATGAATCATTGACTGATACACAATAAATATCATCAATACCACGAGCATAAAAGCTTTGAGCCAACTTATCAAAGTTAGGCAGTTGATAGGTAGAGCAGGTTGGCGTGAAAGCGCCTGGCAGGGAGAACATTAAAATTCTACGTCCTGCAAAAATATCCCAAGTTGATACATCTTTCCAATCAAAAGAATCCCCTACAGGAACCCTGGTTTTAAATACTACAGAGGGCACACATTCTGGCAGACTTCTCCAGCCTGAAGTATCTTCGTACATACTTCGTTCATGTTCAGTGCAATGAATTGCCATTTATACATTCTCCAATCTTGTCATAAGCCTTTCGGCTCGGTTAGTTACTTGTCGATACCACAAAGAGTCTCGACCCTCTTTTGCTGCCTCTTTCCACTTGCCTTGAGACAGCATATTCTTCATATTCATGAACTTTGATAAGCGAGTCGCCCCTAAATTGAAGGCCATGTTGACCATTACGAGTTGAACTTCTTCCGGCCAATTGTGCCATTGTCCGTAAAGTCGTTCGCAGTCCTTAATGGCACACTCAATATCTCGATCGAAGAGCTCTCGACTTCTCTCAGCCGTAATGGGTGTCCCGGTAGGTTTTCCAAACTCTTCATCTTCTGGCGTGACCAAGTGTCCGATACCAATAGTAGGGTATCCCAAATGATCTTCGTATACTTGAAGAACTTCGCCTTCATCTGCTTTAATTTCTTCGTATAATTTTTCACGATTCATGCTTACTCCTGTAATCTTTGATGGCGGCTTTGATCGCATCTTCCGCTAGTACACTACAATGTATCTTCACAGGCGGGAGGGATAGCTCTTTAGCAATTTGGACATTGCTGATCTCTCCCGCTTCGTTAAGGGACTTTCCTCTAACCCATTCTGTGAGTAGTGATGAAGAAGCAATAGCACTGCCGCATCCGTAAGTTTTGAATTTAGCATCTTCAATAATTCCG
>Ga0070754_10002873_pt1 | contig 12415 bp, 12 predicted proteins | sample VirMetDEL_Sep_01_FD_75181 | JGI IMG/M metagenome (GOLD analysis project Ga0070754, IMG submission 75181) | Aqueous microbial communities from the Delaware River and Bay under freshwater to marine salinity gradient to study organic matter... | ecosystem: Environmental > Aquatic > Marine >... | reverse complement strand
TCGACCGGCGCGCCGCATGTGGGACATTCAACAACCGTAGCACTCATTCCTGACCTCCTCGTAGCGTCAGATAAAAATCATGTAGCCGTTTGACCTCGCTTTCCAGCCAGGCCCAGTCCCGATCATTGACCAAAACATCATCAGCGTGACGCAAGCGCTCTTCGCGGCTGGTCTGCGCGTCGAGAATGGCGCGGATCTGCGCTTCGCTGGATTGATCACGCTGGATAGCGCGCTCCAATTGCAGCGCCTCTGGCACATCGACCACCAGTACGCGCGCAACCTGCTGGTACTGTCCGGACTCCACTAATAGCGGTGAAACCATGATCGCGTATGGCGAGGTCGCCCGAGCGAGGTGTTCAGCGGTTTCCTGGCGTATTAGCGGATGCAGCAGCTGCTCAAGCCATTTGCGCTGTTCCGGCTCTCGAAACACCCGCTCACGCAGCGCTGCTCGATCGAGCCCACCGTCGGACGCAAGGACACCCTTGCCGAATCGCTCGACAATCAGCCCTAGGGCCGGACGGCCTGGCTCGACCACCCAGCGCGCAGCATGGTCGGCATCCACCCAGCACACTCCAAGACGGCCAAACGCTTCCGCAACGGCGCTCTTGCCGCTGCCGATACCGCCAGTCAAACCAAGCACCCAAGGCTTCATCACAAAACGTCCTGAGGATTGAACGACGCGCAGTAGTAACGCCTGAACTTCGAGGATGCAAGCGCAAGGTCGAGGCTTGACCGAGTCGACCCACTTTTCCAGAACTGAATAAGCCAGCCCTCGTCAAAGAGCACAGGCCCTACCGAGCAGCACACTGCAGCCTGTCAAACGATAGCGGGGGCTGAAATATGGCATGCAGGCTCAATGCGCACCGTGGCCCTACAAGCTCTCTCCGACAGCCGCAACAAGCAACTACCCTGTGGAGGGAGGAGTGGCCAGCTATCGGAACCGAAAAGCTATAAGCGCCCCGAATGTTCGGGCTGTCAGAACCTGACGAACTGAAGATAGGCTGAAGTGATTTGCTCACCCCAGAGCAGCGCGACCCAACCCGCAATCGCCAGGTACGGACCGAAGGGGATAGTCGTGCCACTGTCCGCCTTTTGCATGCGCAGCATGATGGTGCCCAACACCGCACCCACGACTGACGAGAGAAGAATGGTCAGCGGCAAAACTTGCCACCCACCCCAAGCACCCAGCATAGCCAGCAGCTTGAAGTCGCCATAGCCCATGCCCTCCTTGCCGGTGACGAGCTTGAACAGCCAGTACACCGACCACAGGCTGAGATACCCCGCAACTGCACCCCACATCGCATCAGGCAACGGCGCAAACAAATCGAAATAGTTGACGATCAAACCCAGCCAAAGCAATGGCAACACAAGGGAGTCGGGCAGCAATTGGTGATCGACATCGATCATGCTCATTGCCAGCAGCCCCCAGGTCAGCAACAGCATCGCGCCAGCCTGCCAAGAGAAGCCAAAGTGCCACGCCACATAGCCGGACAACAGACCGCAAAGCAACTCGACCAAGGGGTAACGACTGCTGATTGGCGCACGGCACGAGGAGCACTTACCACGCAGCGCTAGCCAACTGACCAAGGGAACGTTTTCCCATGGGCGTATCTCATGGTCGCACCGTGGGCAATGAGAGTTGGGCAGAATCAGATTGAAGGTCGACGCAGGTTCGGCTGGCAACTCAAGGTATTCACGCGCCTGAGCACGCCAGTCACGCTGCATCATGATTGGCAGGCGATGGATTACTACGTTAAGAAAGCTGCCCACCAGCAGGCCCAGCACCAGCGCACATAAAACAAAGGCCAGCGTGTTGCTGGCCAAAATGCCAAAAATCATGGAGTTATCCGACCACGCTACCCAACTGGAAGATCGGCAGGTACATGGCGATGATCAAACCACCAACCAGCACACCCAGCACTGCCATGATCATCGGCTCCATCAGGGTCGTAAGGTTGTCGACCATGTTGTCCACTTCGTCTTCATAAAAGCCGGCGACCTTGTCCAGCATTTCATCCAAGGAACCGGACTCTTCGCCGATGGCCGTCATCTGGATTGCCATGGAGGGGAACACGCCCGTGGTTCGCATGGAGAAGTTGAGCTGGACACCGGATGAAACATCATTACGAATCTTGGCTACTGCATTCCGGAAGACAACGTTGCCTGTCGCACCGGCCACCGAGTCTAACGCGTCGACCAGTGGCACCCCCGCGGCGAAGGTAGTCGCGAGCGTACGGGCATAGCGGGCCACTACGGCCTTGTACATGATGTCGCCAACGATCGGCATTTTCAAAAGGGCGCGGTCCAGCGAATCACGGAACTTCTCTGACCGCTTGTAAGCATGCTTGAAAATGAAGGCAAACAGGAACAAACCGATCCCTACTAGATACCACCACTCCTGCAACCATCTCGAAAGCCCGACGACCATTTGTGTAAAGGTAGGCAGTTCGGCACCAAAGCCCTGAAATACACTTTCAAACTGTGGAACGACCTTGATCAAGAGAATCGCCGACACGATGATCGCCACAACAATCACCGCAATCGGATAGGTCATCGCCTTTTTGATCTTCGCCTTAAGCTGTTCGGTCTTTTCCTTATAGGTCGCAACGCGATCCAACAGGGTTTCGAGCGCACCCGATTGCTCACCGGACTCCACCAGGTTGCAGTAGAGATCATCGAAATACTGCGGCTTCTTGCGCAGCGACCCAGCAAAGCTGTTGCCCGCCGCCACTTCCTGCTTAACCTCGTCCACCAGCTTGCGCATGTTGGGGTTATCGAAGCCCTCACCAATAATGTCGAACGACTGCAACAGCGGCACGCCCGCCTTCATCATTGTGGCCATCTGCCGCGTAAACAGGGCAATGTCCATCGGCTTGATTTTCTTGCCAGCCCCGAACAGTGAGACGGCTTTCTTGCGCACCTTGAGCGGATTAATACCCTGCTTGCGGAGTTGCGCTTTGATCAGCGCCGGGCTTTGACCGGAGAGCTCACCCTTGATCTTGCTGCCCTTGCGGTCAGTCCCTTCCCAGGTGAACACACTGGTTTTCAACGCTTTTTCCGCCATGGTTAATCCTTGGTGACGCGGTTGACTTCTTCCAGGCTGGTAACGCCATTCATGGCTTTGACCAGACCGGAAATGCGCAAATCATTGAACCCATCTTTGCGCGCCTGGAGGGCGATATCGATGGAGTTACCTTCTTCCATGATAAGCCGCTGCAGGGCCGGCGTGATTTTAACCACTTCATAAATACCGACACGGCCTTTGTAGCCGCCGTTGCAATTATCGCAACCCACAGGACCATAGAGCTGAAAGGTGCCGATCCTGTCTTCTGGTATCCCTTCCTTCAAAAGCGCTTCGCGTGGCACCTCAACTTCTTTCTTACAACTGGAACAGAGCTTACGAGCGAGCCGCTGGGCGATGATCAGGTTGACTGATGTTGCGATATTAAAGGCCGGCACACCCATGTTACGCAGACGGGTGAGCGTCTCCGCAGCGCTGTTGGTATGAAGGGTCGACATGACCATATGCCCGGTTTGGGCAGCTTTGACCGCAATCTCCGCAGTCTCCAAGTCTCGAATCTCCCCCACCATGATGATGTCCGGATCTTGACGCAGGAAGGCGCGCAGCGCCTGTGCGAAATCCATGCCTTGGCGCGGATTGACGTTGACCTGATTGATACCTTCCAGGTTGATCTCTACCGGATCTTCAGCGGTGGAAATATTCACATCCACGGTATTAAGAATGTTCAGTCCGGTGTAGAGGGAAACTGTTTTGCCCGAGCCAGTCGGGCCTGTCACGAGGATCATTCCTTGTGGCTGCTTCAATGCACTCAGATACAGCTCTTTCTGGTCTTCTTCGTAGCCTAACGCGTCAATCCCCATCTTGGCGCTCGAAGAGTCCAGGATACGCATCACGATCTTTTCACCCCACAGGGTGGGTAGGCTGTTCACCCGGAAATCAATCGACTTGGTCTTCGAAACCTTCATCTTGATCCGACCATCCTGCGGTTTGCGCCGCTCGGCAATGTCCAGCGCCGCCATCACCTTGAGGCGCGCCGAGATCCGGCTGACTAATTGCACCGGCGGCCTCGCGACTTCATGTAGGACACCATCGGTACGGAAGCGGACGCGATAGGATTTTTCGTAGGGCTCGAAGTGCAGGTCCGATGAGCCGCGCTTGATGGCATCCAGCAGCATCTTGTTGACGAAACGTACAACCGGCGCGTCATCCGCCTCGTTATGCTCGCCCTCCTCTTTCTCGGCGGCGCCGCCGCCCATCTCGATATCCAGATCATCCAGATCGGAATCAGACAGTCCATCCAGCGCCGTATTGGCGGACTCGAACAGCTTTTCGATGGCCTCGCCGAGCTTGTCGTCTTCCACCAGCACCGACTCGACCGACAGACCTGTATTGAACTGGATATCGCTTATGGCTTGGTGATTGGTTGGATCGGACACAGCCACATAGAGCTTGTTGCCACGGCGCTGCAGCGGCAGGACCCGGTGCTGCCGGACCAGCTTCTCGCTGACCAAATCTTGAGGCTGGGTTTCTTTATCCAACGTAGTGAGATCGAAGTACGGAACACCGAACTGCTCACCCGCGACCTCCGCCACCGCCCGGCTTTTGACCAACTTGTTCTGCACCAGCCACGACACCAGTGGCACCTGGTTGCGCTGCGCCTGCTGCTGCGCCTGCAGCGCAATCTTTTCATCAAGCTGACCAACCAGAACCAACTGGCGAGCCAATCCACCAAGGGGAGCGTTTTCGTTCATTGAACTGCCTATAAAGGCCAGGGGAATGTCGCGCCCTTATAACGCAGTTATAGAGGCGTGCCAAACGCGCGAACTAGAGGTGGCAATTTTCGTCACTTGTTGACTTGAAGCGCCGCCTGCCAACTTCGCTGGCCACCCACTTGCCCTTAGTTCAACTGACTGGACCACAGCTAAAGCTGTAGGAGGCGCACCTCGCCGTGAATACACAGCCGAGCACCTTCTATATAGGCGAAAGGTTCCAACCGAGACTTAGCCCCAAGCTTTAACAGCCCAAGCGCAACAGGGGCCTGGAACCGTACACGTCGCCATGTAGGAGGCGCGCCGGGTGCCGGAAGCTGGCCGCACTTGAGTCAAGCCCAACCTGCTGCGTACCCAGCACAGGACCAGGAAGGTGACCCACCGCACAGCTTTAACTCACTACCCAAGCACCCGGCTCAGCCTGGCACAGAAGCTGCTGCAGTCGTCTCAGGTCCAACGACCTCACCAACAAAGGAGCTATTCCATGAAGTCTATCAAGAAGCAAAAAGGTTTTACTCTTATTGAGTTGATGATTGTGGTTGCGATTATCGGCATTCTGGCAGCCATTGCGATTCCACAGTTCAATGAATATCGTGCCAAGTCGAACGATACTGTTGCTCAAGCCGACACGAAAAACATGATCAGCGTTCTCGCTGCAGAACAGATGTAATTACCGAATTGTTTGGAGAATGAATATGAAAAAGATCCTTTCCGGCTTGATTATAGCTTCGAGTTTTTTCGCTGTAAGCGCGTTTGCTGCTGTAGAGAATGTATCCAGCACCCCGGTTACTGATGCTGAATGCGCGCTGCTTCCGGCGGGCGCATCTGTAAGACTAAACATGTCTAATAATGTTCACGGAGCATTTAATTGCGTGGTTGCTGACAACTCAATTCGTGTTGCCGCATGCCACCTAGCGGGTAGCCGCAAGGAAACAACGGCAAAATGTGAGGCCGTGGGTGACGGATTCAACGACCCGTCCTGCAAAGACACTAATGGAACCTTTACTGTTAAAGATTACCGAGCATATACCGCATCTACTACTGGAGGCTCCGTTGCAGTAGCCGCGATGGGCGGGCTTTGCTCCGATACAACAGTTGGGGCGGTAGGTGCATTGACACCGAAATAAGCGCTGCAAATGGCCAGCTGACTCACAGCTGGCCATTAAGTCTTAGAACGAGGGGCAAGAGTTGGGACGATCTGGATTTACTCTCGTTGAGCTGATGATCACAATAGCAATCATCAGTATTGTTTGCTCAATATGTCTGCCTATGCTACTGGATTATAAACACCGATCCAACGATGCCTTAGCGTTGTCTGACGTAAAAGCTATGCAACAGACATTCATATCGGAAAAAAATTAGCACAGCAAGTAATTCGCGTCGCTACCACCTACAGAACCCGATCCGATAGTTTAAAAACACAATTTGCGATATAAACTCTTCAAGATACTATTTATGTTGGTCACTTCACATATGTCTGCAGGGTTCCGACTCGCCTTTCGTGCCCGCTTTGGCTGGCTGGCTGGCGGCTCATTGCTTGCAGTCGAGCTCGCGGCATTTCTGGCCGCTCAATTCAGCGGCCGCCAACCCGCTACCGTGGCAATGGATATCGGCCTGTCGGTCATCCGCCTGCTATTGCCCCTGGTACTGGTGCTGATGACGCAGGAACTGCTGTCACGAGAATTCGACCGCCGCAATTTCCTTAACACCCTGTCCTACCCGCACCCGCGCTATAGCCTGTTACTTAACCGCTTCTTTGCCGTAGCCAGCCTGACACTCAGCTTACTTCTGGTGCTCGCTGGCGCACTGGCGCTGCTGGCCTGGTCCATCGCTCAGGGCTACACACAAAGCACCCCTGTTAACCTGGGCGTCCCTTACCTGGCAACCATAGCTTTCATCAGCCTAGACGTGCTGCTGCTGACAGCCGTCGCCACCGTACTGGCGGTAGTGGCGTCCACGCCCAGCTTCGTATTGGTAGGTACATTTGGCTTTATGCTCGTGGCCCGCTCCTTTGGCGCAATCGTTGAACTACTAACCCGAAACGCAACGGTGGTGAGCGATACCGGGACTTACCGCTCCGGTATCGGCCTGCTGAGATATCTCCTGCCCGATATGGGCGCGCTAGATGTGCGTACGGTCACCCTCTATGGTCGGATGGAAATGTTACCCGCCGGCTGGCCCTGGCTAGTGATGTCGAACCTAACTTACACGGTCGGCTTGCTGGCCTTGGCAGTTTGGGTACTGCAACGTAAGCGTTTCGCCTGATATGCATAAGCGCTGCTCGCTATCGATTGCCATGCTGAGTTTCGCCCTGTTCGCCGGGATAGCCACCTGGCGCGCGCAGCTACCAGTGGCACTGTCACCGCAATTCTTCACCGACCGAGTGGTGATCCCAGCGCCCCTGCTGGTTGCACTTCACGGCGGCGACCGCTTCCTGGCTGCTGACCTGGAAACCATGCGCCTCGCCACCACCGGCATGGTTGACCGCGGCGTCGACGCCGGCTATCTGGTCCGCGCCCAGCGGGAGGTCGCTCGGCTAAACCCCTGCCACGAAGACAACTATTACCTGGCCAACGGCTTGCTGACCTGGAGCGGCGCCGTTGAGGAAGGAAACGTCGTGTTGCGTGCGGCCGTTAAGTGCCGCTTCTGGGATGAAATCCCGCCTTTCCTCTATGGCATCAACCTTTCTTTCTTCCAGCACAACAATGAAGAAGCCGCAAGGGTCTTGGAGATTGGTGCACAACGTTCTCCCCAAAACGCCGCCGCAATGCGCAAACTGGCGGTGATGTTGCGCGCCGAGCAGTTTGCCGATGAAAAACTGGCACTCAACTATCTAATTCAGCAGCGCGACAGCGCTGCCGACCCCAAGCTACAAGACATGCTCGACAAGCGCGTCATCCGCCTTCAAGGCTTGATCGCGCTGCGCGAGGCGCAACGCCGCTATGAAAACGAACATGGTCCGCTGATGTCGCTCGAGCAATTGGTCGAGCAGCACCTGATCGACAGCGTGCCAGCCGACCCCCTACGCCTCGGCTATGAGCTGCGTGACGGGCGCATCGAACTTAAGAAATTGAAAATTGCCGGACTGGAGGAACAACCTTGAGCGCAGCCGTAGAGTTTAAGGGTGTCAGCCATACCTACCGAGCCAAAGGCAAACAGGTCCAGGCGGTGCGGGATGTCAGCTTCAGCCTGACCGAAGGGGAGGTGTTCGGCTTTGTCGGCCCCAACGGCGCCGGTAAGTCTACGACGATCAAGATCATGCTGGACATCATCAACGACTACCAGGGCCAGGTGACGTTGTACGGTACCGATGCGCGCCGTGCCGAAGCTCGTCGGGGCATGGCCTATGTGCCGGAAGCGCCGGCGCTGTACGATCAGTTCACACCGCTGGAAATCCTGCGCATGGGCCTGTCCATGTATGGCATCAAACGCAGCGATGCGGATGCCTGGTGCCTGCAGTGGTTGGAGCGATTCTCCGTGGACGGCACAGGCAAACGGAGGATGCGCGAACTCTCCAAAGGCAACGCACAACGGGTCGCGCTGGCCCATGCCATGGCTGTCGAGCCACGCCTGCTCATCCTCGACGAGCCGCTGTCCGGCCTCGACCCGGTGGGCCGCAAGGATGTGGTCGAGATCCTCAATGAATACAAGAAACAGGGTGGCGCAATATTCTTCACTTCTCATGTGCTGCATGACGTGGAGCGCATTGCTGACCGTTTCGGCTTTATCAACAAGGGCCAGCTGGTCACGGTTCGCTCGCCGCGCGAACTGGCTGCCGAACGCGCTGACTGTTTTATCCTGCGTTACCAGGCGGACCAGTCACTAACACCCGAGTGCATCACACTTCGCCCCGGCGAGTTCGAGTGCGAGCTTGCACAAAGCGAATTGCCGGCCGCCATTGCGCAGCTGGGCAACACCGGCGGTCACCTGCTGACAGTCAAGCCTGCCGTATCGCTGGAGACTGTGTTCTTCCGCATTCTCGCCGAGGCTTCCTAGACTTTCGCGCAGGCCGCCTTTGCGGAATTCATCTGGCTGACCAGGCCTAAAGCTGCACGCATCTATCAGAAGCATGATCGCCTCCTGAGCTTCGGCCGGCTGGCCTTGAGGCGTCTACCGGGCTAGCATCCAGCTTCTTTGCCAAGCCCAGCACGGCCCAACACCCCAGGAGGATTCATGAGCTTTACCGTTTACCTGTCCGGCGAAATTCATACCGACTGGCGCGACCAGATCAAGCGTGGCGCCACTGCAGCCGGATTGGATGTGCTATTTACTTCAGCCGTAACCGATCACGAAGCCAGCGATGCCTCCGGCGATTGCCTCGGCGCCGAGCCGAATGCGTTCTGGCGCGACCACAAGTCGTCCAAGGTCAATGCAATCCGCACCAAGACATTGATCCAGCAAGCGGACCTCGTGGTGGTGCGTTTTGGCGACAAGTACAAGCAGTGGAACGCGGCGTTTGATGCCGGTTACTGCGCGGCGCTGGGCAAGCCTTATGTCACGCTGCATGACGAGGTCATCGTGCACCCACTGAAGGAAGTCGATGCGGCAGCCATGGCTTGGGCCACCACCACCGAACAGGTCGTGGACATTTTAAAATACGTGGTGCAGTAAAGCCGCGGATGGATCGCAACTCCCGCAGATCGAACCCGCGATTCACTGTGCAGCAATGCGCTTGCCTCACAAAAAGAAACCCCGCCATATGGACGGGGTTGATAATCAGCCTAAACGCCCTGGCTGCCCAGGGCATAACGCCTCATCTCATTGATCAGATAGCGCCGCGCTTGCGCAGCAGATCGATCACCTGCTTTGCACTCTCCTCAACCGTAAGCGACTCCGTGTCGATCACCAGATCAGCATTTACCGGCACATCGTAGGGAAAGGACTCGCCTGGGATGTTGTCACCACCTGCCGCGTACAACCCCTGCGGATCGCGCTGCTGGCACGCCTGAGGAGAAGCCTGCACATAGACGGTGATGGCTCGATCAGCACCAATCAGCGCCTTGGCCTGCTCACGACCTTCTGCATCCGGAGCGACAAACGCAGCCAGGGTCAGCAGGCCGGCCTCGTTGAACTGGCGCGCCACGTGGGCGGCACGGCGCCAGTTTTCGGTACGACCTGCACGATCCTGCGGGAGCCCTTTGTTCAGGTCGTGACGCAGGTTCTGGCCATCCAGCACATACACAGCGCGACCCATGTCGAACAACTTGCGCTCGACCGCATACGCCAAGGTGCTCTTGCCGGCACCAGACAAACCGGTGAACAGCACGGTTGCCGGCTGCTGACCAAAACGGCTGGCACGCTCTTCAGTGGAGACATGAGCCAGCGCACCGTGGTGTCCGAATGAGCCGTGGGCGACCGGGTCGGCAATGATCATGCCGGCGCCCACGGTGCCGTTGGTGAGGCGGTCAATGATGATGAAGGCACCCGTTGTACGATTTTGCGCGTAACCGTCCAGCGCAATAGGTGCGTCCAGTGCGATCTTCACCCGGCCGATTTCGTTGAGCGCCAGGCTGCTCGCTGCACCATGCTCCAGCGTGTTCACATCGACTCGATGGGTGATGCTGGCGATCGAGCCCGGAACATAACTGGTGGCACGCTTGATGTCGTATTTCTTGCCCGGCAGCATGGGCTCCTCGGCCATCCACACCAGCATGGCGTCGAAGCTGTCCGTGATGCGTGGCTGGTTGTCAGCATGGACGAGCATGTCGCCGCGCGACACATCAATCTCGTCTTCAAGCGTCAACGTGATGGCTTCGCCCGGGGTCGCCTGCTCCAATTCGCCGTCAAACGTGACGATGGACTTGACGGTGCTGCGCTTGCCGGACGGCAATACCACCACCTCGTCGCCCTTGCGCACGATGCCGCTTGCCAGCGTGCCAGCGAAGCCACGGAAGTTGAGGTTGGGACGGTTGACGTACTGCACCGGGAAGCGCAGATCCTCGAAATTGCGGTCGCCGGCGATCTCGACGCTTTCGAGAATCTCCATCAGCGACTGCCCTTCATACCAGGGCGCACGCTCGGAACGGTTGACCACGTTATCGCCCTTCAGCGCGGACATCGGCACGAAGTGCAGCGACGACGGTTTGAGCTCGATACGTTCGGCAAAGGCCAGGTAGTCGGCCTTGATGCGCTCGAATACCGACTGGTCGAAGTCCATCAGGTCCATCTTGTTGATGGCCACGACGATGTGCTTGATGCCCAGAAGCGAGGTGATGAAGCTGTGACGCTTGGTTTGGGTCTGCACGCCGTAGCGGGCGTCGACCAGGATGATTGCCAGGTCGCAGGTCGAGGCGCCGGTCGCCATGTTGCGCGTGTACTGCTCATGGCCGGGGGTGTCGGCGATGATGAACTTGCGCTTGGCGGTGGAGAAGTAACGGTAGGCGACATCAATGGTGATGCCCTGCTCGCGCTCAGCCTGCAGGCCGTCGACCAGCAACGCCAGGTCGACGTCATCGCCTGTGGTGCCGGATTTCTTCGAATCGCGGGTGATCGCTTCAAGATGATCTTCATAGATCATCTTCGAGTCGTGCAGCAAGCGCCCGATCAGGGTGCTCTTGCCGTCGTCGACGTTGCCGCAAGTCAGGAAGCGCAGTAGCTCTTTGCGCTCGTGCTGGGCCAGGTACGCGAGGATGTCCTCGCTGATCAAATCAGACTGATGAGACATGGTGCAGAATCCTTAGAAGTAGCCCTGACGTTTCTTTTCTTCCATCGAACCTGCGCCATCGTGGTCGATGACGCGGCCCTGACGTTCGGAAGTACGCGTCAGGAGCATTTCCTGGATGATCTCGGGGAGGCTTGATGCAGTCGACTCTACGGCACCGGTCAGCGGGTAGCAGCCCAGGGTACGGAAGCGAACCATGCGTTTCTCGATTCGGGCTTTTTCCTCGTCGGTGAGGTGCTCAAGGATGCGCTCGTCGTCGATCATGATCAGCGTGCCGTTCTTCTCGATGACTTCGCGCTCGGCGGCGAAGTACAGCGGAACGATCGGGATCTGTTCCAGATAGATGTACTGCCAGATGTCCAGCTCGGTCCAGTTCGACAAGGGGAAGACGCGGATGGACTCGCCCTTCTTCACGTTGCCGTTGTAAACGTTCCAGAGTTCCGGACGCTGATTCTTCGGGTCCCAGCGGTGCTTGCTATCACGGAACGAGTAGACACGCTCCTTCGCACGGGATTTCTCTTCGTCGCGGCGGGCGCCGCCGAAAGCAGCATCGAAACCATGCTTGTCGAGCGCCTGCTTGAGGCCTTCGGTCTTCATGATATCGGTGTGCTTGGCACTGCCGTGAGTGAACGGATTGATGTTCTGCGCCACGCCATCCGGGTTGATGTGGGTGATCAGGTCCAGATCCATCTCGTTGACCATCTGCTCGCGGAAGCGGTACATCTCCTGGAATTTCCAGCGCGTATCCACGTGCATCACCGGGAACGGCAAACGACCAGGGAAAAAGGCCTTGCGCGCCAGATGCAGCATCACGGCCGAATCCTTGCCGATGGAATACAACATCACCGGGTTGTCGAACTCGGCGGCCACCTCACGGATGATGTGGATGCTTTCCGCCTCCAGCTGTTTCAGATGCGTCAGTTTGTCGACCATGGCTACTCACGAATTTTGCAGGTGGGACGG
>Ga0070754_10002871_pt1 | contig 12425 bp, 16 predicted proteins | sample VirMetDEL_Sep_01_FD_75181 | JGI IMG/M metagenome (GOLD analysis project Ga0070754, IMG submission 75181) | Aqueous microbial communities from the Delaware River and Bay under freshwater to marine salinity gradient to study organic matter... | ecosystem: Environmental > Aquatic > Marine >... | reverse complement strand
TACAACAACACCTACTGGATACATTGAAATAATTATCAACGGCACAACAAGATATATGCCGTATTACACATAAGGAGAAATAGATGAGTTGGCCAGGCACAACAATCGTGGAAACAAATTTAGATGATACAACAGATTCGCCAGCAAGTGCTCGTGCGGATCTCCTTGACGCAGTACAAAAACTAAACACCATTATTGGTGCAAGAGACACAGCAAGTGGTGTAGCAGGTTTAGATGCAGGTGGTAAAATATCCAACACTAAATTACCCAACACACTGATCAGCAGTGCATCAAGCAACCTAACACTTGACCCAGACACAGGCGTTGTAGTGTTACAGGATATCCTACAACTAACAGGTAAAACAACAGCACAACTAAATGCACTCACAGGTGTTGCGGGACAAATTTCATATTGCACAGATGGAGATACTGGTGATGCTTGTTTAGCAGTATATGACGGATCCAATTGGAGCAGAATCAGTTTAGGCGCAAGTATCTCTGCCACGTGATAAATACTATTGAAGAAAGAATTCACTCCTCTTTTTTCAGGTTAAATGGTATCTTGGTCGTGACCCATTTAACACAAAACAAGTGGTTATACATTTTGTTTTGACTCCATAATATAGTTCTAATATATTTGCAAAAATATATCGCCCCAGTAATGCAATGTTGCTGGGGCATTTTTTTATCAGATTTTGCTTGACAAAAAAGAGTTTGTCATATATACTATAACAAGAACTAAAAATTTAAGGAGTTGAATCGTGTCAAAATATGACCAACCTATTGACCAATGGCAAGATCTTGCCAAATATCTTAACAATTACATCAACCACAGTGGCCAAATACAACGAAATGATCGTGTGTTATGGACCAACTATCTACACAAGTACAACAACACTGATTGGCTTGGCATTGTTAAAACTGTGCTTGATTTAGACGAACAACACCCAGAATATCTTGATTTGGGCAACACCAGTTTGTTTGAAGACATTTACCATAAACTCAAAGATCCAAACAGTGATCTCAAAGTAGAACGTCAAAACATCAAAGCCAAAAGGGTAATGGACCGTGCTGGCAGTGTTTTAGATTTACCAGAGAACAAACAAGATATGTGGAAAATGATTATGGTGTTGCGTGAGTTGTGGTGTAAGATTCAAGACATTGATTTACCAAACAGTGATCTCAGCATTGGAAAATTAGACGAGGGTGGCAACAACATCTTTTTATTCAATAGATGAGGGGCCTTTCACCCCTCTGGTTTTTGCACAAGGAACTGTGTAATACTATTTAAACCAAAAAAGGCTTGACAAAGATACAATTCATATATATACTAAACAAATATCAAGGCAACACAGGCAACACATTATGGCAATCACAATCAACAATCATCACAACACTTGCCCAGTAGTAGCAGTCTTAGTCACAGATGAAAACTGTCCACACTATGCAAAACTATGTTGTAAAAAGCACAATAAAATGATTCAATGGCTCAACGAGGCAGATTTCAAGGCAATAGTAAAACACACAGGCAGATTTGAAAACGATAAAGGCAAAATATTTGACAAGAGTCAAATAGGATTAAACGGGGTTAAACAACGACCCACCCGCCGTCGCAAGCAGCAAGACGGGCATTTATGGACCAATATATATTGATTGTGTGCCGCCATTGGAGGCGCATCATAGACAGCGATCAGTATGTACCATAAGGTATGATGGCCAATCAGAGGGTATAAAAGGCATTTCGCCCATAAACGATATGGCAGGTGAATAAAAAATATTTTTTTTATTTTCCTTGGATTTTTCCTAAAAATGGCGTTGTGGTCTTATGATTAAAAACATTGTAAGACATTAGATGATGTCTAAAGACATCAGCACTTCGTGTTTTGTTGCTTCGCAGGCTCAGCAAAAAACACTTGTGCAACAAATACTTTCGTCTTTCAGACCTCCTTTGACAAGACATCAAAGACACACGAGAGAAGAAAATGTGTTGAGTTTTACGAAGTAAAACGAAAACACAGATGTCTTTAGACATCATTAAATATAACTATAGAATGGAGAAATAGATGAAAACATTATATGATATACCTAATATTCTGGATGATATTGCCAATAACCTTGATAGAATTGCCACAGTTATGGAAAACCAAGAGGTAGAACCACATATACCACCAGAAGAAAATTTAGATCCAGTACCACCATCAAAAAAACTCAAAGAAATGCTCAAAGGTCTCACGGATTCAGGTGAAATATCAGACCCACAAGTACGAGCAGATCAGGCTCGTCGTGCTGAAGATGTATTAGCCATGATTCGCAAACGCAATGAAGATAAGTGAGTTTCACAATTGCACTGAGTTTGTATTCACAGGCGAAATCTACTTGGATAGCAGATTGGTTTCACATTGGGATAATCCTGAATTAGACAGGTTTTTGGAAACTTTGGCAGAACACAACATAACAGATTTTGCTATAAGTCAAACATACAATGAAGTACTACAACGAGAAATAACAGTTCGTGTGAGTGTTGATGCATTCACACCTGAATTTGAATATGATTTAACCACGTTGATGTTACAGGGACTTGAACGATAGTTAAATAGTGTTATGGAATATGAATTAGAGCCAGACGCAGTGGTATTGCCGCCTTTAGCAGTAAAATACTATGAGCCCAGCATATTGTGGCACATCAGTTATTTAGAACGTTGGAAAGTGTGTGCTAGTGATGCAGAGTTTTATACCACAATGGCGTTGATTGATATTATAAAAACATAAATAATATCAGTAGAACACAATTTTTATACCTCGCCATGTGTTTATCTCGTTGTGTTCTACAGTGTTATACAAATCGCTATTGTGTTTTCTGCAAAATTACTATATAGCACACCCCAAATATATTAAGATCGTATAACACTATACCCCCAGCATTGTCCTTTTGTTGGGGGTATTTTTTTGATTGACAAATCTACAAAAGCATATATAATATACATACAAATAGAAACTGGCCACGGAGAAACAAGATGCAGTTTGAAATCAAGCAAGGGATGAATCAGGACATCCTTAAATCCTATCCTGACAATCACTTTGATAGTATAGTAACAGACCCACCATATGGTATAGAGTTTTTAGGCAAAGACTGGGACTCAAACACAGGTGCAGTTGAAACCTGGCAAGAGTGTTTAAGAGTACTAAAACCAGGTGGATATCTATTGGCCTTTAGTGCCGCAAGAACCTATCATCATCTCGCAACAAATATAGAAAGTGTTGGCTTTGAAATCAGAGATCAACTTATGTGGATATATGCTAGTGGCTTCCCAAAAGCACAGGATATTGGTAAGGCCATTGAACGCAGAGAAGGTAAGAGACATAAAAAACCAGATCTGATTCCTTATGACAACAAAGGTGCTGATAGTGAGTCATTGGGTGCATATAGAGGCAAATGTCCCAAATGTCTAAAAGATCAAACACACCAACTTAAATGTAATGATCAAGAATGTGTGTTAAAAGACACAACATCAGACAATGAATGGGCAGGTTGGAAAACAGCCCTAAAGCCAGGCCACGAACCTATTGTAATGGCTCGCAAGCCGTTCAAGGGCAGTACAATTGACAATGTGTTAGAATATGGTACAGGTGCTCTTAATATTGATGCTACTAGAATACCTTTAGAAGAAGGTGCTATAAACCTAAATACGGCACATTGGACTCCATCTGAATACTCTTTTGGAAATGAAGGCACAGGCAAAAAGGAAGATAACTTACCGCCAAAGTTCAATCCAGATGAAAAAGGCCGTTTCCCCAGCAATGTATTAGGCGATATACCAGACTATCAAAAATATTTCTATTGTCCCAAGGTAAGCCGTCGTGAGAGACATTGCGGTTTTGAACAGAAGACTATTCCCACAACATCAGGTGGTATGTATGATAATCATGGCACTGGTAAGATGTATAGTATAGGCACAGATATGAAAACAACAAAAGATCCTCTCGCTCATATATCTACAGGCGATAATTTTGGCGATGGATTAGCCAGTGGTAAAAAATTACACAAAACAAGAGGCAATGATGGCATCCCACCAAACAAAGACTATATGGTTGAAGCAATGGGCGGATCCTGGGTTGGCACCAATATGATTGATCTACCACACAAAGGTAAAATTTATGTTCACGGACTGAAACACGAATATGAATTATGGTGCAAAGAGAACAATGTCACACCCCCAACAGTTGGCAACAACCATCCAACCGTGAAGCCAGTAGAACTAATGAAATATCTGATTAAACTGGTGACACCACCTAATAGTAAGGTATTGGATCCATTCACTGGATCAGGTTCAACAGGTATGGCCGCAGTTGATTTAGGACACGAGTTTACAGGTTGTGAGTTGGACCCTGCTTATGTAAGCATTGCTGAAACCAGAATCCGTGCTTGGAATGATCACGGTTTAGGACCTTTATTTGAATAAAAATGCTTGACAAATACACCATATGGTGTTATATTAAATATAGTTAAACAAACACAAAAGGGCAAAACAGATGAAACAAACAGAATTTGAAAAACTTCCAAAAAATGTACAAGACTTTAGATGGGCATTGTTTTTAGAAAGCGATGGTTATGAAAAAGAAATCAACGAAGTACGAATTCAGCAACTTGCCAAAGAATATGGTGTTGATCTCAACGTTGAGGATCCAGTCCAAAACTAAAATATATATTTTTTTACCCCAAAGCCTGCTACACAACTATCCCTGTGTAGCAGGTTTTTTTTTGGCATAAATAAACGTGTTATAACAAAAGATTCCTATATAAAGGAGAACCATATATGGCAACTATAGTAACCCGTAGTGGTAAAGGTAGTGCCCTCTCACATCAAGAGATGGATGACAATTTCACTAACCTTAACACTGACCTTGTTGCAGTTGAAGCAACCGCAGATGAAGCAACAAAATTATTAGCCACGGTAGATAACAAAACCGCTGGCACACTAAACAAAGGTACTCCTGTATACATAACAGGAGCCACAGGCAACACATATCACGTGGAAGCCGCAGACGCAAGTGATCCTGCAAAGATGCCAGCCGCAGGAGTATTAGCACAACAATTAGCCGCAGACGCAGAAGGCGATATGATCATCGCTGGATTTATCAATGGTGTTGATACCAGTGGATTTAGTGCAGGCGATGAAATTTATGTAGCAGTTGGAGGAGGATTCACAAACAGTGCCCCAACTGGCGAAGGTAACTTAATCCAAAAATTAGGTGTAGTAAGCACAATTGATGCATCAAACGGTGCAGGCTTAGTACAAGGTGCTGGTAGAACAAACGCAACACCAAATTTGGATGAAGATCAATTCTTTTTAGGTAATGCCAGTAATCAAGCAATTGCAACAGACTTCAGCGATGCTGTGGATGCAAGAATCAACGCAGCCAGTATTGACGATCTATCAGATGTTGATACAAGTACTGTTGCACCTACAAATGGACAAGCACTGGTATGGGATGGTACAGCATTGGTATGGGAACCAGGTACAGTAAGTGGATCAGGCATCAGCAATGTAGTTGAAGATACAACTCCACAATTGGGTGGTGATTTAGATGTAAATGACAATGATATCATCAACAACGGTAGTGATCCGTTTTTTAGAATTGGTAAAAACAGCAATTACTCAAATAGTCGTATGCTTAACAATGATGACCTACAAGGCGTGGCCTTAATCACAGACATCACACCAGACAATGTAAATCAAGCAAATGGTATTGGTATTGGTAGTAAGATTGTATTTGGTGCAGATCAAGGATCAACCAGTGATAGTCAGAGAATAAAAAGCATATATGCAGAAACCGTATTGGATCCTGCAGGTTATGATCTGACAACAACAAGCAGTGGTCGTGGGGTAGCAGCCTTACACACTAACCTGTTATTGGATCAAACTGACACAGGCAATGCCAGCACCGTAGATTATGTTAGTGGTTATCAGGCAGTTATTGAACAAGGCAACAGCAAAGACGGTGATTTAACCATCACTAACCTACAAGGTGTGTTTAGTGGATTCTATCTACCAGAACACACGGTGACCAATGTATATGGATTTAGACACCAATGGTTTGGCGTTGATAGCAATATCACAGGCGATCACTTTAGTTTTTATAGCGATAACAACAATGCTATCTTACGCAATGATGGACCAGCAAAACTGGGTGGCATAAACTATCCTACCAGTGCTGGCACAACAGGTCAGGTATTGACCACAGATGGTGTTGGCACATTGACTTTTGAAGACCCAACAGGTAGCGATGTAGTAAATGATACAACACCACAATTAGGTGGCAATTTAGATGTGCAGGACAATTATATTTTTACAAGCCACGCCAGTGGTGATGTGCAAATCAAAGCAACAACCTCAACTGAACCTGTTATCTTTAAAGACAATGGAAACAACAGTACAGAAATTCGTTTATTACAAAACAGCAGTGATGCCCTGGGCACAGTAATCAGTGCATATGATGACATACAAAGCAATTATGGAGATTTAAATTTCCAAGCCCGCACAATTATATTTGATGGTCAGACATATCCTGTTACATTCCGCACCACAGCAAACGGTTTGATGTTTAATTTCCAAGATGAAAATGACAGCAACGCATCATTGTTTAATATTGGTGATATCAAAATACAAGCAAGCAGACCAATACAATTTCCACTATACACCAGCACAGAGATCGCTGGTCTAACAGGCACGGCAGCAGGAATGGTAGTATTCAATACTTCAACAAGCAAATTGCAATGCTATGATGGCACCGCTTGGCAGAATTTACATTAAGGAGAAATAGATGGCTTGGCCAACAACACCAGCAACAACAACACACTTGGATGCAGGCACAGATGACCCAGGTCTTGCTCGTCCACAAATTAAACAAAATGTTGATAATGTAAATGCCATTATTGACGAATTTGGTGATGTAAGTATTACAACACCAGCAGACGGTGAGGTGCTGACATATGTTAGTGCAAACAGCCGTTGGGAAAACGCAACCGCATCAAGTGGCGGTGGCGGTGCTGGATCCACTATCATATTAGGTTTTGATGGCACCAATGATGTAAGCCAAGATGGCGCACCAGGCCGTTATTATTATTTTACTGAGGTTGCAGACCCTGACGGTCACGCAACTATCACAACTGGTCGCCTAACACTAGCAACTGGTGATTATATTGTTGAATGTTCAACATTTATTGATAGCAGTGCTGCTTATGATAGTTTTCCAGAATTCCGTAATGTTACAAGTAATGTAACATATGCAGATAGTTTTATTGAAAGCGGTCCTATATTTGATTTATATAGTTTACAGCGTTTTACAGTAAGCAATGCAACCCATTTGCACGAATTAAAATATGATGCCAGTGTCAACTCTGATCCAGTTGGCAATATTGAAAATTGTATCGTGCGATTAACTAAGATATCTTAAAAACAAAAGGAGACATAATATGTCAGCAGCAACCAATTATTTGGAAAATGAGGTCCTGGACCATATTCTAGGTGAAGGTGCTAGAGATTACACTAGCCCAGCAACACTATTCATTGGCCTTTTCACAGCAGTCACAGACGGTGAAGCAGGATCAGTAACAGAGGTAAGCGGAAATGGCTATGCAAGAACAGCAGTCAATTTCAATGCCGCATCAGGTGGTAGTGCAACCAACAATGGTGATGTAACATTCCCAACAGCATCAGGTGGTGACTGGGGAACAGTAACACACGTTGGTGTATATGATGCTAGTACAGGTGGCAACCTATTAATTTACGCAACACTAGACACATCAAAGACTGTATCAAACGGCGATACATTTGTTATTCAAGACACTAACCTAACCATCAGCCTAGCATAATATTATGGCAACAGTATACGGCAGTGTAACCAATTATGTAGCGGCAGACTACATTGAAAACCAAGGTGATTATCTAATACAGGTAACACCAAGTGCTTTCAGTGCATCAGCTGTGGGCACAATTGCAACTGTTGTTACTCATTTTGGTAGTGCTAGTGCCAATATAGCTGTCTCTGCAAGTGGTATTGCTACAAACCGTGTAAATGCCAGTGGCGGTGCAAGCATGGCTGTATCAACCAGTGCGTCAGCCGTTGTGCCAAGAACTGTGTATGCAGGAAGTACAACCTGGGATACACCCGCTAGTTGGGATGATTGGCCACACAGTCGTTGGATTGGTGGTGTTAGTAGCGATTTAAGCGTCGCTGCAAGTGGTTCAGGTGGTATAACGTTTACAGGTAGTGCCAGTGCAGATATTGTCACAGGTATTAGTGTTAGTGCTGGTTTCAGCGTAAGAGCAACTGGTAGTGCAGGTATAGTATTCACCAGTGATGCTAGTGGATCTAGAATATTCTATGGCATAGCCAATCCTGTATTAACTATTAGTGCAACAGCCAGTGGTATTGATCAAGACCGTGCCAGTGCCAGTGCAAATATTGTACTGGGTGCTAGTGGTAGTAGTGTAGTAACACTGTCAGGTGTTGGTAGTGCAGGTATTGAAATAACCAGTAGTGCAGATGCCAACGTTAGTTTCATTGCTCTTGCAACAGGTGAAATACAACTAACAGTAAATGCAGTAGCAGATGTTGTTCCGCCAGCAGATAGACGAAGAATCTATGTTGTTGATAGCGAAACCAGAGCATTCCTGGTTAACAAAGATAGTAGAGTAACACTGGTGCCTAGTGAAACACGAGTATTAAAAATATATGAGGAGAGTTTGTAATGGCAACATTGACAGGCTATTTAAGAGACCGTGAAGGAGTCTATATTGACAAAGATCCTGAAGCGGAATTGGATTACAGTTTAGACTGGAGCGAATACACATCAGGCAGTGACACTATTGCAACTGCCACGTGGAGTATTGATGCTATAAGTGGAGACAGTGATCCATTAACAACAGGTGCCAGTAGTATTACCAGCGATATCACAACTGTGGTAATCAGTGGTGGAACAGCAGGTAATATATACACTGTGCGTTGTTTGGTTACAACCACAGAAGGCAACACTGATAGACGCAGTTTTAGAATCAGCGTTAAAAATAGAAGCCTATAAAAGGAAAAAGATATGACAGAGACCGTCCCTGAAAAAGACAAAGGCGGGCGTCCTAAATTCAAATTGGACAAAGAGCAAGTAAAACGCCTTGCAGAACTACAATGCACACTAAAAGAAATAGCATTTGTACTTGGTTGTAGTATTGACACAATTAAACGCAATGCACGAGATGAATTAGATGAAGGCTATGCCGCAGGTAAAATCAAGTTACGCAGAGCAATGTTCCGCAATGCCTGTGAGAATATGAGTGCGCCAGTGCAGATATTTTTAGCAAAGAACCTATTGGGTATGAGCGACAATGGATTGATTGACAGTCAAGACAATGCTCCTTTACCATGGAATGAGAGTGAATGAAACTCACTGAACCACAAAAACTAATAGCAAAAGATAAAAATCGCTATCGTATTTTAGCAGCGGGGCGTAGATGGGGAAAAAGTTTTCTGGCTATCCGCGAACTGTGTTATTTTGCAAGAAATCCTGGTACAACCAATTATTACATAGCACCAACCTATCGTATGGCTCGTGCTATATTATTTGATGAATTGCGTGACAGACTTGTTGCATTGCGTTGGATCAAAAAAGTAAATGAAACTGATATGCGTTTTGAATTGGTCAATGGTAGCAAGATATTTCTTCGCAGTGCTGATCAGCCAGATCGCTTAAGAGGTATTTTTGTAAGTGGCATCGTAATTTTTGACGAATATGCAGATATGGATCCAACTATTTGGACTGTAATGCGTCCTGCCATGGCTGACAAAGGTGGCCACGCTATGTGGATATCATCACCAAAAGGTAAAAATCACTTTTATGATTTATACACTTGGGCCAAAGAGCAACCAGGTTGGAGTACATACAAATATACAACTGCCAGCGGTGGAAATGTACCAATAGAAGAAATAGAAGCCGCAAGATTGGATATGGATGAAAGAACATTCAAACAAGAATTTTTAGCAGATTGGGTAGATTATGTTGGTTTAGTATATTATGCGTTCAATGAAGAACAAGTAGCAAAATTTGCTGAAGATATACCAAAAGAAATATTCATAGGAATGGATTTTAACGTGGATCCAGGAAGTGCAGTAATTGCACGACGAGATAAAAATGGATTACATGTGTTTGATGAAATAGAATTGCGTAATACTAACACATTTGAAATGTGTGATGAAATAAAAAAGCGTTACCCAAACAGTAGGGTACATGTTTTTCCAGATCCTGCTGGTAGTGCAAGAAAAACTTCAAGTATAACAACAGATCATAAAATACTATCAAACGCAGGATTCAATGTACATGTGCGTAGAAGCCATCCACCAGTAAAAGACAGAATCAACAGTGTGAATAGTGCTTTTAGCAGTGGTAAATTGCTAATAGATCCACGATGCAAAAGCCTAAGCGAAAGCCTAACAAAACTATCCTACCGCGAGGGTAGTAATGAACCAAGTAAAGGCGGAGCAAATGATTATACGCATTTTACTGATGCCCTAGGGTACATGTGCGAATACTTGTATCCCATTACCAAAATACAACCACCGCGGGTAGAACCAGCACGATGGGCCGTTAATGCACCGCCCATGCGTAGATTTGGGTAAATAACAGTGAGGAATATTTAATGTTTACAAAAGAACAGATTACATCAGTCCACCCTGACTATGCGGCTAACATTGAGCGATATCGTTTTTATGCTGATGCATACAGTGGCGGAACAGAGTGGGCAAACGGTGAGTACTTATACCACTACCAATTGGAAACAACAGGTGAATACCAACAGCGTATAGCAGAAACACCATTGGAAAATCATTGCCGTAGAACTGTAGATAGTTACAGTAGTTTTATATTTGGCGGTAATGTAGAAAGAGATTATGGATCAATTGCTAATAATCCAAACTTGGATCCATTTTTAGCAGATGCAGACTTAGATGGTCGTAGTTACACCGCCTTTTTAAGAGAAAGCCTTAAACAAGCCAGTATATACGGAAGTGTGTTTATTGTAGTGGACAAGCCAAGTAATAATGCAGGCACAAGAGCAGAAGAATTAGCACAAGGTATAAGACCTTATTTGAGTTTATTAAGTCCAGAAAATGTAGTTGATTGGCACTATCAAAGAATGCCAAATGGGCATATGACACTAACATATTTAAAAGCCATTGAAGAGCGTGCAGAAGATTATGTATGCTATATTATTTTTACACCAGACACAACTATGCGTGTAAAGTACTACACAGACAGCGAACAAACAGAAATCTTAACTGAAGTTCCAAACGCACTAGGTGAGATTCCTGTGGTAGTACTATACAACAATAGATCATGGAAACATGGCATAGGTATTTCAGATATTGCTGATGTTGCTGATATTCAGAGAAGCATTTACAGTGACTACAGTGAAATTGCACAATTGATTAAATTAAGTAATCACCCTACTCTAGTTAAAACACACAGCACTGAAGCCAGTGCAGGAGCAGGTGCAATTATCACAATGGATGATAATCTAGATGGCAATCTAAAGCCGTACTTGCTCACACCATCAGGGCAGAACATCAGCACACTGTTAGACACTATTGATAGAAAGGTTGTTGCAATTGAAAAAATGACACACCTTGATAGTGTTAGCGGTCAAAAAAGTGCTCGTAGTGGCGTTGCAATGATGATAGAGCAAAAGGCTCTAAACAGTTTGCTCGCAGACAAAGCAAACAATTTGGCACTAGCAGAAGAGCAGATTTGGCGCCTATGGTGTTTATGGGAAGGTACTGCCTGGGATGGCGATATCGCATATCCAGATAGTTTTGATACACGTGACAGAACACAAGACTTGATGAACCTAAAACTAGCAATGGAAATTGGTGTAACAGATCCACAACTATTGAAGCACGTTCAATCAGGTATTGCACGAGCACTTATAGATGACACTGACCAATTAGCAGAAATATTGGAAAGTATCGCTGGATTTGAACCACACATAATGATCAGCCCAACTGGAGAAGCAGAGGTTGCTGATAGCCAAGCAGAACACCTAGCATTAGGCGAAGCAGGATATAAACACGAAGGTGAATAATGCCAAGAAAACTTGGAAGCACTACTGGCCCGCACTATTACTGTGAAGCAGACAAAGAGTACTGGCAAGATTTGAAAGTTTCATTCAAGAATAAGCCGCCACATATAGGTTATAAAAGAATCGTAAATCAATACAACGATCCAATGTGGATTGTAGATAAACGCTTGAGCAGTAGAAACCACATAGAACACCTAACCTGTTATTATCCAGAATTCAACAGACACAATACAAGCCACGGCCGCTTCAGCGGATTTCGTGCATTAGATATTTGTAGCAGTTATGGTATAAGCAGTAGAG
>Ga0070754_10002865_pt1 | contig 12446 bp, 25 predicted proteins | sample VirMetDEL_Sep_01_FD_75181 | JGI IMG/M metagenome (GOLD analysis project Ga0070754, IMG submission 75181) | Aqueous microbial communities from the Delaware River and Bay under freshwater to marine salinity gradient to study organic matter... | ecosystem: Environmental > Aquatic > Marine >... | reverse complement strand
TCATAGTACGCCATAGAGTACAGGGCTTCAGCCTGTTCTTTTCGTTGTTCATCGGTCATGCTTATTCTCCTTTCTGATGTAAACAATGTAGCCTGTTTAGCTGAATCTGTCAAGAAGAAAAGTGAATATTTTTTCAGTTAGCTATATAATGTTGCTTAGAACTTGGCAAGTTGCGGCCACTGGATCGGTATGCTCTCTAAAGATCCCTCCACAATCATCATCTGTAGCAGCCCAACATTCAAAATCTAATTTGGATACCTTCACAATTGGATATTTGGAGCAATGAGTATCATAACACTTTCCAAAAATAAAAGTATGAGAAGAATCCTGTTCTTTGGTAAAGAGAATTTTGAATTCTTCATTTCTGAATTTAAACTTGATGGTCCCATCTTTGAGGATCTGGTATCGGACGGTAAAGGTCGCGCCAGTCCAGTTTTCTGCGTTAAAGGTGACTGTTTTTGTCTTCATGTGGTTCTCCTTTCTGACATTAATAATATAGCCTGTTTGATTGAATCTGTCAAGAAGAAAAATTAAATCTTTTTTGCTGTTTGGCGAATAGCCAAATAAGAAACTAATATAATGACAAAATGAAAGATTATGGTCCCAGCACCACCATAACCAATTATGCACCGTGTTAGCTCCAATACCGACATAAACGAAGCTGTGAGCGACATGAGGACGATAAAAAAACTAACACAGTGCATGGTGTGGTTACCTCAAAAAAGCAGTTTCAAGCGGTCATAAGAGCCTTGTGAATATCGGAATTGATATCCCCGCTTCCATCACCACGGTTACCGATCTGAGCAGAAGCATAGGTCCAAACTGCTGCCTGAACCATTGCAGGGGTCCAACCCAGATTACCGGCGACCTTTTGAATTGTATCGGTGTAAGGTTCGGAAACCGTCTTTGTGGTCACCCGTCCAGATTTTTCACTTGGAAGGCCAACAAATTGACCCATCCATGTATCCAGCGTGACGACATTCTCGTTTCCAAGCAGGTTCTCGGTGAAACACCGAGTTTTCGGGCCGAGTGTAGAAGTATCTCCTGCAATAAGCGCCTTGATGGTGGCTTTTCGGACGCTACCCATCAAACCGGGCACAGAAGCCACAGAAATTTCGATGTTCCCATCGTTGGCTTTCAAAGCCTCCATCACCCTGATCGTGTGTCGGATGTTCATCCAGACCTTCACTTGTGGCGACGTAGCTCCCATGACAATATAGAAGGTTTCCCGGTGATATCCCTTTCTCTCAATCAGAAGATCAAGAGCGGTGCGAGCGTGTGCATACCAGTCTTTACCCTTTTGTCCGCGAACAGCAGCAGTCCGAACCAGAAGGTAGTTTGAAGCTCGTTTAGCAGCGTCAAGAGTCATCTGAGAAGCCATTGTCCACCTCTTTATTGTAGTTGTTTCTCTCTCTCTGACATTTTCAATATAGCTTGTTTGGCTGAATCCGTCAAGCAGAAAATTGAACTTTTTTTCTATCCGAATACTACCTCGCTGAAAAGCCCAATCTGAACGATTGCGTCTGCATCGGAAGCATCGAAGTCATAGTCAAAGCTGCGATACTCACGAAGATAACGGCGACGAGAAGCCGGATGCAGCCCTTTCACATCACCGGTACGAAGTCGTTGGAAAGCCAGCTTGATAGTGTCGGTGGTAACCTCAATTTCATCATCTTCGTTATCGAATGGGGCGATAACTGCGCGGCTTTTGCCATCATAGGACAGAACATTTGACCAATATTGTATCCCACCTTCAATCGCGGTAATCAGAACATCGGAAAGGAACTCAGTCATGTCCACCTCTTTGTTATTTCTGTCTGACATTTTCAATATAGCCTATTAGGTATGGGTTGTCAAGAACTTTTTTTTACTTTCCAAAACATTTGTTGAAAAGGTAGATACAATCCTCAACATCTTTCAGAGCCCGATGTGCCCCTTCGCGGGTCATGTTCTCATCGTTGTCTCGGATTATGTCCATTCCAAGCCGCTTATGACCAAGCATGTAAGCAGCGCATTTGGTGTCAAACACTGGTCGAAGCGGCAATCTCACACCATATCGGAGACAAGCAGCCTCAATGAATCTCATGTCAAACATCGGATTGTGCCCGACGATCATGGAGTCTTTAAGAATGTCTCTGATCTCAAGAGAAAAGTTTTTATCCCAGTGGATGGCCGAATGTGCCCACTCTTCCTCACAATAGCCATTTATTTCTAAGGCTCTGCTTGAAGCAGTCTGGATGCGTTTTGGAAAAATTTTTGCTTCCATTTCCAGCGTTCGAACCCCATCTTCAATCACAATGATTGCGATCTCGATAATCTCATGTTGTTGATGGTTCAGCCCGGTGGTTTCGGTGTCCAGAAATACCAGCTTCATTTTCTCTCTCCTGTCTGACATAAACAATATAGCCTATTGAGTACGGGCTGTCAAGAAAAAAATTGAAAATAAAATGCATACTATTATAATCCGGTATGCAAGCGGGAAAAAGATTGGCACCTTACAGATTGGCATATTCAGATAGGTCTATTTCACCCTATCATATATGGCTCACCGAACCATAGCCGCTGGATAGCGACCGTTGATGTTAAGATTGAAGTATCGACCAGCGGAATCTGCCGAAAGAAGCCCGTCAAACACAGAGCGGGACACACCCTCATAGATGTAGGTCTTTCCATTTACGAAGGTGATAGTCATGTCACCATCGGGGGAAAAACTTGCCTTGCGAATCACGCTGCTCTTGATATCCTTACTCATATTACACTCTCCTTTTTTGTGTTGTACGCTTCTTTCAGGGCAGAAGCCAAGCCCAGCGGAGATAGTGGGATTCGAACCCACGCACGACCTATAATCGCCTACCGGTTTAGCAAACCAGCCTCTTCAGCCTCTTGAATATATCTCCAAAGTTTTTTCTGTCTTACCCTTCTATTATAACCGGAAGAGTGCGGTCTGTCAAGAACTTTTTTTTGCCTTTTTCAGTAAAATCAATAAACTGGGATATTCCCCTACAGTCTCTCCTGTTAAAGAACGGTACAAACTCGGATCTCCGTCTTCATCAAAACCAACAACAAAACAGATGCCGTACTTCTTCTTATAACTCCAAGCTTCATACTCTACAATATCTCCTATTTGCAAGTCGCCCTTCCCTAAGGTTTTTTTTTGTGATATGTGTTGTTCCCAATCCATATGCTACCTCTCGCTGATGTTTGTAATATAGCCTGTCTGATTGGGTCTGTCAAGAAGTTTTTTGTTTTTTTTATCGAATCGGCTTGTATTGGAACTTGCCATTGCATTTACGGCAGATGAAGTGGGCACCAGCCCTGATGTGCTTTGAAGTTCTCTGCCGATAATATGTGGAACAACCACAAGTACCGACAAATTTGGCACCCTGAGTAGGGATCTTGTAGTCGTGGCACCGATGATTTTTGCTCTCCCCGGTGATTTGGCGCATTTTACGCTGAAAATGGGCACCATGACCAGTTTCGTTATGTCTGAGAGCGCACCAAAGGTGGACCATTTCATGAATCAAGGTTCTCTCAACCTTTTCACGGTCCCAATCATTTGCAGCAAAAACTTTTGCCGACAAGTCGATATGCCCGCCAATGATGCTTGGTCGCCATGAATCACGCGATCTCACATAGGCAATCTGCCCAGCACGGCGCACAGCACGATGGTTCCATTTTACAGATACGTTCTCACCGAGATCGGGAAGGCGAAAGTCGAAATGCTGCTCATTGAGTGCGTTATACATCATTTGCAGATTGAAGTTTCGCATCATGTTACTCTCCTTGCTGACATAAACAATATAGCCTGTTTGATTGGAACTGTCAAGAAGAAAAATTAGAAAATTGATTTCCAACCTTTACCGTCATTTATATGGAGTTCCGTGATGCCCTGAGAGGCTTGAAAATTATAATACATAGCCTCCAAGAGTTCATCATCTTTGTATGCTGTGCCTTCAAGGTAGACAACCCCATCATCATCCAGAATACGAAACTTAACAATTGGCAAATTTGCACTTGTAAGTTCCCACTGTTGGCAATTGGCCCAATTACAAGGCTTGAAGCAAGGAATCAGGTCTTCACTATCTGAATCCCAATCAATTACACGGCGAATGATGTACGCTGCTTGCATTACTCACCTCTCTTTGATGTTTAGAATATAGCCTGTTTGATTGGAACTGTCAAGAAGAAAATGAAAATAAAATGCATACTATTATAATCCGGTATGCAAGCGGTGAAGGTGGGCAAGGTAACTTCTATTGTTGTTTGAGGGGCGCTAACCAGCGCATCTTCCAACCCACCCTATGCATTGATGGAGACGGGATTCGAACCCGCGTCGTCAAACAGAGATAGCTCTGCCAGTTTTACCAATGGACTGAGCGTGGCACGAACCTCCACTCATACTCAGCCTCCAAACTACTCCATCATATACTTAATCAAGCCCGTCAAGTATACCATCCATTGGGATCAAATGCATCATCAATATGCATTTTATCAAATGCATCATCAACAACAGGTAAAGGAAAGAAGCCAATCACTTCATATGTGTATGAGTCTCCATAATCAAACCCGTCAAGTATGCCATCCATACAATCAAGAAGCCATCCCTGTGCAAACATTTCAGCATCTTCTTTATCTTCGAAGGTTCTATTGAAATATCCAGAGCAATTGGTTGCTTTCCATCGGACTCTATAGCGTTTGTCGCTCATGTTCACACCTCTCTTTGATGTTAGTGATGTAATGTGATTTGTGGTGGTTGTCGAGAAAAATGAACTTTTTTTTCAGTCACCAAAAAGGTCGATCAGGGCGGCAGAGATCGCAGCTATCAAATAGCTAGCCGTAAACCCAATAATAGGCATAATAATAAGGAAGTTGTCAATGCTTCACCTCTCTCTGTTGTATATACAGTAATATGATTTGTGATGGTTGTCAATCAAGTTTTTTCTTTTTATGTTTTCTCGGATACTTTGAGGGCACCCACTCGTCAGACGGGAATTGTTCACGCAAGGAAGCGATCTTTGCGCGAGTCATTTCATCCTCATATTTGATAGAACGATCAAGCCACTCGGCGGCGGCGGCATGAATGGAACCATTGATGATATCAAATGCATCATCAACAAGCTCTTCAAGGATCTCAATACGTTGTTGGTCCGTCATGCTCTCACCTCTCTTTGATGTTAGTAATGTAATGTGGTTTGTGGTGGCTGTCAAGAAAAAAATGAATTAAATTATTTCTCGTATATCTAACTCACTAAACGGCAACCAGCCAGCCCAATGAGGATCTGATTCTGGCTCTAAAAGCAGACAAAGCCCTTTAAAACCTTGACAAGCACCAGCACTCAGCACAAGATACTTTTTACCATGCTTATCAAGGATGTCGATAGTACGGGAACTGGCTGTGTTTTTTGCAGTTAGTTCCACTATAATCGGTTGTCTCACTTATCGAACCCCGATTTTCTGAAATATTCTGGATGGAGGACTTTATCGGCAACATCGACAGCATAACCGACATGCCTTGATGTCGTTTTAGACACATATTGCCCACCAACAGAACGATAATTTGCGACAACCTTTGTATCACCGATGGTTGCCCCAATGATGAGTCCATAAGACCACAGCTTGTCGCCATCGGTCATAAGGGCGGAAGGCCCGCCAGATGAACGAGAATTGGCCCAATCTCGGATAATTTGTTTTGTAGTTGCCATCCTTCACCTCTCTGTTGATGTTAATAGTTTAACTTATTCTGATGAGCTTGTCAAGAAGTTTTTTATTTATTCTTAGTTGATCCGGTAAATGTAGACGGAGACAAAGCGATCAGAAGAATCCCGAAAGAAGTATTCATGTTCAATCCCGTCATAGGGTGCCAGTGTCGGGCCGCGACCTTCGCTCAACTGCACATCCCGCTTGAAAGCTTCACTATCGAAATAATAACGCAGGTTTTCAGGAATCTGAGAAAGAATACAATCATCAATATAGCTGTCAAGCGATTCATTGAACAGGTCTTCTGCCTCACATTCATCCAAGAGACGGTATTCTTCGTTGCCGGAAGAGAAAATCAAACCAGTTGATGTATCTTCCGAATCATAATTGTCGTAATCCAAACCCTGTTCTTCACAGAACTTCCGAAACAGGTTTTTAAGAATTTCTTGTGCCTCACTCATTTGCACACCTCTCTTTGATGTTAGTATTATAGCTTGTTTGGTGCTGACTGTCAAGAATTTTCAGAAAGTTTTCTGTATTCGTCTGCAAGTGCAGGAGAAACATAGTAAAAACGGCTAAATTCTTTCTCTCTGGTTTCGAATCCATTGATATAACTGAATCCCGCATAGTTACCAGTGTCTTGAAGAACATCTGACAGCAGGGCACAGACCATTCGCTTTGCTTGCCAATCGACGTTGGGATTCTTGCACAGGGTGTTGACTTTGTGAAGGAGTTTTGCTACACGGTAAGTCTTGTTTCCCACTGTTCACCTCTCTTTGATGTTAGTAATGTAACGGGTTCTGTCTGTGCTGTCAAGAACTTTTTTTACGCAGGACAGTTTTATTTGCGTTTTTGGCATTCGCGCTACTAATGGTTTGGAATGCACAAAGAAGATATTCATGCAGGCTCTTGAGCATCTTTTCTTCTTGTGGTGTAAGTGCTGACGGCATTTGTACCCCTCTTTGATGTTAGTAGTTTAACTTATTCTGATGAGTCTGTCAAGAACTTTTTTATTTTTTAGCGGGTACTTTCTGCGATTTTCCGCCAATAATGCCATTCAAAGGAGTTCAAATCGAACTCCTCACAAATCCAGTCACAATGGGGGTGCCGATCACCATCGGCAAGGTTATGGATAGTTTGAGCAAGTTCTGTTCCCCGGCTATACCGGAAAACAGACCGTTCAGGCCGAATGAGGTTTTCAAGGGCAGGCTTATTGGGGTTTTCAGAAGGGGTAGTAGACATTTTTCCTCCTTGATGTTAGTATTATAGCTTGTTTGGCTGAACCTGTCAAGCAATTTTTATTTTTTTTCTGCAAGCTTTTTTATTTTGCTGCTTCTTCTTGTCGATATGGCGACCAGCCTTCTGACTACGAAGAATCATAGCGATAACAACAGGGTTTCTGGTTTTCATATCGACCTCTCTTTCTTATATTTACAGTAAAGCTTTTGAGGTGTAGGCCAAGAACTTTTTTTTATCGAAGACGAGGTTGTCACGGAGACAAGCAGCCTCGCGGATTTCATAAATTTTTCTATATTTCATAAATTTTTCTATTTTCTTGATATCACCGGCATTTGGAAGACGATAACCATAGAAGTCAAAGGCTGGATATTTTGTAATTTTGCACATTTCTGGGTTTCCATCTGGATTAATCAGAATTATTTCGCTCTTCGAAGAAGGGGGCCGATAGAAAATGTGACTAACAGCCTGCACAGTGAAACCTACACACATAACAAAAATATAATTAACACAATAACCACACGGCGACAGACAAATAAGATACCATTCCAGAAAGTCCGGCTCAACCTCGCCCAATGTAGCAGCTAAAAATGTTGGCAAAACGAGAAGACTCAACAGGAAGGTGCCCCAGCTTCGATCTCTATTGAGATACTTATGAAACCTCTGAACATTTCGACTATTGAAGTGCTTATCAGTAAGTCTTGAAGTCTTCATACTATCGCCTCTCTCTTTCTTACATTTACAGTATAGCTTGTTGGGTGTAGGCTGTCAAGCGGATTTCATAAATTTTTCTATTTTCTCGATATCACCGGCATTTGGAAGACGATAACCAAAAAGACCTTGAATGGCTGGATACTGGTAAACTTTGCACATTTCTGGGTTTCCATCTGGGTTAATCAGGATTATATTGCCAGTGTCCCACGACGGAAACGGGGGTTTATAGAAAATGTAACTAATAGTAGGCAGAAATTTCTCAAAAAGAAAGAAACTAATAGTGGCCCCCAATATAATTATCGAATCTATCCAAACTATAATAGCCGGTAGAGGGGGCGAGTAGGTATAAATAACAAAATAAATAGCAAACCCGCATATTGCTAACCAAACACAATAGAAACCGCAACCAGAAAAGTCTGAACTGGAGTTTATTTGCTGATGAAACCTTTGAACATTCTTGCTCTTGAAGTGCTTATCAGTAAGTCTTGAAGTCTTCATGTTCTTTCTCTCTTTTCTTGACTACAATGTAATGTGTCTTCTATTGTCTGTCAAGAAATTTATTGAAGACGAGGATCGCATCTTGTATATTCATCTTGCAAAGCTCTTTTTCTGTTGTTCCGCTCGCGGAACGACATATTATCGCTCCAGTAAAGCTGTTCCACATAATCAATATCGTTCCTGATATCTTGAACGCTTCTGCACCCATTAACAACATTCTGTGTTTGTTGTGTGCTTTGTGTCAAGACCTCTATTCCCAAGTATTCTCTTAATTTTTCTTCTGACTCGTTATCCCAAACACCATCGGGATCGGCACCGATAATTTCTTGGATTTTTGCAATCCTTTGCTCTTCTGAAAGTTCGGTTTCTTCCTCCGTTTCCCCCTCCAATACAGCTTCATAAATATATTCTTGATAATAAACTTCGCATGGCTCATTATTTAGAATTTTTGAAGTGACAAACGAACTTATATTGCTATGATTCTCCGCAGCCAGAAGGCTGGTAGCCATACAGACAACTGATACGCCAGCCGCAAGAACTCCGACCATTTTGTTAAAATTGTCCTGTTGCATCTGTTCGTCTCTCCGTTTCTTATATTTACAGTATAGCTTGTTGGGTGGAGGTTGTCAAGTAATTTTTTTATTTATTCTCAGAACTACATATGCCTGCCGCAATGAGAGAATACGCAGTGCGGACATAAAATCCTTGAAGTTGCCAAACTGTGCCAGAATCTATTAGAGTCTGCCACGCTTCGATCACCGCGTCTTCTCTGTGATCACCTGATTCAATCACCATGATAGCTTCAAGATCAGTCATGCATCACCTCTCTTATTGATGTTTACAATATAGCCTATTCTGATGAATCTGTCAAGAACTTTTTTGATAAATATATATTATCTCGTTAACTCCGAGATAATATCATCACCGTTACACACTTTGCAAGGAAGAAGATTGTTTGCATTTTCTTCGATCCAAGCTTCATCTATGTCAATTTCTTCAGCTTCTTTAATAGTTTTGAGATATCGACATCCGTGGTTATGAACCTTGCCTGAACCGTTTTTAGAACGAACGACGGTATTGCCGATCATGTCAACAAAAATTTTCTTAATAATTTCTTTAGTGAAGTCAATTTGAAAGTTTGTTTCCACGATCTCTTGAAAATTATATTTCTTTTCGCGGGCAGCATTGACCTTTTTCATGAGTTTGAATTCGTTGATATCTCTCCACATGCCCAAATTCTCCTGTTTAGCTGCGAATTCAGCAAGACGATACTGATTCAAAATATCATCCTCAATCGGGAAAAAATCAACCAATTCAGCATGACCCTCTGAAAGCATCATCTGACCCAAAAGTACATCATCAATTACGATGTGCCCGACAATTCTTCCATACCTATCGTTAAACAATCCATATTGTTTAAAACTTTTTTTGTCCAAGAACACCTTAAAAGACTTACCTGACGCTATAAATGATTCTGCCGCTGCGGAGGCTTGAATACCCCAATGTCCGAAACCCTTAGTGGGATGGCAGACTTCTGGAGTATCAAAGCCCGCAACACGCAATCTAAAAGTATTGCTATCGACACTGACAAGAAAAGTATCCCCATCAATAACTCTGATAATCTCGCACTCAACGGGCTCAACCCCAATAGGAGGACTAATTTGGAGATCGATAGCTTTTTGCTTACAAATTTCAATCTCTCGATGAAGCCTCTCTTGGATTGAAAAAGGTGTTTGTAAGCGATCTTTCTTGATCAGACTTGCCGCAGTAGTAGTAACCGGCTTCTGCTCAAATTGAGCAATTCTTTTCTTATTAAGCTTTTCAAGCCTCGTAATATAACCTTTAGCCCGACTTAGATAGCGACACGAAAGTCTGCTGAATTCGGGATCTTTCGAAAGATCACTCAATTCACCATAAGAAACTCCTAAAAGATTATTAATATTAGAATCCAGTTCATTTATGAGTTTTTCATATTCTGAAGAAAGTGACTGCTCAATACTCTTGCGATGCCTCGCATAATATGCCGAAAGTGTTTCATTGCGCTTCGCATATTCTGTCGAAAGTTTATCCCTTTCTTGAAAAATTTGTTTCTGAGCATTTCGCTTTTCAAGTTTCACAACAATTGAAGCAGAAATAATGCTGACAACGCTGATTGCGATGCTCGACATATAAGGGTTCTCGAAAAAATATTCAATCATTGGATACCTCTCTGTTTCTTACATTTACAATATAGCTTGTTAGGTGTAGGCTGTCAAGAAGAAAGTTGTGATTTGTCAAAACCTACGGGCCAAATGGTATTCCGACTATAATTGACACCTTCAAGATTGGCACCCATCAGATAGGCACCTTTCAGATCGGCACCTTGAAGATTAGCACCTTCCAGATTGACTCCTCTCAGATCAGCACTTCTCAGATAGGCACCTGCCAGATTGACACCTGCCAGATTGACACCTCTCAGTTTGGCATGTGTCAAATTGGCACCTTCCAGATTGGCACCTTGAAGATTGGCACCTTGAAGATTGGCAAATCTCAGATAGGCATATGTCAAAACGGCACCACTCAGATCGGCACCTCTCAGATCGGCACCTCTCAGATTGACACTACTCAGATCGACACCTTGAAGGCCATTTTCTTGATAGAAACAAGCCAACATTTGTTTGTCACTGAAAAGACCTTTTTGTTGGGCTTTAAGCCAAAAAACCTTATTACCACCAAGATGAAGACCAACAGGTTCTTTCTGCCAGTTTAAAAGCAGTTTACCTTTTTTCATGACTGGCTCCTGTTTGATGTTTGTATTATATCTGGTTTGAGATTGTTTGTCAAGCAGAAAAATCAATTAATTTAATCTTCCTGCTTGAACCTTCTTTTCTCAACGCTTGATGGCAATAACGCGCTCATTTGTCGAGAAATACGGACGCTGTGCGTATTCTTCCGTTGTCATCCACATTCTCTGGCATCGACTGGAAACAGGCTTTGGAGCCATCATATCGGTGAGGATGATGTGACCGTCAAAGTCACGCTCGTTGACATACTTGGTTGGAGGGTCAAAATCAGTACCTCCGCACATCACACGCTCCCATGTCCGAGACTGCCCCTTCTTCCAAACATACACAAGACTTTCATCAACGCGAGTATCAAAGGGGATAATTGTGAAGGTCGCCAGTTCTGAAAGCTTGTTCAGTTCTGTGAAGAACAGAGCCAACATCCCATCGTCTACCGATCCGCTCTGATCGATGCTGATAGCAATCTTGGCATGGCGACGGACTCGTTTACCCGGATGAATCTTGGGAAAACGGCGATTGATCTTTCGTGGCGTTGAACGTCGATCAGAGCGTTCTGAGGTCTTCACAAAGTATCGAAGGACAGAGCGCCAATCGACACTTGACTTTAAACCTGCCATAATTTTCTTTCGCATATCTTGCGGAATAGAACCCCAGCCATTTGCCCTTTCGTTCGCCTCTTCTGCCGCAGCCTTCATGTTCTCGCGGAGTCGCTGCTTTGCGATCTCCATAGCATCCTTTGACTGCTGATTATCGGCTTCTCCAAAACCATCATGACTATCGAAAGAATCGGTATCACCGAATGAATCTCCGGGTTGCCCTTCTCCACCTTCGCCCTGTGCGCCTTGTTGCTTTTGCTGCTCTTCGATCATATCCTTCAAAGCAGCAAGATAATACTCGTATGTTTCTCCAGCAGGCAGCTTCTCAAACATACCCTCACCCGGAAAACACCCCTTCATAGGCTGACCATTGATAGGTGGCCCCGGTTCTGATTCAGATGGAAGTTCCCCGACAAGATGAGAATTGATGGCAAGATCCATAGCGATGTTATCGATCTTTTTAAGCCCACCCTCTGGCTTTCGGGTTGTGACATGTTCCAGAATGATATGGTAGAATTCATGCTTTAGAACACCAAGAAGATGCTTGTCTGACAAAGCACCCATAAATTCTGGATTATAGAGCATTTCGAATTGCTGAGTCCGAGGGTTGACCATCACGCCAGCAGTAGGAATCTGGTTTGTAGGTCGTTTTTGGATGCGACGACTGAAAGCCGCAAAGAAAGGCTCATCTTTCAGAAGACGATAAACGTGATGCGAAAGATTGAATGACATGTGGCTCTCCTTGTTTGATATATTAACTATATCTGGTGTTGGTAGAAAAGTCAAGGATTTTGATGAAAATAGTTTGTTGTTTAGTTTGAATCTTGATTAAGGTCAGAAATAATTTCTGCCACCTCTCCTACCGTCAGTTTTCGGGCTTTCTTCCTCTTCTTTGTCTGAGCCCTCATCAAAGTCTTATATC
>Ga0070754_10002864_pt1 | contig 12447 bp, 10 predicted proteins | sample VirMetDEL_Sep_01_FD_75181 | JGI IMG/M metagenome (GOLD analysis project Ga0070754, IMG submission 75181) | Aqueous microbial communities from the Delaware River and Bay under freshwater to marine salinity gradient to study organic matter... | ecosystem: Environmental > Aquatic > Marine >... | reverse complement strand
TTTCTTTATATTCTTGTATCCAATAGTTAGAAAGATTACCTTTAAATCGTGTAGAACAGTAATTTCCAAGTTCTGACACTAAAGGCGCAATCTCTTTAGAGAGAGTAGGGCTAAATTGCTTAACCCTATTTTCATTTTCTAAATAAGAGGAATAATTTTGCCCATTATATTCCAATTCATTATATTCAAATTCTTTTCTTATTTGTTCTAGACTATTATTATGTAATCCATAATATATAGGCAATGCAAACAAGTATTTATAATTATTATTCAATATTAATTACCCCAAATATATCTGATATATTAGTAGAGGCCATTACAGCCTCTTCTTCATTATTTTCATTTAATCGAGTTCCTATTTGATATTCATTAGGAATTATTCCTGTATCAATATAATCTAGCCAAGCAAGTCTAAAAGCTTTTAGTCTACTTTGTTGATCTTCAGTAAGAGATTCCCACCACAAAGGGGTAAGTTTGTCTATTGTTTTTTGAAACATTAGATATCTTATTTCACGTCTAAGTAGTGCATAGTCTGTAAGATCTTCCCAAGTATCGCCCTCCCCTAAGAAACCCTCTATATCTTCTAGATTATTAATCTTAATGATATTAGTTATTTCACTATTGGAATTAATAATTTTTATTTTAAAACCATTTGGTTTAAACTTATTAAGAGTAGTGTTAGATAATTGATTAAAAAGAGCGTTATTAAAAGCTAATTCATATGGAGTTAAATTTTCATTAAACATATAATTTCCTTACAACTTTAAATACAAAAACAGACCATCGCCACCATCACCGCCTTGAACAATTCCTCCGCCTCGACCACGAGCACAACCGCCGCCGCCGCCGCCATATTGAGAGCTACCACCATAAACGTCTGGAGTAAAATTAGAATTAGAGTCACTTCCTCCTGATCCACCTGCGCCTCCCCCTCCAAAAACACTATTGCCCCCAGAGGCAGGGTAAACATTATTAGTATCAGCTCCAGGAGCACCAACAAGGCCTCCTACAAAACTATTTGAATTATTCACAGTAGTATTATACCAGTTAAAACTAGTTGATCCTGTATTCCCTTGATCATAATTACCAAAGTAAAGCCCCGATGTGCCACCTGGACCAAGAACATTTGGTTGCAAAGATGGGCCAAACGTGCCGAACCTGTTATAAGTTCCATTAGCGGCGGTATTACCTGCATTAGCTATTCTTGTTCTTACTGCAGAGGCTGTATTTGAGGTTGAAGGTACTGTAAATGAATCTAGAGTGTTTGTTCCAATATTACTTGGAGTCCCATAACAGCTTCCTCCTGCTGAAAAACTTGCTGTATAATAGGGTGGTCCAGTATCAACATTGCCTTGAGTTTGATTTCCTGGAAATTGAGTAGCAACATTACCTGCGCTACAATCAGATTGCCCACTTCCAAAACAATCTACAGCGCCCCCTCCTGTCATACAGCCAATAGAAGCATCCCCGCCATGACCTCCTTGACGTGCCTCGCCATCAGTTAAATTACTAAGTGCATTACCACCATTACCGCCTGTGTTTTGACCGCCTCCATTACCTCCATAGGCACGAAGAAGGTATGTGTTACCATATCTTAAACTTGATTCTCCACCAGCATTACCAGGTTGATTATTTCTGATGCTACCGCTACTTGTACCATTACCTCCTGCACCAATAACTATTTTAAAGCTACCACCGTTGTAGGTATATTGGCCTATAGCGAAACCACCAGCACCGCCTCCAGAAGCACCGTTATGGCTCTTTCTGCTGTTGCTAAGAGATGCAGTTGCGCTATTACTGCCGCCAGCACCGCCACCGCCCATAATTGCAAAAACATATTCCCCAGTACCGCCAACAGGAACAAATGTATTTGTGCTAGAAGTTACTGTTTGGACTCCAGAATCAATAAGCGCAAGTCTTTCTTGACTAAAATTAACAATAGTTCCCGCCATAGTAATAGTACCATTACCTGTAGGATTAAAACTAATATACTGAGCTGAATTAGACTTACCTACCGCAAAAGCACCGTTGCTAGAAGCATACATACCTTGTCCGCTATTTAAGGCACCAGTATTGCTATTGGCAATAAGGGTTCCCGCCTTAAGATTTGTACCCTGAATAGATCCTCCTGTAATTTGGCCAATATTACTACTAAAAGTAGAAAGTCCATTGCTTAAATCAACAGCATTAGAGGAGTTTGCAGTACCAACTCTAAGATTGTCTGTATAGATATCACCTGCATAAACATAGTTAGTAGCTACCGAATCAGCAATAATAGAAAATGGAATCCAATTTGCGTTGCCACCATCATATCTATAAATTTGACCGCCAGAGATATTTGTAGTATTACCTACAACATGAAACACACTACCATCTACTGTATTAGTATTATTCGTAGGTAATGCATTACCAGTCTCTACTGTAATTTGACTATCAGAAAGAGCGTTTACTTGATTTGTTAAAGCATCAACGCCTGTTAATTGACCATCTGAGGCTGCTGCATTTGCAGCTGCATCTGCAGTATCACTAATATATTGATTTAGATTAGTAGTATTACTGGCAGATACTATAAGCTGATCAGCAGTCAATGTTCCAGTAGTAATATTACTACCATGGATAGTAGTAGTACCCATACCACCTTCTGTATTAATATCAGTAAAACTAACAATTCCATCAAAGTTAATTTGTTTTCCTGGAGTTGAACCTGTTACTGGTCCTGTAGTAGTTGCTTCACCTGTAGTGTCTGTAAAAATAATATCACTAAACCAGAAATCGTTTGTACTATCAGCATCAATTGTCGGCTGCGTTGTTGTCCAACCTGAATTTACCCCTGTACCTGAAGTATCTATTGACACAGATAAAGTGTCCCAAGTTATTGTTCCCGAAGGTGGATTACCTGCAGTAGCACTTTCATTATATACTCTTGTAACTTGATATCTAGGTGCAGGATTACCTTCAGCACCGAGTATTGCGGGATAAGCTCTAGTAAGATCATTTTCTGGAACTCCAGGATATTGCAAGTCTACATTTCTATTTTCTTTATCAAGCCCAGTAGCTTTAGCAGTAACTCCGTATACAACACCTACTCCAGAAGGAACATAGGGTTTCCAACCTGAAGGTGGAGTTAGTGTACCTTGGTCAAAAAAGTTATAAGTACCACCTGTTACTGCTGTACCTGTAATATCAGTTGTTGATCTTTTATAAAGAGGAATAGTTATTGTAGAGGGTGCAGTAAGAGTTATAAAATCTAAAACTTTTGTATACTCTGTAGCATCAGAAACACTAGGACTACTTCTAATAGGCAAAGTAGGCAGACTTTCTAGCTGAATAGATGTAATTACAAAATGAGTGTCAGTAGATCTTAAGGTATAGCTCTGATTATTTGTATCTTGATTAGGTCCATCTGCATAAATTTTTGCAACTAATTCTCTGCCTGAAAATTCTAAAGTATAGTTTATAGAAATAGCTCTAGAAGATATTGCACCACTGCTTGATACCGCCCTTACACCAAAACGGTAAGTTCCTGCTTGTAAACCTGGAACTTCAAAAGAGGTTGTATCTTTTGATACAAACCCAATATCATTATATTGTCCAAATTGACCTAATGTTTCATCATATTTACTTATTTGTAAAATATAGTTAATTACAGAAATATCATTAGCAGGATTCCATGTTAGAGTTCCTGACCAAGTACCCAAAGTATTTATTAGACTACTATTAAATACAACATTACTAGGCGCACCTATTCTAAAATCTGGCCTTCCTGGATCTCCTATTGGAACATAATCATCCTCAACATTCCATTCAAAAGCAAGCAAATCTACAAAATGAGCCTCTACTTTTACAGTAAAGTCTTGATTAATTTCAATACTATTTACTTTATAATATTTAAAATCTGTTTGAGAAGTATATCCGAAATTTGTACCTGAAATATTATTTCCAGTAATACTTTTATGGACTTTAATATAATCTCCAGGCTCTAGGCCTAATGCAACTTTAGTTGCAGTAAAGCTTAATGTATGGAAAGTTCTAGATTGTCTAACAGTAAATTCAGCATAAGCTTGTGCATGATAAGGATCTGTAACACCATTGAGATTTAAATCAATAGTCATAGGTTGACCATTATCTTGATTTAATAAGGTATTATATGCAGAAGAACCCTCTAAGGGCCAAGTTACACTATTTTCTTTAAAGTTTTCATGCTCATCTAAAAATGTTACAGTAGCCTTGTTATAGCGCTCTGTTGCTGCTAACCAAGAAATATTAATTGAATCCCTAATAACATTATCAGAATCAAAAGTAATAACAGCCTCGGCAGAACCTCCACTTACGGAAAAATCAGATTCTGTATTAGGATAGGCTAATCGAAGTCTATATTTAACTTCAGAAGACCATGCTAGGGTTGCTAAAGGCATTGTTGACAATATTTCTTCAATATTATCTCTAACCCTTGCTTCAGAATCAAGAACAATATTACACTCATATAATGGTATAGTTCTTGTTGGCAAAGCGCTTATAGCATAACTTCCTGCAGGGTTTTCTTCAGTTCCTGTAGAGGTAAACTCGTAAACAGCCCCTGTATCTATGGCTCTATAAATAACAGAGCTATCTGGCTCATCTGTGTTTGTATTCGGCCAAGTAGAAATTCCTGGGAAATCATCCCTAGTATTAAAGTCTTCAATTGGTTTTACACCATTTACTGAACCAGCGTAAGGGGCGTTACTTTTTACTGGAGTATCACAAATAACTTTCGCTTGATAAAAGCTATATAAATCTAATCCACTATCTTCTAGATTTCTTCCAACATCAGAAGTTAAATAGTCTGCCAAAATAAGAGCAGGGTTGTTTGAATAAATTCGAGAAGAGCTAAAAGTACCATTAGAATTTATATCCCTAACCTTTTTACCTTTAACAAAAAAGGTTAAACTAGGAATATTATTGTAATTTGGCTCATCTCTATTTAGTCTAAACACGCAATCTGCATTAGCAAGTTTAGTAAATTTATTGTTATCAGGAAGTCCATTTCCATTACCTAGTGGAGCAGAGGCAGAAAGACCATTTGTATAAGTATCAATTCTATGTCTATGTTCTTTACTTCTATTATATATTTGCTCATCTACTGTAAGAGATTGAACACCTTCAATTTCACCTTGACAGATTGCGCCATTCATATTAAGAAATTCGTTTTTAGTTCCGCTTCCAAATGAAATTTCATTTTGAGAACCAAAGGTAGTACCCCCTGCAGCAACATTTGCAGGATTAGCAGAGTCTGATACATGGTGATTAGCCTCAATAAGGCCCACTGCTTGTTTACCATAAACAACAGGTATATGTACAGCCTCTCCTCTTTTATTAATTGCATGGCCTTTTCTTTTATCGGCCTCTCGTTCAAGCCTTTTAGCTTGATTAATTTGATAAGCTGTAGAAGCTACAAATACAACAGTATTTAAAACTAACTTTGGGACTGAAGTACCTAAGGCCGTTGCTATTGCTTGTAATACCATTTAAATTTTCCCCCACTTTAGCCGTATTACTGCATCTCCATAAATCTTATCAAAAGAAGTATCTGTGCTTGATTTTTGGTCCATACCGTCTTTTGATGCAATAAAAGAATTAATAATATCTAAATCAGACATTGGAGATGTTCCTTCAAAAGTAACAATCTTTGTATCAAAATCATTTACAATTCCTGGAGAATCTACCTGACCTTTATAAATGAGTAAAACGTCAGATGTATTTAAAATAGGCTGATTATTAGAATCAAAAAATCCAGCTCTAACTTCAACATCCCGACCTACTACATTATACTCAATTTCTTCCTTAAATTCATCAAAGAAATCAGTAGCAACAATACGATAAGATTCTCTATCAACAACAGATGAAAATTTAGGCGAATCATATTCTAGTATACCACTATTGGCAGTATAAACATCTTCATTATAAGTTACATCGTAAGGTAAACTAGAAAGATAATATGTTTGAGTAGCAAAGCTTAACTTAATTAAAACAAAGAAATCAATTACATCTCGATTAATTACGTTTTGTACTGTATTACTAAAAACTCTCATTATAAAGCCTCAATAATATTAATAGTACCTATATCCGATAAAACACCATCACTAAAAGTAATACCTTTAATATCAGAAATATCTCGGTAGTATCTTATTGTTGTAGAAGATTTTAAATTAATACTATTATTTGAAATATTACTAACAAGAGCTGGGTAAATATTAACAGAAGTATTACCTGTGCCGTTCAGATCCACATCAGACAACACCATATAGATTTTATTATGATTTGAAAATTTAATAAAATAACCTTTAGGTATTAGACCTGAATTTCCAGAAGTTTTAGAAACAGTAATAGAAGTACTACCTGAAGAACCTGATGCATTAATAGTACCTAATGCGGTAAGACGATCTTCTATTGTTTTTATCTGAGGCATAACCATAGTATTAGCTGAATCAAAATTAGCTATAGTATTTACTAAAAGATTACTAGGGTCTTCAGAAACGATATTAAAGCTTAATTCCCATCGTTGTGCATTCTGACCTGCTCTTTGTTTTTTAAGTGAAATTGTATCTGCATCAAACATAGGTTCGTTTGAATTAATTGTTAAAGGAGCTAAAATTTTTTCTCCTTCAAAGTAATAAGTTGCCATAATTAACTCCTTAATGGTCTCGCTAATAAGTGTAATCGTCTATCAAAAAACATATAACGACTACCTTGTTTTACTCCTGAGTTATTAGTATCAGTTGTGACCCAGTGACCATCATCCGCTATAACAGCAGAACCATCCATATAACCAATATCACCATATTGGGGTCTTAAGTCAGGACGTATTTCGTAGTTACAATATTGAGCAAAAGTTTTAAGAGTAAACCCTTTATTACGTAAAGCCAATAAATATTCTTTTGGGTTATTATACTCTACTTTAATTTCTTCTGCTTTTGATTTGTTACCTTTTAATGCTTTATCATATTCGATAAGAAAACAAAAACAGTCATTATATCCCCATGTAAACTTATCTATACTAATTGTTCTTTTATTAATAATTCTTTTTGCTTCTTTTAAAGCATTACTCATTTCTTCTTTGCTATAATACATAGATAATAACCTTTAATAATACTAGGGGATAGCTAATGTTCTTTAACGTCAGGTATTCTATCCCCTAGAAAATATTAAATTTTTTCTTTTATAAACATCCTTACAAGATCTGCCACGATGTCGCTTCGTACAATATCATCTACTGTAAACTCTACGACAGGTAGTGACATACCTGCTTTCTTGACTAACTTACAAAACTTAGTTAAGTCTTCTCCATTCTTTACATCAGATTGAGCAGGATCTCCCATTAAGATTAGTTTAGAGTTTTCACCTAAACGTGTACTAATAGCTTTCAACTCATCCATACAAAGGTTTTGAGCTTCATCTACTAGTACGAGAGCGTTTTTATAAGAACGCCCCCTAATAGTCTCGATAGGTTGTATCTCAATCTCGCCTTTATTTAACATGTATTGGTATTTGCTCTTTCCTAAAGCTTCTTCTAAAACCTCAAGCATAGGCATTAACCAAGGTGTCATTTTATCTTGTATAGTTCCTGGAAAGTGTCCAAGAGTTTTACCTGTAGGTACGTTTGCTCTAGTAAGTACAATTTTATCGTACTTTCCTTGTCGGTATAATTGGGCAACCGTTCCTGCACTACAATAAGTCTTACCTGTACCAGCACACCCAATTGTTACTACAATTGGATACATTTTAATACTTCGTATAAGTTTATCTTGTTTATCATTTTTAGGTATTACATGAAAGCCTAATTGATGAACATTGTTTTTAGTAGCGTAGCGAGATTTCTTTTTTGTCATTAATTATCCTGTATCTTCATTATTAGGATTTGCATATTGAGGCCAAATAACTTCAATACCATTATAGGTTAATTCTATGTTCTTTAATGAGTCAATATAAGCCTCTAAATCTTCAATAGAATCTGTTGTAGGCTCATTATTAATTTGTAACTTTAAATTTTTAACTAAAAGAGCATAAGCATTTACTAACAAACTATCTACTTCTTGATGTATTGTTGCAAGATAATTTTCTCTAATAACTTTTAATTCTGTATCTATTAGTTCTTCTATAACCCAATTATTATCACTAAGAGACCAAATTATTTTATGAGTTGCAAAATTGCATTCAGGTTTTTCAGGTACTACTGACCATCCTGCTAAAGAAATTATTTCTTCTGTAAAGTCAGCAGGATCTGTACGAGTACTACCATCTGGTAAAACTAATCTTTTTGGAAGTTCTTGAGGAACACTTCCTTCCTTATAATATAACACCATTAGGCTACTCCTATAAATAAAGAATCATTTGGATCAAATGAATAACCAGATCTACTAGTTAATTGAAAACAAACTCTTATAATTTCGCCTCCAGAAAAAGTATATGCTGGGCTTCTCATTGTCATTCCTGTAAACCTTGTTGAACCACTAGTTTCGGTATATACATAATATGTGCCTGAAGTTTGGGGAGCTTGTGTAATATCTGATGAAACAGGTGTTGGAAGTATATTGGTTTCATAAAGAGTTGAAATACCATCTGCCATGCCAGTATAACTAGATGATGTTAAAGTAGCCCTGTTCCATCTATTTACAGTACTACCATTAGCAATAGAGGAATATGTCAAAGCTGTTGCCGCAGATAGGGTAATAGGATAACCTGCTGAACTTTGTGCAGAAGTGGCCACTGTAGTTGTTTCATAACTTTCATTACTACTAGAGAAAATGTCTGCCCTTAAAATAGACGTTCCTGCAGAATTTAAAATTTGTATACCAGCTACAGTGTTATCATTGTAAAAAGTAGTAGAAGCAGTTACTTTACTACCTACGTAAATTCTTGCACTACCTGAATAAGTTGATGGAACAACAATATCCATTACATTGTAATAACCAGTATAATCTGTAGAAGATGGTACAATATTAGAACCAGGCCTTAGTGCTACAAAATCAGAAGTTGGATCTGGGGGAGGGGTATCAGTAATAGTTACTGTAGAGGATGTTTTAAGGATAGTTCCAGTAGTACTTAAAGATCTAATTTCTACAGTAAACGTCTCTCCTCCGTCTGAAACAAAATCTTCGCTGATAGTTATCGGAAAGGATCCTGAACCGTTAACAAAGCTAAAAGACCCCGAAATAGGAGTAATATCAGCAGAAGTAGCAGTTCCAAAATTTGCAGTCCAGTATAAAGTTGAACTAGATGATGAGTTATTATTAGGATCAGAATAAGTAACCGTTAATGTGTCTCCTTCAGCAGGAGTGCTTGAACTAAAGGTAATTGAGCCAGAAGGATTTACAGTAGTATCTAAAACACTATAATTATGGTCTGCTGTATAAATTATTGTTGTACTGCCGCCTCTACATATACCTAATCTTAATCTTAGAATTTCTGATCCTTCTGTTACGTAATCATCCAGAATATAGGAACTATCATAGTACTGGAGATATCTGTTTATACCTGTTCCAAACTTAGCACCAGTGAAATAAGAATTACCACTGTTATAAAGTGAAAAATCTGTTGCTGGATCTGCATAACCTGTTCCTGTAGTATATGTGTATAAGAAAAACCTGTCAAGAGTGTATCTGTTACCAACATAAGAAACATTAACCGTTACAGAAGAAATACTACTACCTCTTTCTGTTAAATTAGAAGATAAAAAATTAAGAACAGCCCCCTTAAGTGTTAACGTCATTTCTCCAATTATAGTCCCAGTTATACTTCCTGTTCTTATTCTAACATCAAAAGTTTCATCTGATTTAATACTTTTTAATTGAGTATTAATAGAGAATGATCCTGAATTATTTACAACAGAAAAAGAACCACTAATATATATTAGATCATTAGCACTCGTTTGATCAGCGTCCCAATAAATTGTTTGAGCGTCTTCTATCCCCTTAAAAGTACATTCTACGCTATGATCATCGCTATTTATAACAATATCATTCATATCTGTATCATCTAATCTTACAGTATGAGATAATAACTCTGGAGAGGTTGGCCAAGCACTATTCTGAGAATGTATATGTTGATCTCTTAATTCAGTTATGCCGCTAGCCTCAGAGGTTTCTATTTTTTTTAAAGATCCAATAAATCCTGAATTTCTTTTCATAATTATAACCTCTCAACTGTTATATAACCACTTCCATTATTCCACCCTAAGGTAGTTAATCCTGTTGCGCTTGCTAAAGGTGCTGTGGGATGTGTAGCATAAGTTCCAGTTACAGTCCATGTACCATCACTAGTTGCGGCATTAGCAGGAGAAAATGAATTAGTAATAAAACTACCTCCACCTCCTGAAAAAGTATTATCAGAGTTAGCACTACCATGTCCACCAGAATAGCCGCCGCCTCCGCCATGACCGCCAAACCCGCCAGAGCCACCACAACCAAAACCGCCATCACCAATATAGGCTGTGTCCTATAAAGTTCTAAATTGACCGCCGTTACCGCCATTTCTAAAAGATTTAGCAGTATCATTACTGCTTCCATAAGTATAAGTAACGCCATTAAAAACAAAACTAGTAGGTAAGTTTCTTGTATCAGTTTGAGTAGTTCCGTCTGTATAAAACCCTGCAGAAGTACCTCCGTTTAGAGTGCTTTGATAATGGGCCACATATCCACCGTCTTCGCCATAATCATTAAGGGTAGTATTGATAACAACAGATTCGCCACTATAATGTCCGCCTCTTGTTCTCATTTGTCCTCGAACTTCTGCTAAAGGAGTAGCGTTAGGCGTGCTAAGATAAGTAATATTTCTACCCATTCCACCACCTCCAGCAATAATAAGAGGTAAAGAATTAGCTAAATCATTTTCACTTGAAGAATAAGCAACAAAAGTTCCCCCTGCTCCACCAGTCCATTGTCTAGTTGAAGTATCTGCTTCATTTCTTTGACCTGCAAGCATATAAATATAATATTGAGCATCTAAAGTAAAGTCTGCCCTTAGTATAGCACCTTGTCCTTCAAAAATATTTGCATTAGTGCCTCTATTATGACAAGCACCTGCTACTGTAATTCTATAGGTTGCGGGGGTTAACCTTAAAGTTTGTATACCGTTACTAACGCTAAAAGTATTACTGTTGCTTACATACTCATTAGTAGAATAACCTGTTTGTGCAGTATATTGAGAACTTGTTGCGGGATAAATTCCATCTAGCGGCGTAGTAAAGGTAAAAGAACCAAAAAAAGATCCAAGAGGGCTTAGCCGACTAGCTTCAGTATTAAAGACACCGTCTTTCGAGAGTTGTGTGTAATCGCCTTGGTTATTACCCACACGGCTACCCGCACTAGGGTAATTATAAGCCATTAACTAATCTCCTCGTAAGAAACAATAATCTCTAAGTCTCCTGATGCACTAGCTAGGGCTGAAATTTTATCACCTTCTTCTAAATAAATTGCTGTGTCTTTACTCAGAACAACAAGAGTTGAGTTTTCAGGAACAGAAATAGTTTTAGCAAGATGGCGAGTTACAGTGCCATCAGCGTCATAAAAAGTTACTGTTGCATCTGCAGCATTTGTACCATCAACATTTGATACTATAATTGTATTAATTTTATAAATTTTATTACTACTTGCAGAGTTTGTTACAATATCTGAGCTAACAGTAGTTAATGCTGCAGTACCTGTTTTGCCACGAATATCAGTTACATTTACTATATTTGGATTTGCCATTATTATTCTCCTTAACCAAACACAATAGCCATAGCAATGGCTTTGCCTGTTGAAACTTCTGTGGCAACTTCTTTCCAGCCACTATCTACATAACCTTCTAGTCTTTCATTATCAGTATTATAACGAATCATACCATTTTCACCAGTAGAAGGTCTTTCTGCAGTAGTTCCATTAGAAATTAAAACAGCGCCTGTATGCCCAACTTTAACATCTGCATTAGTATCGTTTATTATTAAATGGTCTACATTAATATTTCCTGCTTTTGCAGCTCTAATTTTAAAATAACCGTCTTCTGAACCATCTGTAATATCTCTTGTAAAGGCTATAAAGCTTGCATAAGCTACTGCTTGATCCGCATCGTTATTTCCAGCCATTGAATAGGTATGTATCCAATCTCCGTTAGCAGGGGTTGTTGAGTCATGCATCGTATTAAATGTAGGACCAACAAAACCATCATTTTCGGCAACAAAGTCAAAACTAGGTACAGTATCATTAGTTCTTAAAAATTTTAAGTCGGCGGCTGAAGATTTAATAACGCTCTCAGAACTAGTAGAGTCGTAGTAGATTTCAAAGTAATCACTGTCTCCTAATACTATCTTTTCATCATTTTCTAAATGTATATCATTTGTAGTACTGTCTTTTAAAACAACAGTACCATCAGCATCAGGTAAAGTAATAGTACGGGTTGCTGTAGCATTTTCGGCTTGCAACTGCGTAATATAAT
>Ga0070754_10002860_pt1 | contig 12448 bp, 10 predicted proteins | sample VirMetDEL_Sep_01_FD_75181 | JGI IMG/M metagenome (GOLD analysis project Ga0070754, IMG submission 75181) | Aqueous microbial communities from the Delaware River and Bay under freshwater to marine salinity gradient to study organic matter... | ecosystem: Environmental > Aquatic > Marine >... | reverse complement strand
GCTATTGGCTGGATCTGTGCGCTGGGCCTGCTCTACAACACCATCATTGCCAACATAATCAGTATCTGGGTAGCTGTGCCAGAGGTAGATACAACGCTTCTTGTGCCCGTTATGATGGGTATGCTCGGATTGGGCGCAATGAGAAGCTACGAGAAGGTCAATTCCGTAGCACGGGAGAAATAATGGGTCAGTTGATTGACATGATAAAGCGCCATGAGGGTGTGAAGTCAAAGGTTTACCTGTGCTCCGCTGGGTATGAAACCATAGGCGTTGGCAGAAACGTCTCAGAGTCTGGCCTTGGGTTGTCTGACGATGAAATTGACTACTTATTAGCCAACGACGTTGCTCGTGTGAAGGGCGAGTTAGCAGACACTTACTTCTGGTTCGGTGCTTTGAACGAAGCGCGTCAGGATGCAATGATTGATATGTGTTTCAACCTCGGTCTGACCAGATTGCGCGGCTTTGTGAAGGCACTGGAGGCTATGTCGCGTGAGCAGTTTGACATAGCTGCTGATGAGTTTATGGATAGCAAATGGGCAACTCAGGTGGGTGATCGCGCAATTCGTGTAACGGAGATGATCCGCAGTGGTGAGTACATCTAATGCCTTTGCAGAAGTACATATTTAACCCTGGCATCAACAAAGAGGGCACAGACTACACCGCTGAAGGCGGATGGTTTGACGGTAATCTTGTTCGATTTCGCAAAGGTTTGCCTGAAAAGATAGGCGGTTGGGTTAAGTTTATTACTGCTTCTTTCAATGGCACAGGCAGAAAGCTGTTTGGGTGGACTTCTTTATCCGGCACCAAACTTTTAGGCTTGGGCACTCGCACTAAGCTCTACATACAATCAGGCGCAAATTACAACGACATCACCCCTATACGCTCTACTACATCTGCAGGCGATGTGACGTTTGGTGCAACTGATGGGTCAAGCTCAATCAACGTGACTGACACTGCTCATGGTGCAGCCAAAGGCGACTTCGTAACTTTTTCTGGCGCTGCTTCACTTGGCGGGAATGTCGTTGCTGCCGTGTTAAATCAAGAGTATGAGATCGATTCGATTACCAGCACTAGCGTGTATGTCATTACAGCCAAAGACACCTCTGGCGCAACGGTAACGGCTAACAGCAGCGATAGTGGTAATGGCGGTAGCTCAACAGTGGGTGCATATCAGATCAACGTAGGCCTTGATGTGTTTGTTGCTGGCACGGGTTGGGGCGCAGCAACATGGGGCGCTGGTGGCTGGGGTTCTGCAAGCTCACTGAGTGCTTTGAACCAGCTGCGACTCTGGTCTATGGACAGCTTTGGCGAAGACTTGATATCAAATGTGCGAGCAGGTGGTATCTATTACTGGGATACCAGCGCAAAGACGCTTGGTACAGATAGGGCTGTCAACATTTCAGCTTTGTCGGGGGCTAACTTCACCCCCACCGCCGCCTTGCAAGTACTGGTATCCGATATAGATAGGCACGTTATTGCGCTTGGCGCAGACCCAATCAATGATTCTGCAACGGCAAGAACCGGGTCAATAGACCCTTTGTTGATTGCTTTCTCTGACCAAGAGAATCCTGCTGAGTGGTTCCCAACAGCCACAAACACAGCGGGCTCTCTTCGTTGTTCTGCAGGATCACAGATTGTTGGTGGCTTGCGAGCACGGCAAGAGACACTTGTATGGACTGATGTTGCGCTCTATAGCTTGCAGTTTATCGGCGCGCCTCTCACCTTTGGTCTGAATCTAATCAACGAGGGCGTCAGTCTTATTGGCCCAAATGCTCCGATTAACACGCCTGCTGGTGTGTTTTGGATGGATAAGAAAGGGTTTTATTCATACCAAGGCGCCGTGCAGTCTGTGCCGTGCAGCGTTAGGTCTTATGTGTTTGATGACTTCAACGAAGGCCAGGCGTTTCAGGTTTTTGCTTTCTTGAACAAACAGTTTGATGAGGTAGGTTGGTTCTACTGCTCTGGCACGAATACGGTAATTGACCGATATGTTACCTACAACTATGTCGAGCAAACATGGGCCATAGGCAACCTGTCTAGGACAGCATGGCTTGATGAAGGTCTTGAAAGCTTTCCTCGTGCAGCAGGAAGCGATGGTACTAGCAACTATGTTTACTCGCACGAGACTGGCTTTGATGATGATGGGTCACCTATGGATAACGTCTTCATTGAAAGCGCGGACTTTGACTTGGGTGATGGCGAAGAGTTTCAGTTTATTCGCAGGTGCATACCAGACGTTAAGTTCACAGGTGATAGCGGCTCTAGCCAGACGATGAACTTTGTCATCAAAGCGCGCAACTTCCCCGGCGACTCATTAGCTACTGACCAAACTACGGCATTTACCGGCAGCACCACCAAGATTGATGCACGAGCTCGTGGCAGGCAGGCGGTTGTACGCTTTGAGTCTGATGATGACGGAACAACAGATGTGAGGCTTGGCCTTGGGTTCAGGATTGGCGGCACTCGACTAGATGTGCAGCCAAACGGTAGACGATGAGCAAAGTATTACGGGGCCGTTTGCCTTTTATTCAAGGCAACCAAATGGTCGATGGCGGCACGTTCAATCGAACTGTGCGCTTATTAGAATTGAGTTTGGACTCTCTTGATCCAGACGCAACGCCTTTGTTTACCAGAACGCAGCGAGATGAGCTAAAGTTCAACAGAGGCGATATTATTTGGAACACATCAATCAATGTGTTGCAGGTGTACGATGGTGACAACTGGATAAGTTTATCTCAAGAGTTACCGTACACCACTGATCCGCTTGAGGCGACAGCACTTGTGGGCTCGGTTCAAGTGATAACTAACGGCGATATAGTAGTGAGTGTAGGTTCATGACAAAACTATGCCCAAGGGGTAAAGCAGCAGCCAAGCGCAAGTTTGATGTTTATCCATCAGCTTACGCAAATGCCTATGCCAGCAAGATCTGTGCGGGAAAGATCAAAGACCCGTCTGGTAAAAAGCGTAAAGACTTCAAAGGGCCAAAGCCTAAGAGTAGCGGCACATCTGCAGCTGCCAAGAGAGTCCGCACATCTCCTGCATCTGCAAGAGGTAGGCGAGTGGTGCGCAAAAATGCCGGTGGCTTTGTTGCCAAAAGAGCTAGGATGGCAGGCGTGACATGAGCCTACAAGATTGGTTTGGCAAAGGCCCAAAGGGCGACTGGGTAGATATTGGAGCACCGAAGAAAGACGGTAAGTTCCAAGCCTGCGGGCGTGCCAAGACCAAAGGATCAAAGCGTAAGTACCCAAAGTGCGTGCCTAGGTCAAAAGCGAAAGCCATGACTGAGGGTGAGCGTCGTAGTGCAGTAAAGCGAAAGCGAGCCAAGCCTCAAGGCGTAGGCGGTAAGCCTACAAACGTAAAGACATTCACCTCGCCTGCCTCTGCAAGAGGACGCAGAGTGGTAAGAAAAGCCAATGGTGGCGAAGTGATGCGCAACCATAGAGGATGCGGTGCGATTATGTCTGACCGTCGCAAGAGGACTAGGTACTCCTGATGTTTAGACGTTACGCTGAAGAGTTCAATGGTGGTGGGGCTGTCACGGGTGGCAGATCAAAGGCCGCTAAGCGTAAACGCGACACCATGCCGAAGCGTAATAAGAAGAATTTTCGCCCTACAAAAGAAGGCGCGGGGATGACAGAAGCGGGTGTAAAAGCGTATCGTAAGGCCAATCCTGGTAGTAAACTCCAGACGGCGGTAACGGAGGACAAGCCCACAGGTAAACGTGCGAAGCGCAGGAAGTCTTTCTGCGCTCGATCTGCTGGGCAAATGAAGAAGTTTCCTAAAGCAGCGAAAGATCCTAACTCAAGGCTACGGCAAGCTAGACGTAGGTGGAAGTGTTAAATGAGTAGAAGTGATACAGCAAGGATAGACCGTGGCCAACAGTTGGTTGGTCAAGGCGTAGAAAAAGCTTACACACAAGCAGACTTTGGTAGGTTTCCTGCTAGTCCTTTAGAAGCACTAAATGCCTCCCTAAGGGTTAATCCCGCCACGGCGCAATCAGCGTTTCTTGGGAATATGGCCAACCCTCTTGCGGGCTCTTTTCAACTACAACGCATGCCTGGCGCTCAATACGCGAACTACGAAAGAATGGCGCCTAATATTGGCGGGCCACTTCAAGCCCCACAAGTGCCTGCTGGATTTGTACCTGCAGGGACTCAGCCAGAAACCATTCGAGTTTATCCTGACGGCACACCTGTTGGAGATGAAGAAGAAGAAGATGATTCTCCTATCTCAGCTTCAGATAAAGCATTAGAAAGAATAAATGAAATGCGCATAGCTCAAGGCCAAGAACCTTTTGAATCTATGGCCGAATTCCAAGCTGATTTAAGAAGACAAATTGGAATTGGCATGCCAGGAGGGTTTAATCCTTTCGGTGGCCGCTTCGCTGAAGGCGGAATTGCATCGCTTGAGCCAATGTACATGTCTGCCGGTGGGATCATGGGTGCTCTCAGCAGCCTTGGTAGCGGCATAGGAGGCGCTCTTACTGGCGCTGGTGGTGCCATTGGTAATGCTCTTGGCGGTATCGGTGGTGGTATTGGCAGAGGCATTGAAGCATTAGGTGGTTTGGCTCAACAAGGCCTTGAGAACTATCAAGCAAATCAGAAGAGGCAGGAAGAAAAACGCCTTGAAGACATGACTCGTGAAGAGCTTCTTGAATACATCAGAAGTGGAGGAAAGAAGTCTTCCGCAAGCGGTTTTAATGTTGAAGGTATTAGAAATTTATTTTCAATGGGTGGTAATGATCCCATGGAAAATGCCACGCCTCCAATCAACGCAATGACTTTTTCTGGTGGTGGCGATGTTGACTTTCCTCGCATGAACGGCCCCATCTCTGGCCCAGGAACAGAAACATCTGATGACATACCTGCAATGCTTAGCGATGGCGAGTTTGTTGTGAATGCTAAAGCTGTTAGAGGTATTGGACGGCTAGAGGGTGCTGGCAAGTCTAAAGAAGAACAGCGCAGAGAAGGCGCTCGCATGATGTATGCGCTACAGCGTGCCGGTGAAAAGGCAATGAGGAAAGCGTAATGGCTAAAAACAAATACCCAATGAAGGGTCAGGCTCAGAAGTTAGCCAAACAAGGCCGTTACGGAGACTCCATGCTGGTTCACATGAACCCAGCAGAAGTTGATATTTTAAGAAAGACCTCGCCAATTGGTGATCTGACCATCAACCCTAAGACTGGTCAGCCAGAAGCTTTTGTTCAATTCATCCCCGCCGCTCTTGCTACTGTGGGCGCTTTTGCCGGTGGCAAGTCTAAGCAACAGCAGACAGACGAAAGTACTCCTGTAGTTCAACCTTCGGCATCTCAACAGTACGCTGCCCCCGGAGTTGAGTTAACTTCCCGTCAGTTGCTAGACGCTTACTTCAACCCTCAATACGGGATGATTGGGCAGCAAATACCGATTCCTGTTCAGCAGGTTGCTGGTCTTTCGCCATTAGAAGTACAAGCTCGTAACCTCGCTGGTGGCCTTGGTGGCTTTGGTCAACAGTTAACAGAAGCCCAAAACTTATTCAGGCAGTCTGCTCGTGGTTTTGACCCACGTTCTGCAGGCGCTTTTGCAGATCCACGAGCTAGAGCTTTGTATGAACAAAGCATAGGCGCATATGACCCACGCATGGGTCAGCAGTTTATGGATCAAGGTGCCAGAGCCATGATGAGGGGCGCTGCGGAAGATATTCGTGGTGCTGAGCGGGGCATGGGCAGAGAGGCTGCTATTGCTCAAAGAGGATTGATGGATGCGGCTAGGGGCGCAGGCAGAGAATCTCGTATTGGCCAGAGAGCCATGGAGCGCGCCGGTCAAGGCATCGGTGGCCAAATTGGTGGTGCTCAAGCAGGCGCTATGGATGCCGCACAACGAGCCAGAATGCAGACGCAAATGGCAGGACAAGACCTCCGTTCTGCCGGTGAGATGGGTAGAGCTACTGCACTTCAAGGTATTGCTGGCCTTGCTGGCACGGGCGCTCAGTTCGATCCATCAGCCGTATCTAGATTCCAAGACCCGTTCACACAACAAGTTATTGATGCGCAACAAGCTGAGATTGCGCGACTGGGCGAACAGCAAAAAATTGCTGCGCGTGATCAAGCGGTGCGATCTGGTGCATTTGGCGGATCTCGTGGCGCCATAGCGCAAGCAGAGATTGGCCGTAATGTCCTGCAGCAACAAGCTAAGACAGGCGCTGAGTTGCGCTCACAAGGCTTCCAGCAGGCTCAACAGGCCGCACAGCAGGCGTTTGAGCAAGCACAAGCACGCAGACAACAAGCTTCACAAATAACTGGATCACTAGGCCAAGCAGGCGCTCAGACAGGCATCAGTGCTGCACAGCAAGCAGCGAACCTTGGATTGAGTGCAGAGCAGTTAGCTCAACGTGGCGCGCTTGAAGGTGGACAGCTTGGCCTTAGTGGTCTGACTTCTCAGGCAGACATTGCTCAACGTGCTGCACAGTTAGGCATATCCACGCAAGAGTTGGCAGGTAGGCTTGCACAGCAAGGTGGCGCTCTTGGATTGCAGGCACAGCAAGGGATTGGTGGTTTAGCTGGTCAACGTGCAGACATCGCCTCTGGCTTGGCAAGAGACTTCCAGTCTGGCCAGCAACTTGGCTCTGGCATATTCAGCGACAGAATGGGCAGGATCGCTGGCGCAGCAGGTGGCCTTGATAGAACAACCCGTGGTGCATTTGGCGATGCGTTAAGCGCATTCCAAGCTGGCCAACAAGGAGCTCGCGCAGGTGCTCAAGGTATTGCGGGCCTAGGCCAACAAGGATTTGACATGTTGACTGGGCAAATAGGAACACTTGGCGGACTAGGTGCGGCAGGCAGAGGTATACAACAGCGCGGACTTGATGCTCAGTACAAGGCTGCTACACAACAGGCCGATGAGCCGTTCATGAGACTACAGCGTGGATTCAACGTCCTTGGCCAAGGCGCTCAGTTTATGCCTGGATACACCACTGGTTTCGGATCTGGGCAGAGTCAGGTTGGAACTTATCAACAGCCTAGCACCGCTGGTCGAGTAATGAGTGCGTTATCCTTTGGATCAAACTTCATGCCATCAGATATTCGATTGAAAGAAAACGTCATGAAGGTTGGTGATGTTCAGCCTGGTGTTGGATGGTATACATGGACTTGGAATGACACCGCGAAAGCCATGGGCGTTGATGCACCAACTGAAGGTGTCATGGCTCAAGAATTAATTAAGGTTGATCCTTCAGCCGTTCTCATGGGCGAAGACGGCTACTACCGTGTAGATTATTCAAAGGTTGACCGTGGCCAAAAGCGAGCGTGAGAGAAAGATCAGCAAGGTCATGGAGGAGTTCAAGGAAGGAACTCTCAAGTCTGGCGGTTCGAGTAGAAAAGTAACAAATCCAAAGCAGGCGATAGCGATTGCGCTGTCAGAAGCAAACGCGATGAATCAAGGTGGCATGATGTACAACGAAATCATGAACAGACCCATGTTCCAAACACCGCAGATGCGTGAGGGTGGCGGCATAATGGCAGGTATCGCGCCTATCCGTGGGTATGCAGATGGCGATTTGGTTGAAGACGATGACTCTATGATTGCATCTCTTTTGGCTCAAGCCGAAGAACTTCCAGAAGCTTTTTCAAACTTAACCATGGAAGATGCTGTTGGTTATGTTAAAGAGAACCCAGAAATATTGTTTGCGGCAATTCCTGGCCTTGGTGTAGCGGGTGGAGTTGCGCTTAGATTTGGCCCAGGGGCTGCGCGAAGTGCTCTTTCTCTTGGCAGAAGACTCCTTACTAAAAAGAAAGCACCTAAAGCAACTGAAGCAGACATCATGGGAAATGTTCCAGCAAGAAAAGCGCCAAAGGGATTATCTGCGGAGCAACAAGCTGAAGGAATAATGGGACTGCCTACAAAAGCCGCTGGTGCAGCTAAAGAAGCAGTAGCTAAGACTGGCCCTGGAAAGTTCAGAAGGGCATTGGGAAGTAAAGCCGCATTAGCCACCGGGGTTGGAGGTCTTGCGTCAATACCTGTTGTTCAAGATCTTGTTAAGCAAGGGCTAGTTAGTCTTGATGATTTAACTGGCGCTTCAGATCTTTATGAAGAATACATGCCAGAATTTATAAAAGAAGGCATTAGCCCAACCGTAGGTGGCGAGCGCGCAGAGCTTACCGAGTATGCTGAATCAAGACTTCCTGAAGTAGCAACCGCCAGAAAAGAAGGCTTTCCTGAACAGCCAAAAGCTCCACCACCTCCACCACCAGATCCAACATTCCTTGATATGTTGAAGGGTGCTGGTACCCAGTTCAAAGATTTCTTGCAAGACCCAGCAAACCAATATGCTTTTGCCAAGGCTGGGCAGGCAAGCGAGGGCATAGCGCCTAGAAACTTTGCAAGTGACTTCGCTTTGGGCAAAGAAGAATACAGGCAGCTTGAGGCGCAGAGAGAAAATGATACTGCGCTGATGCGTAACTATCAGTTCTTGAAAGAAACAACAGATCTCTCTGACAAAGAAATTGTTTCTAGGCTTTCAAATGAGGCGACAGCTAGAGACGAGTTCTTAACCTTGTTTTCAGAAGCTGTTGATACTGCTGGTAGCGTTACTCCAGAACAAATTGCACAGTTTGAAGCAATAACTGGCTACACATTGCCTGAAGAAGCAAGAGTCCGCCTTGGGGTTGCAGCTGCTCCCTCTGATGATATTGACTAATGATAGTAGCCGTACCTGACGGAAGTGGCAGAACAATAAATGTCCGCACCGACGATCCTGAGTACGCTGCACGCAGAGCCGCCGAATGGGGCGCCGAAAACCCAATCGTTGAACGTGGCGCTCAGCTGGGCGAAGAAGACGTATCTGCCATAGGAGATATTGGTAGAGGTATTGGCGCAGGTCTTGTCAGCGCAACAGAGGGCATCACCACCTTGCCTATGGAGCTTCTTGGCTCTGATGAAGAAAATATTCAGTCAGTCAGAAACTTCTTCGATAAGTACAAGCCAGACACACAGACCGAGGTGGGCAAGGCCGCTCGTTTCATTGCTCAGTTCGCGGCTCCTGGTGGAATTGCTGCCAAAGCGGCAAAAGGTTTGGGGTCAGTGGGCAAGCTTGGCGCAACAGTCGGCGCAGACATAGCTGCTACCACACCAGATGTTGAGACACTCGGTGACTTCTTCGAGGCTGGGCCTACCAAGCGGATAGATACTTCTGACCTCGATGGCGCTGAGCTTGCAGCAGCAAATCTTTCCAATCGCCTGCGTGTAGGTGCAGAGGGTGCTGCTGTAGTGCTTGGTGTACCTGCTATCGCATCTTTAGGGGCAAAGACTGTTGGTGCAGGCCTTGGCGCTCTTGGCCGCACAGATTTTGCAAAAGCTGCTGCGCAAGCCATTAGAGATCCAGAGACGCCGTTCAGCGCAGTTGGTGTGAGGCCAGATCTTGAAGACCCTACGTTCATGCAAAGACAAGTGGAGCGTCTCAAGAAAGTTGGGCGCAAGTACCTAACTCAGCAGGGAGAACTGCCAGATAGGTTTACCGCTCAATACGATGCCATGCGTGTAACACAAATAGCTGCCCAAAACTCAGCGGCTAGACAAGCTGTTGAGAAGATGGAAAACGCTTTGTCTTTTGTGAACAAGAACGAAGGACTTTTCAACGATCAAGATAAGTCACAAGTGCTTGATACGTTAAACGATTTTTTGTTTGCAGAGACTACCGGCATGAAGCCTGGTGTAGGCCGTGACGTTGTAAAACTTGGCGCAGAAAAGAAGCTAAAAGAGATAGATCAAATCATTGCTCAGAACACGCCGAAGAGCTTGTTTGGTAACAGGAAAGACCTAAGCCTGTTTCAAGGTGCCAGTGATCTTAGGCAACAGATCGATGGCTTGAGCTTGTCTGTAAAAGACATATTAGAAGATGGTCTTCAAAGTGATGAAGCGAAAAATGCTTTGATTGAAACCATAGGAAACAACGAAACCTTCTATGGCATGCGTCTTTATCGCGCATTGAAAGATACCAACTACTCACCTACAGCAGAGCAAGCAGAACTTGCCGTTGAAGAGCTTGTTAAATCAAGCCGTGGCTTAGATGAGGCTGCTCAGCTTGATCAAAATCAAGCCAGAGAGTTGTTGAACAGTATGATTCAAGGCAACTTCAACAACGCTAAGATGCAACCAAGAGATGTTGTTGACTCAGCAACACTAAAAGGTGTGTCTCAAGGAATGTTGAAAGGTAGAAAGCTAGATGATCTGCCTGCAGTAAGGGACTTTCTTGGCGAATATACAGGCGCAAAAGACGTCATGATGCGTTTTCGTCCAGAACGTATCAGAGCTAGGGACATCGGTGAACAAGAAGCTGGTTTGCGCACTAAGATGGTTGAGACTGTTGATATCATGTCGAAGCACATCGCAAAGTCTCAGTATTAAAACAACTTAATTCAATACAATGCCAAGCTTCCAGAAGGTGCAAAGTTTATATTCGATACGATCCCACCAAACGCACGGCTTGGAGAGTACTCAAGAGTGGGTGCTGAATCTGGTAACCCACTTGGAGAAATTACAGCTTCTCAAAAAGCTAGGTTTGGACAGCTTGCCGGTAAGTACATAAAGAATGAATACAAAACTGCACTTGAGGGTGGTAGCGATGTGTTTGATTTGTCCAAAGGAAGCATACCACTGTATTCAACCTTCTTAGGCCTAAAGGGCGTGTCTCAGATAGCCAAGACTGTCTACAGCCCGATCACTCAAATACGAAACGCAACTACTGCAGGCTTCTTTGCGCTTGCCAATGGAAACGTTGGCAACTCAAAGTCTTTGGCTAACTCTGTATCAACAGTATTCAGCAATTTGAATCAGCGGTTGACTGGGCCAGGCAAAGCAAACATGACGCTTGCTGAAAGGCAAAAATATTACAATGAGCTTGTTGACCTAGGCGTGATCAACACTAACGCCAAGATTGGTGAGTTTGAGTCCTTGCTCAATGATGCCGCCGAAGGTACAGGTCTTGGATCAGGCGCGACTCGTAAGTTGTTCAAAAAAGCTCAAGGAATGCAGAACGGCTTTGCGGCTAAGCTCTATCAAGCATCTGATGATGTGTGGAAGACATACAGTTTTGAGATGGAACTTGGGCGTCTTGAAAGAATATTTGCCAAGAACCCAAACACTGCGCTACCTGTGTCTGATCCCAGAAACTTTACTGAGTTTGGTCCAGTCATAAGACCGTCTGAGTTAACGCCGGAACAGCTTAAAATTGCTATGAAGCGTGAAGCTGCGGAGATAGTTAAAGACACTGTGCCAAACTATGCGCGTGTTCCAGAATTCATCAAGCGTTTGCGCCAAATGCCGTTTGGAAACTTCGTTGCCTTTCCTGCTGAAATGATCAGGACTAGTGGCAACATTCTTGGTAGAAGCATTAAGGAACTAGCAAGCGAGTCGCCGGAGCTTCGTGAAATAGGCATGAAGCGACTGACTGGCATCATATCAGTCAATGCAGCGATACCGGCTTCACTGGTGAAGGCAGGAACGCTTCTCACTGGTGCGGATCAAGAGCAAATTGATGCATACAAGCGATCTATGGCTGCTGACTGGGATAGAAACTCGACGTTGATACCTGTTGCTACCGACAAGAATGGCAAGGTCACAGACTTCTATAACTTCTCGTATACCAATCCATATGACTATGTTGGCAGGCCTGCCGCCGCTGTGTTCAATGCGGTGAACAACGGTATTACGAAGGAAGAAGATTTAAGTAAAATAGCTTTTGATGCGTCGTTAGATGCAGGTGCAGAGTTCTTTTCGCCATTCATGAGCGAAGCGATTGTTTCAGAAAAAGCTTTAGACATTTTAAGAAACAACACAACGTTTAACAGACCAATTTGGCGAGAAACAGATACGCTTGGAACAAAAGTTGGCAAAGGATTTGCACATTTTGTAGATGGCTTGATGCCAGGATTCAGCCCGGTAGATCTAACAACAACACCTACATCGCCTTTCCCTGGCTCTCTATCGTTCACCCTCAGAGACTTTCCACGGGCCGTTGCTTCTGTTGCCACACAAGACGCACAACTTGGTGTTAGTAAACAAGGTTACCGTTTAGACCCAGTGCAAGAATTTACAGAAGCTTTGACTGGCGTCAAAAGCATCAAGCCTCGCACTGAGCGTGTGCTGTACTATCGCGCACTTGAAGCTGCAAGAAACGTCCGTGACGCTGCCGGTATCTTCAACCAAGTAGCAAAAACTCGTGGCAATGTTGACGCAGAGACCACCACTCAAGCTTTCATCACTGCAAACGAGCAGCGTTTCAAGGCGCTGCGCGATCTGAACATGGCCATTGAAGACGCCAAAACGCTTGGGCTTTCTACTGCTGAGATTATAAAGCCATTAAAAGAAGCCAAGACACCAAACCTAGGCATGGTCATGTCAGGTCGATTCAAAGCGTTCTTTCCAAGTAAAGAAACTATATCCATCGCTTTGCAAGGAAACGAAAACAAGCTATC
>Ga0070754_10002859_pt1 | contig 12449 bp, 12 predicted proteins | sample VirMetDEL_Sep_01_FD_75181 | JGI IMG/M metagenome (GOLD analysis project Ga0070754, IMG submission 75181) | Aqueous microbial communities from the Delaware River and Bay under freshwater to marine salinity gradient to study organic matter... | ecosystem: Environmental > Aquatic > Marine >... | reverse complement strand
TATTACTAAGTGCTAAAATCTCTGCAAGTGTATCTACAGTATCCTGCTGTGCGTCAACATAAGCTTTAATGCTCTGTTGAGTTGCAAGGGCTGTAGCACTATTGCCTGACATATCATCTTGATCTAAAATGTCTGTAACTGTAACTGAACCTGTTCCTGATAGACCATCAAACTCTATTGTACCATCAACATCTACATCGCCACTTATATCCAAAGAACTTGCATCTAGCTCTCCAGAAATAGTTAGGTTTCTTATACCTGTATAGTCTTTATTAGCGTCTAATATTACAGCTTTACTAGCTATAGCTGTACCTATTGCAGTAGAGCCTAAGTCTAAGGCGTTTATTTCACCTACAACTACTGTTGCACCGTCTAAAATATTTAGTTCTGCGGCTGTACTTGTAACTGCTGTACCATTTATAGATAATGCATCTGTTTCAAGTGTACCATCAACGTCTACGTTGCCTGATACGTCAAGTGAACCTGCATCAAGTTCTCCAGTAAGTGTAATGTTTCTAAAGCCTGTAATGTCTTTGTTAGCATCTACTACTACAGCTTTAGAAGCCGCGACAGTTCCTGCCGTAATTGTATCAATAGTTTCTAGTTCTGCTTCGGTAATTACTGCACTGCCTACGGTAAGTCCACCAACAGTTACAACGCCTGTAACACCCAGAGTTCCTGCAACAGTTGCGTTAGCATCTACATCTAAGGTGTCTACATGAATTGTCCCGTCAAAGAAACCGTCCTTAAACTCTAAAGAGCTAGTCCCTAAATCAATGTCACTATCAGTAACAGGAACAATTGCACCATCTTGAATGCGAATCTGCTCAACTGCCGAACCACTGACTTCAACAAAAACTCCCCAACGATTATTAGAACTATCTACTACAATTTTATTTAAAAAGTTTTGATCACCGATAGTATGAATGTTGCCGCCTTCTCCTGCTGTGCCGTCATGTTGATGACCCGTAGTGCCACTAACTGCGTAAGCAAAAGCTGAAACTAGTTGATTATATTCTGTATTAAAAAGTGTGGCTGTAATTGTGTCGCCATCAGAAAAAGTACTTTGTCTTGTATAGCTAGTGCCTGACATTATTTATCTCCGTGTTGAAGGCATATAATCAATATACATACCGTTTACTGAAAAAGGTGGGTTTATATCATCTGTTCTTATTCTAAAGCTTACTGAGTATCCACCGCCCTGTACAGCCTGCCGAACTAAAGGATCATTAGATGCCCCAAAAACAGTAGCGTTAAACAATGAAGCACCAAAAATAGCGGGGGTAGGTACTGCTGTCATAGTATAATCTAAAGGCTGTGGTACTCCATCATCTTCATAGTCATATCTTACTCGCAGTACAGGCTGTGCTACTCCTTCAGGACTGAATGAAATTTTTACATACCGCATATTCTTTCGTGTTCCAAAGTCTCCAAAGTCATAATTAGGAGTTTTATAAGTTGCTCTTATATTTGCTTCAGAACCTAAATGCAAGAAAGAGTTTCCAGTATCGTGAGTATATACGTAACCTGCACTATCCCCATGAAATGTTTTTTCTGTTCCATCTGCGCTAAATCCAGAAGTAATTGCTCTTGCCTGTACTCCAAGAGTTTCTGACCATGAAAAACCATTAGTAGTTAATGAGCCTATAATGCCTTGTGAGTCTTCAGCACTTTGTGTTAATGTAGTATAAAATATTCTGTATTGAGATTTTTGCCGTAATACAACACTGTCTACAATTAAATTTGCAATATTTTCTGATACTGTTTCTACAATGTTTTGTATTTGACGGCTTACTGTTCCTAACTCAACGTCACCAATACGCGCAGTACCTGCAATTGTTCGTACACCATCAGGGCTTAAAAATACTAAGTCACCTGCAATTTCTTGAATAGTGTGGTTATCTAAACAACCTACGTTTTTAGTAACAGGAACAACTGCAATACTATTAGCATCATTTATATTTACAAGTTTATAAATACTATTCTTACAAAAAATTACTAGATCAGAACGGAAGCCCCGTATGCCTATTACTTTATCGTCTAGTTTTATACTTCCTGAACCGCTACTAGAAAAACTATCTATATCATCTGTTCCACTATAAAAAATAGTATTAGGATTATTTGTGTCTCCTGCTACTACTAAGTGTCTATCGTGTACTGTGCAGGCTGTAGGGAACACAGAACCTGATACTGTTATTTCTGCCGCAAAGTAAGTTCTATTACTTAGTGCGCCTGTTCCCGTCATTTTAAAATAAAAAGGCTTCGTAGCTGAAGACTCGTCAACAATAATTAATTCGCCGTAAGTTGTGTCACCTTCATAAAGTGCAAAACTACACTGTCCTTGAGTAGTTCTTGCTAGTGTTGAGCGGCCATTAAAAGTTGAGTAGTTGTCTCCGCTTCCTGCTACACTTGCTTTGTTTATTTGTAACCAAGTGCTTCCGTCTAATGTAAAATAAATGTTTGTTCCTGATGTAGCTATTAAACCATCAGCATACACAAACAAACCTAAAATAGGGTTATCGCTGTTTGGATTAGCGTTACCAAACCTAGTAAAGCCATTAATTCTACGGTAGCCGCCGTCTGCATCAACCTCAAAGTTTTCTAAATCTGTAGCAAGTCCTGGCTGTGCTAACATCTCAAACTGATTTAAATTAGTATTTAAACCGCCTTTACAAGATAAGCCAAAAGGTTGTGAACGTGACATTAAATATATACCGTCCTATCATCTTTTATATAAAAAGGTGCTGGTGTCATTAAACTAGCTTTCATGTTTCTTAAACCTTTTTTATAATCTTCATTTGAAAAAGCCGACGCTTGAGCATTATCTTTAAATTGATGTACATAATATCTAGCTCTATTTAAAAGAACAGAACTATATACATCAGGAAATACTATAGTATCTGAATGTGTTGATAATGCTGTGGGCTGTACATAAGCAAAAAACCAAATCCTATACACTTTGTCTGGTATAGCACTAAGTCCAAACTTTCTATTATCTGGACTCTTAATTACACGTTTAGGAGTTCCATACTGTTGAGCATCTGAGTCATCTAAATTTTCACTTACTCTATAAAAATCTTTCCATTCTTCTATTGTTGTAAATTTTAAATTACAGCTTTCGTAAGGAGCGGTTTCTCCTGAAACTCCAACAGTTGTTAGATAAAAATTATCCCAATCTATATAATTATAATCTGTAGTAATAGACGAGCTTGCAGGTTTTAGCTCATACCAACGAGTACCTGCGACTGTTTCAATAAATGTGTTTCCGTACATCGGGTCTGTTTCACCACTTTCTGCTAAAGACAAAAAAGGCCACTGAGGTTCTTCATTAACAATATCAAAATATGCTCTATTAATAACATCTTTTACGTGTGTTTGTATTCCTACTGAAGAAGAAAAAGAAGTAGAAGTAAGCTCTACTTCATTTATTTCACGTAAAATTTCATTTGTTATTTTTAAAAAAGTTGTAGCCATAATTTATTGCGCCTTTATATTTTTAATATATTAAAATATTTATACTGGGCCTGTATTAAATCCCATTATACCGCCTGACATTTTTTCTACACGTTTTTTATTTTTCATTGCTGAATTAACTGAGTTTTGACTGGCCCCGCCGCCATGTCCATACTTCATTTTACTACCCATCATTTTTTTATCGCGGCTCATTTTATTTCCGTAAGTTTTTTTCCCCATTGACATTGCGATCACCTCCAAATATTTTATCGTAGTTAATATCATATTTTGTTTTATTTTCTGGCTTATACCAACTTCCTGTATTTCCTAAAATTTTACCTTTAGGATTGCTAGAGATCATCATTGGCTTTTCATTTGTTCCTACTTGTGGCATATTTAGTCCTCTTAAAGATCAGAGGGGCTTTTACACCCCTCATCTCTAAGTATTGCTAGATTAGTCGATACCGTAAAATGCAGACACAAGTGCTTCAGGACGAAGAACTTTAGCTCCATATACGTGTAATCCGCGAACAATATCACCAAAGCTATCTGGATCTCGCATAACTTCTGTGTTAACAATTGTTTGAGCGGTGCTAACAGCAGACATGTGACCTGCAATAACTTTACCTGCGGCATTAGTAGTCGCGGCAATGTTATTTGTTTTATACATGTCAAAACCACGAAGCTTTCCAGAGCTAATCAATCCATTGCGGATTGAACCCTGTCCTGCGTTGTAGTCTACTGATAATAGCTTAGAAGAACTCTGCACTAAAACTTCGTAAAATGCAGGATCTGCTAAGAACCAACGACCTTCTTCAGGTACGTTTTGCTCATCAAGTAGTCGAGCCATTCGTGAAATAACGTCAATAGGATCATGTTCGCTAGTTCCAAAACCAATGTCAAGATTACCAGTGCCGTCAAAAGTGCCTGCGGCAATATCAGTTGCATTGTCAGAACCTAAGATATGATTAGGGCTTGAAGCGGCAACGCCTGCAAACATCTTAGCAATTACGCCTGCATCGAAAGCATCTCGAAGAGCATAAGCCGCTGAAGATGTAGCAACTTCTTTAAAATTAACGTGAGACATAGAAGTTTCAATGTCATCTACAATAAATTTAAATGCGTTAGCTACGTCAACAACCAAAGTAATTTCTTGGTCTGTCAAAGCTGTTTTAGTGATGTCTGCACCGCGTTCGTAATTAACGACAGTGATTACTGGCTCTTTGATGATCTTTACAGAATCGCCAAAGGCAGAAATCTCGCCTGCATAATCAGTGTTAGTGATTGCTTCAGCTACCGAAGATTTCCTAAAGAAATTAAGAACTTTCTTAGAAAAAATCTGTGGTAAGAAAAAGCTGTTAGTTTGTCCTGCTACTGAATTACCAAAGTTACCGTTAGTATCGGTGCTTTGTTCAAACAGTTGGTCTGATACGTTAAAAGCCATGTTATATTACTCCATTAAAAGACATTAAGTTATGGTCGCATTCTGCCTTCTGCAATGGCTTGATCTATTTCTTCTTCAAATTTATCAAAGTCACGCATAGACATCTTAGCGATTTCCCGTTGTGACCAGACTCTTGGTTCATTTGTATTTACTGAAGTTGTTTTAGTAGATACAAAATCTGCCGCATTTCCTCTGGTCTGCGACTGTGACATTTTTTTAGATGTAGCTATACCTTTCTCGGTTTTATAAAGATCAATAGCTTTAACGGCTAACTCAACATTATCTGGGTTTTTATAAATCCAGTTTTGAATTTCTACTGGTTGTTGTTTTGCCCAATTATGAAAATTTTCATCGCCTCTAATATCTTCAAAATCAGGATGCCTACGTTGCAAAGTTGTTTCAGCTTCTTTTTTTGCAAGGTGTCTTTCCCTTTGTTCTAGAGCCGACAATTTTTGTTGGACTGTTTCCATTGCTGTTTGTGTTCTTAAATGTGCAACAGACTCAACAGTTTCATATAAGTCAGGATTTTGTTCTCTAAACGCTTTTAGATCTTCGACACTTTTAGGTGGGCGGTAGGCAGGTTCTGCCTGTTGTGCCTGTGCTAAAAGTTCTAGCTCTCTTTGTTTAAAAGACGAAATCTTTTCATCATAATGTTTTTTTAAATCGTCATACCGTTTTTTATAGTTTGTTCTTTTCTGAGTTTCAGGGGCTTTTTCAAAGGTAGCCTGATTCTCTTCTTCTTGCCGAGTTTCGTAAAACAATCCATTCGCGTTTCCGCGATCAGGAGCGTCTGCATGATGCCACTCTTTTCTCGCGTTGTATGGATTAGGTGTTGGCTCTACATTTTCTTTTGTCATAGTCGTTCTCCTTCAGGGGCTTAAAAGTCTTTCAAGGTAGCCATAATAGTTGCAAAGTATTAGGGGCTTGAAAATTTAAGGTAGCCGTCAAGTTTAAAAAATAATAAGGGGTTCAATTAAGAAGTAGCCTTATCTCCTTTTGTTGCTTGGCATACTATCTGCGCTTATCATCCTAGATCGAATAACAGACTCTTCGTCTTCTTCTTCGATTTCAGACATTCCGCTATCAGTTAGTCCTCCAAACGCCATTTTTTGTAATCCCCCATCATAAGCTCGTTCAGCATCGTCCATCATCATTTGAAGATTATCTGCGCCTATTTGATCTGTAGCTTTACGGGTCATTACAAACTCACCATCTGATAGTCTAGCAGGAATAGAGTCCGACACGCCCGTGCCTGGCCCCTCAACTTCTCCTGCTCCTGAAAATTCAGATGCTATATTTAAAATTTTATCAAAAATTTCTTCTAATCTAGGATCAGAATTTAAAGCTACAGTTAAATATTCTTGTTCTTCTGGTGTTATAGCTTCTGTCATAATAAAATTTTCGTATTCTTCTTCCATTACATCATCAGGTTGTTGAGAAGCTTCTACTTCTGCCATATCTTCAGGAGCTATGTTAGGATAAGTATCTACTGGCATTTCAGGCGGGACAAGCATAGAAGCTTCTCCTCCTTCTTGATAGACTCCTCTTCCTTTTAATATATCAGCTTGTGTAACTTCTCCATCACCTGTAAGATCAGGAAACTTGCCGCCTACAGCTTTTCCTTTTCTAACTTCAGTATTATATTCTTTTCCTTTAAATATAAAAGTTTCTTCTCCTGCATTGTGTGCAGAACTAAAAGCTTCTTCAAAAGCAGTAGCTTGTTTCTTTGTAGGTTTTTTATCGTTTTCATCTTCCCATGCTTTAGCGGCTCCCACACTAAGTAAGCTTCCTACAGCCGCGCCTTTTACTTGCTCAGTATTTTTATAAGCTTTTGTACGATCTTTTCCTACAACTACTCCTCTATCTTCTGAGGTTCTTCCAGCAGTTTTTTCAGTAACACCTTGAGCCTCGTCTAATTTTTTAGAAGCAAGCTTACCTAACTTAGTTAATGCTCCTCCTAAACTATATTGTTCTCTTTCGGGAGGAACAAGCATAGACCCGCCTTCAAATTTATTATCTCTTTCTTGTAAATTTTTACTCATAGATTCCATATCTTGAAGATTTTTAATTCTTTCATCAGAAAGCCTGTCAATAGATTTCAACATTTCTTGAACTCTTACTGAAGATTCATCTGTAGCTTCTTCTTGTCGAAGAACTCTTTCTTTTAAGCGTTCTCTAAATTCATCTGTTGTCATGTCTTCTATTGCCATTATTCTTCCCTCTTTTTAGCTTCCGCTACTTTCTCTTTTAAATTTAAAAGGTTATCCAGAGAATTCACTCTCCCCTGGGAGCGGAACATTTCCAGTTCCGATGTTGCCCCCACCAGTACCCGTAGTTCCAAGATCTTGAGGTTGTTGAGGTGTTCCTTCAACGGCTCCCACACTTCCCTGTTGTTCGTCAGGGGGGACAGCTTCGCCGCTAGTTGTTTGTCCAGCATTTTGCGCTCCTATAATCTGTGCCATTATTGCGGCTTCTTCGGGATCGTTTAAAATTTCATCTGGATCTAAATCTAAACTATAAGCAAGTTCACTAACTATCTTAGATATCTTAACAAAAGGTGCTATCGCGGGATTTTGAGCAGTTTGTAAGAACATAGTTAATCTTTGACTACGAACTTCTTTCTGCATTAGACTATTAGTACCCATTGCTTGTATTTCTAAATCACCTTCTGTAGCTAGTTTTCCTTCAAAAAATTGCATATTCCATTGAAAATAAGCTTCTCCAAGAGGTTTTAAAAGATAATCATCTAAATTTTTAACTACTGTTTTAATATTTAAACTCGCCGCGCCTAATAACATTGACATCCCTGAAGCTGTACGTGTCATGCTTTGTACGCCTGTCATGCCGTGTGAATAACTAGGTATGCCTGTTTGTTCGTCTGCAAGTTGTCTAAATTTATCAAACATCATCATGTTTTCTTGCGATGTATTAGGAAACTTCATTCCATAAATACTTTGGCCTGGCACTCCTGCTTGTCTCCTAAAGACTTTGCCTGGATATACTTCCATAGATTGACCGCCAACAAGAGCAGTCTCATCTACGTCAAATACAAGAGATCCGCTCAATGCAAGATTATCAATAGCCATCCTAGCGTGACCATTCATAATCTGTTGAGAATCATCCATGTTTTCTGCTACGCCAATGCCAAAGAAACTATAGGGATTTTTTTCATATGTAAAAGCATTATAAGGTATTCTAGCAGGCGTGAAAGGATTAACAACACATCGTAAAAGTTTTCCGTTACTAATCCAAGCGTTTATTTGAACTTCATCTAAATCATCTACATCATCTTCAAACTCTATGCCTACTTCTCTAGCATATTCGGCATCCATTATTCCCCAATACTCTAAAACTTCATATAGGTCAGAGCCGTAGTCCGAAGATCTTTGATCGTCTTTTAACTCATTTTCAAAATCTTTTTCTACATAGTTTGGCCCCATCTGCAAACATTCTCTTATTTGATCTTTATCAAAATAAGGCATTTTAGATAATGCTCTTAGCTGAGAACGGTTTAATTTATGCCTATGAAATATATATTCACACTCAGACATATTTGTTGCATTGGGGTCTGGGAAAAAATCCCAAATACTTACAAACTCTATTCTAGGAACACGTACTGATATAGGGTCGTAAACTCTTTTACCATCTTTTTCCGAATACTTAGGAATAGTTTTATTATAATTAAACGGGCCTTTTACTATTCCTGTACCAAATAAAGTAGATTCAAATAAACCGTTTCTTAACTCACTACCGCCGTTAGATTCTTCTATTTGATCGTGTATTAGTTTTTCCATTTGTCTTGCCGCCTCTTTAGCGGGAGACATTTCAAGAATATTTGGTAATGGATATGGGCCTTCTTTTATATTTAAAGAAGAGTTTTTTACCGCCTCTTCAAATAAACCCTCTCCACTAGAAAAGGTAGCTCCCGCTTTTAAAACTTTACCGTCACCTTCATATCCAACATCAAAAGGATCTACTTCTTTTCTTTGCATTGTTGGTTGACTTGTTTCAATAGAAGGTTCAGGCGAAACGTGAGTATATGTTGAAACTCCTTCAGGAATTAAAGTTTCTTTAACCCCTACTGGAAACTTACCTGTTCCAAAAACTACATCGACTAACTGACCAAAAGCGGCTAATACTTTTGTTTTAGTTACTTTTACAAAAACTCTAGATTTTTCCGATTCTCTAAACTTAACGTGTTTAGGATACAAGCCTCTAAAATTATGATAGGCTTGCATCCACCGTTTTTCATCAGCATCTCTAGCCATTTCTGCGGCTGAAAAGCGGGACTCAATAATACCTACTAAGTTAGATTTTAAACTATCTTCTAACTGTAAGCTCATCCCGCTTTCATCTTCAACCTCTTTGAAATAGATGCTGTCAGCGTTTTGTATTAAACTATTTTCAACCATTAATTATATTTCTATAGTGCTTGAAACTGAACAATATATTTGACAGTTGTCGCCGCTGTAGCAAGATCTGCTCCAATTGGAGTTAGTCGAGCATATAGAGTGCGATCTGTGGCACTATATAACGAGCCTGCAATTACAATAGCTTCTGAAGTAGCGGGGCCGCCTACAACACCTGCGGTTACTGAAGTAGATACAAAAGCATTAGCTCCATGACCGTGAGAGTTTTGAATTAGATATAGAGGAGCGTTTGCCGCCCAAGTTACAGCAGAACCGCCATCATCTAGAATTGCTTCAGTAGCAATAATTTGTGTACCGCCTGCGGATGTTCCTAAACTAAAATCTACGTCATTGCCGCTTGATCCACCTGTTACAATATTGCCTGCGGGAATAGCAATTAAATTACGAATAATTGTTCCTGCGGGTTGTGTAAAAGTAACATCGGTATGAGTATCGTCGGTTACTGCGATTGTTGCAGTAGTTACTGTTACTTCAGCACCTACACGCTCTGAAAGTCCTCGTACATCGCCTGTTCGCGCAGAGTTCCTACCTGTATCTCTAATGTTTACTAATCCTGTTGCTGTTGACATATTGATTTCCTCGATTAAGTTATAAAATTTATTTTACTAATAGACAGTAATTACTATTAGCCGAAGTGTTGTTTTTAATATCCAAAAGTAGCATCAAACGGTTGAAAAAATGTTTCTGATTGAAGTTGCCGCATTCTACTTAGCGGGTCTATAATTCTAGGTCTTGACATAATCAAGTACCTTAAAGCATCATACGCATGATCGTCTGCATGTGTATCTACATCTTCAGGATTATTTTTACTTAGAGGTATGCTTTGTAACTCTCTAATTAAATTAGGACAAGTATTAAAAATTTGAATTTTAGGTCTGCCGTTTGGACGCGACTTTAAATACTCATGTATTTGTATTTTACCTTGAATTCTATTTTTATCTGCCCTTCTAAGTTTATGACCTGCTTTTACTAAAGTTTCTCCGACTGTCGGGCCAGTTGTTCCTGTTCTATTCCAACAAGCTGTATCTAAAACTCCTGCAATAGAATAAGGATCTTCTAGTTCCATATTAGTTAGCATTTGAGCTAGTTCTGTACCTAATAAATTTTTAGCGTATAGTTCTCTATATATTATTAAAGTTCCGTCGCTATTGTCTAAGGCTCCCCAAATACAAGCACTTTCAGAAGCATAACCATAGTCAATACCTTTTATTCTTTCCCAATGTATAGGAATATCAAAAGGGGGGATTACATGCATTTCTAAATTAAATTCTGTAAATGCGGCTCCTTCAGCTACGTCCCAATTTCCTTCTAATAATTGTCTTCTTTGAGTTGGCGGTAAAGACATTAACATTTGTTCATACCGACCATCCATAGCTAAGTAAGGATTATCTTGTAGTCGGGCAGGGATAAACTTCCTTGTTAATCCATCCTGCCCTTTAAATGCTTCATTAGGTGGAGAAGGAGAAATATATCTTTTCTTTACCCAACTAGCTCCAACACCGCCTGGATTTGCCGTACATCGCATATAAGGAACAATTTCTGGATCTGTAGTTCGTAACCGCGAAGCCAAATAATTCCAACTATATTCTGTAGGCAAATGAGTTATTTCATCAAAACCAATCCAACTATATGCTTGTCCTTGATAGCGATAAACATCTGCATCTCTTTCAAGGAATCCAAACTCTATCTTTGCGCCGCTAGGAAAGTTCCAAACTTTTTCTACTTCTCTAAACTTTGCCCCTTTAAATGCTTTTGGATATAACTCTCTGCTCTTATCTATTAGTTCTCTAAGTTCAGGCATTGACCGCCTAAGTATTAAAGCTCTATGAGCGGGTCTGTGTGCGTATCTAAGAGGATCTACGATCATAGCGTAGCTTTTACCACCCCCTGCCGAACCTCCGTACAGAACGTCTGTTTCGCCTGATGCAAGGAAATCTTCTTGCGGCCCTTCGTTAGCTTTAAATATTACATTTTCTTCTATTTCTTTTTGTACTTTAGGACTAACTGCCTTAATAGAAGTATCTTCAATTATCTTAGATTTCTTTTTATCATTTATTTTAGATAAAGCATCTAATGTTTTTTCATATTTAAATACTTTTTGTCTAGCGGCTTTTAATTTTTTTTCATTATTTAGTAGACTTCTTTTATTTGCCATTTCAGCTTTTGTAGAAGAGTGGTAATTATATCCTTTACCTTTCGATCCTTTAGCTCTTCCTGATTTTCTTTTTGGAGTCCCGTCGAGTTTAAGAATAAAACTTCCTTTCTCATCTCTACAGTAATTATGTGGATTAATTTCCCAATCATCTTGCATGTTTATCTACTATTTTTTTTAGTCCCATATGAGAAATATAGCGGCCTGTTTCATATTGTAGCCATGAGCTTCCTTCTCTTAGACTAAGAGCTTTATTTTTAACCATAGATGATATTTTATCTAAAGCTTCTTTTTCTTCAGGTATTTCTAAAAGATAAGAAGGGTTTTCTTCATCTAGTTTATAACCAAAAGGAATTGTGCTACTAGTTCTCCGCATACTCAGCTTCTATTATTGTTTCTTGCTTTGCAGGAAGAATAAATAAACCGCCACTTTGAGCATTAACACTTAAATCTAGTTTATCTGTTTTACCTAAACCTACACGATCTAAAATAGTTTGTGCCGCCTGCATTCTAACATTGGCTTGCGGTATAGGTGTATCGCTATCCATTATACTAACTATTTTAAACGCGGCTTTAGGGGCCGACTGAGCTAATATCGTTTCTGCCATTTCTAATATCTCAGATTTTAATGATTTTACTACATTAGAAACGCTTGTAGGAGAATAACCTGCACGTTCTCCTGCAAGTCTTGTATCTCCATTGCAGTCAATTAAATGGTCTAAGAAGGATGTTTGTTTTATTGTTAATGTTTTAGTAGCCATTATTACAGTATATACCTGATTTACAGTTTTGTCAAGTTATATTTAGTTCTTGACAAATTTAAATTTCAAGTGTATACTATATATAGCTATGGCGGGGTTGCACCTCCCCTTATATAGCCTTTATAACGTCCTAATTAGGGCGTTTTTTTATGTTTAATATCTGCGGTTCTATCTACTTTACACTAGATTATGTCGAAAATGTATAGGAT
>Ga0070754_10002857_pt1 | contig 12452 bp, 12 predicted proteins | sample VirMetDEL_Sep_01_FD_75181 | JGI IMG/M metagenome (GOLD analysis project Ga0070754, IMG submission 75181) | Aqueous microbial communities from the Delaware River and Bay under freshwater to marine salinity gradient to study organic matter... | ecosystem: Environmental > Aquatic > Marine >... | reverse complement strand
GGCCATTGCGCGCGCCAAGCCCAAGGCAGCCATTCTTGCTCATCTGTACGGATGGGGCGCGGCGCGGCTCGATGACATCCGCAGCCTGTGCCAGCAACACGGCGTGTTGCTGCTGGAGGATGGAGCGCAGTGTTTCGGAACGACCTACCGCCACGCACCCATCTATGAAGGCGCACTGATTTCCACCACGTCTTTCTATCCGGCCAAAGTGCTGGGTGGCGCCGGCGACGGCGGTGCTGTTTTCACCCGCGATCCCGATCTCGCGGCCAAGGTTCGACGGCTGGGAAACCACGGCCGCACGACGCACTACGGCTACGGCGACGTGGGCTGGAATTCCCGCCTGGACTCCCTGCAGGCTGCTTTCCTGAACCTGAGCCTGGAAAGAATCGAGGAACGCCTGAAATCGCGACGCAGTGCCGCGTCCCATTACCAGGAGGCCTTGCCGAAACTCGGTGTGGAGGTCATGCGACCCCCTGTTGAATACGAGGAAAACGGGTACTGCAATGTCTGTCTGTTCCGGGATCCCGTGCAGAAATCCGCGCTCGAGACGAAGCTCAAAGCAGAGGGCATCGGCTTTGGCAACATCTATCCGGGTGTGATGTCCCGGCAGCCGGGTGGCATCCACCTCAACAAGGGGCACTTTGGCGGCGAAGAAGGTGAGATCCTTTGCGCCTCTATGGTCAATCTGCCGCTGTTTCCCTACATGACCCAGCAAGAGCTTGATCGGGTGGTAAACGTCGTTGGCGACGCGCTGGGAAAGTAAAAAGGCATGAACGAAAGCATCTACATCCACCCCACGGCCAACGTCTCGGACAAGGCCCGCATTGGCGATGGCACCAAGGTCTGGATCAATGTGCAGATCCGTGAGAACGCAGTCATCGGCGCCAACTGCATCCTGTCCAAGGATGTGTACATCGATCACAGCGTCACCATCGGCGACCGTTGCAAGGTGCAGAACAGTGTGTCCGTCTACCACGGGGTCAGCATCGGTGACGACGTCTTCGTTGGTCCCAACGTCGCCTTCACGAATGACCGGGTGCCGCGCGCATTCAACACCGACTGGAAGATCACGGAAACACGCATCGCCAATGGGGTCAGCCTCGGTGCAAACTCCACCATCGTGTGTGGTGTCACGGTGGGTGAATTCGCCATGGTGGCGGCGGGAAGTGTCGTCACGAAGGATGTCCCCCCTTACACCCTGGTCATGGGAAACCCGGCGAGACCGGCAGGACTGATCGACAGAATGGGCAATCGCGTCACGGAGCCGCACAAGAAATGAACAATGAACCGCTGCGGGTTGGCCTTATCGGCCTGGGGCGCATGGGGCAGAACCACCTTCGCGTTCTCTCTCTCCTCAAGGGCGTCGAGCTCGTGTTTGTCATGGACGCTGATGCCGCCGTGGCCGAGCGGCTGGGAGCGTTGTACGGCATCAAGGGTGTCGACCAGCTCGATGCGGCTCTCGATTCCGCGGAAGCGGTGGTCATCTGCACGCCGACGGTCACGCATGCCGACTACATCCGCCTTGCCGCCGGCAAAGTCCGCCACATCTTTGTTGAAAAACCGCTGGCCAACACGCTGGACGAAGCAAACCAGGTGGCGAAGCTGGTGGCGGACAAGGCGCTGAACCTGCAGGTCGGGTTCATTGAGCGCTTCAATCCGGCAGTCCAGAGTCTCAAGCAGGTGCTCGACAAATCCGAGCGCGTCATCAGCATTGACTTCACACGGACCAACAAGCTGAGCTCCCGCATCACCGACGTCGATGTCGTCACCGATCTGATGATCCACGACATCGACCTCGCCCTGCACCTGAACGGGCCCGCCAGTTCGGTTTCTGCCCACGGGTTTGCTCACGGTCCCATGACGGATTTCGCCTCCGCCCTGATCACCCATCAAAACGGTCGTTTTTCGCGCATTCAGGCCAGCCGCATCACGGAAAAGAAGATGCGCCTGATCGAAGCCACCTGCGTCGACATGTTTGTGGACTGCGAGCTGTTGAGAAAAGAAATCCTCATCAGTCGGCAGTCGGAAATTCGTCAGGCGGAAGGCCAGCCGTACACGATATCGGCGGTGCAGGAGGCGATCGAGGTTCGACCGCAAGAAGCGCTGTTGTCCGAGTTGCAGGCGTTCGTGGCCAGTTGCCGCGGCGAGCGCGCCATGGAAGTTCCCGGCGTGCAGGACGGCCTGGCCGCCATGCAGATCTGCGAGGAGATTCAGAAAGCCGTGGCGTCATGATGAGTCCCCGCGAGATCACTGGCAAGACCGTCCTTGTCACGGGCGGAGCAGGGTTCATTGGCAGCCATCTGGTGGATCGCCTGATCGCAGAGGGCGCGGCCCATGTGGCGGTCATCGACAACATGTTCCTGGGCTCCGAAGAGAACCTGGAAGAAGCGCAAGCGACGGGCAAGCTGACCCTCTACCGGGACGACGCCGAGTTCGTGACGAGCCTGGACTACATCTTCCAGCGGCATGCCATCGACGTCGTTTTCAATTGCGCCACCAAGGCGCTGAACTATTCGTTCATGAACCCGGCCAATGCCTTCGGCACCAACGTGACGGTGGCATTGAACTTGCTGGAACTCCAGCGCCGCGGCGCCTTCAAGTCGCTTTGCCATTTCTCGACTTCAGAGGTGTATGGCTCGGCCGTCTATGAGCCCATGGATGAGAAGCATCCCCGCAACCCGACCACGACCTACGCCGCAGGCAAGGCCGCTGCAGATCTGGCGGTGGAAAGCTTCGTGCATATGTTCGACCTTGACGCCTTCATCGTACGGCCGTTCAACAACTACGGCCCGCGGCAGAACCACAAGGGTCTGCTGGCGGGCGTGATTCCCATCACCGCCTGGCGCATCCTCAACCAGGGAACGCCAGAGATCCATGGCGACGGCCAGCAGAGTCGCGATTTCATTCATGTGCGCGACACAGTCGATGCCGTTGTGAAGCTGTTCCGTGTCCTGCCCGCTGGCGAGTCGGTCAACATCTCTACCGACAACCAGATCAGCATCGGGGATCTGGTGACTCGAATCGCTTCGAGGCTGGGCCACCAGGGCGAGATCCTTCGCAAGCCCGCACGTGCCGCAGATGTGCTGTGCCACAACGCCAGCAACCAGAAGGTGCGCGCGCTCATCGACTACTCGCTCACCGATTTCGACACCGGACTGCGCGAGACGCTGGACTGGTATGTGCAACGATTGAGACCTGGGAAATGAACCAAGTTCGTTTGATGAAGCCGTACATCACCTTCGACGAGGTCGAGGCTGATTTCCGCGGCGTGTTCGACAGCGGGATGTTCACGCGCGGTCAGCATGTCGAGGCATTTCGCAAAGAGCTGGCGGCATTCACTGGGGCCAGGCACGTGCACATGGCCACCTCTGCCACCACCGCCCTGTGGGTGTGCCTCAAGATGCTGGGCATCGGCCCAGGCGACGAGGTGGTGGTCTCCGATTTCTCATTCCCAGCCTCTGCCAACGTGGTCGAAGACATGGGTGCGACGCCGGTCTTTGCCGACGTCTCTCTGGAGACTTACAACGTGCTCCCGGACACGGTGGAAGCCTTGTTGACGCCGCGCACCAAGGCTGTGATGTTCGTGGATGCCTTGGGCAATCCTTCGGGTCTGCACGACATCAGCGAACTGTGCCGAAACAAGGGCATTCCTCTCATCGAAGATGCGGCCTGTGCAATCGGCAGCGCCGAGCAGGGCCGTCGCTGTGGCTCGATCGCCGACTTGACCTGCCTGAGCTTCCATCCGCGCAAGCTGATCAACACAGGGGAAGGCGGCGCCATCACCACGGACAACGATCAATGGTCACAGTGGCTTGACGTCAAATTGGCACATGGCGCCAACGGGTTCAATGGCGTTGGCCTGGACTTCGTGGAGTTCGGGTACAACTTTCGCCTGCCCGAGCTGCAAGCCATCATGGGTCGCAAGCAGCTTGCACAGCTCGACGCCGTGATTGACCGGCGCAACGCAACGCGGGACGCCTACATCGCGGCATTGACGCCTCTCGGGTTTGTCGTGCAAGCCATTCACCCAGGGGTTCGTTACAACGTCCAGTCGATGGTATTCCAGGTGCCCGCAGCTTGTGACCGCGATGCCTTGGTCACCGCACTCAGGGCCGAGGGGGTGGAAACAACTTTGGGCACATATGCCCTGAGTCGCGGCACCTACTTCGCCCGGCGTTACGGAACACGGAATCCGAACGCGAGTCGACTGCAGGAAACGACCATCACGCTGCCGTGCCATGACGACATGATCGTGGAACAGGTGGTCGAGGCGATCGGACGTACTCTGTCTCAGAGCCTGAGATGAGTCATGTCCAGACGGTGCTGGTAACAGGAGCCGAAGGTCTGCTGGGCCGTCACATAGTTCGAGCCCTCGCCGTCGCAGGCCAGTACCGCGTGCTGGCCATCAGCCGTCGGACCCGCCGACCCACCACCGACCAGGTGGAGTGGCTCAATGCCGATCTTTGCCAAGCCTCATCGGTTCAGACCTTGGCAAGTACCGGTGCTGACGCCATCGTCCACACCGCAGCGATCCTCCCCAAGTCGATGGACGATCACAACGCCGCTGACGCAAACCGGACCATGGACGCCCATGTTCTCCAGCTGGCCCAGGGCACTCAAGCGTCACTCATCTACCTTTCGACCCAGAGCGTGTACGAAGGGTGCCCGACGCCCTGGACAGAAGCGCAAACTGTGCATCCAACTGCTGCCTACGCGGCCGGCAAGCACCGCACCGAGATCAATGCCATGGCGCTCGGGAAGCCGTCAGCATCCTTGCGAATTTCTTCCCCTTACAGTGCTGCGGACCCGGCGCGACCAGGAGTGCTGTTCCACTTCGTCAGAGAAGCAGTTGCGGGGCGCCCGCTTACGGTCGCAGGCGATGGCCAACGCACGCAGGACTTCGTTCACGGTGCGGATGTCGCGCGTGCCGTGCTTTCGATCCTGAAGAAGTGGCAGGCAAATCCGTCTTCGGCCAGCAGCGACATCTTCAACATTGCGAGCGGTCGTCCCGTGTCCATGGGCGCGCTGGCCGAACTGGTCGTGGCGTGCTGTGAATCGGGCAAGGTCGTTCACGCCGATTCGGACGCAAATGGCTTTCAACGCGCGGAGCTCTGCGTTGCGCGCGCGTGGGAAATTCTGGGCTGGAAGCCCCAGGTTGAGCTCCGTACGGGACTGGAACAGTTGATTCGACACTTGCGAGGGTCTCATGAAGATTGGCTTGCTGTCTGACGCCCATGGCAATCCGGAGGGGCTCGCCCGTTGCCTGTCGGTTCTGAAATCCAAGGGCGCAGAACGGCTTTACTTTCTTGGGGACGCGGTCGGCTACCTGCCGCGATGGTCTCAGGTCCTGGAGTTGCTGCGGGCGCACCAAGTGATCTGCATCCGAGGCAACCACGATGATCATGCGCTCAAGGCGACGTTGCGCGAAGATGCCGCAGATGCTTACCAGATTCTTCCCAGCTACCTGCAGACCATACAGCCGCACATCGAGTGGATGACCAGCTGGCCTGAGTCGATCACGCTGGAACTGGACGGCCTCTCCCTGATGCTCGTCCACGCCAGCCCGGAAGACAGATTGAATGGCTATGTCTATCCCTGGACCGACCCATCCAGCATCGAATGGCCCAACGTCGATGCAATTGCCATGGGCCACACGCACCGTCCGTTTGCCCGCATGCACGACGGCAGATTGCTGCTGAACCCGGGTTCCTGCGGTCTGCCGCGCGATGTCGGCCACCTGGCCAGTTGCGCCACCCTTGACACCGTGACCAGGGAGACCGCGATCTACCGTGTACCTTTCGAAGTAGACCGGGTTCTCGCCGATGCGCGATTCATTCACCCAGACGTACGGGAGTGCCTTGGCCGAGCACCCGAGCAGTTCGAGGGTCAGCTTGTCGAAATCCCGGGTGAGCATCCCCGCTACTGATCAACCGCCATGACTGCACCGGATTCATCCACTTGGGCCATCGATTCGCTCCCCTTCGTCTGGGGCGCACAGGATTCACCCTCCAACCCGCACGGCCTTCCGGACGCTCTGCCCTTCACTTTGACGGTCGACACACGCACCGGGTTGTTGATCCAGCGACCAGACCAGCAAGTCGAAGAGGCCTTGACGAAAGCCTATGAGGCAGGTTCCGTGCTGGGCAGCAACGTCGCCGAAGACGGTATAGGGCGCCAGTACGCCGATGACTTTCTGGACTTCATCACCCGCACACTGGAAAGAGACTCGACTGCACGCGAGAGCGTGCTCGAGATCGGATGTGGCAATGGCTACCTGCTCAGCCGCATGGCCCCCCAGTTCAAGACGGCCACTGGCGTGGAGCCCGGGCCGCAGGGCCAGCAAGGCGCTGTTCGATATGGCGTCAAGATCCTCCAGGGGTTTTTCCCGATGCCCCAGATCACCGGCCGGTACTCGGCCATCGTTCTGATGTCGGTACTTGAGCACGTCCAGGATCCTGCGACGTTCGTTGCCCGGCTGAAGGACTACCTGACGTCGGAGGGGCGCATTTTCATATCGGTTCCCAACGAAGGTGCCTACATACAGAACGGCGATGTGTCCACGCTGTTCCACGAACACTGGAGTTACTTCGACAGGAGCACGCTTCGAGCGACGATGGGTTTGGCGGGATTGACCATCATCACGGACTGCGAATCGTCGTTCGGAGGTTCGCTCTACGCCTGCCTTTCGACCGATCCCCGAGACGCAACTTCGAACGTCGAGGGACTGCAAGACAATATGCAGACGGCACACAAGTACTTGTCTCAAGCCCGCGCCAACTGCGAAACATTGCGCGACGCCTGCGAGCGCATGACGACCGACAACCGCACGTTGGGGGTCTATGTCCCGGCTAGGTTTGTCAATGCGCTGGGGATATCTCGGATTTCCGCACGGTCGATCCGCTTCTTCGACGACGATCCAGGGCTGCTGAACACCTACTACCCAGGCATTCCAATCCGGATCGAATCCAGAGCTGACCTTCTGAAATCCCCCACTGACTCCGTCCTCATCATGTCCCGCACCTTTGGCCCAAATCTCGCCAATCAACTCAGGCCACTGCTGCCCGTCGGGACCAACGTCCTGACGGTCGCGGACCTTCTTTTCTGAACCGGAGCCTGGCATGACTACTGTATTGGTGACAGGCGTAGGAGGCGGCGGCAACGGCGAGCAATTGGTCAAGTCGCTGCGCCTCTCGACGATTGCATACCGCGTCGTGGGAACGGACCTGACCGTCGAGGCGGCCCAGCAGAGCGGTGCCGACGTCTGTCTGGCGCTCCCGCGCGCGGACCATCCCGGATATCTCGATGCACTGCTGGAAGTGTGTGCACAACAAAAGGTCGAGGCGCTGCTGCCGGGCTCCGAACCCGAGTTGCGCCTTCTGGCCCTCAACGCCGGACGGATTCGCCAGCACGTGGCGTTGCTGGCCATCAACGATCAGTCACTCATCGACATTTGCTCAGACAAGTTCAAGACTGCTGAGTTTCTGGCCAGTCACGGTTTCGAATCGCCGGCCAGTTGGTTGGTGAGCTCCATCGACGAACTGGCACCCATCTCGAGTTTTCCATTGATCGTCAAGCCCACCGTTGGGGGTGGGTCGCAAAACGTGTACCTGATTCAGAGCCGCGACGAGCTGCAGATGATCTGCGGATTCTTGCTGGGCTATTTCGAGAGTGTGCTGGTGCAGGAGTACGTGGGGAGGGTAGACCAGGAATTCACCGTCGGCGTTCTGTTCGATGGCGATGGGCAGCTCATCAACTCCATCGCGCTCAACCGTTTCATCCTTACCGCTCTCAGCAACCGCATCCGTGTACCCAACCGCACCGATCGCGAAGACCTTGGACCAGTGCTCGCCATCAGCAGCGGAGTGTCGCAAGGGCGAGTGGCCGACTTCCCCGAGGTGCGGGACTATTGCGAGCGGGTGGGCATCGCACTGGGGGCCAAGTACGCGATCAATGTTCAGTGCCGCCTGGTTGACGGGCGGCCCATGATTTTCGAGATCAATCCCCGGTTCTCCGGGACCTCTTCCATCCGCGCGATGCTGGGGTTCAACGAACCGGATCTGCTGATCCGAAAACACCTTCTGGGAGAAACCCTGAGCATTCGACCGTCATACCGTCACGGCACCGTGCTTCGTGGCTTGCGAGAAATGCTGGTGCAGGCGCCATGAACGAGACCATCCACTTGATCGACCTGGGCATTGGCAACCTGGGATCGGTCACCAACATGCTGAACCGCGCTGGGGCCCAGGTTCAGCGCACCGCCGATCCCGCTGCGTTGGCGGATGCAAGCAAGATCATCTTGCCCGGCGTGGGCAGTTTCGACGCCCTGGTCCAGAAGATCGACGCTGCGGGCATTCGCAAACCGTTGCTGGAGCACGCGCGCAGCGGCAAACCGCTGCTGGGCATCTGCCTCGGCATGCAAGTGCTCAGCGAGGGCAGCGACGAAGGTCAGCTCGCAGGCCTGGGCTTGATCCCTGGAAGGGTGCGACGATTCCAGTTCGCGGGCGACCAAGCCCACTTGAAAGTGCCTCACATGGGTTGGAACCGAGTGGCTGTTAGAAAAGATCATCCGTTGGCACATGGCCTTCAGGAAGGCGCCAGGTTTTACTTCGTCCACTCCTTCTATTTCGACTGCGCCGCGCCAGGCGATGCGCTTCTGACAACCCATTACGGTTTCGACTTCGCATCGGGCGTGCAACGCGAGAACGTGATGGGCGTGCAGTTCCACCCCGAGAAGAGCCATCGTTTCGGCCTTCAGCTGGTCCAGAACTTCGCAGGGCTTTGACACATGCTTGCCACGCGCCTGATGCCCTGCCTTCTCATGAGCAATGGTGCTCTGGTCAAAACCGTTCGCTTCAAGGAAGGCTCCTACGTCGGTGACCCCGTAAACGCGGTGCGCATCTTCAACCAGAAGGAGGTGGACGAGTTGATCCTGCTGGACATTCATGCCACCACCCTGAACCGAGGCATCGACTTCGACACCATCGAGAAAGTCGTCAGCGAGTGCTTCATGCCGATCTGCTATGGCGGCGGCGTGCGCAGCATCGATGACATGCGTCGCCTCTACACCCTGGGTATCGAGAAGGTTTCCCTGGGCGCTGCTGCGTTCGAAGTTCCAGACCTTGTGAAGCAGGCTTCCAACGAATTCGGCGCCCAGGCCATCGTCGTGACACTTGACGTGAAAAAGGGGTTGCTGGGGAAAGCCACTGTTCGCACTCGAAACGGTACCCACGACACAAAGATGACGCCCCTCGACGCAGCTCAACAGTTTGTCGACCAAGGAGCCGGCGAAGTGCTGCTGTACTCGATCGATCGCGACGGCACCTGGAGCGGCTTCGATTTGAAGCTGATTGAATCTGTGAGCAGCGGAGTGAGTGTGCCTGTCATTGCCACCGGGGGAGCCGGTTCGCTGATGGATATCAAAGCCGCTGTGAATGAGGCGGGTGCTTCGGCTGTGGCCATCGGCAGCATGGCTGTCTTCCAAGGCAAGGATCTCGGCGTGCTGATCAAGTTTCCCACGCGAAAAGACCAGGACGCATTGTTTGATTGACAACCACATGGCCACACATATCTGCACCCGCTGCATCTACGACGAATCCGTCCCCAACATCAGTTTTGATGGAGAAGGGGTGTGCAACTACTGCCGCCAGATCGAGACCCTGGAGCAGGAGTACCCGACAGGGGCCGAAGGCAGCAGCCGACTGCAGAAGCTCGTGGATGAGATGAAGGCGGCCGGCCGAGGCAAAAAGTACGACGCCGTTATTGGCGTCAGCGGGGGTTGTGATTCTTCCTATCTGGTGCACCAGATGAAAGAGGTGTATGGCCTGCGACTGCTGGCGGCCCATTTTGACAACACGTGGAACTCGACGATCGCCACCGAGAATATCCACAACGTACTTGAGAAGCTGAACGTCGATCTGTTCACCATCGTGGTGGACAACAAGGAATACGACGACATCTATCGCTCCTTCTTCAAGGCAGGTGTCAAGGACATCGATTGCGCTACGGACATTGCGCTGGCCACCACGCTCTACCGCGCCGCAGAGAAGTTCGGCATCAAGTACATGATCGAAGGCCACTCGTTTCGCACCGAAGGAGTGGCGCCACTGGGCTGGGTGTACATGGATGGCAAATACATCCAGTCGGTGCACAGTCAGTTCGGCAAGTTGCCCATGAAGACTTTCCCGAACTTGTGGTTGCACAAGCAATTGCAATGGATGCTTTTTGGTCGCATAAAAAAAATCCGGCCGCTGTACTACATGGACTACGACAAGGAAGCTGCCAAGAAGCTGCTGAGTGAAAAGTACGGTTGGCAATGGTACGGCGGGCATCATCTGGAGAACCGCTTCACTGCATTTGCGCACAGCTACTTTTTCCCTAGACGCTGGGACATGGATTTCCGGATTGCGGGGTATTCAGCCTACTGTCGCAATGGTTGGATGACACGCGAAGAGGCCCTGAGTCTGATGAGCGAGCCTCCGCACCTCGAACCTGGACTCCTGGAGTTCCTGAAGAAGCGCCTGGGTTTCTCGGACGCCGAATTCGAGGCCCTCATGACCATGCCCAAGAAAACCTACAAGGACTACAAGACCTACAAACGGACCTTCGAGAGAATGCGGCCCTTCTTCTGGCTCATGTACAAGATGGACCTGATTCCCAAGAGCTTTTTTCTGAAGTACACCGCCAAGTAGCAGGACCACGATATACATGTCCGAAAAAGTCGTTCTGCAGTATGGCAATCTGGCGGGATGGCCCTTCACGCTGGCCGAGGCATTGACCGAGATCGGCCAGCCTTCGATCAACGTGATTCCCGAAGACCGGGATTTTTCTGATCTGAAGCGCCGCCTGCCGTTTCATGAAGCCGTCGCCGATCCCGGCAACGGCCGCCTGATCAAGGCTTCCCAGCGCCTGGGCTTCCTGCTGAAGGCGCCCACCAGGTTCTCTCTGGTCCACTATCACGCGAGCCACATCCTGCGGGGCCGACTGCACCACCTTTTCGAAGGGCCCTACCTTCGCAGTTTCGGCATTCCGATGCTCGCGAGCTTTTCCGGCAGCGACGCGCGAATTCTTTCGCTGGCGGCGAAGAACAACCCGTACTTCTTTCGCGAGCCCGACGCTGCGCACGATCTGGCCGTGCACAGATACCTGAAATCGATCTCTCGGAACATTCGGTTCGCTGCCACGGATTGTGAGATGGCAGAGTACGTGTCGCCCTACTTTGAACACGTTTTCACATTTCGCCAGCCCATCGTCTTGGCCAACTTCAACCACGGTTTGACGTCGACAGGAGGGCCCCCCGTGCTGCTGCATGTACCCACCGATACCGAGGTCAAGGGCACATCGCACATCGTGGCTGCCGTGGACAGACTGCGCATGGAAGGCCTGGAGTTCGACTTCCGTACGATGCGCCACCTCACGCAATCGCAGTTGCACCGCGAAATCGAAAAATGCGATGTCTACGTGGACGAGCTGCGGTGTGGTTCTTACGGAGTCACGGCCACAGAAGCCATGGCGGCAGGCAAACCCGCCGTTACCTACATCCGGCGCGACCTGCTGGACAAGTACCCGTCCGATCTGCCGATCGTGAACGCCAATCCGGACACGATCTACGACGAGCTCAGAAAATTGATCGTAGACCCCGCCTACCGCGCTCGAAAATCAAAGGCTGGGCGGGCCTACGTGGAGAAGTACCACGACGCTCGGGTGGTTGCCCGCGACATGCTCGCGATCTACAAACAGATCGGCTTGCAGTAGCGCGAATTCACGACGCAATCGCCTTTCAATCCATCCAGCCCCCAGCACCCTGTTCGCCAAATGATCCGAGCACGCCTGGCGACCGCATTCTCCCGCGGTTACCTGCATTTTTTTGCCAGCAACCTGGCTCAGCAGGTCGTGGCATTTGTCACCGTGCTGGCCATCGCCCGGATACTGCCCGAGGCCGAGTTTGCAGTCGTGCGCATCGCGCAGGCTTACCTGGCCGTGCTGTTGATCGTCGGTGCCGCCGGGGTCACGGCGCCGGTTCTGCGGTACGGTGTCGAGCCTTCACTGGGCAGCATGGAGAAGCGCCAGCTGTTCGGCCATGCCTTGAAAATTGCGTTGTTTGCGTCTGCCCTGTTCATGGGCGCAGCCTGGGTGGTCACGCTGTGGCGGTTTCCTGCAACTTCGATCGACCGGGCGGTGTTCCTTGGCTACGCTGCCCAGCTCCCCGCGCTGGCGGTGTTCAGCGTGGCGGTGGTGTACCTGCAAGCGGTTCAGCAGTTCCAGAAACTGGCCATCAGTCAGCTCTGCATCAAACTGCTGGCCTTGTTTGTGCTGGTGGGTGGCGCCTATTTCCACGGCTTGCAGGGGTTGGTGGTGGCGGCACTGGCGATGGCCATGGTGAGTGCACTGGTCATGCTGCGCATGGCGCCGCCGGTGTTCCAGCGCACACGGCCGCCCACCATTCCGCATGACTT
>Ga0070754_10002854_pt1 | contig 12457 bp, 10 predicted proteins | sample VirMetDEL_Sep_01_FD_75181 | JGI IMG/M metagenome (GOLD analysis project Ga0070754, IMG submission 75181) | Aqueous microbial communities from the Delaware River and Bay under freshwater to marine salinity gradient to study organic matter... | ecosystem: Environmental > Aquatic > Marine >... | reverse complement strand
TGATTCTCACCGAGCAATGTTAGGGGGCGCCATAGCCAGGCAGTGAACCGCGTCGGCGTGTGCCGGAGGGGGCAGTTGCAGCGACGAATGGCCCATAAAGGGATCTCGTAGCTTATCCGACCAGAAATTGCAGAGTCCGTTTTGGGTCGATCCCCGCCGGTTCTAGGAGGCAGCTTTTGTCCGGATCAAGCCTTTTGCGACCGGCGACTCGCGGCCAAGAGCTGCCGTTCGAAGGGAGCAGTTTTCAATCCAAAGCTAACTCTGGAACAAGCCTCACTTCAATGTATCGGTCAGTTGTTTTCCGAGCCCCAGCGTGGGCAGGATCAGCCCGCTCTTTTTACTCTCCGGCCTCAGTCGGTTCTAGGTGGTCGATATTTCGAAAGCGCTCGACTAAAAAATCGATGAAATGCCGTACCTTTGCAGAAAGATGATGCTGTTCTGAGTAGATGGCGTACACGTCGGCGGGAGCAGGCTGTGCATCCTCCAGAACGAGGCGTAGTCGCCCGCTGCGCACGTAGCGAGCTATGTCCCACTCCGCTCGCAATAAAATACCGCGACCCTCCAAGGCCCAGTTCAACGCTACTTCTCCATCATTGCAACTTAGGTTGCTGCGAACCTTGATGCTACGAGTGCGCGGACCTTCGACAAAATCCCACACGCCGTGAATGCTGTCGTTCTGGCGTAGGAAAATGCAGTTGTGCTGGGACAGGTCCTGTAATTTCTGGGGCGTTCCATGACGCTCCAAATAAATTTGCGAGGCGCAGAGCAGTCGTCGATTGCTAGCAATGCGTCTCGCATGGAATCTTGCATCAGGAAGCACCCCGAAGCGAATCACCAAATCCAGACCATTCGATGCGAGATCCATAGGGTGGTCGGAGAGAATGAGCTGAGCTTCGATTTCTGGGTATTGGTCAATGAATGCGGATAGGGCCGGGGCGATATAGCGTCGTCCAAAACCCAACGAAGCGTTCACACGTAGCAGCCCCTTCGGTTCCCGCCGACTGCTTGTAACAAGCTCTTCGAGCTCTTCGATGTCACCAAGTATCCGGCTGGCATGGCGAAAGTACACCTCCCCCTCGGGCGTCAGACCCAGTGAGCGCGTAGTACGGTTGATCAACCGTACGCCCAGTCTCTGTTCCAGTGCTGCAAGCCGTTTGCTAACAGCAGGAGGAGTAAGCCCTAGCTCACGAGCCGTTGAGGCGAGGTTGCCTTGGAGGGCCAGCAAGTGGAAAAACGCCAAATCCTGAGGACGACTCATTGATAACCTCAATTCACTAAAGTTGTTATATAAAAGCGATCAATCGCTGTGTTTTCACTGAATATACTCGAGCCAGTCGCAGCATCGCGGCCATCCTCATCAAAAACAAAAAGTGGAGCGCAGCATGAATACATACAAAATCGCAGCAATTCCGGGTGACGGCATCGGTACCGAAGTGATCGCAGCTGGGCTTGAGGTTCTCGAAGGCCTGTCGAAGCGCCTCGGCAGCTTTAACTTCGACGTGGCCCATTATCCATGGGATTCCGAGTATTACCTCAAGCATGGCCATTACATCCCGGAGGGTGGCTTGGCTGAGATCAAGCAGGCGGATGCGATTTTCTTCGGGGCTGTAGGGAGCCAAAAGGTCGCCGACCACGTTTCTCTTTGGGGGCTGCGCCTACCGATCTGTCAGGGTTTCGATCAGTACGCCAATGTCCGTCCGGCTCGTGTGCTCCCGGGTGTTAAAAGCCCCCTAACCAATGGCCAGGCTATCGATTGGGTGATCGTCCGCGAGAACTCTGAGGGGGAATACTCTGGCAGCGGTGGACGTGTACACCAAGGTCTGCCCATTGAAGTCGCTACTGAGGTTTCTACCTTCACACGCGTCGGTGTAGAGCGCATTCATCGTTTCGCCTTCGAGCTGGCTCGCACCCGCCCCGCCAAGCATCTGACTCTGGTGACAAAGTCGAATGCACAGCGTCACGGCATGGTGCTTTGGGACGAAGTGTTCGCCGAAGTCGCCAAGGACTACCCGGACGTGCAGACCAATCGTGAATTGGTTGATGCGGTTACGACAACTATGGTTCTGAAACCCGAGCGATTGGACGTGGTCGTGGCTACCAACCTGCACGCGGACATCCTTTCAGACCTAGCAGCGGCATTGTCCGGCAGTCTGGGCATCGCACCAACAGCGAACTTAAATCCCGACCGGACTTTCCCATCCATGTTCGAGCCTATTCACGGTTCGGCCTTCGACATTACCGGTAAGGGCGTCGCCAATCCCATCGCGACCTTCTGGACAGCTGCAATGATGCTCGAGCACTTAGGTGAGAAAGAAGCTGCTGATCACCTAATGCGTGCCATCGAAGAGGTCACTGCCAGCGGTCTTCACACGCCTGATCTAGGTGGCACTGCCACAACGCGACAGGTTACGGACGCGGTACTCGAGGTCCTCTCCCGCTGACCGACATCAAGAAGTGCTGGTTTTACCAGCACTTCTCAGTTGGTTGCGGGTTGGTCCGTTCTCGCTAAAGCACAGCACTGCGGTTGTACCGCAGTCTTCGCATTGTCACTTCGAACACGGATCGCTACACCCTATCGCTCCGCCTAGAGATTCGATGCTTCAGGCGTCCACAACAAAAATAAACACATGGAGCCTCCTCTTTGCTGGGGAGGAATACAAATGAGCCACATCGAAATAACACTGTTTCTTCTGCTATTTGCGGCCGTCATGTTTGTCTGGGAGCGGATACCTCTCGCCCTAACGGCAGTGATTGTATGTTTAACGCTCGCTGTGACAGGAGTCTTAGACGCCAAATCCGCGTTCAATGGTTTCATCAATACCAATGTCATACTTTTTGTGGGTATGTTCATTGTAGGTGGAGCACTGTTTCAAACAGGGATGGCAAATCGAGTCGGCGGACTCGTAACACGGTTCGCCAAGACCGAAAGGCAATTGATAGTGGCAATTATGGTCATTGTCGGGTTGCTGTCTGGCGTGCTTTCAAATACTGGCACTGCAGCTGTTTTGATTCCTGTTGTCATCGGCATTGCAGCAAAGTCCGGTTTTTCACGTTCTCGATTGTTAATGCCCTTGGTATTTGCGGCTGCGATGGGCGGAAATCTTTCGCTGATTGGCGCGCCTGGTAATTTAATTGCTCAAAGTGCGCTGCAAAAAGTCGGGCTTGAGTTCAGCTTCTTCGAGTATGCCAAAATAGGGCTGCCGATATTGATCGGCGGGATTATCTATTTCGCGCTCTTTGGGTACAAATTACTTCCAGCCGGCTCATCTCGTACAACCGATATCGCCGATGAAACACCTGATTTCAGTGCCGTACCGAAATGGAAGCAGGTAACCTCCCTTTTGGTGATGATCGGTACGATCCTTGGAATGGTTTTCGAGGACTTAATTGGAATACCGCTGCACATTACCGCGTGCATTGGCGCCGCGTTTCTGGTGCTTGTTGGCGTGCTAACGGAAAAACAGGCATACCGGTCCATTGATACACAAACCATATTCATCTTCGGCGGAACCCTTGCCTTGGCAACCGCGCTTGAAAAGACGGGAGCCGGTGCGACTGTTGCCTCATCGATAATGGATTTACTTGGCGCCGACGCTTCTCCCGCGCTATTGCTGGTGGTGATCTTTTTCATCTCCTGCGCCCTTACCAACTTTATGTCTAATACGGCCACCACCGCACTTCTCGTACCCATCGGCATGTCAATTGCCGCTAACCTAGGCGCAGATCCTCGAGCTGTGCTTATGGCCATTGTCATCGGTGGTTCATGTGCGTACGCGACGCCAATCGGTATGCCGGCAAATCTCATGGTGCTATCGGCTGGAGGCTATAAGTTCGTCGACTATGTTAAATGCGGACTTCCATTAATATTAGTGGCTGGTTTGATTGCTATTCCGCTCCTGCTGTTCTTCTTCCCCTTCTTCCCTTCTTGAATCACAGTCAGCAAACTGGCGAGCAGCTTCTTAACTGATCTCTCTTCTTCTGTGTAAGCAGAAGAAGAGAGATCAGTAAATCAATACCCGTCGCAAAATATTAGCTTGGAAGTTACCCGGCCTGGCGTCCTCTTTCTGTCATCTATACGAGGGCCAGAGTAGCACATACTGTAGATCCGAATAATCTGTGACTCTTCGTTCTATAAGCTGTTTTGTAGCCTCTGCACAATAGATAATTCAGCGCAAGAGAATTCCATTTTGTGGCGGTGGCAGTTAGCCGAGATAACCAGCCTTAATAAGTTAACTTCGTATTCTAAGGTATGCACCATGTTCATGCGCAAACTAAAGATCGCGCCGCGCTCTGCGATCTGTTTTTCTAGCATCGCACTCCTGGTAGTTTTGCTTGGTCTATTTGCTATGGATAAGATGGCCAGTATTCGCAGCGCCGCCGTCGATGTCAGCCAACGAGAAATGCCGAGCTATGCAGCACTTGCTGCCATTAACGAGCGACTGTTGCGGATGAGAATTACCGCTTATCGTCTCCTAGTTCACCGAGAGGAAGCTTCGCTGACAGCCGCCCATATTCGCATCACCGAGTTGGAGCGCCTGATTAAAAAGGCTCAGACAGAATATGTTTCTCTAGTTTCAAGTGAGAAAGAGCGAAAACAATACGAGCACTTTTCTCGGTTCGTTGGCGGTTTCATCGAGAAGAACACCGAGCTTGTAGAGCTTTCAAAGCGCGGACTTCTTGAAGATATGAATATGTTGCTGGGTGGCGAATACAAGAAATATTCAGACGAACTGAGCCCTGCATTGGAAAAGCTATTCAAATTGAACCGTGACAACGCGACAGAACTGGCTCGTCAAGCCGAATCTAACTATTACAGTGCGATAATCGGGGTGTCCGGATTCGTCACCCTTGCTGCGGTTCTAACGGGATTTTTAGCGGTCATGCTGACCCGTAGTATCGTAAACCCGCTAAGAGCTGCTTCTGATTTTGCCTCTATCGTAGCTAAGGGCGACTTAACGCAAAAGATTGATTCGAGGGGGAACGACGAGCTCGCGGCTTTACTAACTTCCCTTAATCGTATGAAAGATAATCTGCGCTCTACTGTAATGCAGATCGCTGACTCATCAACCCAGCTGGCATCAGCCTCTGAGGAGTTGAATCAAGTCACGGAAGAAGCGAACCGTGGTGTACAGAAGCAAACCCAAGAAATTGAGCAAGCCGCTACGGCTGTGAATGAAATGACTGCAGCCGTTGACGAAGTTGCTCGCAACGCTGCTGGCACATCTGAGGCATCAAACCTATCCGACAAGCTTGCGCGAGATGGTAGTCAGCAAGTAGGCAATACCGTTAAGTCGATTAACGTGCTAGCTGATGAGGTCACCCGCTCATTGAAGGCTGTTGAACAGCTGTCTGATAAAGTGTCGGATATCAGCAAGGTTTTGAATGTCATTCATACCATCGCCGCACAAACCAATCTGCTCGCGTTGAATGCCGCAATTGAGGCGGCCCGAGCCGGCGAAGCGGGCAGAGGCTTTGCAGTTGTTGCTGACGAGGTCCGAGCATTGGCGCAGCGAACGCAACAATCGACCGGCGAAATCGACCTTATGGTTTCATCCATTATGCAGAGCACGGACGAAGCGATGGTTGCAATGCGCGGCAGCAACGATCAAGCCAAATGCACGGTTGACGCCGCCGGAGCAGCAGGGACGGCACTGAAGGCTATTACTGAGGCGATTTTGGATATTTCGGGTCGCAACTTGGTCATTGCCAGTGCTGCAGAGGAGCAAGCTCAAGTATCCCGAGTGGTTGACCAAAATCTGGTAGCTATTCGCGACTTAGCGATCCAGACGTCCGCCGGGGCAAGCCAAACCAACGCAGCCAGCCACGAACTATCAAAATTGGCGTCCAATCTTAACCATCTTGTCGGTAACTTTAAGATCTAAGCGACATTGGTCTCGCCATTATACCTTGTTCGCTAATGCAGGGTTTGAGCTTCGGTAATGCCGAGGTAAAGGCAAATAGTCGTTGCGGCATTCATCAACTTTATGGAATTAAGCTTTTTGGTAACTGGATATCGTTGTGCTCAGACCGGAAATAGGGGTGCGGTGCGGCAAATTCCTCGGGGCGCTTGGAAGTCTTAGTAGGAGGAATTTCTCCAAATTCCAAACGCGCCGAATGGACAGTGCTATTTAGGGTCCTAAACTTTCCCTGCCCCTAAATGGTGCGCACCGCATTAGCTTTTTGGTAATGCGCAGAAGCCCCAAGCTCCTCCTCAATGCGAAGCAAGCGGTTGTATTTGCCGACTCGATCTGACCGGCTTAAAGATCCAGTTTTTATCTGACCTGCTCGTGTGGCGACGGCGAGATCTGCGATGAAAGTGTCCTCGGTCTCACCGGATCTATGGGATATCACCACACCGTAGTTGGCAGCCTGGGCGAGACGGATCGCATCCATTGTTTCGGTTAACGTGCCAATCTGGTTAAGCTTGATTAGCACGGCATTGGCGATGTTACTCTCGATTCCTTCAAGGAGAATTCGGGGGTTGGTGACGAACAGGTCATCACCAACCAGTTGCACTCTTTTCCCCAGCTTCTGCGTGAGATTGCTCCAACCAGTCCAGTCGCCTTCATCCATGCCATCCTCGATCGAGACAATGGGATGGCGATTACAGAGGGCTGACAGATACTCGCTGAAGGCTTGCGCATCGAACGACTGACCTTCGCCTTTAAGCACATAGCGCCCGTCGCAATAGAACTCTGAGGAGGCGCAATCCAGGGCCAGAGCAATATCAATGCCTGGCTCGTAGCCGGCGCGTACTACGGCCTCCTCGATCAAAGTCAAAGCCTCTTCATTGGAGGCCAAGGATGGGGCGAAGCCGCCTTCGTCACCTACGGCGGTGCTGAGACCGCGTTCGCCAAGCACGCGCTTCAGGGTATGGAATACCTCCGCGCCCATGCGCAAGGCTTCACTAAAGCTGCTCGCCGATACCGGCTGAATCATGAACTCCTGGATGTCGACATTGTTATCTGCGTGTTCGCCACCGTTGAGAATATTCATCATTGGCAATGGAAGACTGAATTGTTCCTCGCTGCCGTGGAGTGTCGCCAGATAGCGATAGAGCGGCAGACCTTTTGCGCCGGCGGCAGCCTTGGCATTCGCTAGGGAGACAGCGAGCAGAGCATTGGCACCGAGCCGACTTTTATCGGGCGTGCCATCCAGATCGATAAGCGCCGTGTCTACCTTGAGTTGGTCGCAGGCGTCGAACCCTTGCACATGATCCCTGATTTCACCGTTGACATGGGCGACTGCGCGAAGCACACCCTTGCCGCAGTAACGAGAGCCACCATCGCGGAGCTCAAGCGCCTCGCGCGAGCCGGTCGAGGCCCCTGACGGCACGCTGGCGGTGCCCTCGCTGCCGTCATCGAGTCTCACGACGGCCTCTACGGTAGGGTTTCCTCGGGAGTCTAAAATCTCACGGGCAAATACATGGCTTATGGTGGACTTGCTCATTGAGTTTTACCTTCATCTGGTTGTTTGGTGTTATGCGGCGGGGCTAGAAGTTCTTGCTGCTTGGCGCGACATGCGCGGAAATCGAAGTCACGCGGCCACTCATTTGTTGTAACGTCAACCTGTGCGCCTGGCGGATGGTCTGTCATAGATGGTCCGTTTAAATGATTGGTTGGCCAACTTGCAGTAGCTTCATCGCATTGGTGCCGCCAGAAGCCGTGTAGCTGTCGCCTTTAGTGAGTACCAGCCAATCCCCAGCGGCCACCAGTCCGCGTTCCACTAATGCGTCCACCGCGGCGCGGCTGACGTCGCTAGGAGTGTGTGCAGCCGGGTCGAAGGGCACCGGATAGACGCCTCGCAATAAGCAGGCGCGTCCTTGGGTAGCGGTGTGAGGCGAGAGTGCAAAAATGGGGACTGCAGAACGGATGCGCGACATGATCAGGGGGGTATAGCCACTCTCGGTGAGGGCCAGGATCGCTTTTACTCCCTTGAAATGATTAGCGGTGTACATGGCTGCCAAGGCGATGCTCTGGTCGCAACGTATAAAGTGGTTACCTAGGCGATGGCCGGACGTCTCGCTAGTGGGATGTTTTTCCGCGCCAACGCAGACACGAGCCATAGCCCTCACTGCTTCCACCGGGTAATCACCAGCGGCGCTTTCTGCAGACAACATCACTGCGTCGGCGCAATCAAGAACCGCATTGGCGACATCCGATACCTCTGCACGGGTGGGCATCGGGCTGGCGATCATCGATTCCATCATCTGAGTGGCGACTATCACCGCCCGGTCGTGCCTGCGGGCATGGAGAATGATCTTCTTTTGAATACCCACTAGCTCGGCATCACCAATTTCAACACCAAGGTCGCCCCGGGCAACCATTACGCCGTCGCTGGCCTGGATCAGCTGATTTAGTGTTTCGTCACAAGCGACTGCTTCGGCGCGCTCGATTTTAGCGATTAGCCAAGCGTCGCTCCCAGCCTCGTCCCGTAAGCGCCGAGCAAGCTCCATGTCAGCGGCATCGCGGGGAAAAGATACCGCGAGATAGTCCACCCTCATTGCGGCAGCTAGGCGTATATCCGCTTTGTCCTTTTCAGTCAGCGTCGGCGCGGTTAGGCCGCCGCCGCGGCGGTTAATGCCCTTGTGATCCGACAGCGGCCCACCGATCAATACGCGGCAATGCAGAGCGTCTTCGGAGCTAGCTTCGACGAGCATGACCACGCGACCGTCGTCGAGTAACAGCTCATCACCCACTTGGCAGTCACTTATCAGAGCCGGATAGTCAATGCCGACTACAGACTGGTTGCCGTCTGTCAAGCTGTGCGTCACCGACAAACTGAAAGAGTCTCCTGCCTCTAGCTTGATGCGTTTTTCCTTGAACCGTGCAATGCGAATCTTCGGGCCCTGCAAATCCCCCAGCAGCGCAACGTGGCGACCATGGCGTGCAGCAGTCTCGCGGATCAGTTTGCCTCGCGCGATATGCTCTTCTGGCGTTCCGTGGGAGAAATTCAGCCGGGCAACGTCCATCCCAGCGAGTATCATTTGCTCTATGACTTGTGGGCTCTGGCTGGCAGGGCCGATCGTGGCAACGATCTTTGTTCGGCGTTTGCGCATAGGGACATCCTTTGAAGTCCTAGTGGGAATGGTTGGGAGTCTATGACGCAGCGCCGGGGAATCATTTGTGCGAAACCACAACCGTCCTGCAAACTTGTTGTACGTTTGAACAGACAGATTGCGGGGGGCAAATGTGTTTGAGCTTAATCATCAGCTTGCGCAAGACATAGTCGACCGCGCTATGGCAATTCTTTCCAGCAATGTGAATGTAATGGACAGCCAGGGACTGATTCTTGGCAGCGGCGAAAAACACCGCATCGACACACGTCACGAGGGCGCCCAGTTGGTACTGGCTAACCGGCGTGTTGTTGAAATTGACGAGCAGGCCGCGCAGAACCTTAAGGGCGTCCAGCCGGGCATCAATCTACCTTTGATGCACGACGGCGAATTAATCGGCGTGCTTGGTATTTCCGGGAACCCCGCAAACTTACGCACCTACGCCGAACTGGTGCGCATGACCGCCGAAATGCTGGTAGACCAAAGCCACATTCAGGCTGAGCGGCAGTGGCGAAAGCAGCGCTGTGATGACCTATTGACAGTGCTTTTGGGCGAGGCCAGCTGCTCTCAGCGGCTCGTTGACGAGGCACATAAGCTAGGGCTCAAGCCCAATCTTGGGCGCACGCCATACCTGATCGAGATTGGGGAAAGCGCCGCAGCGCCGGCTTTGGTGGAATGGCTGTTGTCACATTACGCTGACAGCTGGTGTATTACGCCTTTCTCTCAGTCCGTTCTTTGGTGTTGCCCTTCGCATGCTGAGATGGACCCGTTACGCCTGATCGAACGTCTCAAAAAGCATCGCATAACCGTCGTGCGGACTGCTTGCGGGGTGCCCGCTGAGGATGTGCACGCGTTGCGCCGAGGCTCCCAACGCGTGATCGAACTGGTGGCATACGGGAAGGCAATAAAACCCGATTGCCAGTATTTATCTTTGGCCCGTTGCGGATTGCACGCACTACTCTGGACGCTCCGCGAGCATGATTCGATTGTTGAGCTGTTGGCGCCCTTACTGAGAATCCGAACCCGTGATAGTAACGGCCAGCTAATGCGTACTTTGCGTAGCTGGTGCGACCACGACGGCCAACTTCAAACCTGCGCTGACGCATTAGGCATCCACCGAAATAGTTTGCGATACCGTATGGAGAGGATTGCCGAGCTGAGCGGTAAGGACATCACGTGCTTAAACGACCTCGTGGAGCTCTATCTTGGGATGCAGTTGCTAGAAGACGAAGCGGCCAGTGCGTCTTTGTGACATTGCACAATCACGGCGTTAGCCCCTTGTTCAAATATCTAAAGCGGCGTCGATTACGGCATGACAGCATGAAGGCTCGCAGGATTTGGAGTCATCCATGAAAATCGTCATTGCACCTGATTCATTCAAGGACAGCCTAAGTGCGTCTGATGTCGCGAGTGCCATTGAGCTGGGCCTAAGAGAAGTTTTTCCCGACGCCGAATTGGTCAAATGTCCCATGGCCGACGGAGGTGAAGGCACGGTGGAAGCCATCCTTGCTGCTGTAGCAGGTGAACGGCGCAAGTCCCTTGTCACCGGTCCGTTGGGAACCATCGTTGAGGCGCGCTGGGGCTGGCTACCAGAGTTAGGCACCGCCATCATCGAGATGGCCGAAGCGAGTGGACTCCAGCTTGTGCCGGTCGATCAGCGCAATGCTTGCATCAGCACCACCAAGGGCACCGGCGAACTCATTCTTGAGGCGGTCAAGCTTGGAGCGCGTACCATCGTACTCACCGTTGGTGGCAGCGCGACCAACGATGCCGGGGCGGGGATGTTGGAAGCCCTGGGCGCGAGAATGCTTGATGCTAATGGATTGCCCTTAACCCCTGGGGGATTAGCGTTGGCGGCATTATCGACAATTGAACTGGATGGCCTGGATCCTCGTCTCGCTGATGTTCGTTTCGAGTTGGCCGCAGACGTTGATAATCCGCTCTGCGGCGCAAACGGCGCGTCTTACACTTTTGGCAGGCAGAAAGGCGCCACTATCGAGCAGGTCGATCTTCTGGATCGCGCGCTGGCACATTTCGCTGATTGCTGTCGTTACAGACTCGGCCAGGATCATAGCAATCATCCAGGCAGTGGCGCAGCCGGCGGTCTCGGCTTTGCCGCTCGCGCATTTCTTAAAGCCGAGTTTCGGCCTGGAATCGAAATGGTAGCGGAGCTAACCCAACTCGCACGTCACGTTGAAGGCTCAAATTTAGTAATCACGGGGGAAGGGCGCTTTGATGCGCAGACTCTGAGGGGCAAAACACCCCTAGGGGTGGCCCGAGTGGCTCGCACGCATAAGGTCCCCGTCATAGTGCTCGCTGGGACACTCGGAGAGGGATATGCCGAAATTTATTCGCACGGTATCGAGGCCGCTTTTTCTCTCACGTCTGGCCCTATGTCTCTGGCAGACGCTTGCCGCCAAGCGCCGGAGCTATTGCGCGAGCGGGCACGTGACGTCGCCCGTGTAATTAAGTTGGCATTACGGCTTTAACATTGAGCTTGGCCGAGTACATTTGATCGGAAGCTTTCGGCCATTAAAGCAGACCATGGACACATTGTTAGCGGCTTCGTAATCTGCGTGTAGGCCATTCGCTTTGCGTCTGCAACCAAGGGAGTCAGGACTTCCTAATCACGCCATGCACTCGCCACATGCTTTGCATCTCAAGATGATCCGCAGTGCTGCTGTCGCCCCCGAAGCAGCAAACGGCCAGTGAGTCCCCGAAGGTTCCGACGTTTTTAAAGATCCGCAAACTGCTGCCCTGGATTGGTGAGCCGACGCGCTTCAAGTAGGCACATTGCTCCCCTCGCTGAGAAGCCAAGAAAGCAACCATGTCCCCCTTCATTCGATCCAGAGTGGCTCCGCTGGGTATATCCATCTGCTCCAGCAAGACAAGATCGCCAGTCATGCCAACAGGGTATCCGCTGTTCTCAATGATGCGGGCAGCAAGGAGCTGCCTATCCAACACAGAGCAGCTTTCGACAGAGCGAGGCGCGTATGCGCGTTGTGAATTGCGGAGGCTTTTACGGGCGGCGCTCAATGTCCGCTATTGGCCCAGAGCGTGTAAAAACAATTCATATCTTGGATGCCTAAGCCCAGTGCTCTTTGGCGAGGCGACTACCTAAACATTTGCCGTGATCATCACCGGTAACGCTCTAAATCGTTTATGAAGCGCTTTAGCGCCTCTTGAAGCGGCAAAAGCTGGGCTTTTACGCCGCCATCGCTTTCAGCAAGCCATCTGTACCGAGGATTTTCATGACTCGTTTCATGTTGTAGGCGAGCACATTCAGGCTCATCTCCGCGCTGACCCCGACGAGCCTACGAGTTAAGAAATGCGCCGAGCCCATCCATTGTTTCAGCGTCCCAAAGGGATGCTCAACAGTCCTCTTTCGGACTCGCATCATGT
>Ga0070754_10002849_pt1 | contig 12471 bp, 12 predicted proteins | sample VirMetDEL_Sep_01_FD_75181 | JGI IMG/M metagenome (GOLD analysis project Ga0070754, IMG submission 75181) | Aqueous microbial communities from the Delaware River and Bay under freshwater to marine salinity gradient to study organic matter... | ecosystem: Environmental > Aquatic > Marine >... | reverse complement strand
TGCGCCAGTGCTGACACCATTGCCACGACAAAGAAGCCAAGCCACAGGCCATTGAGCATCAGTTGAATCCCCCGAAAGATGGGGCGAATGATAGCGGGGCTGGCAGAAACGACAAACCCCGGATTTCCCGGGGTTTGTTCGCATCAGGCTGGCCTCAGCCGCGGCTGGTCTCGCCGACCGGCAGCACTTGCTTGGTGCGCCAGTGCGGCAGGGAGTTCCAGTAGCGCTCGCCCTTGGCATCGTCGTACATGCCTTCCCAACGGGAGATAACCAGTACCGCCAGGGCGTTGCCGATCACGTTGAGCGCGGTACGCGCCATGTCCATGATTCGGTCGACGCCGGCAATGAACGCCAGGCCTTCCAACGGAATGCCCACGCTGCCCAGCGTCGCCAGCAACACTACGAAGGACACACCCGGCACACCGGCGATGCCCTTGGAGGTGACCATCAGCGTCAACACCAGCATCAGTTGCTGGCCGACCGACAAATCAATGCCATACAGCTGCGCGATAAAGATCGCCGCGATGCTCTGGTACAGGGTCGAACCATCGAGGTTGAACGAATAACCGGTCGGCACCACGAAGCTGCAGATGGCCTTCGGCGCGCCGTAGGCTTCCATCTTCTCGATCACACGCGGCAGCACGGTTTCCGAACTGGCGGTGGAGTAGGCCAGCACCAGCTCATCCTTGAAGATACGCATCAGCTTGATCACCGAGAAGCCGAACAGGCGTGCGATCAGGCCCAGGACCACAAAGGCGAAGAACAGGATGGCGACGTAAACCAGGATCACCAGCTTGGCCAATGGCAGCAGGGAAGCGAAGCCGAAGTTGGCGACGGTCACCGCGATCAGCGCGAACACACCGATAGGCGCGTACTTCATGATCATGTGGGTGACTTTGAACATGCTCTCGGACACGCCCTGGAACATCGTCACCAACGGTTCGCGCAGCTCAGGCTTGAGGCTCGACAGGCCCAGGCCGAACAGCACGGAGAAGAAGATGATCGGCAGCATCTCGCCACGCGCGACGGCGGCAAAGATGTTCGACGGGATCAGGTTGAGGATGGTCTGGACGAACGCATGCTCATGCTGCACTTCCGCTGCGGTCGCCTGGTACTTGGAGATGTCCACGGTACCCAGGGTACTCATGTCGATGCCCGTACCGGGGTGGAACAGGTTGGCCAGCAACAGGCCGACCACGATGGCGATGGTGGTGACGATTTCGAAGTAAAGGATGGTTTTGACACCGATGCGCCCGAGCTTTTTCGCGTCACCGACACCGGCAATGCCGACGATCAGCGAAGAAATCACAATCGGGATCACGATCATCTTGATCAGGCGGATAAAGATATCGCCCGCTGGCTGCAGCACATTGCTGATCCACCAGGCCTTTTCAGCACTGAAATGGTTGAGCACGGCACCGATTGCGATACCCAGCACCAAACCGATGAGGATCTGCCAGGCGAGGCTTAGCTTTGCCTTCTTCATGTCATTACCCTTACTTCAAGTGAACTTAAGGCAAATGCGCCAGCTGCAACGCTCGGAAGCGAAAAAGTGTGTGCATCTGCCTCCGTAGAAAGTCATCGCCGCATGGCCGAAATGGCTTACTGGCAGGCGAAAAAAGGCGCAACTATTCCCATGCAAGGGGGCGACGTCTAATGCCGTAAACGCCTACCCCATGCCGAATCGGCATGGCTTTTTTTAAGAATAACTGTCCGAACGGTCAGTTCAAATGCGACATGTTGCCCGGTGAATATGCCGTGAACCGGTCAAATCAGGCTCGCTCAGAGATTCAGGAGACCTCAGGGCATTCGCGAAAATGCCTGTGTATTCAGGGGCCTGTTGTCTGAAATGTCCTATAGCGCAGGCAAAATTTTCTCGATAGATGGTCGCCCCGACATACCCAGTAATGATTGGGCTCGGGCGAAAAGAAGACTCTCGGCTATGAGCGGCATAAGAAGCGGGGATGAACGTCATAAGCGCGCCGCAAATCCAGCAAGCTCGAAAGCGGGTGGACTTGCGGCGCAGCTTTTCACCTGACCCGGCCCTTGCGCAGGCACTCCCTGTCCCCGTAGGTCGCGCCGATCGCGAAGGATCAGAGCAACCCGGCCCCCTGGTCATGCATCACCCTTGGCGAGCGATGCAAACAGAAAGAAGCGCACAGGCTTCTTTCTATGGACGCCAGTCCCGTAGACGACAAATGCATCAGACGGAACCTAGTACCAATTCGGATCTTTCTTAAGCTGCTCTATCAGCAGTTTTTGCATGCCTGCGTCCGGCTTACCGATAAACCGGTAATCGGCGTGCCGGGTCGGGGACTTGTCCGCCGGCAGGCCGGCCGGGACTTCCACCAACATGGCGTAGGCATCTTCCTTGTCGTAACTGAAGGCGACGATCAGGCGCTTGTTTCGGCAGGTGTCTGCGGTTTCGCAGAGCGGCCCGACCAAGTACTTGTCGCCACCTTCTTCGACGGCATTCATTTGCTCGGCGGCGCCAGACAGGTTCATGACCCATTCTGGCAGGCGCTCTTCTTTCTTCACCACGCTTTGCCAGGTTTCACGGTACTGCGGGTCCGCGCCGAGCAATTCGTTGGCGCGGCTCTGGCCGTCGTGAGCGGCCATCGCCAAGCCGCTGCCGCCCAGGAGCAGGACGGCAGCCATGGTTTTGAGGGACAAACGGGTCATATTCAGCCTCGGCCACGACGACCAAAGAAGAACGAAGCGATGAACATCACCAGGAAGACCACAAACAGGATCTTGGCGATACCCGTGGCGGTGCCCGCGATACCACCGAAGCCCAGGACTGCAGCCACAATGGCGATGATCAGAAAAGTGATTGCCCAACTCAACATGGTGATTCTCCTTACGCTTTTATAGGGGGTGACAGCGGTACTGCCGTGCAATCGCTCAACTCAAGCGACCTTTTATTGCCTAGAACACCCAACGTTCCTGGGATGGCAGTTCATTCAGGGCAGACGCCTGGTCAACCATCCGCAGTTGGGGAACGGTTACATCGGCAGAAACGCTGCCAACGGAACGGCTATCAATGGAACGAAAGTGGGTCTGGGTCATCGCCGGACGTTCGAAATGCGGGGTTTGCTGCTGACTCTGCTGCCAATGCTGCAGCTGCTGGCCGCCAATCAACGTGACCATCAAGGCCAGGCTAGCGAACAGGCCTTGTTGCAAGCGCAGTGGCGATACATGCAGTGAGCTGAGGCTTGGGCGAGTCATGCTGCTTTCTCCCGCATTTTGATTATTCGTTAGGAGAGCTATTGCAGAGCGCATGCCAGTTTTTTTACAAAATAATATTCAACTAAATCAATAAGTTAGATATATGCGACCGGAGCAAAGCCCAGCATCCTGCACGATGGCCGCCTGGGCGCCGTGCGAAATGCACGATCGCCAGCGGTCGGATCGACGGATAGAAAACCCATCGAGCGTTGCCGAAGTGGCAAGAAGGCATGAAAACGCCATTGGGCGCAGGCTTTGTAGGAATGCAGGCAGATAGCTGCACGACGTTGCGTTTTATCGATCAGAATGAACCATGCAACTTGCCTGATTATTCCGGGACTAAACACCATCATTCATATTAAGGAGCGCGGGACAGATGGAATCAGCCAAGGAACTTCAAGGCCGCATTCTTTTGGTGGACGACGAATCCGCGATCCTTCGTACCTTCCGTTATTGCCTGGAAGATGAGGGCTACACCGTAGCCACCGCCAACAGCGCCGCCCAGGCCGATGCCTTGATGCAACGCCAGGTGTTCGACCTGTGCTTCCTCGACCTGCGCCTGGGCGAGGACAACGGCCTGGATGTGTTGGCGCAGATGCGTATCCAGGCGCCGTGGATGCGCGTGGTGATTGTGACCGCGCATTCCGCCGTCGACACCGCGGTGGATGCCATCCAGGCCGGCGCGGCTGATTATCTGGTCAAACCGTGCAGCCCCGACCAACTGCGTTTGGCCACCGCCAAACAGCTGGAAGTGCGCCAGCTCTCCGCGCGCCTGGAAGCACTGGAAGGCGAAGTGCGCCAACCGAAAGACGGTCTCGACTCCCACAGCCCGGCGATGATGGCGGTGCTGGAAACTGCGCGCCAAGTGGCCGGGACTGACGCCAACATCCTCATCCTCGGCGAGTCCGGCACCGGTAAAGGCGAGCTGGCGCGGGCCATTCATGGCTGGAGCAAGCGCTCGAAGAAATCCTGCGTCACCATCAACTGCCCGTCGCTGACGGCGGAGCTGATGGAAAGCGAACTGTTCGGCCATAGCCGCGGAGCCTTTACCGGCGCCAGCGAAAGCACCTTGGGCCGGGTCAACCAGGCGGATGGCGGCACGCTGTTTCTCGACGAGATCGGCGATTTTCCCCTCACTTTGCAACCAAAGTTGCTGCGTTTTATCCAGGATAAGGAATACGAGCGCGTGGGCGACCCGGTCACCCGGCGCGCCGATGTACGCATCCTCGCGGCCACCAACCTGAATCTCGAAGACATGGTGCGCGACGGCCGCTTCCGCGAAGACTTGCTGTACCGCCTCAACGTCATCACCTTGCACCTGCCGCCGTTGCGCGAACGCAGCGAAGACATCCTGGCCTTGGCCGACCGCTTCCTCGCCCGCTTCGTCAAGGAATACGCCCGCCCGGCGCGGGGCTTCAGCGATGAGGCACGCGAAGCGCTGCTCAACTACCGCTGGCCGGGCAATATCCGCGAGCTGCGCAACGTGGTGGAGCGCGCGAGCATTATCTGCCCGCAGGAAAAAGTCGAAATCAGCCACCTCGGGATGGCCGAACAGCCGACCAACAATGCCCCCCGTATCGGTGCAGCGTTGAGCCTGGACGAGCTGGAAAAAGCGCATATCGGCGCGGTACTTGCCACCAGCGACACCCTGGATCAGGCGGCCCGCACCCTGGGCATCGACGCGTCGACGCTGTACCGCAAACGCAAACAGTACAACCTGTGAGCGGCACCCTATGAAGTTAGCGATGACATTGCGCACTCGGTTATTCCTGAGTATCTCAGCGCTGATCACCGTCGCCCTGCTGGGGTTGATCCTGGGCCTGGTCAGCGTGATGCAGATGGCCAAGACCCAGGAGTCGTCGATCCGCAGCAACTTCATCACCCTCGACCTGGGACTCAAACTGCGCCAGAGCCTGGGCGATCAGTTGATGATGATGCTCGAACAGCGCCCCAATCCCGAGGCGCTGCAAGCGTCCGAACAGCGTTACTTCGAGCTGCTCGACCAAGGCATTGCGCATGAACAGCGCGACGGGAACAGCGGCGGTTTCAGCCGGGCCCGGGCCGACTATCAGCGCTTCCTGGCGGCTTTTGACGAGTCTCAACAAGCGTCCCCACCGCCCGGCAGCAAAGAGAAAATCACCGAAACCTTCAATGTCCTGCGCAACGGCCTGATCGCCGAGCACAAGCAGGCCTTGGAAAACATCAGCGCCAGCGAACATAAATCCCGCGAGCGCGCCTTGTTGATCGCCGGGCTGCTGGGGTTGGTTGGCCTCGCGGTGTTGATCATCGGTTTTGTTACCGCCCATGGCATCGCCCGACGGTTTGGCGCGCCGATCGAAGCACTGGCCAAGGCCGCCGACAAGATTGGGCAAGGCGATTTCGAAGTGACCCTGCCCATTTCTTCGGAAGCGGAAATGAACCAACTGACCCGGCGCTTCGGCATCATGGCCGAAGCCTTGCGCCAGCATCAGGCAACCAATATCGACGAGTTGCTCGCCGGCCAGCAGCGCCTGCAGGCGGTACTCGACAGTATCGACGACGGCCTGTTGATGATTGACCGGCAAGGCCGCCTGGAGCACCTCAACCCAGTGGCACAGCGCCAGTTGGGCTGGGACGAGGAACGTCTCGGCCAGGGCCTGGGCGAGGCGCTGGGTCGCCCGGAAATGGACGATCAGCTGCAACTGGTGCTGCGCGGCGGCAGCCTGGAGCGCGCGCCGGACGACTTGGAAGTGGAAGTCGAGGGCGAACTGCGCCTGCTGACCTACAGCCTGACGCCGGTGAGCCACACCCAGGGGCATATCCTCGGTGCCGTGATGGTGCTGCATGACGTCACCGAACAGCGCGCCTTTGAACGGGTACGCAGCGAGTTCGTGTTGCGCGCCTCCCACGAACTGCGCACGCCGGTGACCGGTATGCACATGGCCTTCGGTTTGTTCCGCGAACGCGCGAAGTTTCCTGCGGAGTCCCGTGAAGCGGACCTGCTGGATACGGTCAATGAAGAAATGCAGCGCCTGATGCAACTGATCAACGACTTGCTCAACTTTTCGCGCTACCAGAACGGCCTGCAGAAGCTCACCCTGGCCGCGTGCGATGTCACCGACCTGCTGGAGCACGCACGGGCGCGCTTTGTCGAGCCGGCGAATGCACAACACATCGAACTGCTGGTAGAAGCCCAGCCCGACCTGCCTCGGCTGTATGCCGACCAGGCGCAACTGGAACGCGTGCTCGACAACCTGTTGGGCAACGCCCTGCGCCATACCGCCGAGGGCGGGCAGATCCGTCTGCAGGCACGGCGCCATGGCGAGCGGGTGATCATCAGCGTTGAGGACAACGGCGAAGGTATCGCCTATGGCCAACAAGGGCGCATCTTCGAACCCTTCGTGCAGGTGGGCCGCAAGAAAGGCGGCGCCGGCCTGGGGCTGGCGCTGTGCAAGGAGATCGTGCAACTGCACGGTGGCCGCATGGGCGTGTATTCGCAGCCGGGGCAGGGCACGCAGTTCTACATGGCGTTGCCGCTGTAGCGATTAACGCCGGTCGAGGGCACGCAGGATCGCGGCACTCTCGGCATCCGGCGTGCCATCGAACAGCGCAGGGCGAAAGTGCATCTGGAACGCGGCGAGCACATGGCGCGTGGCGACGTCCAGCTCACCGGTCTGCGGCGTCTGGTAGCCCAGGTGCGCCAACGCTTCCTGGAACCAGGTGATGCTCGGCAGGTCCGTGGCGTACTGCGCCTGGAAGCGTGCCACCGCCTGCGCGTCGGGCCAGACGCCCAGGCCTTTCTCGGCCAGGCGCTTCCATGGGAACAACGGCCCCGGGTCCAGCTTGCGCAGCGGCGCGATGTCGCTGTGACCGATGATGTTTCTGGGGTCGATGCCGTTGCGCGTGCTGATGTCCTTGAGCAACACCTCCAGGGATTTCACCTGCGCTTCGGAATACGGGTACCACACGCGGCCCGTCGGCGTGTCGCGGAACCCTGGGTTGACGATCTCGATCCCGATGGAGCTGGAGTTCAGCCAGGTGCGGCCCATCCACTCGCTTTCCCCGGCATGCCAGGCGCGCTGGCTTTCATCCACCAGCTTGTAGATGGTGCCCGAAGCGTCGTCGCCGATCAGGTAATGGCTGCTGACCTGACCATGGGTCAGCAGCGCCAGGGAGCGTTCGAGGTTGGTCGAGGTGTAATGGACGACCACGAACTGCACGCGGTTGTCATGGTTGACCGAAGGGTGGCTGGTATCCAGGCGCGGGCCGCTGGCGCAGCCGCTGAGCAGGAGGAACACAAAGGCGAAGTACACGGATTTCATGGCGGATAACGTTACGCTGAAGACGATAATGCAACAGTGTAACGTACCGTTTGTGGCCCGAACGTCAAATTACAAAATGGAACATCTTTTAGGCCGCCTGCACCCGGTTACGTCCCGCTGCCTTGGCCCGGTACAACGCCTCGTCGGCGCGCTTGAGCGCCAGGTCGCTGCGCTCGCCGGGCTGGAACTGCGCCACGCCCATCGACACCGTGATCGTCACCGGCTCGCCCTTGAAGTGGAACGGGCAGACTTCAATCGCCGCACGCAGCGCTTCGCCGGCGGCGAGGGCATTCGCCAGGGGTGAGTCGGGCATCAGCAACACAAACTCTTCGCCGCCGAAGCGCGCAATGAAGTCGCCGGGGCGCAGGCGCTTGCGCAGCACGCTGGCGATGATTTTCAGCACTTTGTCCCCGGCCAGGTGCCCGTAACCGTCGTTGATACGCTTGAAGTGATCGAGGTCCAGCATCGCCAGCGACAGGCTGTTGCCGCGCTGATGCCAGAGGTTGACCTCATGGTCCAGGCGCTCGCTCCACGCGGCACGGTTGGGCAAGCCGGTAAGCGGATCGACCAACGCTTTCTGGCGCTGTACTTCGAGGTGATCGCGATAACCCTGGGCCTCCTGCTCCATATTGGCGACGCGTTCGGCGAGCCCTTTCAAGCGCTCCGCCACTTCCTGCTCGCGCAGGTCACGCTGCTGCTGGTGCTGGTCCATGGTGCCGAGCAGGCCTTCAAGGTGGCTTTCCAATACCTGCTTGAGGCTGTCCAGGTCGGCGGCGCCCTGCACACTGCTTTGCAGGCCGTCGACCTGTTCGCGGATTTGCGTGTCCAGCTCACGGGCGGCCGAGCGACTGTCGGCATAGCCTTCGCTGGCCGTCTGCAGATGGCCCTGGAATGCTTCGAGGCGTTCGTTGAGCTGCTTGAGGTAGGCCTCGAACTCATGCTGGCCGCTGTCGGTGATCGCCAGCATCAGCGTGGCCAGGTCATCGAGGATCGGCAGCAGTTCGTACCAGTTCAAACCATGGGCCAGGCGCTCGCGCATGGCTTCGGCCTGGGGCCGGTGGCGCTCGGGCAGGGACAGGTCTTCCAGCAGGCCAAGCAAGGTGTCTTCAATGTGTTTGGCCACGGAGCTGTAGGACGGCTCCGGCGAATCGGGCAGGGCGTAGATTGCGTCCGCCAGCAGCTCGTCCGGGTCCGGCGCGTCCAGCACCGGCGGCAGTGACAGGCTGCCGATGACGGTTTGTTGCGGTGCATCGACCTGAACCGGCGGTGGTTCGATAAGCGCGGCGAGTGCGCTTTCGGCGCCAGGTTCTGGCGCCGCTGCTGGAAGCGCGGCAGGCGCCGCCACTTCGACGGGCCGGGCGATCGGCACGGGCTGGGGCGCGGCTTCGGAGGCGACGACCGGGCTCACGACCTCGGCCACCGTGGCCGCCTTGGCTGCCGCCACCGGTTCCGGCGGGGGCGGGGCCGAGCCTTGCGGCAACGGCGCGAACGCCCGCAGGGCCTGGGCCAACTCGTCGGACTGGGGCGGCGGTGCCGCCTCGGCGACAGGTTCGGGCACCGGCCTGGCGGCGGCGACGGGCGCAGAAGGCGCAGAAGGCGGCGGCGCGGGCTCGCCGGTCGGCGCCTCACTCGCAACTTCCTTGGCGCCAAACAGACGTTGCAGCAGGCCGGGACCGGGGCGTGGGGTTTCGCCGTCCGGTTCCAGGTTATTCAACGCCTGCCCTTGCAGGTTGCTCAACTCACTGAGCAACAGCGGGATCTCGCGCGCCTGGCCCACGCGGCTATCCAGCTGCTTGGCGAAGGTTTTCAACGGGCGGGCCACCTCGCGGGGCAGCGGCAGTTTCTGCAACTGCGCAACCAGGGCCGTGAGCGCGGCGCTCATCTGGTCAATCCGGGTTTCGCGACGCTGCTCCGAATCCAGTACGGCTTTTTCCAGGCGCGGCAGCAATGCGGCGAGGGCGGCATCCATGTCGTCGCTGCGCACCACGTCGCGCATTTCCTTCATGCATTGATCGACCGCGCGGTCGGTGCCTTCAGCGGCCAACGTACTGCGCACCAAGCCTCGGCGCAGCAGGTCGAGGCGGGCGGCCCAGCGGCGTTCGAGTTTGTCTTGTTGATCGATGCTTTTAAGGTATTTCTCTTTCCAGCGCTGGGCTTCGTCGCTCATGCAAGGGGTCCGCGAGGGCCGGGGCTCAACGCGGGCAATGCATCCACCGTGAGCGAAGCCGGCAGACGAATCTCTACCGCGACCGGCAGGTGATCGGAGATGGGCTGCGCCAGCACCTGCACACTTTCAAGCGTGAGGGTCGGACTGAGCAGGATGTGGTCAAGACAGCGTTGCGGGCGCCAGCTGGGGAACGTGGCTTCGACTTGCGGCGCCAGCAACCCAAGGTCACGCAACGGGGAATTCTGCAGCAGGTCGATGGCATGGGTGTGCATGTCACCCATCAACACCTGATGCTTGTAGCCGCCAATCAACTCACGCACGTAGGCCAACTGCAGGTTGCGGGTCCGCCCCCCGAGCGCCAGGTGCATCATCACCACCACCAGGGCTTCCGAACCTTCGCCAAAACGCACGAGGATCGCGCCACGACCCTTGGGGCCCGGCAATGGGTGATCTTCGATGGCCGATGGCTTCAGGCGACTGAGCACGCCGTTGCTGTGCTGCGCCAGACGCCCGAGGTTGCGATTGAGTTGCTGATACCAGTAGGGAAATGCACCCAACTGGGCCAGGTGTTCCACCTGGTTGATGTAGCCGGAGCGAATGCTGCCGCCGTCGGCTTCCTGCAGGGCGACTAGGTCGAAGTCGCCCAACAGGTCGCCGATCTTCTGCAGGTTGCCGGCCCGCCCGTTGTGGGGCAGCAAGTGCTGCCAGCCACGGGTGAGGTAGTGCCGGTACTTCTCGGTACTGATACCCACCTGGATATTGAAGCTGAGCAGCCGCAGGCGGCTGTCCGCCGGCAGGCCCGTGGATTCCAGGTGAGCTTCGTTGACCTGCGGGTCATGCAGACCGACAACGCGTTCGGTACCCCAGCGACGCATGGCAGGCCCCTTACTTGGCGGCGCGTTCTTTGGCGATCAACTGGTCGGCCACATTGAGGGTCGCTTCAGGACCGCCGGTGGTGCCCAGGTCGAAACGGTACTTGCCGTTGACGATCATGGTCGGAACGCCTTGCACGCCATAAGCCACGGCGAGTTTCTTGGCGGCTTCGATCTGGCCCTTGATGGCGAAGGAATTGAAGGTGGCCAGGAACTTGTCCTTGTCGACACCTTGGGTCGCGACGAAGTCAGCCATGTCCTCAGGCTTGGTCAGGCGCTTGCCTTGTTTCTGGATCGCCTCGAAGACAGCGTTGTGAACCTTGTGCTCGACACCCATGGCTTCCAGGGTCAGGAACAGTTGGCCGTGGGCATCCCAGGGGCCGCCGAACATGGCAGGGATGCGTTTGAAGTGCACGTCCTTGGGCAGTTTCTCAACCCATGGGTTGATGGTTGGCTCGAAGGCGTAGCAATGCGGGCAGCCGTACCAGAACAGCTCCACCACTTCGATCTTGCCCGGCACCGAAACCGGCACGGGGTTGGCCAATTCCACGTAGGTTTTACCGGCTTCAAGCGGCACGTCGGCGGCTTGTGCGGTCATGCCGAAGAGGCTGGCGGTGACGAGAGCGGCGCTGAGGATCAGATTACGCATGCTTTACTCCTGGACAAATAAAGTCGCCTCACGCGAACTTTGTTGTGACAGGTCTGCGCGGGCATGAGTTCGTTAGTGTAACGGCACCGGCCACAAAAAAGGGCGGCCTAGGCCACCCTTTTTATGCTTGCATCAACGGATTAATCGAGCGTTAACGCAGCCCTCGATCAGTGCAGACCCTGAATGTATTGGGAAACCGCTTCGATGTCCTTGTTGCTCAGCTTGGCGGCAATGCTCTGCATGATTTTGGTATCGGTCGTTGGTGCGATTACCTTCACGGAAGTCCGTCAGTTGCTTGGCGACGTACTGCGCATGCTGGCCACCCACATGCGGGAAGCCCGCAGCGGCGTTGCCCACGCCGTTAGGCGAGTGGCAACCGATGCAGGAAGGCATGCCTTTGTCGAGGTTGCCGCCACGGAACAGTTCTTCGCCACGGGCCACTTGCTTCGGATCAGCAGCTCCCACACTGCCTTTCTGGCTGGAAAAATAGGCCGCGATATCGGCCAGGTCCTGATCGCTGAGGTTAGTCAGCAAGCCGGTCATTTCCAGGACCGTGCGCTTGCCGTCCTTGATGTCGTGCATCTGCTTGGTCAGGTAACGCTCACCCTGGCCGGCCAGTTTAGGGAAGTTCGGCGCCGGGCTATTACCATCCGGTCCATGGCAAGCACCACACACGGCGGCTTTCGCCTGACCCGCAGCAGCGTCGCCTGCAGCATGGGCAACACCGGTGATGCCCAAGGTCAACAGCAGACTCACGATCAGTTTGTTCATCAGCTAATCCAACTACGGCTAAGGGTTTAAGAGTTATCTAACCGGGTTTACTCACCATCCACTCAATGATGGCCTGGTAATCCTCGGTACTGCAGTCCATGCACAAACCACGCGGCGGCATTGCCTTGAAACCCTGGGTCACGTGTTGCACCAGCGTGTCCATGCCTTGCGCCAGTCTGGGCGCCCAGGCTGCCTGGTCACCCCGCTTCGGGGCGTTCGGCAGTTGGCCGGCATGGCAAGCCACGCAAACTCGGTTGTACACCGCTTCCGGTTCCTGTGTAGCCTGAGCGCCGTAAAGCGGCATCAAGACACCGACAGCAAGCAACCATCTGGTCATACATCGACCTTTTCAGGGTTTGGGAGCGTTTTGCGTTCTAATGCGCAATAAAGGTCTATCGCTCCCGTGAACTTCATCCTTCGCTGGGACAAAGCACACACAAAATCTGCGGCATTATATACTGGCGCTACTGAAACGGAAACGAC